>Ga0070740_10002319_pt1 | contig 22749 bp, 21 predicted proteins | sample Coa_R2_FD_67286 | JGI IMG/M metagenome (GOLD analysis project Ga0070740, IMG submission 67286) | Surface soil microbial communities from Centralia Pennsylvania, which are recovering from an underground coalmine fire - Coalmine... | ecosystem: Environmental > Terrestrial > Soil > Unclassified ...
TAGTCTCGCTCTCGCATGGGAACCTCCCTCATCTGCCATCCCTGCTCTTGTTCGATGGATCTCTCTTCTTCGATTCTACTCCTTTCCAACAAGCTTCTCAGGCCATTTCACACAGCCTCTTACGCCTTCGCACGGGGGCGCACGAATCCTCGAGGCCCCCCGTGCGAGGGTGCTTAAATCCTGTACAGCACCTCACCCGCGTGTGGCACGAAGAGGTATCCCTCGTCCTCGCGGTCCTGCCAGGCGCGGGGATCGATGCTGCGGGGATCGCGGTAGCCGAGATTGACGCGCCGGCAGCGTTCCTCGGGGATCGCGGTGGCGAGCGTGACCTGGATGCGGGGAAGTTCGCGGTCGGTGGCGGCATCGTAGGTGCCCGCGCCCTTGACGTGGGTGCTGTGGGCCAGCACGCCGCCGGGTAGGTCCTTGAAGCGCTCCCACTGTTTGGTGAAGTAATCGCGGACGTGATAGCCCACGCGCTCGATCAGTTGCCCGTGCGTATAGGAGATTTCGCGCAGGTGGGGCGCGTAGATAATCACCTCGCCGCCGTCCGCGACGACCGGCTCCGTCTTATACATCGCCTTCGCGGCGGTCCACAGGTCGTCGTACATAGTCGAGGGCGCGGCCAGCACGCTGCGCATGGTCCTGCCGGTGTGGACGATGTTCAACTGCGCCGAGAGGTCCGCCGCCCGGCTCCAGGTTTCCTCCTGCGAACCGCAAAAGATGCCGTGCAGGTCGTTGCCCTTGAGCACCAGCGCGAGGCAGGTCAGCGGCACCGTGACGAACTCAGCCGCCCGCTGAATCACGCGCCGCACGGGCGTCTGCTTGATCCCGATCGTGTGCATGCTCGTCACCAGCGCGCCGAGCCAGTGGGTAAAATTGATAATTTCCGCGCCCGCGATGCCCGGAAAGAGATACTTCGCGCCCCCCGAAAAGCCCGCGACCTCATGGGGAAAAACCGGGCCGCAGATGATGAGGCGGTCGTACTCGAAGATCATGCGGTTGAGCGTCACCGCAATCTCATCGGCCAGCAGGCCGTCCGTCAGCTCAGCCGCCTCCGCGCGCGAGATCACGCCGATCGTTTGCAGCGTTGCCGGATCGGACCAGCGATGGTTAAAGATGCACACCCCTGGATAGTCCTCGACGCTCCCATCCTCCGCCACGCGTGTCCCCACCAGGCGACTGATCGTCGCGGCGGACATGGGCGGGTGCGTGCCCAGGGCGATCAGATAATCCAGGTTTTGCACGCGCCTCCCCAGATTCGCGTAGAGCAGGCGAAAGAGCAGGGGCAGCGGGCAGGTGCGCGTGCCGTCGGGAATAATCACCAGCACGCGCCTGCCATCCACCTCCAGCGCGTTGCACGCCTCCTGCAAGAAGCGCGCAACCTCCTCGTCGGTCACTATCTCGACGGGCGAACTCTTGCTCATGAACATAGGCAAAACCATCCTTCAGCCCTGCGGCAAGATATCCAGAACTCTCAGCCGGACCTCCTGGCGGCTCTCGCCTTCGGGGGAACTCCAGGCTTGTTCGAGCGAGAAGATCACATCGACCGGGGCCAGCTCTTTCAGCGTGGCGAAGCGTTCGCCGCCGCGCAGCATGATGCCGTTGAAGGTCAAGCCGTTGCCGCGCAGGCGCACGCGCAGGTGCTGGCGCTCGCTGCCGCTGGTCCACCGGCTCAGCAGTTGCAGGCCATTGATACGAAAGACCGGCTCAGGATTGCCTGCGCCAAAGGGAGCGAGGCGCTGAACCTTCTCCAGCGTCTCCATGTTCAGCAGCGCCGGCTTTGTAATCACCAGGTCCACCTTGCGGTTCGCCGGCGTGGCTTCCGCTTCAAGGCCGGCGGCTGGCTCCTCGCGTTCGTGCTGTGCAGGCTCGGCTGACGGGGCCGGGTGCGGATGCTCATACCAGTTCAGCAAGTGCTCATGCAATTCCGCGATATTCGCATTAGCGATCGTAAAGCCGGCGGCCTGGGCGTGCCCGCCAAATCGCTCGAAAAGCTGCGGGCGCGCCGCCTGAAGAGCCTCGATAATATTAAAATTCTCCCCGCTGCGCGCCGAGCCCCGGCTGGCCTCGGCATCGCGGCTGAGCACAAAGACCGGGCGGCCCGTCTCCTCGGAGAGCTTGCCCGCGACCAGCCCGATGATACCCTCCGGCCAATCCTCCTTCTCGCCATAGACCAGGATAACCTGCTTATCTCCCTGCTGCTGAGCCTGCTCGCGCACCAGCCGCATCAGGCTCTCGGTCGACTGCTGGCGCGCGAGATTGAGCGCCTCCAGCTCGCGCGCCAGCGCCTCCGCCTCGCGGGGATCATCCGTAGTGAGCAGGCGGAAAGCCAGGCCGGCGTCCTTCATGCGTCCGGCAGCGTTGATCCTGGGGGCCAGCACAAACGAAATATCGCGCTCGCGTATCCTACCGGGGCGCAGTTGCGCGGCCTGAATCAGCGCCTGCAAGCCCTGATTCGTCGTCGCGTTGAGGCGCTGCATCCCCGCGCGCACCAGAGTATGATTCTCGCCCAGCAGCGTCGCCACATCGCCGACCGTGCCGACCGCCACCAGGTCGAGCAGATTCCACACCTCGCGCTCGCGGCCCGCCGCGCGGTAGAGCGCCTGGGAAAGCTTGAAAGCGATGCCAGCGCCGCAGAGGTAGCGTTCGCCGTAAGTGCAGTCCGCGCGCCAGGGATTGAGCATAGCCGTCGCCTGGGGAAGCTGCGCGGGTGGATGGTGGTGGTCGGTAATCACCACATCGAGGCCCAGGCCCTGCGCGTAATTCACCTCATCCACATCCGAGCTGCCGCAGTCCGTCGTGATAATCAGGCGAGTCCCGCGCGCGTGCAGCAGATCGATCGCCTCCCGGCTCAGGCCGCGCGTACCCTGCAAGCGGCTGGGGATATACGCGGAGAGCAGCTCCTCTGGCTGGCCCAGGCGGCGCAGCGCGCGCGTCAGCAGAGCCGCCGAGGTCACGCCGTCCGCGTCGAAGTCGCCATAGATCGTGATATGCTCGCGGGCGTGCAATGCGCGCTGAATGCGCTCCAGGGCGCGCTGCATATCGATCAAACGCAGGGGATCGGGAATCTGCTCCAGGCGGGCATCCAGGAACGTGCGCATCGCCTCGGGTGTGCGCAGGCCGCGATTAAAGAGGAGCTGGGCATGCAAGAACTCGATGCCAGCCGCTTTAAACGGGGCGAACTGTGCGTGCGTCAGGCGTTCAAAGGTGGCCCAGGGAGCCGGTGCAGACGAGAAAGCTTCCACATCTCAATCCTTTTAGACTAATCTGGCAGGAGCCGGAAAAAGACCTCATTGCCGAGCAGCAATCCGCGCGGACTCAGGCGCAGCCAATCGTCCTCGCGCGTGAGCAGCCCGGCCTGCTCGACCGGGCGCAGCCGCTCGCCCACGAACTCCGCGAACGACACGCCAAAGCGTTGCGCGAACGTCGGCAGGTGCAGGCCGGGGAGGGTGCGCAGGCCCAGAAAGGCCGTCTCGCTCATCTCCTGGACCCGCGTCACCTCCTCGCTCTCCGCCAGCGGCCACTGCCCCTGCTTCAGGCGGCGGATATACTCCTGCGGATCGCGTTCGTCCGAGAAGCGCCTGCCCGCGAAAAACGAGTGCGCGCCCGCTCCCAGGCCGATATAGGGCAGATTCCACCAGTAGGTCAGATTATGCCGGCACTGATGGCCCGGCAGCGCCCAGTTCGAGATCTCATACTGCTCGTAGCCCTCGGCCCGCAAGCGCTCCCCGGCGTACTCATACATATCCGCGCACAGGTCCTCATCGCCGGGCGTGATGCGTCCCTCAAGCGTCCAGGTATAGAACGGCGTGTCCTCCTCAATAATCAACGAATAGAGCGAGAGATGTTCGGGGCGCAATCTCAGCGCCTGGTCCAGCGTCTCCTGCCACTGGCGCATCGTCTGGCCGGGCAGACCGAACATAAAATCCAGATTAAGCGAAGCAAAACCGGCCTGGCGTGCGAACTGCACCGCCTGGACAATCTCCTCCGGCGCATGGATGCGGCCAAGCGTCTTCAGCAGGCCCGCATCGAAGCTCTGCGCGCCCAGGCTCAGACGATTAATCCCCGCCGCCCGCAGGCCCTGCAACTGGCGCGCATCGAGCGTCCCCGGATTAGCCTCCAGCGAAATCTCCGCCTCCTCATCCACCGCAAACGAGCCGCGACAGCCTGCGAGCAAGCGTGAAACCTGCTCCACGCTAAGCAAGCTGGGCGTGCCGCCGCCGAAAAAGATCGTGCGAGCGCGCCGTCTCGCGCCGTCGGGCCAGCGGGCCAACGCGCCGGCCAGCGCAATCTCAGTCAGCAGTGCCCGCACATACGGCTCGCGCAGGGGGAGAATCCCGGCGTAAGTATTGAAATCGCAATAATAGCAGCGTGTATGGCAAAAAGGGACGTGCAGATAGAGCGAAGCCGTCTGCAACAGTTCCGCGACAGGAAAAGTATGTAATTGATACGTATCAAAGGTACTGACAGTCATGTGTTTATCCGAGTCTATTGCGCGTCGCGCAGGGACCATACACATTGAGTAATGCGGCCCGCAGGACCCATATCGGCGCGCAGGACGCAAGCATGCGCGTTGGGTGCGCCCGCCCCCAGGATGCGGACAAGCTCCCAGGATGCAGGCATGCACGTTGGGTGCGCGAGACCGCAAGACGCACACAGGCGCGTTGGGTAGTCCACCGCGCGGGAGGCGCAGCGGCATACAGAACGCACACCATCCCGTTGGGTAGCCCATCGCGCGGGACGCACACAAGAGCCGCGGGACGCACACAAGAGCCGCGGGACGCACACAAGAGCCGCGGGACGCACACAAGAGCCGCGGGACGCACACAAGAGCCGCGGGACGCACACAAGGGGCGTCCCTACTATGGACGGGCGCTGGTTTTGTTTGCATGTGTTGCGCGTAAAACCGACGTGAGCCTGCCTGCCTGGGAGAGGCGGATGGATACACGTTGCTACCCCGGCCACGTTCCATGTCCCCGCCATCAGCCAGGACATGCGTCGCTTTTACGCGAAAAATGCCACCATGCACCCAATCCCCGCCATCAGCCAGGACATGCGTCGCTTTTACGCGAAAAATGCCACCATGCACCCAATCCCCGTCCATAGTAGGGACGCTGCTTGTCCGCGTCCTCCTGTGCCCGCGTCCGCGTCCTTGTCCGCTACCCGTGTATTCGCGTTCTCCTCCGGTGTCCGCGTCCTTGTCCGCTACCCGTGTATTCGCGTTCTCCTCCGGTGCCCGTGTCCTTGTCCGCTACCCGTGTATTCGCGTCCTCCTGTGCCCGCGTCCGCGTCCTCCGGTGTCCGCGTCCTTGTCCGCTACCCGTGTATTCGCGTTCTCCTCCTGTGCCCGTGTCCTTGTCCGCTACCCGTGTATTCGCGTCCTCCTGCGCCCTTGTCCGCGTCCGCTGGCCTTGTCCGTATCCGGTGTGCCCTAACGTCGGGTTGGCTTGCGGGGCCAGCACTGCCCTGTAAACTTCTGCTCGCGTTTACGGCAAGCCAGCCGCGGGCGTTGGGATGCTAGGAGCCGCAGCGGGCAGGATATTATTCGGAGGCAGATTATCGGTATTATTGAACATCATATCCTGGTTGCCGGGCGTAATATTCTGGCCGGGCAGCGCGCGCTGATCCTTCGACCAATCGTCCAGGGCATTGCTCTGGAGAGCCTTCAGGAGCGTAGGATCGACCTTGCGTTCTGGATCGACATTCAGAAACTGCACAATATAGTACGAGCCATTGGCGAAGAGAACCTTACTAATCTCATTCAGCTTGCGGGCGGGATCGAAGAGCCAGTTCTCAACGAGGGCCGGGCCGCCCAAGCCGGAGGCATCGACATACTGATAGCGCGTCAGGTAGCCCAGATCGCCGCCTTTCGAGGCCGTATTCGAATCCTGAGAGAACTGCTTGGCCAGCTTCCCGAAATCCAGGCCCTTCTGCAGATCCTGCAAGACCTGGTTCGCCTTCTGCTGGGTTTGCAAAACAATCTGGCGAGCCAGCACCTGATAAGAGGGCGACTTCACCAGAGACTGGAGGTAGCTCTGCGCATTATTGCGGCGGACAATAATCGTCAGCATCGCGCGAATTTGATCGTCGCCAATGCCCATCTGGCTCAGGAACGTATTATAGCCATTCGAGGTCGGCATATTCCGTTTCAGATCGTTAAACGCCTGGTTCACCTGGCTGGCCGTCGGGTTAATCTTCGCGCGTACAGCCGCGCTCTGCGTCGTCAGCCACTCGCGCAGAAGCTCATCATCCTGCAGCCAGGTCACGCTATCGTTGCCGATCTGGGACTGAGTAAAGCCCGTCTTCTCGATCGGGATCGTATTGTTGCTGAGATTTGCAATCTGGCTTTGCAGATTCGTCTGCTGCTTCGTCAGGTCGGCCAGCTTCTTCTTCGCGTCGTTAAGCTGTTTCGTGAGCTGAGTGCGTTTCGAGCTGGGGCCGGCGGGGAGCTTACCGATTTGCGAATTCAGGTCAGAGATCTGCTTATTCGTATCAGAGATCGACTGCGTGACCGTTGCATTCTGGCGTTGCAGATCGGTGAGTTGGGCTGTCAGGCCGTGAGGGCCATACAGCTTATTCAATTCAAGCTGCGTTTTCACCGCGACCATCGTGCGATACTCCGACTGAGGGATCGCATGGCCATTGACGGTAGTAATCGCGAGACCGGGGGTAATAATATTCAGATTAATCCAGGTGCCAACAATAACCGCCACAAGGACGAAGACAATAAAGATAGCCAGGCCCCAGGTAGCGCGGCGCTGAATGCGAACCTTCTCAGTGTGCGAAAGATGTTTTCCCCACCCGAAAATAAGCGGCTTGCCATCGCGTCGTGCTTCAATATGAGCCGTTTGCTTGTGGTAGCGTTTACTATTCTTCGCCGCCTTGCCGCGCTGGGCGGGACGGCGAAGCGGACGCTCAGTTTGAGTATTCATGAGACTCCCCTTCTGCTCAAGGTCATGGTTGGCGTTTCTTCTAACACGAAGCACAGCAAAGATGAAGAGCGCCCTCCTCGCGTGCGATGCGTTCTCATCTTTACTGTGCGATGCATAAGCGTCTATCCTCTACATGCCGCGCATGTGTTCAGCAGTGTAGGGCAGCAAAGCCATATGGCGAGCCTGTTTCAGCGCGACGCTCAGGCGGCGCTGATGTTTCGCGCACGTGCCGGTTTTGCGGCGCGGCTCGATCTTGCCCCGATCCGAGATGTAGCGTTTCAAAAAGCGACTTGCGTCCTTATAATCGATCTCACGCACATGGTCGTGGCAAAACTGGCAAACCTTGCGGCGTCCGCCGCGCTCGCCGCGTCCACTTCGCTCGCGGCGCGGCGCTCCTTCAGATCGTTTCTGCACGAACTTTCTCCTTATTCCCCTGTATTCTGGGGTTTAGGGAAGCTCGTCCGGGTCAAGGAACGGGTCATAATCGTCTGTCGGCGCGCTGGACCGGGTGGAGCTTGAGCTCGCGGCATAATTGCCGGCGCTACCGGGCTCCTTCGGGTCAAGCATTTCCATATCGCTGGCAATCACATCTACCGAGATGCGCTGCGTGCCATCGTTGCCGGTATATTTGCGCAATTCCAGGCGGCCCTCGATAAACACTTTAGAGCCTTTATGCAGGTATTTCTCGCAAATCTCCGCCAACTGGCGCCAGGCGACGATATTATACCAATCGGTCTCTTCTTTTCTCTCCCCCTTGACCTTGCTATAGCGATTGACGGCCAGGGAGAACTTGGCGATAGGCGTGCCGTCAGTCGTGACAGTGAAATCAGGGTCTTTCCCCAAACGCCCAATCAACGTAACTTTACTTGCCATGGTTGATGTCCTTTCAACGTAATAGACGTTGCGCTAACCTGAAATGTTTCTGCCACTGAGACCGAGTAGGTTGACCCAGACGAACGCTTTTCCCAACTACGCTTCAATTGCCTCTTCTTCAATTGCCGGTGGAACGTAGTCGTCCTCTTCGGCGCTGAGCGCAACCGGGACCTCGTCCTCCGCGCCTGCGGGTGCTTCAGACTCCGCAGCGGCCCCCTCCTCGGCGGGCGTCTCGCCTTCCTCGGCGGGGACTGCCTGAGCGGCACGGGCCTCGCGCTCCTCGCGCTCCTTCTGCACCACCCTGGGGTCGCGCCTCTTAATGAGGTGGCGGATAACCTCCTCGGAAACCTTCAGCGTCCGGTCCAGCTCATTCACTGTCTCAGGGGTCAGGACCATATCGACAAACACGTAGAACCCATCACGGTGGTGCTGAATGGGATAGGCCAGGCGGCGGCGCCCCCATTGGTTCACCCGCATAATCTGCCCGCCGTGATCCTTGACAATCTGCTCAATGCGCTCCAGTATGGCGCGCGTTTGCTCTTCATTGACCTCGGGAGTGAGTATGAAACCCAGTTCATAATCTCTCGTCACGAAGTCACCTCCTTCCTCTGGGCATGCTTCTGGACTGCCGGCAGCGCCCGAGCCAGGGCCGCCGTCCAGAGCAGGCGACGCATCGACAGCGTATCGATGCATTATGTGTATGTTATGACATGTGCGTTATCTCCTCACTTTTGTGTGTTGGGAGATGCTTTTTGCACCCCGCCATTATAACATCGTTGACTCTGACTGACAATATAACTAGCCAAACTGCCAGCCCATACAATTGCGCTGGTAATCGCGAGTCCTCTCCTTCCCTGTCTGACGATGCGGGCCTGACGATTCCGGGATGATATCTCCTCGCGATTACCAGTTTCCAATTGTCTATTCTTCTAATACACAATGGAAACGGAAAAGCGGAAACTTTTTTGGGGGAATTTTTGCCGATCTTGTTTTCTGTGACAAAAAAGAGCAATTTTTCGTTGAGTTAATTAGGAAATTTACATGATTTTGTCGCTATATAGCCAGATTTCTGAACTTGCGCAGTGAAGATAGGAACAATATGCAGCAGCCCCCTCGTACTCAGACCTCGCGCGCGCTGCGTGCGGGCCGGACCAATCCCGCTCTTGCCCGTGTGACGCCACCGACGACTCCGGTCTATGTGCCCGCCTCTCAGCGCCAGCGCTGGCCGCAGTTGCCGGCGGGCAGGCGTGCCTCTACGCTGCGCCGCGTTGCCGGGGAGCTTGTGCTGGCCGGGCTTCTGCTTGGCTTCTGCTTCTGGCTGCTTTTTCCGCTGCCAGGTCGGGTCCGGCCCGCCTCGCCTGCCGCGCATCTGCTGCCCGATCTCTTCCCCTGGCTGCTTCAGTTGTCCTGGCCGAATCATCTGCCCTGGCTGGTTGCGGGGATTTCCCGCGCCTCCTGGGTGGATATACGCAGCGGTTCGCCGGTGGCTGCGAGCAATCTCGCCCTGCTGCTCCTGGGCGTGGCCCTGCTCCTGCTGTTCCTTGCGGCGCGTTTCTGTCAGCGCGCGGCCCGTGAGCGCTTGCAGAGGGGATCGATGGGCTTGCTGCTCGCGCTGCTCTGTCTCTTCACCGTGATCTTCAGCATGTTTTGTGTGCTCCTGCCCGGTTCGCTGACGCAGGAGACGCTGTTCTCCGGCCTCTATGGACGCGCGGCCCTGGCCTATCACATCAATCCCTATCTGCTGAGCGGATCTATCGGACTGCTTGCGCGCGATCCGCTCTATCTCGCGCTGCCGCAGGGCGCCTTCGCGGCTCCCCAGGCCATCGGCCCGCTCTGGCTCGACATTACGGTTCCGCTCTCCTGGCTGGCGCGGGACAATCCGGGGCTGGTCCTGCTGAACTTTCGCCTGTTTGCCCTGGTCCTGCACCTGCTCAATGCTCTCTTGATCTGGAGCATTCTGGCGCGGCTGAAGCCTGAGATTCGCCTGGCGGGAACGCTGCTCTACGCCTGGAATCCGGCCATTTTGCTGCTGGGAATCGTCGAGGTGCAGTCCCAGCTCGCGGTGATCTTTTTCCTCCTGCTCGCCGCCTTTCTGTGCCAGCGGCGCTCCTTGCAGTTGAGCTGGGTGGCGCTGCTGCTGGCCGCGCTGATAAATCCGCTCTGCCTGCTGCTGCTGCCGCTTTTCTTGCGCGCGCTGGCCAGGGAACTGCGCCTGCTCTCGCGCGGGGGACGCTTCTTCTGGTGGACTGGACTGCTGTGTGTCTCCGCGCTGGTCGTGGTGCTGGCCTATGCGCCGTACTGGTCGGGACCGGGCTTGAGCGGTCTCGCGCTCCACCTGCGCGCAGCCTTCTGGCCGGATGCCATGCAGGACTCGCTGCTCGCGGCCCTGAACGGGCTGCCTTTCGCCTCCTGGCCGCCGGTCGCCTGGGTGCTGGATCAGACCCACTGGATGATCCTGCTGGCGCTGGTGGTGGGAGGACTGCTCCTGCTGGGCGTGTGGATTACGGACAATCTGGAGTTAGCCTTGCTTTTTGCAAGCTGGATCTTTCTGGCGCTGGCCCTGCTCTTCCCGCTCAGCTCGCCCTGGCTGATTCTGCTCCCCCTCGCGCTCTCCCTCGCCAGTTCCAGCCGGCGAACCGCGCTGCTGGCCCATCTCCTGAGCGCGGGAGCGCTGCTGGCCTACTGTCTGGCCTACCGGCCCGAGCACTGGGGAGCGCAGGCGCTGATTACCCTGGGTCTGCCCGCGCTGATCTGGGGCTGGATGCTCTTCTTCGTCTCAACCTGGCAGATGGCGCACCACGACGAGGAGGAGGCGCACGCGCAACTGCCGCGCAAACGGCCCGGCCTCTCGCGTCCCTCCTGGCCCTCGCGTCCCGCCGCCTGGCCCTCGCGTCCAGGCCGGGGAAGATAGGGTCATACCAGTTGCGTCCCACAAACTTCTATGGTATAATCCCCTTCGCACGCGGGGTTCACTCCTGAAACAGGCTTCTCTGCGCCTTCGATGGAGTATCTGTGGGATTGAATTTGAGTCACACTGCACGTCAATCTCCATTTACCTGTCCTGCCTCTTCCTTCTGATGTGCTTCGCAGCACGCCTGGACAGAGATAAGCAGCATATACTAATGTTTAGTCCCGCGTGGAGTAGAAAGAAAAATCATGAAGCAGAAACTGAAAACACACACAGCTATGGCCAAGCGGGTGAAGATCACCGGCTCTGGCAAGATCATGCGCCGCAAGGTCGCCGCCAGCCACCTGCGCCGCAATAAGTCTCCTCACGCCGTCCGTTCGATGGACAAGCGCTTCCCGCTTGCGACCGGCGATTCCCGGCGCATGAAGCGTTTGCTGCCCTACTCTTTCTAGCGAGAAATGTCTGACAAGGATCGAATGGAGGATTAACCTATGCCCAGAGTGAAACGTGGCGTCCCGGCGCATAAGAGACATAAGAGGCTATTGCAGATGGCGGAGGGCCATCGTGGCGCACGCCGCCGCCTGTATCGTCCCGCGCATGAATCGGTCATGCGCTCAATGGCGTATATGTATCGGGACCGCAAGAACCGCAAACGCGATATGCGCCGCCTGTGGATTACCCGCATTAACGCCGCCGCGCGCATGCACGGCGTGAGCTACAGCAAGTTGATGCACGCGATCCATACCGCCAATATCGGCGTGGACCGCAAGATTCTGGCCGAGATGGCTGTGAACGACGAGGCCGCCTTCTCCGCCCTGGTGAATGCCGCCCTGGCAACGGTCAAATAAGATCCGGCCACGCCGCTGAAGGTTTGTATGGCTCGCATTACCAGTCTGGCCAATCCGCGCGTTGCCCACATCCGTGACCTGCATACGACGAGAGGCCGCAAGAAAAGCGGCCTCTTGTTGATGGAGGGACCTCATCTGTTTACCGCGCTTCTGGCCTCTGGATTGCGGCCCCAGGAAGTTTATTACCAGCCGGAGTTGCTTCAGCGAACTCCCGAGGGGCGCGAACTGCTGGCGCGCCTGCTCCACGCGCCGGCCACCTGGGAGCAGGTTGCGCTTTTTGAGGTTGGCGAGCGGGTAGCGCAGGCGTTGAGCGATGCGCAGACCTCGCAGGGCGTTCTTTGCGTGCTCTCCGCCCACCTTCTTGAAGCGGAGCGCCTGCGTGCGCGGCGTCCACAGAGGCGTCGCCCGTGTTTGCTCATTCTAGACGGTCTGGCCGATCCGGGCAATCTAGGCACAATTCTGCGCACCGCTCTGGCCGCCGATGTCGAAGGTGTTCTTCTCACCGCCCACTGCGTCGATTACTACAGCCCCAAAGTCGTGCGTGCAGCCGCGGGGGCGCACCTCGCTCTGCCGGTCTGGACGGACCTGGCGTGGTCCGCCATCGAGGAGCGCATTGCCGGGCATTGCGGGACTTCCGGCGAGCGTGTGTTTGTGGCCGAGGCCGGCGGCTCTCAGCCCTACTACGCCGAGGACCTGGCGCAGCCATTCGCGCTAATCATCGGCAACGAGGCGCACGGTCCCTCGCAATCCGCGCGCACGCTGGCCGGCCGCGCGATCAGCATTCCCCTGGCCAACGGCGTGGAATCCCTCAACGCCGCAATGGCCGCCGGCATTCTCCTTTTCGAGGCTGTTCGCCAGCAGCGGTCCTCCTGAGTTTTAGCGCAGCGCGAGGGCCGCTGCTCAAAAAGAAAGAGCAGCGCCTGAACGCGTCACAAGCGTCAGGCGCTGCCTCTCTCCGAGGGCTCATACGTTGGGAGGTTTCTCGTAGTCAGGATTTTCTTTTCTCTATGTTATGGCGTTTTTACCAGTGATTATTCATTTCGTGATGAAAGTCGGATTGGCGGGAAAGCGACATGCTTCCGCAGCTTTCGCAGGCCAGAGGCATTTGTCCCATATGAATCATGCCGCATACATCGCAGTCCCAGCGGGGAGCGCCAACCGGGCGGTTGAGCCAGGCCATCACCGCCTGAAGCGTACTCTCCTCGTTCATCCGCGTTGGATTCTGGCTGGTATTTCTCTGTGCGATCATAAGAAAGTCTCCTCTGTTTTACCTATCCCATCCATGAATATTCAAAACATTTATGGGAGTTTTGTCTGCCTGTAGTAAGTCTACCAGCCTGCCACGCTGAAAGTCTACGAATTGCGATAGGGTTTATCGATACTATCGATAACGAAAAGGTTATATAATGAGACGCCCGGTCATGCCTGCTCAAAGCCCGAGCAGGCATGACCGGGCGTCTTATCGTTTTTAGTCTGAAGGATCAGTGATCGGACTGTTTCCAGCTCCCCGGCTGCCACTCGTAAGGCGAGGGCCAGGACGGCGCGCCGGAGGCCAGGTTCCTTTGCGGGGACGGGGGAATGCCATCGCCATTTCCTTGAGGAGCGAAGGAGCCATTCGTCTGAGGCGGGAAGGAGAACGGCTCGCCGGTGGTATCCAGAGGTGGGAACGGCTGTTGTCCACTGCCTGTGGGCAAGAACAATTGCGCATTGCTGCCACCACTGCCGGGCGTTGAGAGGACCGGCGAATATTGTGGGAAGTGCGTAGACAAGCCGCCCGAAAGGGGAGTATGTTGAACGCCGCCGCTGCTGACCGGCTGCGCCGTAGAGGTGACGGTACGCAGAGAGCCGCTGGCCGTCAACTGGTTCTCCCGCATATCGTCCGATGAGAAACCGGCATTTGGCGCGAAGTAGTTCATATTCTCGCGCAGCTTAAAGGCTTCCACCGAGGCCAGCAGTTGCTCTGCCAGGCGAGCCACGCGTTCCATATTCTGTGCGGCGTCGCGGGTGCTGGCCGTGCTCTCCTGCGTGGATTCCGAGACGGCCTGCATAATCTGCACGACATCGCCTGAGGACTGCTGCTGCTGCATAGCCATCTGGTTAATGACCTCAATCTCGCGCGCCTGTCGTTCAATAACGGAGAAGATCGACTCCAGCGAAGTGCCGGCCTCCTCGGCCAGTTTCGTGCCCGCCGAGGTTTCGCGCTCGGTATCGCGCATAGCGATAGCCACGGCCCCGATATCGTCGCGCACACTGCGGACAATGCGGCCAACCGAATTTGCCTGTTCTTTCGCGCGCTCGGCCAGGCGGCGGATATCGGCTGCGACCGCGCCGAAGCCCTTGCCGTTTTCGCCGGCCATCGCGGCCTGAATAGCGGCGTCCAGCGCCAGGCGGTTCGTCTGGTGCGCAATATTAGAGATCGCCTCCACGATATTATTAATTTCGCGTGAACGCTCGCCGAGGGTTTGCACCTTGCTGGACGTTTCCTGCACATTGAGATAGATACGGCCCATGCCCTCCACAGTCTGCTGCACCGCCAGGCGGCCACCCTGCGCGCTCACCCGCGCCTCGCGCGCGCTGCTGGCCAGCGCCAGCGCGCGGCTTGCCACCTGCTGGCTGGTCATCGCCATGCGCTCGATCTCCATTGCCGCGTTCGCGATCTGCTGAATCTGGCGGTCAGAGGTTTCGACCAGCTCATTCATGCGATCGGAGGTCATCGTAGTGGACTCCTCGACCTCGCGCGCCACCATCTTCACGCGCACCACCAGGCTGCCCAGCTCCTCCACCATATAATTGAACGAGTCGGCCAGCACGCCCAGCGCGTCCGCAGTCACCTCGGCCTGAACGCGCAGGTCGCCCTCGCCCACGCCGCTGACCTCGCTGACCAGCTTCTCCACCTGTCCCTGCAGAACGTCGCGCTGGGCCTGGGTATCCTGGATAAGATGCACAATATTGTCCAGCATGTTATTCATCGAATTGGCCACAATCGAGATCTCATCGTGGCTGGTAACGCGTGCGCGCGCATTTGTATCGCCCTTCGAGATACGCCTGGTCAGCGAAACCAGTTCGCTCAGCGGGCCGGTGATCGAACGCTGGACGAGGATGCCGGCAGCGATGACGATACCGAGCGTGAGCAGGAACGCGATTCCCGTGCCCAGAATGATCGGCTGGGTGTCGTTATTGCCGATACCGTTGACCTCATTGCTGATTCTGTTTACATAAGAATTCACCTGCATCCAATCGGTATTGGCCGCGTTATACGTGTTATCCAGCGTATCGGCATGCGTGTAGATCTGGGTGACTGCGCCATTGACGGTGAACCTATCGGGAGTATTCACGATTTGCAGCAGCAGATTCAGCTCTGCCTGCTGCGCTTCCTTATATTTCTGCCAATCGCTTGCGAACGTATGTAACAAACCGCTTTCGGCCTGAGGAGTAGTATCGTTGGGCGCAACCGTGTTGAGCATCGAGTAAACCGGCTGCATATTGCTGCTCTGAGTCGGGTCATAGAGATTCTGATACTTAGTCAACAGATTCGCGAACAGATCTGTATTGTTGTTGATCCTGTCCGCAGAAGTATTCACGATCGATTTAACGGTCGCGCTGGCCGTAGAATTGGGAGCGAGCACCCCGGCCATCACCTGGGTTTCCAGGATCTTCGTCTGCGTATACATGCGCTGGAGCGTCGTCGACAGTTGGCCTGTATTGTCCTGAGCATCAGCCATCACGCGCGAGGCCACGCCCCGGTTATTAAGCTGATTGACGTAATAGATACCCATCGTGGCGATCATCACGCTTGGAAGGATTGCCGCCAGCGTGAATACTATGATCAGGCGACGAGAAATCGGATAATTCGAAATAAATCTCAACATATCGGTTAGCATCCCTTCTCAGGCGGCCCGCGATTGTGCTGTTGCGTGTGTACTGTTCCAAATGCACTGATCTGGAAGGGGGAGTATGCATGTCCCCAAAGTAGTGTACATCACTTCACCTGGAAATGAAAATTTCTATCTGTCATTCACCACTTTTTCCTACTTTCCTGCCTGCACATGATATGATTACCTTACGCTTACTAATGAATTCCGAAGATGAAGGAGTGTTGTCTGTGAACAACCCATCGTCCGCTCGCTGGCCTTTCCAGAAGGTGCTGATTGCTAATCGAGGAGAAATCGCCCTGCGCGTAATTCGCGCCTGCCGCGAGCTTGGTCTGACCAGCGTCGCGGTCTACAGCGAGGCCGATCGCCAGGCGCTGCATGTGCGTATGGCGGACGAAGCCTATCCAATCGGTCCTGCGCCCGCCACCCGGAGCTATCTCCACATTCCCACCCTGATCGACGTGGCGCGGCGTGCAGGGGCGCAGGCGGTTCATCCCGGCTATGGTTTCCTCTCGGAGAATGCCACTTTCGTGGAGGCTTGCGCGGAGGCCGGCCTGATCTTCGTGGGGCCTTCAGCCGATCTCCAGCGCGCGGTTGGCGAGAAGACCGCCGCGCGCAATACCGCCCGCCTGGCCGATGTGCCGATTGTGCCGGGCGCGTTGCTGGACGGCGTGGACGATGCGGCGATTCAGGAGTTGGCGGAGTCCATCGGCTATCCTCTGCTACTCAAGGCGGCGGCGGGCGGTGGGGGGAAGGGCATTCGCTTTGTGCGCGACCCACGCGATCTGCTCGCGTCCTTGCGGACCGCGCGCAGCGAGGCGAAGAGCGCCTTTGGCGATGACCGCGTCTATATGGAAAAGGCGGTCGCGCCGGCCCGCCATATCGAGGTGCAGTTTATCGCCGATACGCACGGCAACGTGGTCCACCTGGGCGAGCGCGAGTGCTCGATTCAGCGTCGTCACCAGAAGTTGATCGAAGAATCGCCCTCGCCGGCGCTGGATGAGGAATTGCGCGGACAGATTACCTCGGCGACGGTGAATTTGATCCGCACGATTGGCTACGTCAATGCCGGCACGGCGGAATTTCTCCTGGGGCCTGAGCGCAATTTCTATTTTCTGGAGATCAATGCGCGCATCCAGGTGGAGCATCCGGTCACGGAGTGGTGTACCGGGCTGGATCTTGTGCAGGAGCAGTTTCGCGTGGCCGCTGGCCTGCCGCTCTCCTTTACGCAGGAGCAGGTGGTCTTCCGGGGTGCAGCGATCGAGTGCCGCATCTCCGCAGAGGACCCCGAGAATCGCTTCCTGCCGGCCACCGGCACTGTTCTGGCGCTGCAAGAGCCGTCGGGTCCCGGTGTGCGCGTCGACAGCGGTCTCTACCCCGGCCTGCAAGTTCCCCTGTTCTACGATCCCCTGCTCTCCAAACTGATCGTCTGGGCCGGCGACCGCGCGCAGGCCATCGCGCGCATGCGTCGCGCGTTAGACGAGTATCGCATCGTGGGCGTGCGCACGACCCTGCCCTTTGCGCGCTGGCTGATGGACCACCCGCGCTACATCGCCGGGGACTTCTCGACGGACTTCATCGCCGAGGAGTGGGGAGACAGGGGCCGCTTGCAAGAGAAGGAACAGCTTGCAAGCGACGAACCGGCGGTGCTTGATCCCGCAAAGGCCGCAGCGGTTGTGGGTGCGCTTTTGATGCATGAGCATGAGCAGGAGGAGCAGGGGCGCCGGCCTGTGAGCGCGGATGGCGGGGAGGACAGCCGCTGGCGCATGGCAGGGCGTATGGAGCTTCTGCGCCGGCTCTAGCTTTCCTGTTTAAGCGGCGGCAGTTTAAAGGCGGGCGGTCTCCTGCCCTGGCGCTGCGCGGCTGCGGCCTTCAAGCGCTCGACCGCCTCGTAGGGCACATAATGTCCCCCCAGCGGGGTCGGGTGAATATTGGGTCCATGAAAATCGCTGCCGCCGGTGGGAATCAGGCCGTAGCGGTCCGCCAGCGCGTGCAACTCGGCTTCGTCCTTCGCCGTGTAGGGACCGTAATAGGTTTCCAAACCGACCATCCCGGCTGCGCAAAGCTCCGGCAGCCACTCGCGCAGGGTGGTCAGACCCGGCATAGTCAGCGGATGCGCGATGACCGGCAGGCCGTTGGCGCTGTCGATCAGGCGCGTGGCATCGAAGGGACTGAGCCGGTAGCGAGGAACATAGCCCACGCATCCCTTGCCGATATATGTATCGAAAGCCTCGCTCACACTCTGCACATAGCCGGCCTCGATCAGAGCCATTGCCACGTGCGGACGCCCCACCGTGCCCTGAGCGATTTCGCGCACGCGCTCCCAGGAGATGGGAATGCCATGTTCGTTCAGCCGCTCCACGATGCGCTGACCCCTGCGTTCGCGAGCATCGCGCAACATCTTCAGTGCCTCCTGAAAATCGGGACGTTCAAAGTCGGGGAAATAGCCCAGAATATGCACCTCGCCCCCATCGGTATCGGTGTTGAGTTCGAGGCCGGGAATGAAATCAATGCCCAGCGCCAGCGCCGCCTCGGCTCCCTCAGCCAGCCCATTCGTCGTGTCGTGATCGGTCAGCGCCAGCACGCGCAGCCCGGCCTCGCGGGCATGCTGGAGAAGTTCAGAGGGAGAGTAGATGCCATCGGAGGCGGTTGAGTGGGTATGTAAATCAACGTAACTGGTCATACTTCACCATCACAGGCCGCGCGCGCGTAACGCATTACACACGGCTGCCTGCGTTCCTCTATAGTCAAAGCTGTTCTGACAAACATTAGATAGAAAGCTCACCTGGCGTAATCCACAGAGCGAGTTTCGCGCACCACGCAGACCTTGATCTGGCCGGGATAATCCAGGCTCTCCTCGATCTTATGCGCGATCTCGCGCGCCAGGTTATCCGCCGCGAACTCGTCGATCTCATCTGGCTTGACGATAATGCGCACCTCGCGGCCCGCCTGGATCGCGAAGGACTTCTCCACGCCGGTGAACGAGTTAGCGATGCTCTCCAGGGCCTCCAGGCGCTTAATATAGAGATCGATCGTCTCGCGTCTCGCTCCTGGACGAGCCGCCGAGATAGCGTCCGCAGCCTGTACGATCGCGGCCTCCAGGCTTTGCGGCTCCGAGTCGGTAGCGTGATGTGCGACCATCGCGTGGATAATCTTGGGCGATCTGCCGAAGCGCCGGGCGATCTCCCCACCGATGATCGCGTGCGGACCCTCCACCTCCTGGTCGATCGCCTTACCCAGGTCGTGCAGCAGCGCCGCCGTCTTGCAGATATTGACATCGGCCCCCAGCTCATGAGCGATCGTCGCCGCCAGAATCGAAACCTCGACGGAGTGGGCCAGCACGTTCTGGCCGTAGCTGGTGCGGAAGTGCAGGCGCCCCAGGATCTTAAGCAGGTCGGGAGGCAGGCCATGCACATTGGCCTCCATCGCCGCGCGCTCGCCTGCCTCGCGCACAATCATATCCACCTCCTGGCGCGCTTTGGCCACCACATCCTCAATGCGGGCCGGGTGAATGCGCCCATCGATAATCAGCCGCGTCAGCGCCACGCGCGCAACCTCGCGCCTGACCGGATCGAAGCCAGAGAGAATCACCGCTTCGGGGGTATCGTCAATGATCAGATCAATGCCGGTCGCGGCCTCCAGCGCGCGAATATTGCGCCCCTCGCGTCCAATGATGCGCCCCTTCATCTCATCGCTCGGCAGGGGCACGACGGAGACGACCGCCTCGGCCACCTGGTCGGAGGCGCAGCGCTGAATCGCCAGCGTAATGATCTCGCGCGCGCGCGCCTCGGCCTCCTCGCGCGCGGCCTCCTCGATCATCCGCGCGCGCCGGGCGGCCTCGGTGCGCACCTGGCTCTCGATGCGCGTGAGCAGCACCTCCTTCGCCTCCTCCTCAGACATGCGCGCGATGCGCTCCAGCTCGCGCTGCTGCTGCTGCCTGGTCGCCTCGGTCTCCTCGCGGAGCTGTTCCAGCGCATGCTCGCGCTGAACCAGCTTGCGCTCGCGCTGCTCCAGCACCTCTATCTTTCGTTCCAGGTTCTCCTCTTTTTGCTGTAAACGGCGCTCCTGTCGCAGTAGCTCGGAGCGCCGTTCACTATACTCGCGTTCCATTGCCGAACGAAGGCGCGCGGTTTCGTCGCGGGCCTCGCGCAGCACCTCGCTCTGTTGCACTTGCAGTTCCAGCAGGCGCTTCTCGCTCGCCTCTTTCTCTGCGCGCAGCCGTTCCTCAAACTCGCGCTTATTCCGTTCCATGCCCAGGCTTGTGCCTACGCGTACAGCATAGCGCACGCCCGCGACTGCGCCGATGGCTAACGCTAACAAGCCCGCAAGGATTACAATGATATATGTAGGTGACACGTCGGTCTACCTCCGATTGTAAAGGTGAACATGCCTCATGCAAGGCTCAAAAAGATATAATGATAGCAGATTTTTGCTAAATCTCTAGAGAATGCACCAAAGATACTATATAGGAGCAGTATCTTAACTGTCAAGCGGTGAAGCTCTCACCGCCTCTCTCAAAGCCTGGAGGTGCCCTTCTATGCCTGAGTCAACTCAAGAAAAAGTGCAATCTACTCCCCGTCCTACCCCTGTAGTGACGAATTTTCTGCTGCGCATGGACGGTCTCGCCCCTCGTTTGCTGCTGGTGAGGCGCAGCGGGCGCGTGGGAAGCTATAACGCGCGCTGGGCCGGAATCAGCGGCTTCATCGAGCAGGGCGTCTCGCCCGAAGAACAGGCGTATACAGAGATTCGCGAGGAGACCGGCCTGCAACCGTCGCAGGTGCGCCTGCTCAAGCGCGGGGAGGTTGTGGAGTATGTCGATGAGGAACTGAATCGTCGCTGGCTGGTCCACCCCTTCCTGGTAGAAGTACTGACCCCCGATGCGATCAAGCTCGATTGGGAGGCGGGGGAGATGCGCTGGATCGCCCCCGAAGAACTGAGCAGCTACGAGACGGTGCCGAAGCTGCCCGAAGCGTTTGCCTCGGCTTCTCAGGGGACGTTCTTATAAGACAGGCCAGAAAAAATGCGCGACATGCCATTTTTTCTGGCCTGTCTTATAAGAACGTCCCTAAATTCTCTCTATAATTGTAGCGATTCCCTGACCGACGCCGATGCACATGGTGGCCAGGCCGTAGCGCCCGTTGCGCCGCTCCAGTTCGTGCAGCAGGGTAGTGACGATGCGTGCGCCGCTGCAGCCCAGGGGATGGCCCAGGGCGATCGCGCCGCCGTTGACGTTGAGCTTCTCCTGGTCGATCTCAAGCTCATGCGCGCAGCGCAGAACCTGCACAGCGAACGCCTCATTCAGCTCGATCAGATCCATATCGTCGATGCTCAGGCCGGCGCGCTGGAGAGCCTTGCGCGAGGCCGGAATAGGTCCCAGGCCCATGTACGCAGGATCGACGCCCGCGACGGCGCTGGCGACGATGCGGGCGCGCGGACGCAGGCCGAGCTTCTCCGCGCGGCTGGCCGCCATCAGAACCAACGCGGCGGACCCGTCGTTAATGCCCGATGAGTTGCCGGCGGTGACGCTGCCGTCGGGACGAAAGGCCGGCTTGAGCGCCGCCAGCTTCTCCAGCGTCGTATCCGGGCGCGGCTGTTCGTCCTGGGCGAACACGACCGGCTCGCCTTTTTTCTGCGGAATGCTGACCGGCAGAATCTCGTCGGCGAAGCGACCAGCGCGCTGGGCCGCGACCGCGCGCTGGTGACTGCGCAGCGCGTAGGCATCCTGCTCCTCGCGGCTCACCGCGTACTTCACGGCGACGTTCTCCGCAGTCTCGCCCATGCTATAGGGATGGTGCATAGCGGCGAGCTGCGGATTGACAAAGCGCCAGCCCAGCGTCGTATCCTGCAACTGCATATCGCGTCCAAAGGCGGTTGTGGCCTTACCCAGCACAAAGGGCGCGCGCGTCATACTCTCCACGCCGCCGGCCACGAAGGTATCGCCCGCGCCGACCGCGATGGCCTGGGCCGCGCTATTGATGGCCTGCAAACCGGAACCGCAGAGCCGGTTGACGGTCTGCCCGGCGACATGTGTGGGCAGTCCCGCCAGCAGCAGCGCCATGCGGGCAACGTTGCGATTATCCTCGCCGGCCTGGTTCGCGCAGCCCAGAATGACATCCTCGATACTCTCCGCGTCGATGCCCGCGCGCCGCACCGCCTCGGCGATCGTCAACGCGGCCAGGTCGTCGGGCCGGACATCCTTCAGACCGCCGCCATAGCGCCCGATCGGGGTACGCACCGCCGAGAGGATCACCGCATCTTCCATAGGTTCACTCCTTTCCGCCTGGACGAGAGAAACAGCGGCCAGGCTGGCTTACCTGGACGAAAATACAACCTTACTTGCCCTGAAAATTCGCCGGGCGTTTCTCGATAAAAGCCTGCATGCCCTCGCGCATATCCTGCGTAGCGAAAAGCAGGAAGAAATTCTTGCGTTCGTGCTCCAGGCCCTCCTCCAGGGAGGTCTCGAAGGCCGCCTGCACCGCCTCTTTTGCCAGGCGAACGGCGATCGGCGCTTTGGCAGCAATCTCCTTCGCCAGCTTCAGCGCCTCGCTCAGATGCTCGCCCCTGGGCACCACGCGGTTGACCAGTCCCCGCTCCGCCATCTCCTGCGCGGTAAACTGCCTGCCGGTCAGCACCATCTCCATCGTCACGAACTTGCCCAGCGTGCGGGCCAGGCGCTGCGTTCCCCCCGCGCCGGGAATAATACCCAGGTTAATCTCTGGCTGGCCGAAGCGCGCGTTCTCCGAGGCCACGATCAGGTCGCAGTGCATCGCCAGCTCGCAGCCGCCGCCCAGCGCGTAGCCGCCGACCGCCGCGATCAACGGCTTGCGCAAGCGCCGCAGCCTCTCCCATGCCTCGAAGCCGCCCAGCAGCATATCGATCGGCGACTTATCGGCCATCTCCTTGATATCCGCGCCCGCCGCGAAAGCCTTCTCGCCCGCGCCGGCAATCACCATGCAGCGCACGCTCTCGTCGTGATCGAACGCGCTCAGCGCATCCGCCACCTCCGCGACCACCGCCGTGCTCAGCGCATTCAACTCTTTGGGACGATTGAGCGTGACGATGCCCACCGCCTCGTCCCGCTCCACCAGGATATAGTGATACTTCTCTGGCATTGCTCTCCTCGCATCAAGCCGTCCACAACAACGGCTGCTTGTTCTAAATAAGGCAAATTTATGCTCGCACTTGCCTTAGTATATCACGTTGCCCATCTCTTCCGGTCCAATTTAGAACAAGCAAGCAATATTTATGAGAATTAGTAGTTGATAATACTTGCAAATATCGCATCTGCATGTTACAATCTTGGGTAAGAAAAAAAA
>Ga0070740_10002322_pt1 | contig 22712 bp, 19 predicted proteins | sample Coa_R2_FD_67286 | JGI IMG/M metagenome (GOLD analysis project Ga0070740, IMG submission 67286) | Surface soil microbial communities from Centralia Pennsylvania, which are recovering from an underground coalmine fire - Coalmine... | ecosystem: Environmental > Terrestrial > Soil > Unclassified ...
GATTTTCGGGCTGATCGGCTCTGACCTGTCTGCGGGGCCGCCGGCTTGGGCTTCACTCAACCGATGGAACCACCATCGGTTTCGTTCCAGCCCGGCGCCGGCGACCTCCTCGACCGACGGGTGAGCGCTCGATCCCCTCATGACGGATGCGGACTACCCGGTCGCCACTCGAGCAAGGCAATCACCAGACGCCTGAGCACCGTTTGCAGGGCTGCGGCACGTGCGGCGTCCCAGGCGTATGGCGGGCTTTCGTCCATGTAGCAGGATTGGGCGATCTCCAGTTGCAAGGCGTGAATCCCCTCGCCCGGCCGCCCGTAATGGCGCGTGACGTAGCCGCCCTTGAAACGGCCGTTGCACACGGCGCTGAAGTTTTCCGTCGTCCGCAGCACCCGCAAGGCGCGTTCTTGCAGCTCGGGTACGCAGCTCGCGCCGTCGACGGTGCCGAGATTCAAGTCCGGCAGGCGCCCGGCAAAAAAACGCGGCACGACGGAGCGAATCGAATGCGCATCGAGCAGCACGGCGTACCCGTGCCTTGCACGGATCGCGGCCAGCCGTTGGGCCAGCGCGTCGTGATAAGGCTGCCAGTAGCGCATCCGCCGCTCGCCGATTTCCGCGGCGTCGGGTCGCGCGCCATCGCGGTAGATCGGTTGGTTGGCGAAGGTGCGCGTAGGCACCAGTTCGGTGTTGTCGGCGCCGGGATACAACGCGAGATCGTGCGGATCGCGGTTGAGGTCGATCAGATAGCGTGTGTGCTTCGCGAGCATGAGGCTCGCGCCCAGCTCGGTGGCGAACGCGTAGAGCTTGTCCACGTGCCAGTCGGTGTCCGGAAGCGACCGCGCCGCCGGTGTCAAGCGCGCATTGAGCCACCCGGGCACTTCGGTGCCCGCGTGCGGCACGTCGATCAACAGCGGTGTGCCTCCGTCAACGAAATCGAACAAGCGCCTGTCGCTCATCGGCCGGACGAAGCGAGGCGGCCGGCGCGCCAGCGGCCGCTGCAAGGGTTCGTCCCGAAGGCGTAGGCCAGTTCGGCGGGATGCCGGACGTCCCACAGGGCGAGGTCGGCCTGTAGACCTGCCGCGAGCCGGCCCGCTTCACGCTGCAATCCCAGAGCGCTGGCGGCGTTGCGGGTGACGCCAGCCAAGGCTTCGGCGGGCGTGAGCCCGAACAGCGTGCAAGCCATGTTCAGCATCAGCAGCAGCGAGGTGCAGGGCGAAGTGCCGGGATTGCAGTCGCTGGCCAGGGCGATCGGGACTCGATGGGCACGCAGCGCCGGGAGCGGCGGCCGGCGCGCCTCGCGCAGGAAATAAAACGCGCCGGGCAGCAGCACCGCCACGGTGCCCGATCGCGCCATGGCCCGGATCGAGTCCTCGCTGCTGTATTCGAGATGGTCGGCGGACAGCGCCGCGTGGCGCGCCGCGAGCGCGCCACCGCCGCAGTCCGAAAGCTGATCCGCATGCAGCCTGACCGGCAACCCGAGTTCGCGCGCCCGGGCGAACAAGCGCTCGACCTGCCTGGGCGAAAAAGCAATGCGTTCACAGTAAGCGTCCACCGCGTCGACGAGTCCTTCGGCTGCCAAGGCCGGCAGCATTTCTGCGCATAAGCGCTCGATATAGTCGTCGCCGCGACCGGCGTACTCGGAGGGCAACGCATGCGCGCCGAGAAAGCTGGTGCATACGCGCAGATCACAGACTTCGCCGAGCCGGCGCGCCACGCGCAACATCTTGCGTTCGGATTCGATGGTCAGACCGTAGCCGGATTTGATCTCGACCGTGGTGACACCCTCGCCGGCCAAATGGCGCAGGCGCACGGCGCTTTGCCGCAGCAACTCGTCCTCGCTCGCCTCGCGCGTGGCGCGGACGGTCGCCATGATTCCGCCGCCGGAGCGCGCGATGTCTTCGTAGGCTTCGCCCGCGAGCCGGCGCTCGAATTCCTCCGCGCGGTTGCCGGCGTAAACCAGATGCGTGTGGCAGTCGATCAGCCCGGGCGTCAGCCAGCCGCCGCGGCCATCGTAGACGATTTGCGCGCGCTCACCGCCGGGTAATTCCTGGCGCGGGCCGAGCCAGGCGATGCGCCCGTCGCGGACGGCGAGCGCGGCGTCGCGGATCTCGCCATAGCCGCGCTCGAGCTCCAGCGTCGCGAGATGGAGGTTGAGCCAGAGCGCGTCCCAAGGCTCGCCGGCGTGCATCGCGCTCAGCCGAGCAAGCGGCGCATGACCGTGCGGTAGCGGGCCAGGCTTTCCTGCGCCAGCGGATGGCGGCCGCCACGCACGCACCAGCGGCCGGCCACCATCACGTCCCGCACCGGCGCGCGAGCCGGGCCGAAGATCGCCGCGTCGAGCAAGCCATCGCCTTCGTGCTCGGCCAGCGCGGGATCGTCGGTGTTCAGCACGATCCAGTCGGCGCGGTATCCCGCTTCGAGGCGACCGATCTTCTGGCCCAGCGCCTGCGCACCGCCGGCGCACGCGGTGCGGTACAGGCGCGCGCCGAGCGATTCGCGCACCGCGAATGCCAATACGTTGCGCCGTTCCAGCTTGAGCCGCTGGCCGTATTCGAACAGCCGCAATTCGAGGAACGGATCGACGCCGACGTGGCTGTCGCCGCCGATCCCCAATCGTCCGCCGGCGCGCAGAAAGGGCGCGGCGTTGAAAAAGCCGTCGCCGAGATCGCCCTCGGTCGTCGCGCAGATGCCGGCCACCGCGCCGCTGCGCGCCAGGCGCACGGTCTCGTCGGCATCCATGTGGGTGGCATGGACCACCGTCCAGCGCGAACCGAGCGGTGCGTGATCCAGCAGCCAAGCGACCGGACGCTTGCCGCTCCAGACCAGGCAGTCGTCCACTTCCTGCTGCTGCTCGGCGGCATGGATGTGGATCGGCGCCTCGCGGTCGATGGATTCGACGCACTCCACGGTGGCGCGCAATTCTTCCGGCGTCACGGCGCGCAAGGAGTGCGGCGCCGCGCCCAGGCGCAGGGTCGGCCGGTCCTTGAGCCGCTGCGCGAGACGCTCCACGATGCGCGCGTAGCCCTCGCGGTCGTTGATGAAGCGGCGCTGGCCGGGGTTGGGTGGCGCGCCGCCAAAGTGACCGTGCGCGTAGAACACCGGCAGCAGGGTGAGCGCGATGCCGGCGCGCTCGGCCGCGGCGATCAGGCGCTCGCCGATCTCGGCGCGGTTGGCGTAGGGCATGCCGTTCGGATCGTGATGCAGATAATGGAATTCGGCCACCGCGGTATAGCCGGCGCACAACATTTCGCAATAAAGCTGGGTGGCGATGATCTCCACGTCGTCGGGCGTCAAGCCTTCGAGAAAGCGGTACATCAGCTGGCGCCAGGACCAGAAGCTATCGCCCTGCGGTCCGCCTTTCTCGGTGAGTCCCGTCATGGCGCGCTGAAAAGCGTGCGAGTGCACGTTGGGCATGCCGGGAATGACGGGTCCGTCGAGGCGCTCGGCGCCATCCGGCTGCGCGCCCGGCGTGACCCGCACCAGGCTCCCTGCCCTATCGAGTTCGAACAGCACGTCCCGCGCCCAACCCTCGGGCAACCAGGCAGCGGGGGCGTGAAAACGGCGGACGTCGGCATGCATGGCGTTCATGGGGATGAGGGCAGCAGGTGGTGGACGTATGGGGTCAACCGTTCGCCCAGCAGCAAGCGTTCGGCGGCGGCGATGTCGGGTGCAAGATAACGGTCTTCGGCATAGAACGGCACCCGCTGGCGCAGCCGCGCGTGCAAGGCCTGCAAGGGGCGCGAGGTTTTCAGCGGCGCGTGGAAGTCGATGCCCTGCGCGGCCGCCAGCCATTCGATGGCGAGGATGGTGCGCACGTTGGCGCACATTTCCCGCAGCCGGCGGGCGGCGAAGGTGGCCATGCTGACGTGATCTTCCTGATTGGCCGAGGTCGGCAGGCTGTCCACGCTGGCCGGATGCGCCAGCGATTTGTTCTCGGAAGCGAGCGCGGCGGCGGTGACGTGGGCCAGCATGAAGCCGGAGTTCAGCCCCGCCTCGCGGACCAGGAACGGCGGCAGTCCGGAGAGCGTGGCGTCGATCAGAAGCGCGATGCGCCGCTCCGACAGCGCGCCGATCTCCGCGATCGCCAGGGCCAGGGTGTCGGCGGCCAGCGCCACGGGCTCGGCGTGGAAATTTCCGCCGGAGAGGATTTCGCCGCTGTCGCCGAACACCAAGGGATTGTCGGTCACCGCATTGGCCTCGTTGGCGAGCATCGCCGCCGCGCTGCGGATCAGATCAAGGCAGGCGCCCATCACCTGCGGCTGACAGCGCAGGCTGTAGGGGTCCTGCACGCGCTCGTCGTTGACCCGATGCGAACGGCGGATCGCGCTGCCGGCGAGCAAGCGCCGGTAGCTTTCCGCGACTTCGCTCTGGCCGGGCTGGCCGCGCAGCGCGTGGATGCGCGGATCGAAGGGCGTATCGGAGCCGCGCGCGGCGTCCACCGACAGCGCGCCGATCGCCACCGCCGCGGCGAACAAATCCTCGATCTCGAACAAAGCGCACAGCGCGAGCGCCGTGGAAACCTGCGTGCCGTTGAGCAGCGCCAGCCCTTCTTTGGCGCGCAGCTTGAGCGGCTTCAAACCCGCGCGCGCGAGACCGACGCAGGCGGGGACGACCACGCCTTCGACCCGCGCCTCGCCCTCGCCCATCAGCACCAGCGCCAGATGAGCCAGCGGCGCGAGATCCCCGGAGGCGCCCACCGAACCTTTCGCGGGGATGCACGGCAGCACGCCGGCGTTGTGGAGCGCGATCAAGGCTTCGATCACCTCCCAGCGCACGCCGGAGTAACCGCGCGCCAGACTCGCCGCCTTGAGCGCCAGCACCAGCCGCACGACCGCGTCGTCGAGCAGTGGGCCGGTTCCGACCGCATGCGAGCGCACCAGATTGCTTTGCAATTGTTCGAGCCGCGCATCGGGGATGTGGGTTCTGGCCAGTTTGCCGAAGCCGGTGTTGATGCCGTAAGCCGGTACGCCGGCGGCGACGACGTTCTGCACCGTGCGCACGGCCGCCTGCACCGCGCTTTTCGCCGACCGCGGGAGCGTCAACCGGAGTTGCGCGGCCGCGATGCGCCGGCAGTCGCCAAGGGTGAGCGCTCCGGGAGCGAGCGCCAGTCCGGCGCCTTCAGTCCTAGTCATCGAGCATCGGCAGTTGGAGCCCATGCTCACGGGCGCAGGCGATCGCTTCCTCGTAACCGGCATCGGCATGACGCATGACGCCGCTGGCCGGATCATTGGTGAGGACGCGCGCGATGCGCCGGGCCGCCGCCGGGCTGCCATCGCACACGATCACCTGCCCGGCGTGCTGGGAGTAACCGATGCCCACGCCGCCGCCGTGGTGGATCGAGACCCAGGTCGCGCCGGAGGCGCAGTTGAGCAAGGCGTTCAGCAGCGGCCAGTCGGCCACCGCGTCGGAGCCGTCGCGCATGTTTTCGGTTTCGCGATAGGGGCTGGCCACGGAACCGGAGTCCAGATGATCGCGGCCGATCACGATCGGCGCCTTCAGCTCGCCGCTTGCGACCATGTCATTGAAGGCCAGCCCTGCCCTGGCGCGCGCGCCCAGCCCCAGCCAGCAGATGCGCGCCGGCAAGCCCTGGAAGGCGATGCGCTTTTGGGCCATGTCCAGCCAGCGGTGCAGATGCCGATCCTGCGGGAACAATTCCTTGACTTTCGCGTCGGTGCGCAGGATGTCCTCGGGATCGCCGGACAGCGCCACCCAGCGGAACGGCCCGATTCCGCGGCAGAACAGCGGCCGGATATAGGCCGGAACGAAGCCGGGGAAGTCGAACGCGTTGGCGACGCCGGCATCCCTGGCCATGGCGCGGATGTTGTTGCCGTAGTCGAACACCGGCACGCCCAGACGCTGGAAGGCGAGCATGCCCTCGACGTGGACCGCCATGGAGCGCTTGGCCGCCTCGGCCACGAGGTGCGGTTCCGAAACCTGCCAGTCGCGCCATCGTTCCATCGTCCAGCCGAGCGGCAGGTAACCGTGCACCGGATCGTGGGCCGAGGTCTGGTCCGTGACCAGATCCGGACGGGCCGCGGGATCGCGCTGGGCGCGGCGCGCCAGCTCGGGTACCACTTCGGCGGCATTGCCCAGCAGGCCGACGGAAACGGCCTCGCGCCGCGCGCAGGCCTGGCGGACGATGGCCAAGGCCTCGTCCAGGCTGTCTGCGCGGCGATCGAGATAGCGCGTCTTGAGCCGCATTTCGATGCGCGCCGGATCGCATTCCACGGCGAGCAGGCAGGCGCCGGCCATGGTCGCGGCCAGCGGCTGGGCGCCGCCCATCCCGCCCAGACCCGCGGTGAGAATCCAGCGCCCGGCGAGATCGCCACCATAATGGCGGCGGCCCGCCTCGACGAAGGTCTCGTGCGTGCCCTGCACGATGCCCTGGCTGCCGATATAGATCCACGAGCCGGCGGTCATCTGCCCGAACATCATCAAGCCCTTGCGGTCCAGTTCCTGGAAATGCTCCCAGGTCGCCCAGCGCGCGACCAGGTTGGAATTGGCGATTAGCACGCGCGGCGCGTCGGCCTGAGTGCGAAACACGCCGACCGGTTTGCCGGACTGGATCAACAGGGTCTCGTCGTCCGCGAGTTTCCTGAGCGACTCGACGATGCGTTCGTAACAGCGCCAATCCCGTGCGGCACGACCGATGCCGCCATAGACGATCAGTTCATCGGGCTTTTCCGCCACCTCGGGATCGAGATTGTTCATCAGCATGCGCAGCGGCGCCTCGGTCAGCCAGCTGCGTGCGGAAAGCGCCGTCCCGCGCGGCGCCCGGATCGGCTGCGACGGAACGGGCCGGGTGTTGTTCATCGCTCCTCCGCGGCTTTTGACGTGAATGCTAGCGCGGATCGGTGCTTTTGGTTTCGGAGGTCAAACGCGATTGCGGATAGCCTTGGCGCTTCACCCGGTCGAGCGCTTGTCGTGCGGTCGTTTCGTCGGAGAAAGGTCCGAGCCGCACCCGATCATAGGTTTTTCCGCCCGCGGTCACGGTGGCGGATTCCACGCGATAGCCCGCCTTGCGTAACAGGTCCACTACGGTCTGCGCGTTGCTGCGTTGAGAAAAACTGCCGATCTGCACATACCACAGGCTTTGCGGCGATGCCGAAGGGCGTGGCGACGACGGCGTCGGCAGCGCCAGCGAATGGGCAGGCGCAGGCGCTTGGGGTTCGGCAGGCGACGGCGCCGATGGCTGCACCGTCGATTCAGGCTTGGCCGGCGGCGGAGGTGAGATGACCGATGCCGATGGTGGTGTCGTGCTCGACTGTGCCGGCGTCGCGGGGTTTGCCACGTTGGCGGCCGGCGCTTGACCGGCGGAAGCGCCGACGGGTGCGGTGTTCGCCGGGCTGGCTACGGTGCCGTCCAGCGGAACGGTGACGCTGGGCACCGCCGGCTCCGAGGACGGCGAGCGCGGCAGCAGCCAAGACAGGAGAAAAGCCGCGAAGAACAGCACGGCGAGTCCGATCAGCCGGCGTTTGAGGCGCAGGCGGCGCGCCGCTTCCGTCGCTGGGGAATCAGCAGTCTCGGCAGTCTCGCTTTCAGTCATGCAATCCTTCGGCGGCGGCGGCAACGGTGAGGAAGGAGCCGCAGACTAGGATGCGATCCTCCGGCGCCGCGTTCAACCGCGCACGGCGCAAAGCCTCTTGGACGCTGCCCGCAACGATGCCGCGCAAGCCGCCCGCCGCCGCGCGGCGCGCGAGCGTCTCGGCGTCCAGCCCGCGCGGCGGCGGCAGGCCGGCGAAATAAGCGCCGGCGATCAAGGGTGCTAGCGTCGCACAGAATTCTTCCACCGGCTTGTCCGCGTACATGCCGAGCACCAGCCACACGCGACCCGCGGCCGTCTCGGCGCGCAGATTGTCAGCCAGCACGCGGGCGGCCTCGACGTTGTGCGCCACGTCCAGCCGCAGCGGGCCGAGGCGCTGGAAACGGCCCGGCAGCTTCAAGCGCGGCAAGGCGGCACGGATCGCGGATTCAGCCACCGGCAGCAAGGGCTGCAAGGCCTGCGTCGCGGCCAGTACGCCTGCGGCGTTCTGGTACTGCACCGCGCCGCTCAGCCCAGGCGCGGGCAAACGCGCGTAGGCACGGCCGGGGCCCTGCCAGTCCCAGCTTCCGTCCGCACGAAGCTCGTAGCGGTAGTCGCGTCCGACCCAAAGCAGCGGCGCGCCGATTTTCGCGGCGTGATCCAGCACGCTGCGCGGCAGGTCGCGCTCGGCGTAGATCGCCGGTTTACCGGCGCGCAGCACGCCGGCCTTCTCGAAACCGATGCGTTCGCGGTCGTTGCCCAGCCAGTCCACGTGATCGATGCCGATGCTGGCGATCAAGGCGCAATCGGCGTCGACGATGTTGACCGCGTCGAGCCGACCGCCGAGGCCGACTTCCAAGACCTGCACCTCGACCTGTGCCTGGCGAAACAACCACAGGGCGGCGAGCGTGCCGAACTCGAAATAAGTCAACGGCACTCCCGCCCGTCCGCGCTCGACCGCTTCGAATGCGGCACACAGCTCGTCATCCGTGGCCTCGCGGCCGTCGATGACCACGCGTTCGTTGTAGCGCAACAGATGGGGCGAACTATAGCGGCCGGTGCGGTAACCGGCCGCGCGGAAAATCTCCGCCGCCAGCGCCACGCAGGAGCCCTTGCCGTTGGTGCCCGCGACCGTCAGCGTCGGGCAATGCGCTGGCAACAGGCCGAGCCCTTGCGCCACGGTGCGCACGCGCTCCAAACCCAGCTCGATGGCGCGCGGATGTAGCTTTTCCTGATAGGCCAGCCACTGATCGAGCGAACGATGCGCGGGCTTGTCGGGCGCGGCCATTCTTGGGACTGCCGGGGGCGAACGGCCCGGCGCGGTTAGTGGGCGGCGGCGGCGTTGGGCGAGAAGTGGGTGAGCATGGCGAGCAGGCGGTAGATTTTGTCGCGCAGCTCGCGACGGTCGACGATCATGTCGATGGCGCCCTTTTCCAGCAGGAATTCGGCCCGCTGGAAGCCTTCCGGCAGTTTCTGCCGCACGGTTTGCTCGATCACGCGCGGGCCGGCGAAACCGATCAGCGCCTTGGGTTCGGCGATGTGCACGTCGCCGAGCATGGCGAGGCTGGCGGACACCCCGCCCATGGTCGGATGCGTCAGCACCGAGACGAACGGCAGACCGCGCTCGGCCAGCTTGGCCAGCGCCGCCGCGGTTTTGGCCATCTGCATCAGCGAGAACAGCGATTCCTGCATGCGCGCCCCGCCGCTGGCGGAGAAGCACACCAGCGGTACGCCGTGCTCCAGGCAGGCGTTGACGCCGCGCACGAACTTCTCGCCGACCACGCTGCCCATCGACCCTCCCATGAAGCCGAACTCGAAGGCCGCCGCCACCAGCGGCAGGCCCATCAACTGGCCGCGCATCACGATCAGCGCCTCGTTCTCGTCGGTGTCTTCGTGCGCCTCAGCGAGCCGCTCGGTGTACTTGCGGCTGTCCTTGAACTTGAGCGGATCGGTGGAGCGCAGGTGCGGTGCGATCTCCGCGCGCGGCTCCTTGTCGAGGAAGTGGTCGAGCCGCGCGCGCGCGCCGATCACCCGGTGCGCGCCGCACTTGGGGCAGACCTCCAGCGTGCGTTCCAGCTCGGCGCGGTAGAGCACCGACTGGCAGCTTTCGCACTTCATCCACAGACCTTCCGGCACGCTCTTCTTGCGCACGCCGGCGGTCAGCAGCTTGGAACCGGAGATTTTTTCGAGCCAGCTCATGGGACGATTTTAGCCGGACAGCGCATCCAGCGCCTGACGGATGGGTCGCAGTTGCTCGATCAGCTTCGCCGGCAAGGTTTCCGGCCGGGCCGCCCCGGCCGCAATGGTCGCCACCAGCGCGCTGCCGACGATCACGCCATCGGCGATGCGCCCGACCGCCGTGGCGGTCGCCGCGTCCTTGACGCCGAAACCGACCATCACCGGCAACTCCGTATGCCGACGCACTTCGGCGAGTTTGGCGGCGACCTCCCGCGCATCGAGATGGGCGGCGCCGGTCACGCCCTTGAGCGAGACATAGTAGAGATAGCCGGAAGCTTCGCGGGCAATGAGCGCGATGCGCGCCGGCGTGGTGGTCGGCGCCAGCAGGAAGATGCAGTCCAGACCCGCGGCCCTAAGTTTGGGCGCGACCTCCGCGGCCTCTTCGACGGCCAGATCGACCAGCAGCACGCCGTCCACGCCGGCGGCTTTCGCCTGCGCGGCGAAGGCCTCCAGGCCCAAGGTCTCGACCGGGTTGAGATAGCCCATCAACACGACGGGCGTATGCGCATCCTGCTCGCGGAACTGAGCCACGATCGCCAGGACGCGCTTGAGGCTGGTGCCCGCCGCCAGCGCCCGTTCGCAGGCGAGCTGGATCACCGGGCCGTCGGCCATCGGATCGGAGAACGGCACGCCCAGCTCGATGGCGTCCGCCCCGGCTTGGACCAGGGCGTGCATCAGCGCCGCGGTATGGTCGGGATGCGGATCGCCGGCGGTGATGTAAGGGATCAGCGCCTTGCGCTTGGCGCGCCGCAAATGTTCGAGCACGCGCGCGATGCGGCGGGAGTCTCCTCCGAGTCTCGTATTCACGCCAGCGAAATCCCGTCCAGCTTCGCCACCGTGAAGATGTCCTTGTCGCCGCGCCCGGAGAGATTCACCACGATGGCCGCATCGCGCGGCAGCTCGCGCGCGAGTGTCTTGGCATAGGCCACGGCGTGGGCGGATTCCAGCGCGGGAATGATGCCTTCCACGCGGGTGAGCTCGTGAAAGGCGGCGAGCGCCTGGTCGTCGGTCACCGCCACGTAGCGCACGCGGCCCAGATCCTTCAGCCAGGAATGCTCGGGTCCGACGCCCGGATAGTCGAGACCGGCGGAAATCGAGTGCGTGCCCAGGATCTGGCCGTTTTCGTCGGCCATCACATAGGTGCGATTGCCGTGCAGCACGCCGGGGCGGCCGGCGGACAGGGGCGCGGCATGCTGACCGCTGGCCAGACCCAGGCCGCCGGCTTCCACGCCGTACATCTTCACCGCTTCGTCGGCGAGGAAGGGATGGAACAGGCCGATGGCATTGGAACCGCCGCCCACGCAGGCCACCAGCGCGTCCGGCAGCCGCCCGAACAGCTCCTGGGCCTGCGCGCGCACTTCGCGGCCGACCACGGCGTTGAAGTCGCGCACCAGCATCGGATACGGATGCGGGCCGGCGACGGTGCCGATGATGTAGAAGGTGTCGTCCACGTTCGTCACCCAGTCGCGCAGCGCCTCGTTGAGCGCGTCCTTGAGCGTCCGAGTGCCGCTTTTCACCGGCACCACCTCGGCACCGAGCAGCTTCATGCGATAGACGTTGGGCGACTGGCGCTGCACGTCCTCCTCGCCCATGTACACCACGCACTTCAGGCCCAGCCGCGCGGCGACAGTGGCGGAAGCCACGCCGTGCTGGCCGGCGCCGGTCTCGGCGATGATGCGCGTTTTGCCCAGGTATTTGGCCAGCAAGGCCTGGCCGACGGTGTTGTTGATTTTGTGCGCGCCGGTGTGGTTGAGATCCTCGCGCTTGAGATAAATCTGCGCCCCGCCCCATTTCGCCGTCAGCCGTTCCGCCGGGTACAGCGGGCTCGGGCGGCCGACGTAGTGCTTGAGATCCTTTTCCAGCTCGGCGCGGAACGCCGGATCGTCCTTGAGCTGGAGGTACGCCTCCTCCAGCCGGCGCAGCGGTTCCATCAAGGTTTCGGCGACGAAGCGCCCGCCGTATGGGCCGAAGTGGCCGCGGGCGTCGGGGAAATTCTGGTCGTTCATCGATTCGGCATCGCATCCGCTCGCGCGACCGCGCGCGCGAAGGCCGCCATTTTGCCCGAATCCTTGATTCCGGGCGCCGCGCTCGGGTCTTTTTCGATGCCGCTGCTCACGTCCACGGCATAGGGCCGTGCCAGACGGATGGCCTCGGTGACGTTCTCCGCGTCAAGGCCGCCGGCGAGGATCAGCGGCCGGCCGAGATCGCGCACCCGTGTCCAGTCGAAGCGCGCGCCCCGTCCGCCCAACTCACCGGACACATGACCGTCGAGCAGCAGCGCGGCGGCGCTGGCGTAGGTCCTGGCGACCGCCTCCAGCGGCTGGCGCAGATCGCCCATCGCCACCGCTTTCAGGTATGGCACGCCAAAACCGGCGCAGAAGCCTTCTTGTTCCTCGCCATGGAACTGCAGGAGATCGGGGCGCACGGTCTCGATCACCTCGCGCACCTGATCCGCGCCCGGATTACGCAGCAGGACCACGGCGGCCACGAAAGGCGGCAGCGCCGCGCGCAGACTCGCGGCCGTCTGCAAGGACACACAGCGCCGGCTTTCCGGCACCAGCACGAAGCCCAGCGCATCGGCGCCAGAGGCCACCGCCGCGCGCGCGTCCTCGGCGCGGGTGATGCCGCAAAACTTGATGCGCGTACGCATCCCGTCGAGGCGAGTGAAATTCACGGGAGCCAAGATTCGACCGGCGGCGGCAGTCCGAACGCTGCCGGATAAACCGGACCGAGAAAGTATAGCCCGCAGGCGGGCGCCGTCGCTGCGGCCCGCGTGCGGTCGCGCGCGATGAGCAGTTCCGCGATCCAGGCTTCCGGCTGCCGGCCCTGCCCGACGGCGATCAGCGCGCCGGCGATGTTGCGCACCATGTGGTGCAGGAAGGCGTTGGCGCGGATGTCGAGCACCACGTATTCGCCGTGTCGTTTGACCGACACCTCCTGCACTTCGCGCATCGGCGTGGAGGACTGGCATTCGGCGGCGCGAAAAGCGGAAAAGTCGTGCTCGCCGATCAGAACCTGCGCGGCGCGGTGCATGGCCCCGGCGTCCAGCTCGTGAGTGATCCAGGCGGCGCGATTCATGGCCAGCGCCGAGCGGCTGCGGTGGTTGTGGATCAGGTAGCGGTAGCGCCGCGCGACGGCGCTGCGCCGGGCGTCGAAGCGAGCGGGCACCTCGCGGATCCAGCGCAGACCGATGTCGCGCGGCAGCCGCGAGTTCGCGCCCAGCACCCAGGCGTAAGCGCTGCGGGGCGCGGCGGAGTCGAAGTGCACCACCTGGCCGGCGGCGTGCACGCCCGCATCGGTGCGCCCCGCCGCTTGCGTTCTGACCGGATGATCGGCCACCGCGGACAGCGCCGCTTCCACTTGCGCTTGCACGCTCGGCCGGTCGGTCTGGGCCTGCCAGCCCGAGTAAGCGGTACCGAGATATTCGAGGCCGGCGGCCCAGCGTGTCATCGCCAAGACTTCAAGCGCGCCCGAGGCACCGGGGTATCGAAGAATCCTCGCCCGCCGATTCCGCGCCGCGGCGATCGTCGCCTCGGCTTAAGCCGACAGCCGCTTGCTCAGCGCCTCGGCCTCTGACTTCTGCGCTGCGTTGCCGGTCTCCAGCACTTCCTGGAGCAGGCCACGTGCCGCCTCGTTGTCGCCCATGTCGGCGTAGGCGCGCGCCAAGTCGAGCTTGGTGGCGATCTCGTCGCTCGGCGCGGCGATGGGTTCGGCCGGAACCGGTTTGTCGAGCGTCAGTTCGTCGAGCTTGAACTCGAGCCTGCCGTCGTCGGGCGGCGGGGCGGGTTCGTGGGTCAGATCGAACTGGGACAGATCGATCTCGGGCACGCCTTGGGCCGGCTCTGGCGCGGCAACTTTGGGCGCGGAGGCGGTTTCGTTCTTCAGCAGCTCGGCATCGAGGTCGAAATCGATGACATTGCCCGTGGCCGGGCTGGGCGGAGCCGGCGCGGCGGTGGCGGGCTCGGGTTTGCTGCCGGTTTCCGCGGCGAGCGCGGTGAGGCTTTCGCCGAGTTGCAAATCGACCTGGGGCGCGGCTTCGCCCGCGGTGCTTTTGAACAGCGCCGCGTCCGGACAGAGCTGCCGTCCCATGATCGCGAGCTTCTCCCAATCCGGCGCGGGAAGCTGGCCGTGCAGGGCTTCGGCGGTTTCCTGGAATTCCACTGGCTTGCCGGCGGCGAAATAGGTTTCCGCGAGTTTCTGGCGCAGATCCGTGCGCTGCGGTTCCTTGGCCAGCGCTTGCTTGAGCAGGGTCGCCGCCTCGTCGTAGAGACCGTAGGCAAGATGGAAGTCCGCCTCCGATAGCGGATCGTTGGCCCCCAGATCGATCGCCACCGTCTGCGCCTCGAACTGCGAGGTGAGATCGAAATCCGGCTTGCCGATCGGATCTAGTGACTTTTGCGATTTCTGCGACTGCGCCAACTCCGCCGTCGCCAAGGCAGGCTCGATCGCCGCCGTGCGGGTCGCCTCGAAGGGCGCGGGTTTCTGCGCGACCGGATTCAGCGTGCCGGTGTCGGCAAACGCAGCGGTCGGGACTCCGGGACGCGCGGCGGGCGCGGCCGGGCTTGGAGAAGCTGGCGTCGGCGACGAAGCCGCGGCGGCTTTCTTCACCGTGGCGGGTGGCACCGGGGCCGAACCCAAATCAGGCACTACGCCGTGGCGGCCGCGGACCAGCCGCCAGCCGAAGAAGCCCACGATCAGCACCACCAGCGCGGCGACGAGCGGCCTGGCGTACTGATCGAGGGCCAGACCCGGTTTGGCCGTCGGTTTCGGCACGGCGGGCTGGGCTGCGTGGGCCGGCGGTACTTGTGTCGTGTTGCTGGCGGGGGCGCCGGTGGTCGCTGTCGTCGGGCTGCCCGCGGGGTTCGCCGGCTGGGCTTGGGTCGCAGCGGCCGTCGGAGCGGGGGTTTCGTGGCTCGGCTGCTCGGATGTGACGGCGGGATTGGCGGATGTCGCCGGTGCGCTGGGCGCCGGTTCACCGCCGGTGGCGGCCGCGCTTGGAGCTGACTCCGCGGGTGGTTTTCCCGGCGCGGGTTGCGGCTGCGGCAAGGTACCCGGTTCTCCGCTCGCCGGCGCGGGGGGCGATGCCATGGTCGCCTCAGCCATCTCCGGGGACGGTTTTTTTTGAGCCGACGGCTTCGGGGAAGTCACACTCGCAACGCCGCCACGCAGCGCATCCACTTTGGACTTGGCTGCCGCCGCGGAGACGGAACGCATCTCGGCGGCCGAGGGCACGCGCAGCGTCGCGCCCTTGAGCAAGCCATCGAGGCGGCCATTCTCGAACGCGGACGGATTCGCGCGATAGAGCGCCAGCAGCACCTGGTCCATGCTGATCGAGGGATCCGGCCGCAACTTGGTCGCAATACTCCACAGCGTCTCGCCGGCTTGGATGGGGCCGTAGGTGGCCGCTGCCGTTTGCGCCGCCGCGGGCGGCGCAGCGGCTGGGGCGGGAGAAGCCTCGACGACCGGGGCGCTCGAGGGAGTGGCCGACGCAGGAGCCGCGGAGGATGGGCGCGCTTCAGCCGGCGTGCTGACTGGGGTTTCCGGCTCAGCGGCGGGTTGTTCTGCTTGCTCTGCAGGCGCGGTCGCGGGAGCCGGCGCCTGGGCCAGCTCCGGTGGATCCAGCAACACGGTGTATTCACGCAGCAAGCGGCTTTGCGGCAGGCGTGCCTCGACGATGAAGTTGAGGAAAGGTTCGCGCGCGATCTTCGGACTGCTGATCCGGATGCTCGCACCGGCGTCGGATTTCTCCAGTTCGAATTGCAGGGTGGAGAGGTAGTCGGAGCGTTCGATTCCAGCCTTGTTGAATTCTTCCGGGCTGGCGAGTCGCACCGTCAGGTTGTCGAGCTGCGCCGGCGTGGCGTTCAGCACCGGTATGCTCGCCGCGAATGGCTGGTCCAGGCGCGAATGCACGCTGATCTCGCCCAGTCCGAGGGCCAGCACCGGGCAGGCCGCGAACGCGCCCAGCGCGACCGTAAACCAGGCCCATTTGCGCATCATCGTTGTCTCCCTTGTGGACGCACTCCCACCCCATGCGGCGGTACTTCGACCGGGTCCGCATTCCGCATTAAGAGTGGAGTGTAACTCCTTTCCGGGACAAGCAATACCCTGCGGGGAGACGCGGGCCGACTGGCCGCTAGAGGTAATCGCGGACCAGTCGTTCGGCGATCTGTACGCTGTTGAGCGCCGCGCCCTTGCGGATGTTGTCGGACACGATCCACAGGTCGAGCCCGCGCGCATGCGAGAGGTCCTCGCGGATGCGGCCGACGAACACCGCATCCCGGTGCGCGGCCTCGGTCACGGCCGTGGGATAGCCGCCATCGCGGCGCTCATCCATCACGACGACGCCCGGAGCGCGGCGCAGAAGCTCGCGCGCCTGGTCGGCGGTGATTTTCTCGCGCGTTTCGATATGCACGGCCTCGGAGTGGCCATAGAACACCGGCACGCGCACGCAGGTCGGGTTCACCTGGATCGATTCGTCCTCCATGATCTTGCGCGTCTCCCACACCATCTTCATTTCTTCCTTGGTGTAGCCGTTGTCCATGAAGACGTCGATGTGCGGCAGCACGTTGAAGGCGATCGGTTTCGGATAGACCTTGAAATCGTCGATGCCCTGCCCGTTCAGGGCCTGCGCCGACTGGCGCGCCAGCTCCTCGATGGCCGGCTTGCCGGTGCCGGAAACCGACTGGTAAGTGGCGACGTTGATGCGTTCGATGCCGACCGCGTCGTAAATCGGCTTGAGCGCCACCACCATCTGGATGGTCGAGCAGTTCGGATTGGCGATGATGCCGCGGTTTTTGTATTGCCCGATGGCGTGCGGATTGACCTCCGGCACCACCAGCGGAATATCCGTATCGCGGCGGAACTGGCTGGTGTTGTCGATCACCACGCAGCCCGCGGCCGCGGCTTTCGGCGCATAGATCTTGGACACTTCGGCGCCCGGCGAAAACAGGCCGATCTTCACCTTCGAGAAGTCGAATTTCTCGAGGTCCTGCACTTCCAAGGCCTCGTCGCCGAAGTCCACGCGCTCGCCGGCCGAGCGGTGGCTGGCCACGGCGTAGACCTTGCCGACCGGAAACCGGCGCTCGAGCAGCACTTTCAGCATTTCCTCGCCGACGGCACCCGTCGCGCCGACCACCGCGACATCGAACGTCTTCATGGCCTCACCTTGGGAAAAGATTCACAACAATCCGGCCACCGCCTCGCCCATCTCGCGGGTGCCGACGACCTTCTCGCCCTGGCGCGCGATGTCGCGCGTCCGCAAACCCGCCGCGAGCGCGCCCTTCACCGCGCCTTCCACCCGGTCGGCGAGATCGCCGCGCTTGAGCGAATAGCGCAGCATCATCGCCACCGACAGGATCATCGCCAGCGGATTGGCCACGCCGAGTCCGGCGAGGTCCGGCGCCGAGCCGTGGATCGGCTCGTACAGACCCTGCCCGCGCTCGTTGAGCGAGGCCGAGGGCAGCATGCCGATCGAGCCGGTGAGCTGCGCGGCGATGTCCGACAGGATGTCGCCGAACAGGTTGCTGGTCACGATCACGTCGAACTGCTTGGGCGCGCGCACCAGCTGCATCGCGGCGTTGTCCACCAGCAGATGGCTGAGCTGCACGTCCGCGTAATCTTTGGACACGCGCACCACCACCTCGCGCCACAGCACGGAGGCTTCGAGCACGTTCTCCTTGTCCACCGAGCACAGGCGCTTGCCGCGCAGGCGCGCCGCCTCGAAGGCGCTGCGCGCGATCCGCGCGATCTCGGATTCGGAATACACCTCGGTGTTGACGCCGACGCGCTCGCCGTCACGGATCTCGATGCCGCGCGGCTGGCCGAAGTAGATGCCGCCGGTCAGCTCGCGCACGATCAGCAGGTCGAGATTCTCCACCAGCTCCGGCTTGAGCGAGGACGCGCTGGCCAGCTCCGGATACAAAATCGCCGGCCGCAGATTGGCGAACAGCCCCAGCGTTTTGCGAATCCCGAGCAACCCGCGCTCCGGACGCTGCTCGCGCGGCAGGCCGTCGTACTTCGGCCCGCCGACCGCGGCCAGCAGCACCGCATCGGCCTGGCGTGCGGCTTCCAGCGTCGCCGCGGGCAGCGGTTCGCCGCTGGCGTCCACCGCGGCGCCGCCAATGAGAGCGTGCGACCAGCGCGCGTCGAAGCCGTGGCGCGCGCGCAGCGCTTCCAGCACGCGCTCGGCCTCGGCCATGATCTCGGGCCCGATGCCGTCGCCGGGCAGGATGAGGATGTTCGCGCTCACGAGAACAGCCAGGGCGCTTCGCTGCGCCTCCGCTCCTCGTAGGCGCGGATCGCGTCCGCGTGCTTCAGCGTCAGGCCGATCTCGTCCCGTCCTTTGACCAGGCAATCCTTGCGGAAGGCGTCGATCTCGAAGGCGTACTCGGTCCCGTCGGGCGTGCGCACGCGCTGCGCCGGCAGGTCGACGGTCAGCGCGTAGCCTGCGCAGGCCTGCGCCTGCGCGAACAGCCGGTCCATCACGTCCCGGCCCAGCGCGATCGGCAACAATCCGTTCTTGAAACTGTTGTTGAAGAAGATGTCGGCGAAGCTCGGCGCGATGACGGCGCGAAAGCCGTAGTCGGACAAGGCCCACACCGCGTGCTCCCGCGAGGATCCGCAGCCGAAGTTCTCCCGCGCCAGCAGGATCGTCGCGCCGGCATAGCGCGGCTGGTTGAGCACGAAGTCCGGGTTGGGACGGCGCGTAGCGGGATCGACGTCCAGGTCGCCCGGATCGAGATAACGCCAGTCGTCGAACAGAAACGGTCCGAACCCGGTGCGCTTGATGGATTTCAGGTACTGCTTGGGGATGATGGCATCAGTGTCCACATTGGCCCGATCCAGGGGCGCCACCTTGCCCGTCACCACGGTGAACGGTCTCACTGGAAGTCCCTCACGTCCACGAAGTGCCCTGCCACGGCGGCCGCCGCGGCCATGGCCGGCGAAACCAGATGGGTGCGCCCGCCCGCCCCTTGCCGGCCCTCGAAGTTGCGGTTGGAGGTGCTCGCGCAGCGCTCGCCGGGAGCCAGGCGATCCGCATTCATGCCCAGGCACATCGAACATCCCGGCTCGCGCCATTCGAAGCCGGCCTCGAGGAAGATGCGGTGCAGCCCTTCGGCTTCCGCCTGACGCTTGACCAGGCCCGAGCCGGGCACCACCAGGGCCTGCTTGATGTTCGGCGCCAAACGGCGGCCGCGCACCACCGCAGCCGCGGCGCGCAGGTCCTCGATGCGCGAGTTGGTGCACGAACCGATGAACACCTTGTCGATGGCGATGTCCACGATCGGGGTGTTCGCGGCCAGGCCCATGTAGGCCAGCGCGCGCTGCAGGCCTGCGCGCTTGACCGCATCGGGCTCGGCGGCGGGATCCGGCACGCGGGCGTCCACCGGCACGACCATCTCCGGCGAAGTGCCCCAGGTGACCTGCGGCTTGATGGCGCGCGCCTCGATCACGACTTCGCGGTCGAAGGACGCGTCCGCATCGCTGCGCAGCTCGCGCCAGGCGGCGACGGCCTTCTCCCACAGCGCGCCCCGGGGCGCGAACGGGCGGCCGCGCAGGTAGTCGAGGGTGGTCTGATCGACGGCGATCAAACCGGCGCGCGCGCCGGCCTCGATCGCCATGTTGCACACCGTCATGCGCCCCTCCATCGACAGCCGCTCGATCGCCTCGCCGGCGAATTCGATCGCGCAGCCGGTGCCGCCCGCCGTGCCGATGCGGCCGATGACGGCAAGCGCGATGTCCTTGGCGGTGATGCCGGGCGCGACCTCGCCTTGCACCGTCACGCGCATGTTCTTCGCCTTCTTCTGCACCAGGGTCTGGGTGGCGAGCACGTGCTCGACCTCGCTGGTGCCGATACCGAAAGCCAGCGCGCCGAAAGCGCCGTGGGTGGAGGTGTGCGAGTCGCCGCACACCACCGTCATGCCCGGCAGGGTCGCGCCCTGCTCCGGCCCGATCACGTGCACGATGCCCTGGCGCGCATCGTCCATGCGGAATTCGGTGATACCGAATTCGGCGCAGTTCGCGTCGAGCGCTTCGATCTGGGCACGCGAGATCGGATCGGCGATGCCCCGCGAGCGGTCGGTGGTCGGCACGTTGTGGTCGGCCACGGCGAGATTCGCCGCGAGCCGCCAGGGCTTGCGCCCGGCCAGACGCAGACCTTCGAAAGCCTGCGGACTGGTGACTTCGTGCAGCAGGTGGCGGTCGATGTAGATCAGCGCGGAACCGCCGCCCAGGTCGGTCACGACGTGGGCGTCCCACAGCTTGTCGTACAGCGTCTTGCCAGCCATGTCCGTTCTCCGCAGGCGCGCCTTCGCAGCGTCATCGGCCTGTCGCGGTCCGCGCCCGGGGCATGGGCGAGGCACGGCCGCGCGGCTGCGGCGCGACGACGTTCAGAGCGGGCATCTTAGACACTCGGATTGGATAACTCAAATGAATCGTTTTCATTTTTAGTATTCCGCAATAGAATCACAACCCCCGGCCCATTCCGCGTATGGATACCCAGAACCTGGCTGCATTCCTCGAAGTCGCCGCCAGCGGCTCGTTCTCCAGGGCGGCGGAACGCTTGCATCTGTCGCAGCCGGCGGTGAGCAAGCGCGTCGCGGCGCTGGAGGCGCAACTGGGGCAGGCGCTGTTCGATCGCGTGGGTCGGCGCGTGCGCCTGACCGACGCGGGGCGCAGCTTGCAGCCCTACGCGCAGCAGGCCCTGGAACGGATCGAGGACGGGCGCCGCGCCTTGTCGCAGCGCTCCGGCGTGGTCGCCGGCAAGCTGACGATCGGCACCAGCCACCACATCGGCCTGCACCGCTTGCCGCCCGTGCTGCGCGCCTACACGCAGCGCAATCCGCGCGTGGACCTGGATCTCCGCTTCATGGATTCCGAGGACGCCTGCGAAGCGGTGCTGCGCGGCGAATTGGAGCTGGGCATCGTCACCCTGCCCCTGCAACCGCTGCCCAACCTGGAAACCCGGCGGGTCTGGCCCGATCCCCTGGCCGTGGTCGTCGCGCCCGATCACCCGCTGGCGCACCAGCGCCGACTGCGGCCGGCCGATCTCGCCGCGCATCCCGCCGTGCTGCCCGACGAGCGCACTTACACGCACCGCATCGTGCGCCGCGCATTCGCGCGCCTGCGCCTGACGCCGCGCGTGCGACTGGCCACCAATTACCTGGAAACCTTGAAGATGCTGGTCGCCATCGGCCTGGGCTGGAGCGTGCTGCCGCGTTCCATGCTGGATGGCAGCCTCCATCCCCTGCGCCTGCCGCAACTTTCGCTGCAGCGCGAGCTCGGCGCGGTCTGGCACCGGCGCCGCAGCCTGTCGGCGGCGGCGCAGGCCTTGTTGACGCTGCTCGCTCAGCAGGCCTGATCGCAGGATGGCGTTTTTTCGGCGGCCGGACGCGGCGCGGCGGGATGGTAAGCGACGATCAGCGCCACCCCGAGCAGCACCAGCGCGATGGCGAGATCGTCGGCCAGCGTGAAGCGTTCGCCGCCGAGCGCCACGCCGAAGAACAGCGCGACCACCGGGTTGACATAGGCATAACTGGTGGCCAGCGCCGGGCTCACGTTCTGGACCAGGAAGATGTAGGCGGTGAAGCCAAGCAGGCTGCCGAAGGCGATCAGATACAGCAAGGCGCCGAAGGCGTGCGCGTTCGGATAGAGCGTCCACGGCTCGCCGGTGGCGCGGCTGGCGGCGAGGAATACCGCGCCGGCGGCGAGCATCTGGCAGGCGCTGCTCATCAGGCCCTGCGGCAGGTCCAGCCGCTTGCTCCAGATGGAGCCGAAGGCCCAGGTCGCGGCGGAAATCATGAGCGCCAGCGCCGCCTGCGGCTGGGCGGCGAAGTCACCGCCCAGATTGAGCACCACAACGCCCGCGAATCCGATCGCCAGCCCCAGCCATTGGGCGCGCGCCGGCCAATGACCCCAGAATCCGGCGAACAGCGCCGCCCAGAGCGGCACCGTCGCCACCGCGGTGGCCGCCAGCGCCGAGCCGACATCCCGTTCCGCCAGCACCACGCCGCCGTTGCCCACGTTCAGCAGCAGCACACCGATCAGGGCCGCGTATCCCCATTGACGCAGGCTCGGCGCGGGCACGCCGCGCAGGCGCAGCGCCGCGTACAGCGCGCCGCCGGCGACGAGGAAGCGCAGCGCCGGAAAGAACAGCGGCGGATAGCCTTGCAAAGCGAAGCGGATCGCCAGATAGGTCGAGCCCCAAACGACGTAAACCGTGAGCAGGGCGATCACGACGGCCAGCGTCGGGACCTTGGCTGCAGTTGGGGAAAAATTCACGTGAAATTCCGGACCTCGTTGCACAAGACCCTCCGCGCAGGCCGCCTCAACGCGGCGCAAGCGCGGGAATCTGCGGCGTCGGCGAACGCGCGTCGCCGCACTGCGCGCGGTTTCTCAAGTAGTGATCCATCAACACCAGCGCCACCATGGCCTCGGCGATGGGCGTGGCGCGCAGGCCCACGCAGGGGTCGTGGCGTCCGGTGGTGCGAATCTCCGTCGCTTGCCCGTGGACGTCGATGGTGCGCGCGGGCGTGGGAATGCTGGAGGTGGGCTTGAGCGCGATCGAGCAGAAAATATCCTGCCCGGTGCTGATGCCGCCGAGGATGCCGCCCGCGTGGTTGGCGGTGAAACCCTGCGGCGTCAGCTCGTCGCGGGCCTGGCTGCCGCGCTGCTCGATCACCGCCACGCCGTCGCCGATTTCCACCGCCTTGACCGCGTTGATGCTCATCAGCGCGCGGGCGAGATCGGCATCGAGGCGGTCGTACACCGGTTCGCCGAGACCGGCCGGCACACGGCTGGCGATCACGTTCACGCGCGCGCCGATCGAGTCGCCGTCGCGCCGCAACTGGGCGAGGAATGCCTCCAGCTCCGGAACCCGTTCGGGCTGCGGGCAGAAGAAAGGATTGCTCTCCACCGCCGCCCAGCTCGTCTCGTCCAGGGCGTGCTCGAAGCGGTA
>Ga0070740_10002324_pt1 | contig 22703 bp, 28 predicted proteins | sample Coa_R2_FD_67286 | JGI IMG/M metagenome (GOLD analysis project Ga0070740, IMG submission 67286) | Surface soil microbial communities from Centralia Pennsylvania, which are recovering from an underground coalmine fire - Coalmine... | ecosystem: Environmental > Terrestrial > Soil > Unclassified ...
ATCAGCTCGCTGATCGGCGCCGGCTTGATCGTCGCTGCGCCCTTGCGCGGAGCGGCCAAGGCGTCCGGCCCCAGCTCGCCCGCGATGGTCGCCGCGAGCTCGTACGGATCGGCGCCGGCGGCCAGCTCGCGCTGCAGCCACGCAGCCCGACGAGTCAGGCGGCGCCGGCACGATTCCCGGCGGACCAGGTCGACGTGTGCCGGCAGGCTCCAGAGGGCGGCGACCGACTCGGCGAGGATAGTAAGGTAAGCGTCGCCGCCTGGTAGCTGTTCTAATTTCTTCTTCTCGCGCAGCCTGAAGCGGACGCTGTTATGGTCCGGGAACGTGCCCGCGTAGACCTGCTCGTCTGCCAGCTCGACGATCGTCGCGAAGACCTCGGCGTTCGCGGGGTCCGAGAAGTCGGACGCGCGAAGCACCGGGAGCACCTTCGGCGCGCAGCCCTCGGGGTCGAGGAGCAGGCTCCCAAGGACGGCGGCCTCGGCCTCGGCCATGTTCTCGGCTGACGGCCTATAGCTCATGCGCCAACTCTTCGATGTCGATGGTGACGCCCGGCCGCTCGTCCTCGCGGCAATAGCGCTTACTCTCGGTCCTTAGACAGACCTGGGAATCGTCTCGCCAGACGATGCCGGTCAGCGCGTCCTCGGTGCTGCGAATGATCTTCGTCAGGTCCGGCGTGCCAGTGTGCCAGACCGGGGCGTCTTCGCGCATCAGGTGTGAGTTCTTGCCGCGCCTGAAGTGATTCTTCGGGCGGGGGAATCTGAAGGTGTAAGCCATGCTGATCGCGCCGGCGAGCAGCGGACCCTTGTATTGTTGGATCGCCGCCGCCTGGACGTCAGACCGCCAGACCGCCGTGTTCGGGTTATCCGGGCGCACGAATGACTTGCCCGTGCGCTTGTTGAAGCCGGCTATCTTCCCCCCGCCCGGGCGCGGTATTCCGAGCACTTCGATCCTTATGCTAAACATTCGCCGCCTCCTGCGCCCTTATCTCGCGTAAGCGCTCCAGGCGCCGGCTCAGCTCCTCGCACTTGGCGCGCGCCATCCTCTTTTTCTGCGGGGACGCGCCACACTCCAGGCACTCGCCGAGCCAGCCGGTGCCGCGCTGATACCAGCGATTCCAGCGATGCCGACTGCGCTTGCCGCAGGAGGGGGGAGGCGCGACTTCGCGAAGGATCGCCTCGAATCCGGCGATCTCTTTGTCGATAATTGAGAGCAGCTTCATGGTGCGCCTCCTCTAGAACGGACACTCGTCGTCTTCGAGCGCTGGCTGGTCGTCGGCGCGCTTCGGCTGCATCAGCTTGAGCTTGTGCGCGATCACGACAATCTTGCTGCGCTTCGCGCCGTTGTCGCCGGTCCAGGTCTCCTGCTGCAGCTCGCCGGTGATGCCGAAAAGGTGGCCCTTTCGTACGTAGTCCCGCGCGATCTCTGCCGGCTTGCCCCACAGCTTGACCGAGAACCAGTCCGTCTTACGGTCGCCGTCCTTCCCTTGGCGGTCGACTGCCATGCTCAGCTCAGCGAGCATCGATCCGCTTGCGAAGGCCCTGACCGCCGGGTCGTCGCCTGCGCGGCCAACTAATACGACGCTGTTAATCATGTGAGGTCTCCTCTTGCTTGTGCGTTCAGGTGAGTCCAAGCGGGCGCGCTCTGAGACCTGTCGAGCCGCGACTCGACATAGTCGTCGACGAGCCTGTCCATCTCGGCGCGTACGACTTCTTTATGCGCGACGAGCGCGCCGGCGATGCAGCTAACAAGCGGCTCAAGGCTGCCGTCCTCGGTGACGGAGACCTCGCATCTGTCCGAGCCGCCCGCGCGGTCGACGATAATCGTGAGGCGCCGCGGGATTGCAATGTGGTTCGTGAGGCCGGGCAGCTTCCGCTCGATCTCTTCTATTACTGCGCGGCAGCGGTCCGCGTACTCTAAGTCGCTCAACATATCTAACCTCCTCAGTGTTTGACTGCGGTCAAGACCTGGGCGACGCTTCCGCCAACCTGGATGAACGGGTCGAGTTTGATCGCGATCTGCCGCATCCTTCGCCCGAGCCGGTGCAGCTTCGGATGCCGGATGCTGAACGGGACCTTCTGCTTGCGGACTGCCATGACGAGCGCGCCCTGGTCCTTCACGCGATACCAGACCTTTCCGTCGGTGACGTAGACCGGGGCGTCCTCGACGGCGCTCGCGGGCAGCGCGAGCACCAGCGCCAGAGCGAGCCCCGCGAGCGCAACGGCGAACACGGACCGCGAGCACGCCTTCTCTACTTGGGCGTTCCAGATCAGCTTTTCGCGCTCAGTGGCCCGCGGCCCGAACGGGAACGCCTTGCGAATCTGCGCGCGGAGATTGAGCGCGTGCACCCCGCTCGCCGACGCCACGGCGCGCATAATCGCCGCCCACGCCTCGCGCTCGATCTCGGCATCTGTTCTCGGTTCACTCACCTTCGTTGCCCTCCTCGGACAGCCCGAAATCTGCCCAGTCGTATTCCGCGGCCACCTTCCCTCGATGCAGCCGCAACTTTCCGCTGCTTGAAAGCGGGATTGCAGCTATGTCGGCGGCCGTACACTCGATCGCGACGATGCGGTAGCGCGTCCGCGAAACCTTGTCCAGCAGGCCGTATTCCCGGACGAGCCAGTCGATGGTCGCGACGTTTATCCCGGCCCCGCAGTCGTCCGCGGGATCTGTGTTCGCGTCGTCGACGGAAAGCTCGGCGCCGACCCTGTAGCACAGCACCGGCCCGTAGCCGGTCGCTGTCGGGCTACCGTAGTCACGCGTAACGACCTTGAATAGCCGAATGATTCCGGGCTGATGGAGAAGCGCCATCAAAGGCTGAACCAGGTACGGCACGGCGCCCGCCGCGCCCTGGAGGTACGCGCCCTGGAGGTACGCGCCCTGGAGGTTCGCGCCCTTGAGGTACGCGCCCTGGAGGTTCGCGCCCTTGAGGTACGCGCCCTTGAGGTTCGCGCAATGGAGGTACGCGCCCTGGAGGTCCGCGCCCTGGAGGTCCGCGCCCTGGAGGTTCGCGCCCTTGAGGTCCGCGCCCCTTGCGACGGCTTCGACGACGGCGTCTTGCGTGGTCTCAGCTTTCTCGCTCGCGTAGAGAACGCGGCTCGTGAATCGGTCTCTTACCTCAACCGCCATTGCTATCTTCTCCTGCGTCGTCGCCCGCTGCTGCCGGCGACTTGACCCTGACGCTGCCGAACGGATCAGTCCGGTTGTAGCCCGTGCCGGGCAGGTTCTTTAGCTTGCCGGCCTTCAGCGCCGACAAGAGCTTGCGGTGGCTATAGCTGACCGCGAGCTTCGCATCGATCACACCGAAGGACTCGAGGCCGGTCTCCTCGATGTGCCTCTTCACCTGCTCGGCGTCGTGGACGTAATAGCCGCCAGTAGCCACGAAGCTGACGGCACCGCTCGCCAGCGGCAGCGTCTTCGTCCTGAACTCGCCCTTCTTGGCTCCGCTCTTGTAGCGCGGAAGTCGGTGTGGCGCGAGCTGCCGGGCGAGCGGCGCGACGAGTTGTGACTCGTAGTAGTCCGCGGCGGCGTCGAGCCCCTTGCAGCGCAGCTCAGTGGCAGCGCGCCAGCGAGCCGTTCGCTCGCGGTACGACAACAACACGTCGACCACTTGGTCGAGCTTCGCCTCGAACGCTTCGAGGTCGGCGGCCGTCGGCTCGTCCGGCAGGCGCGGCCATTCGATCCATCCGAACTTTCGCAGGATCAGGCTCTCCTCGACGACGAGTCCCGTCTCGGGATCGATGAGCCCGGCCTCAGTCCGGAGCGGACCGGCCGAGGCGGTCGACGAGCTGCCGTCCAGCGGCGCACTGGATGCAGTGCCGCCGGCAGGGTCCGTGCCTGCTTGGTCCGCTGCCCCAGTGGTAGCAGGCGGCTCGCCCGCAGACGGGGCATGAGGCTTTGGGCGGTCCGCCGGCGCCTCCTCGGTCCCGTCCTCGCTGGTCGCGAATAGGTCCGCGAAGTCATCAGCCGCGGGCTCGACGGTCCGCATGCTGAGTAACAGGTCCTCGAACCTGCTCAGCTCCTGGAGCGACATCGTCACGCCGCCGGGCGCGACCCGATAATGAAGCTGCCATGCCTGGTCGCGCTCGATGCCCAGCTCGCGCTCCGCGAAAGTCAGAAGCTTATTGTGATACATCGTCGGCGCGCTCTCCGTCACGCTCTCGGCGCTCTCGCAGGACTCGACGCCGTTCGCCCAAGTGACCAGCAGCTCGGCGCCGTCGACCCGGGTGATCTGCCCGAAGGCTTCCGTCGCCTTGCATTGGACCCAGTCGCCGACGGCGTACGTGGGCTCGGGCGCCCCCGGCGCCTCGCTGGTCCGCCTGCGCCCGTATTTGCGCTGCGGCGGCGGCAGGTCCGGCTTCGGCTCGCAGAACTCGTCGAGCGCCGGCGGCTCGGAGGGCGCAGCCTTCGCGGGCGGCGGGAACTTGCTGAAATCGACTTCCGACATCGTTATCCCTCCTTCTTCGGCCACTTGTGCTCGTCAGCGAGCGGCTTACCGTCCTTGTTAACGACGACGTGGCCGCCTGCATTGGCTGGCTGACTGACGACGCGGACGGCGATCTCCCACTTGTCGACGGTCAGCGTGCTCATGGTCTCGGCCTTTACGCCGAACGCGTGGCAGACGAACGCGCCGACCTGCGACTTCGTCCAGCCGTTAGCGACGCCCGCGGCGATCAGCTGCTCCATCTGCTCGCGGGTGACTTTCGAGACCGGCGAGGGAGTGGATGCAGAAGCGGACGCAGCCGCCCCCCCGCCCACGGGTGCATCCGATGGCCCAGACGTGCTGGCAGGCTTTGGGTCAGCGCCAGGCGTGGCAGCCTCCGGTAAACTCGTGGCAGAAGCAGGGGCAGGCGCAGCGGGCGCCGTTTGCGCCGGCTGATCGGACGGCTTCGCAGCCGGCTTGTTGGCAGCAGTGGCCGCTGCAGGCTGCGACTTTGGGCGCTCGCCTTGCGCCTCCTTCGGCTTCTGTTCTTGCGTCTTGCCGGCTGCCGCGTTCCCGTCGTCGTCGTCGTCCGCGATGCCGAGGACCGCCTTCAATGAATAGCGGCGCGCGTACGTGATGCCCGACCCGACGCTCTGCGCGTCCGCCTTGCCGCCCGACAGCGCCGGCATCCTTCCGTCGATCCACTGCCCGCTCTTGTGCAGGAGCACCGTCCTTACAACAATGCCAGGAGGGCCGTCCTCGGGCGCCTGGACGATCGACAGTCCGTGCTTCGCGAGCGCTTCGCGAACGGCGTCGAGGACGTCGCCGATATCGGAGTACCTGTTCTTCAAGAACGGATTCGTCGCGCTCTTAGCCGCAGGCTTGAACTCCCCCTGAGCGGCGGACAGCGCCTCCGCGAGCTTGTCTATTGATTCACTTTGAGCCATGAGTCCTCCCGTTAACTTAGGCTTGTCCGCCGTTGCACTTTGACCGTCACGACTCCCGGCGTCGGTCCGGGCCAGGTGCCCATGACGCGGACGCGCGGAAAGCGCTCCTTCAGCTTCGCGATGTAGCGGTCGGCCTTCGCTCCGTCGTCCTCGACGATGAAGGCGACAGGGCCGCGCGCGTTCATCACGCTCCAGCCGATCTCCCGGATGCGGTCGTCCTCCGGGAGCGCGTGTAGGTCTGCGAATCTCATCTTCCCTGCCTCGCACCGTGCTCGTGCAGGGCGACCAGCGCGTAAAAGAGCACGAAGCCGGTCGCCCACACTAGAAATTCCTGAAACATTTGTGTCCTTTCTACGGCACGAGGCGGGAGCCGGGGGCTCGCGCCCCCGGTTCCATCTTCGGTGTCTCCCGCCCTGCGGCACCGAGTACGGTGCCTCGATTACCCGACCAGCTCGACAGTCACCAGGGATGGTGCATCGAGACAACCCGCATTATCTTCGTGCATTGCAGAAAAATCAACACGTGACAACGCCGCGAAGCGTCCGATAAGCAGACGGGTTTCGGAGCCTCTTAGATATAGATTGGCTATCTGATGACTGCACCGCTGGCGGTGCGCTGCTCTATCAGATATCTCACGACATCCCGTGCAATATCTTCTGGATGCACGTTCGCCGCCTCAGCGATCTTTAAAATTGTCTCAAGGGACGGGGTCGTCTTGCCGTAGACTGTGCGGTGCGCTGTGTCGTTTGGGATGCGCGCCGCCCGCGCAACGTCAGAGGCGGTTAGCCAGCCGGCCCTTTCCATGACGCGGCGCCAATGCGGGAGCGGAGTCTTTTTAGAGACGCCTGGCATCCGTCTCCTCCTTCCACTCCTTCAGATGAAGCGCCGGCACCAGGATGCTCTCGGCAAGTGCGGCGATGACCGCTGCGGCGAAGACCTGTAGCGCTGTGGCGCGCCCTGCCAGTCCGGCCGCCAGCGCGCAGGCGAACGCGGCGCCCGGCAGGAGGCAGACGGCGAGGCGCGCGCCGCGCGGGATTGGACACGGGGACGGCTGCTGCGGGTATTCTGCAGGTTTTGGCTCGGCGGCTGGCGGGAATAGATCCATCCTGGAAACCCCTAGAAATTGGTGGAGCGTAAGGGAGTCGAACCCTTGACCTCTTCAATGCCATCGGGCCGCCCGGGAAAGGCTCCCGGTGCCGCTTGCGTGGTGATCTTACGTAGCGATTATGGGGGACTCGTCGGTCATCGTCTATTTCCAAGGGGGGCGTAGCATGGCAATGTTGACAGCTGTCTACTGTGGACGCGGAGGTGTAAGAGACGGTATGACGGTCGGGCATTTGTTTGAGCAATATTTCAATCGGCATGTACGGTCGCGGCTCAGGAACTGGCGGAACGCGCATTACTTCTGGCGCGTGCACGGCGGCCGGTGGGCCGGAGTTCCGGCGGCGTCGGTCTCGCGCCTGGACGTCCAGGCGTGGTGCGACGAACTGGCGGCAAGAAGTCCGTCCGCTTCGACGCGCGCGGTCGACCAGCTAAGCGCCGTCTTCGGGTGGGCAATCCGGCGCGGTCTGTTCGGAGGACCGAACCCGTGCGCCGGCGTGGAGAAGCACAAGATCGCGGCGCGCGAGCGGTTCCTGCTGCCGGGCGAGCTGCGGCGCTTCTGCGCTGTGCTCGACGGCGAGGAGCCGACGTTGCGCGACTTCGTCTGGCTCTCGCTGCTGACCGGCGCGCGGCGGTCGAACGTGCTCTCGATGCGGTGGGAGGAGATCGACGTCGACCTGGCGGTCTGGCGTATCCCCGCGGAGAAGTTCAAGAACGGATCGTCGCATCTGGTCCCGCTGTGCCCGGACGCGCTCGCGGTCCTGGCACGCCGGAAGGAGACGGTCGGCCCGTCGCCGTACGTGTTCCCCGGCCGGCGTCCCGGGCAGCACCTGAAGGAGCCTAAGCGCGCATGGCAGCGGCTGCTGAGACGCGCGGAGATAGGCGACCTTCGCATACACGACCTGCGGCGGACGCTCGGGAGCTACATGGCCATCCAGGGCGAGTCGCTGACGGTGATCGGGCAAGCGCTCGGCCACAAGGACCCGCGCTCGACGATGGTCTACGCGCGGCTTCACCTGGGCGCGGTCCGTCACGCGATGGAGCGGGCGGTGGGCTCGATGCGCGGGTAAAAAAGAGCCCCGGCCGAAGCCAGGGCTCAGGGGTCGAGCGAGCAGCGGATCAGCTGCGGTCTGCCAGGTAGTCGCCGAGGATGCCGGCGAGCAGCTTGCAGTCGCGGCGGTCGGCCTGCTGCTGCAGCCAGTCGCGCAGGTCCGATAGCTCGGACTTGCTGGCTTGCTCGCGCTCGCGGGAGATCGCGGCCGCGAGGACCCGGTTGATCCAGTTCGAGCGGAGCTGCGCCGGCACCGTCTCCAGGTGCGCCTCGACGGACGGGTCAGCGTAGAACTTTACGGCTTTTTTGGTAGTTGCCATGATTAACCTCGGTGGCGATGCGTGGGGCTACTGTAACGGTCAGCGACACTTTTTGCAACGGCTCTGCGGCTTGCGCTTGCCGTTCATCGTGCGCCAGCCGAACTCGGTGTCGATGTTGCCGGTCCGTCCGCAGTTCGGGCAAGACTTCTCGGTCGGATCGGTCGGCGTGAGCTCGTCGCGCTTGCGGATCGGCGCTGCCGGCGCGGGTTTCGCTTTCTTCGGCGGCTTCTTCGCTGCCGGCGTCGCGCCGTCGCCGGCCGTCTCGCGCAGCGCGTCTGCGGTGTAGAAGCGCTTCGCGACTTCGGGCGACGTCCAGGTCAGCGGGCCGGCGCCGGTCGGCGCGGTCTCGATAGTGTGGAGCTTCAGGTCGAGGAAGAAGTCCATCAGCTGGAAGTCGCGCATCCCGGACGCGATGCGGATCACCGGCTCCAGGTCCTGCAGGCGCAGCCAGCGCGCGTTCCGTCCGAGCTTGCGCGCGGCGGACTCGCTCGTCGGCTTGTGCCCGGGCGCGGCGACGATGATCCCCTTCTCGTTCCACGCGAGCCAGGGCAGCTCGGCCGGCGCCGGCTTCGGAGCAGCCGGCGTCGATGTCCAATCCAGCCCGCGCGCGTCGGCGTCCCGGTAGCACTTGTTCGAGCAGCACACTTTCCCGTAGCTCCAGGTCCCGACGTCGAACGACTTGCCGCAGGCGAGGCATGGGCGCTTGCGGGGCAGCCCGTCGTCGTGCAGCTTGGCCTTATGCTTCTTGTTCAGCGCGTGCCCGATGGTTATCTCGTGCGAGCGGACCAGATGCTCGGCGGCATCCTTCGGCAGCCTGTCGAGCAGGCGGAAGAACTCGGTGCCGCCGTTGCTGATGTCGTGCCCCGGCTTGTCCGCCGGGCAGACCATGTGAATACCCTCGGTGACCATGTAGTAGTCGACGACTTCCGGCAGCTCCAGGTCGTGAAGGACGACGACGCAGGCGTGGTACGCCTTCGCCTGCGCCTCGAGATCCTTGAGAGTCGGGCGCTTGTCGTAGCGCTTGCTGGCGACGGCATTGTAGCCGCAGCGCTGGCCGCCGCGGTCCTTCTCGAACAACGCCGCGAAGCGTTCCGCGCGCGGAGCTGCTAGCGTGTCGCGGACCTGCGCGTCGTTCTCGAACTCCTTGCGGATATCCTCGGCTTCGGCTTCGGCTTGCTCGCGAGACTCGAGGCCGAACGCCTCCTCGTCGCCGTCGACGACGACGGTCCAGGCGCCCGGTTCATCCGGGTCCTCGATGACCTCGATGACGACGGCCGGCTTCGGCGGTTCGGGCGCTTCGGCTTCGGTGAATAGGCTGAGTTGTTGCATCTCTTCTCCTCGCGTAAGCTGTCTGGCTTCGTCAGCCGGCGTAGACTACCTCGCCGGGACCGGCAGTGATGCCGGTTTCGCCTGCTATTCGACGACGGGAGCCGGAGGCAGCTCCTCTCCGTCGGCCGTCTCCGCGCCCTCTCGCTCCATGATGGCGACGTAAAAGCTCGGGCCCACGTCGCGAGCGCCGACGAGGTCGCGGTGCAGCACTCCGAGCGTGACTCCCTGCTCAGCGATTATCACCCGGTTATCAGGCTGGATCGCGCCTCCCTGGCACTGCTCGGCAAGGCGTCCCGCTTCTGCGACGTCAGCGGCGAGCGCGAACACGGTGCTCTCGGTGCCGGCTGGGTCGTCGAACCAGCAGGTCTCGCAAACCTCGCGTGGGAAGGTCGACTTCCAGTCCCTCGTCGCCAGGTCATAACGACTATCGCCGCACCGCCAGACGCGCCCCTCGGTTTTCTCTCCTGCCTGCGCACAGTTCTCGCAGTCGCCGTCCGTCAAAGTGACCGGGTAAACAAAACAATCGCTGACGATATAGAGGTTGTCCATCTTCGCTTCTCCTTGTTGGTTGTCGGTAGATCCACGTGGACCTACCCGATGCCGAACAAGTTACACCCGGCCGGATCGCCCGTCAATCACCCGGCGGATTAATCGTCGCTAATGTGCCGGCAGCGCTCCTAATTAAGGCCATTAATACGCGCGCGCGCCCGCGCGTAGCGGCAGTGCCCGATTGCCCGATAGCCTGGAAGCGTGAGCCAGCGAGACATACAACGGGCAATAGCAAAATTGCCCGAACGCGCGCGCGATTGCCCGTTGCCCGATGAGCCAGCGAGCACACACAGGCCTAATATTTAGGCCATGGCCTCTAAATTCTTGGCCTTAGGCCATGGCCTATCGTTCTGGCCTAAATTCTTGGCCTTAGATAACTAAAGGTCATCCATCCATCGGGCAATGGATGGCATCATCGGGCAATTTCGGCATTGCCCGATGCAATGCAGGACTGGAGAGCGATTAGAGGATTGAGACGGTCTGCAGGCAATGCGGGCAATTTGATGATTGCCCGATGTATTGCTTGCTAGGACTGGGTTTGGGGGATTCGGGCAATCAAAGTGCTGGAGTTGCGCGCGCGCGCGCGGAGATATAGCTATGAGGACAGGTGCGCGGGAGAGACTAGGATTTGGAAATGCAGCGCTGGACTGTGTCCTTGCTGACGTGGAGCTTCGATGCAATGGCTCGAATAGTGAAGCCTAGATGATGCAGCTCCAGGACTGCGGATCGGTGCTTGTCGTCGGTCCGATTGCCACGCGGACGTCCGAGCTGCTTACCACGCGCGCGGGCAGCTGCCAGCCCGCTCCGGGTCCGCTCGGCGATGAGGTCCCGCTCGAACTGCGCGAGCACCGAGAGGACGCCGGCAATCATCTTACCTTGAGCCGTGCCGAGGTCGAACTGCGCCCCGCGTTCGGCGATGATGCTGACGCCCTGGTCGTTCAGTTCCTGCAGGGTCGCGAGCAGGTCCTGAGTTGAACGGCCCCACCTGGTCAGCTCGGTGACCAGGACCGCGTCAATCTGCCTGGATTGAGCAAGAGCCAGCACGAGCGCGCGTTCTTTCCGGTCGTTCTTCGTTCCGCTCGCGCGTTCCTTGTATGTGCCGACAACGGCGAAGCCGGCGCGGGCAGCGAACGCGAGGAGGTCCCGCTCTTGCCGGTCGCAAGACTGATCATCTGTAGATACCCGGCAGTACAACGCGACGCGCTTGTCCTTGCAAAAGGTGTCCTTGTCCATCGGTCGAATCCTCCAACAATGGGATATCTGGCATTGTACCCAATAATCGGTCGATTTACAAGGACGGGCAAGCGCTCTTAAATGGAGGGTAGCCGTCGCTCAAGCGCCGGACTCCAGGCGGGTTTGTGGGGCAGCGTGACAACCGGCAATGCGGGGAACCTTGTGGGGCAGCCCGCCGGAAACATTTCTAGCCGACCCCCCATAGCGACCCCTGAGCGGGCGCGCGCGGGTCCCATTGGACACCCTCTGCGCGCCGCGCGCAAAAATTTCCGTCCTCACCGATGCGTGCCTTCTGTGCTGCCCACTAACGTGGATATCCGTTTCGAGTAATTGACCCTTCCGGCAAGTCGCGCCTAATTTTAATTAGGGCAACCCGGAGGCGGAATGATAACGGTCGCGAATCCGCTGTTAGTCAGCGAGTCGGAGAAGGTAGGCCGGCTCTGCTTGTATTGGGACGAGTATCGGTCCCAGACGTTCCTGCACATCAGGTACTTCTTTCGCAACAGGAAGACAGGCGAGTGGGAGCCCGGGGTCAAGGGGATCGCGATACCGGAGCACAACGTCGCGAAGTTCCTGGAAGGCTTACGAGAAGTGCTGGAGAGCGCGCATGACGAAGAAGGCGAAGAAGAGATCGGCGGCAGCGGAAGCGGTCGACCGGATGCTCCCGCTTGCCCCTACGACTGATCCGCCGACGAGGCCGATCTTCACGCGCGGCAACCAGGCGCCGGCGTCGTTGCAGAAGCTGGCGAAGGACTACACCGAGGACGCGTTCAACACGATCGTCGAGATCATGCGCGACCAAGAGAACGAGCCGTCGACCAGACTCGAGGCCGCGAAGATGATCCTGGACCGCGGCTGGGGCAAGGCGGCGGTCCTCATTCATGCGACGCAGACGAAGATCGAGCTGAAGGACGTCGAGCGGCGGCTGCTGGCGGACAGAGAGTACCACGACCAGAAGTGGCTAGAGGCAGGGAGAGCGGAAGATGCCGGACTCGGAAAGTACATTGACTGCGATGCTGAAGTCGCTCAGGACGTTACCGCACATAGCGAAGGCGCACTACACGATAGCGAAGAAGGGCGCGGGCGTGGTGTCGCTGGACTTCACGCCGATCCAGATGAGGATTCTGTATTTGATCTGGAGACTGCTGGAGAAGCGGTCGATGGCTCACCTGGTCCTGGTGAAGCCGAGACAGATCATGGCGACGACGGCGTTCAATGCGATGTCTTTCAAGATGTCGATGGATATCCCTGGACTTAGGACGTTCATCTGCACGCACAAGGCGGCGGTCACGAAAGAAGTCCGGGACAACATGAAGCGGTATCAGTCGCAGATGCCGGCTGAGCTATCGCTCGACACTGTGCAGAACAACGACGAGGCGATCGAGTGGAAGAACCTCTCGAAGATCGGCTACGGTGTCGCCGGGACGGACAGCGCGCGCGGCTTCCCGTGTCTGATCCTCCACCCGTCCGAGCTCGGGCGCTACAACGAGCGACACACCCAGGACTTCCTCGAAGGCGCCATGAACGCGCACGCCGGCGCCGAGAAAGGGAACATGATCTTAGCCGAGAGCACGAGCGGCGGCGAGGGTAACTACTTCCACGAGATCGCGACCGCCGGCTGGATGAACCCGCGATCGTCGTGGTTCACCGCGTTCTTCGGCTGGAATGAGTTCCCGGAGTATCGACTCCCGGTGCCGAAGGGATGGCAGCCAGACAGCGAGACGATCCGCCTGATGGAAGGCTTCGAGGTCGACGGGCGCCTCGTAAAGATCGACGAGGAGCAGGGCTACTGGCGCTGTGTGAAGCTCTACGAGAAGATGCGCGGTGATCTGTCAGCGTTCCAGCGCGAGTTCCCGCTGACGTTCCAGGAGGCGTTCGCGGCGGCTGAAGGCCGGCTCGTCGAGCATCTTGTCTTGATGAACGCGCTCGACAGCGAGACCGAGCTGGACCCGGCGGCTCCTCGCGTCCTGGGCGTCGACCCCGCCGGCGGCGGCGACCGGACCGCCCTCGTCGAGCGCCAGGGGTGGGTGATCGACAAGTACCAAACATACCCGAGGATGGATGCGTCCACGCTCGCGGAGATCATCATCAAGCGCATCGACTCGGGAGAGATCGACCATATGTTCATCGACATGGGCTACGGTCACGGCACGTATGACATCGTCGTGAAGCGCGGGTACGGGCAGTGGATAACCGGCATCCACTTCGGGTCGCGCGCTAATAATCACATGCTATACGAGGACAAGAGGTCCGAGATGGCCGGCGACTTCTCGGACTGGATACACGAGGGACCCGACAACACGGGCGGGACCGCCCGCATCCCGAATAGCGAGGAGTTCTGCCGCGACATCCGGCTTGTGCCGAAGCTCGTCTACCAGGCGAACCGCAAGTTCAAGCTGGCGTCGAAGGAGGAGATCAAGGCTCTCCTGAAGAAAAGCCCCGACATCTTCGACGCGACGATCCTTACCTTCGCCGGCCCGGTCCGCCGCAAGCGCAACGTCACGATGGGGAACGCGGGGGCCGGACAGCGGCGGTCCATGCTGGAGACGAACAACATCTTCCAGGAGCTGCAGCGAGACGAGCAGAAGGTGAACCCGAACTTCAAGTATTACAGCTACCCGCGCCCGGATATCCGTTAAGTCATCCTGACCGATGTCCGAGCACCGGCTATAGTGACCGCTAGTCAGGCAGTCCGCGCGCGCAAGGAGAAGACAGCGAATGGCTACAGACAGAGACTGGATGCTCGTCGAGTTCGAGGGAACGTACAAGGTCGCCGATCCGAGCATCAAGGGGCGCAAAATACTCCGGCCCTTCCACGTCAAGGTCAAGATGAAGAAGCAGTTCCTGGAAGCTCGCGGGCTTCGCGGCGCCTTCGCGACCTACTACAAGGAGTTTCTGAAGCGCCACTTCCCGGGGATGATCGACCTCCACGAGTTCAGGATGATCGAGGCGACGGAAGTCGACGGCAGCAAGATTCACAACCCGAAGGCGATGAGCCACCAGGACCTCGTCGCGTACATCAAGGAGAAGCGCCTGCCGGTGAATATTCTCCTGTACGACGATCAGGAGCTGCGCCACCAGGTCGTCCTGTACGAGACGGACCCGAAGGGTCAGCAGAAGCTGCAAGGGCAAGCCGAGCGCGTTCACGGCGGCAAGCTGAACCTTTCGCGGGAAATAAGCGAGCAGGAGGACATACTCCAGGTGCTCGCGCCGTCGGGCGCCGTGCAGGAGCAAGCGGCGGCCGTCGCGAGCGCTGCAGTCGAGAAACAGTACGCGAAGTCGAGCAAGCAGAAGGCAGCGCTCCACGACAAGAAGGAGCAAGCGCTCGACACGCTGTTCGGCTCCGAGGACGAGACGGAGAGCGCGGGATGAAGGCACCCTCCAGCGCTGCGCTGCAGCAGCAGTTCATGATGCAATACATGCAGATGCAGCAGATGCAGCAGCAGCAGGAGCAGCAGTTCCAGCAGCAGCAGCAGGCGGCGTCGCAGCAGATGGCAGCACTGGAAGGGCAGGCGATGCAGGCGGCGAACCAGCCGGCGCAGGTCGCCTCCGCGACGCAAGCCGCCGCCTCGAAGCCTGTCAGTCTCGCGACCTTGCTCACGTCACCCCGGGGAATACTCGGCAATCCGACGCTGAGCTATTCAAAACTGGGGGGCTGAGATGGCCCCGAACGTCGACAGGATCATCGAGCGTAACACGAAGCTGAAGGGCATGAAACAGCCCTGGCTGCCGCTCTACCAGGCGCTGGCGATGTATGTCTTCCTGCGGAAGCAATACTTCACGATCGACCACCTGAAGGCGCCGTTCATGCTGAACCTCGTCTACGACTCGACGGCGATCCACGCGGCGCACATGATGGCCGCCAGCCTGGTCGGGCAGATCATGCCGAACCCGTTCGAGTCCTTCGAGTTCGTGCCTCAGGTCGCGCAGCAGGGCGACATGGACGACGACGAGTACCAGTTCTTCATGACGGTCAACGAGGTCATGCCGGCGGTCCTCTCGCTGCCTGACGTCGGCATGATGACGTCGCTGCTCGAATGTATCCTCGACATGGGCGTCTTTGGCATCGGCTCATTGTGCGTCGACGAGACCGGCGACTATGCGGTGCCGCTCCGCATGTACTCCGCGGACGCGAAGGTCATGAGCGTCGACGAAGACCAGAACGGGAAGGTCGACACCGTTTACCTTGAGAAGATGATGCGGGTCGGGCAGGTCGTCGAGAAGTACGGCTACGACAACTGCAGCGACCAGGTCAAGAAAATGTACGACGGTCAGCAGCTCGACGCGGAGATAAAGGTCCTCCAGGCGATCGAGCCGCGCCGCGAGCGCAACCCGCTGAAGCTGGGCAACCTCGATATGAAGTGGTCCTCTGTTCACGTCGAGCTGGACACGAAGCACGTCCTGAAGGAGAGCGGCTACAACGAGCTGCCGATCATCGTCGCCCGCTTCTGGAAGCAGGTGAACGAGATTCAGGGACGCTCGCCGGCGATGGACGCGCTGCCCGATATCCGCGCTGTCAACAAGCTCGTCGAGCTGTTCGAGAAGGCCGGCGAGATGGGGCTCGACCCGCCGAAGATGATCTCCTCTGAGGACGTCCTGGGCGCGGGCAAGATTCCCTGGGGGCCGGGCGTCGACATCCCGATCCACACGTCCGGACGTCTCGGCACCGACCGCCGCGCGCCGATCGAAATAATCCAGACCGTGCAGAACCCGAGCTGGGCGACCGATCGCATTGCCGACCTGCGCGCGAACATTCAAGAGTATTTCATGATCGAGTACCTGACCGACTTGAACAACAAGAGCCGGCAGACGCTGGGCGAGGCGAACATCAGAAACGAGAAGGGCATGTTCATCACCGGATCGGTCCTCAATCGCTGCCTGGTCGAACTGCTCGGTCCCGCCCTCGACCGCGCGTTCAACATCCTTCTTTCGATGGGATTCTTCGGCGTGATCCGTGGAAGCACCCAGGACATGCGACTCCAGGCGATGGGCATCCAGCCGCGATACATCGCGCCGAGTTTCATCGTCAACCGGATGCGCGGGCTGCGCGGCTACCGGCTGAACTTCATCTCGCCGGCAGCGAGGCTCATGAAGCTCGAAGAGGCGCAAGGTCTCCAGGACCTCATACAGTTCGCGACGACGCTCGGAGCGGTCAAGCCGAACGCCCTCGACGTGATAAACGAGGACGAGGCGATCCGCGCCAGGCAGCGGCTGAACGGCGCGAGCCAGAAGGTGCTCAACTCGCCCGACCAGGTCGACCAGATCAGGCAGGCGCGGGCACAGCAGCAACAACAAGCACAGCAGCAGCAAGAGCAGATCATGGGCGCTCACGCGCTCAAGCTCGCCGGCGCTGGAGTAAAGGACCTCGCAGATGCAGGATCAGCAGCAAACGTCGCATAGCCTCTCAGAGCAGCAGATCGAGCGGACGATCCTGATGGAGGCGGTCGCGCAGAGCGACGCGGGCCTCGCGTTCTTGCAGTGGCTGTGCCAGCTGTGCGGCTGGAGCCGGTCTACCGCGAGCGACATCGAGTCCGCCCGCCGCGACATCTGGATAGCGGTTCGCCGCTATATCCCCGTCGAGGCGCTTGTCCGCATCGAGTACGAAGACTTGAAGCGCGAGCAGCAGCTGACGCGCGAGCTACTGAACACGGAAATGTTCAGCCCACCGGAGAGCACTGAAACCCTGTAAGGAGGGACGCGAAGATGGATGTAACAGAACTGAACGCGCCGACCGAACTCGGCGCCGGCAGCGGCGACCTCGGCGTCACGCAGACGCCCGGCGGCGTCAAGATGGACGTCGACCTCGCGGCGCCGACCGCCGCGCAGCTCGCCGCGCCGACGGAGGTCCAGGCGTCATTCCAGAAGCTGGTTCCGGACGGCTACAGTGACAAGCCGTGGGTCGCCGAGCTGGCCAAGCAGGACAACCCGCTGGCGTCGATGTTCAAGGAGTTCGAGAACCAGCGCTCGCTCGTCGGCAAGAAAGGCGAGGGACTGAAGGTCCCGGGTGAGACCGCGAGCGCCGAGGAGTGGCAGCAATTTCATCGCGCGATCGGCGTGCCCGAGAAACCGGAAGACTACACGTACGAGGCCCCGAAAGCGCCCGAAGGTATGGAGCAGTATTTCCAGACCGACGAGAAGCTACTGAGCGCGATGAGGTCCGCCGCGCATAAAGGCGGTGTTACGCCGCAGGGCTGGAGGCACATCGTCGAGGCGTTCAACGCGTACGGCGCCGAAGCGGTGAGAGAAGCCGCGGCGCAGGCTGACGCGCAGCTCAACCAGACGAAGGAGTCGTTCGCGAAGCACTACGGCGAGAAGGGTCCGCAGGTCCTGGCGAACTTCGACAAGGCGATCGCCGGCGCGCCGGACTACGCCAAGCCGATCCTCAACGCGCTACAGCCGGCAACGAAGGCGGCGCTCGCCGCCGTGCTCTTCAACTTCTCCAGCAAGTATGTCGCGGAGGACAAGCTCGACATCGGCGGCGTCGGCGGCGACAAGCCAATGTCGCAGGCTGAGTACGGCGACCTTTACGAGAAGGCGTTCGCCGCGTATCACCAGACGAAGAAGAATCCGCAGGGCGCCGAGCATCTGAAGGCGAAGCAGGAGCTGGCGCGGGTCCAGGCGATCGGTCGCGACATTTTCAAGGTGGGCTAAGCAATGGTCGAACAAAAACCAAGCATCTGCAGACTGGTCGTCTTCGGTCACCCGAGCACGAAGGACCGCTCCGGACCGATGCTCGAATCGCCGGCCATAGTCCAGAAGGTGAACGAGGACGACACGGTCGACCTCGTGATCTTCCCGGTCACCGGCGGCACGATCAACCGCCAGCGCGTCGAGCAAGGCGAGGGCGAGTACCAGTGGAAGTGGCCGCCTCGCGTATGAAGCGCAAGTTCCGGACCGACTACTCGTGCGGCAGCAAGCGGGCGTACTCGTCCTGGGCCGAAGCGGAACGCGACCTGAAGATGATCCGGCGCAGCGATCGGCGCAACGAGCCGGGTGCTCTGCACATCTATCGCTGCAATGGCTGCCCGAACTTCCACATCGGACACCAGCAGATAATGCAGCGAAAGGGAAAGGCGTGATATGCCGACCGACCGGGACGAGGACGACGAGTGGTGACCGGATATCCGTTCCATCATCTCGACATGCAATCTGGGCCGATGTTATAAACCCGATCGAGACAGGCAGCCGCTTGTAGGTCCGAAAGTCCAGGGTAACCGTCCGCAAGGGTAGCGGATATCCGAAGACCAGAAGGGAACAACCGAAGCGGTCTGACTCCAGAGGCGGTGGCATCCCGCAAGAGGGTCCGGGCTACCCGGGGAGTCCTCGAAAATCACACCCAAGCGTGAGCGGCTTAGTGCTTAACGCTGTGCTTTTCGAGGTGCCCAATGGCCAATCCGTATCAAACCCTTGAGACGCAATACGTCGTCGAGTTCGCGAAGCAGGTCCACGTACTTGCTCAAGAAAAGATGTCGAAGCTCCTGCCCTTCGTGAAGATGCAGGACTTCAACGGCGAAGACTTCGGTTACGACAGGTTCGGCCTGCTCGCCGACCAGGAGATCGTCGAACGGTTCCAGCCGATCCAGCTCCAGGACGCGTCGTGGGACAGGCGCTGGATGGCTCCTCGATTCTTTGCCGTCGCCGTCGGCGTGGATGGCAAGGACATCGAGAAGATGATGAGAAACCCGGGGCAAGAGCTGGCCGAGGGCTGTGTTAACGCCCTGATGCGCCGCAAGGACCGGATCATCCTCCAGGCTGCGACCGCGACGGTGAACACCGGCAAGTCAGCAGCGTCGACGACCCCCGTGACGTTCGCGAACGATGGCGGACTGACGATCGACGCGACTGGCGGCTTCGGCTTCGGCACGCTGCAGACGATCAAACAGAACTTCGTCGACAATGCGGTCGCGACCGAGACCGAGACCGACGTCGCGCTAACCGTCGACGGCAAGCGCCTCGCGGCCCTGCTCGGCGAGATCGAGCTGACCTCGTTCGACTACGCGACCGAGAAGCCGATCGCCGCCGGCACGATGGGGCAGGCGTACGGAATGAAGCTCATCCCGTTCGCCAGCGGCGTCCAGACCTACGACCCGATCCTCGCTGAGACATCGGGCGAGCGGACGCTCATCGCCCTCGCCGAGGACGGCATCGTCTTCGCGAAGGGAATCATCTCGATCCGCATCGAGAAGAGGATCGATATGTTCAACACGCCGACACAGATCATCGCTGAGATGGCGGTGGCGGCGATGCGGACGGAAGGCAGCCGCGTTCAGGCGATCACGGTCTCTGGCTAAACCCAGGGCCAACCTAAAGGAGAAGACAGATGACCGTACAGAACTACCTGAGCACAACCGCGAACCCGTTCACGCATCCGCAGACAGCGGAGCAGGTGACCGGGCAGCGCACGAAGAAGATCAGAACCCTTGTCAGCGTCGCCAACGGCGATGGCATCGGCTCGATCTACTTCCTGGGCATGGTGCCGGACGAGGCGGTGGTCAACAAGATCACGCTGGAAGGCGGCACGATCGCCGGGCTGACGGACTGCGACATCGGCTTGTTCGACAAGAACGGCAATGCCAAGGTCACCGGGACCGGGATGGCCGACTTCTACGCCGACGGGCTCAACCTGAGCGCCGCGCCGAGCGGGACCGGCGACTTCGGACAGGACCTCTGGAACGGCATGAGCAACCGCGCCGTGTCGACCGCCTGCGACCGCGTCTGGCAGAACGCCGGCGACGTCGAGGGTCCGTTCCCCGCGTCGGGCTCGACGATCAAGAGCAGCAAGTATCAGATCGGCTTGACTATCAATGCCGCTGCTTCTGCTGCTGGGACGCTGGTCGCCACCATCGAGTACCAGTGCGCTGAGTAGTCGGCGGCTACCGTGAGGTGACCGCATGGCGGCCGACAACAACACGACGGCAGTCATCAATCGGGCGTTACGCTTCATCGGCGAACGCCCGATTATTTCTGCCAGCTCGCCGCAGACGACCGCGGGCAAGGCGATGGTCGACAACTTCGACCAGTGCCGGCGAGAGGTCCTTCGCCGGGTGCCGTGGAACTTTGCGGAGTGCTGGGCCGCCTTGAGCTACTTCTCGGCTGCGCCGACCGGCTTCGACTACCAGGACCTTTATGCGCTGCCGGCGGACTACATTCGGATCATCGATCTGCCGGGGCTATCCCTGCAGACCGCGCTCGCGCCGCCCGAGTCGATCACGGATTACCGGCTGATCCAGTTCAACGGACAGCGCTGCATCGCACTCAGCAACAACGCCGCGAACACGCTGAACATGGCGTACGTCTGCGACACGACCAATCTCGCGCTATGGGACCCGCTGGCCTTAAAGGTCTTCGCGATGTGGCTCGCGATCGACGTCGCGAAGGGGATCACCGGACAGGACGCGCTGGTCGAGCAGCTGAACCAGATGCTGGCCGAAGACTTGAAGGATGCGGTCGGCGTCAATGGCAACGAACAGCGCAAGCGGCGACAGACCTTCTCGAAGGTGCAGACCGACCGCGAGTTAGCGTTCATGGGCTGGTCGTCCTACTTCACACCGGTCCAGGGCTTCTTACCGGAGCCGATGTAGTGAGCCGCAAGAATACGCTGCTTCTGAACTTCTCGGGCGGCGAGGTCTCCCCGCAGGCGTACGGGCGCGAAGACCTACCCGCGTATCAGCGAGGGTGGCAGCGCGTCCAGAACTACGAGATTCTTCCGCAGGGATCGTCGCGCTTCCGCAACGGGAACAGCCACGTCCATAACACGCGCGGTCTCGGAACCGGCCGGCTGAAGGAGTTCACCTTCAACGAGTCCGACACCTTCATGCTCGAGTTCACCGATAAGAAGCTCCGGTTTTATCGTGACTTCGGGACGGTCATGAACACGGCGACCGTGGCGATCACGGGCGTAAGCCTGGCGAATCCCTGCATCGTCACCGCGCCGGCGCACGGCTTCTCGAACGGGCAGGAGATCTACATCTCGGGCGTCGTCGGGACGGTCGAGCTGAACAACCAGTATTTCCTCGTGTCGAATGTGACGACCAACACGTTCGAGCTGAACAACATCTTCAACCAGCCGATCGACTCGACGACGTTCGTCGCCTACGTCTCGGGCGGCACGATCGAGACTCCCTACGAGATATCGACGCCGTACGCCGCGGCCGACCTTAGCGCTCTCCACTTCTCGCAGAGCGCCGACACGGTCTACATCACAAGCCAGAAGTACGCGCCATACAAGCTCACGCGATCCGCGCTCACGAGCTGGACGCTGAACTACTTCTCGCGGACCGCCGACCCGTTCAACCAGATAACGATCACGGCCGTGACCGAGGCGAACCCGGGCGTGTTCACGACCGGAACGACAGCTCACAACCTGAGCGTCGGCGACGAGGTGTACTTCGATGGCTTCGCCGGCGGCAGCTGGGCGAACCTCAACGGCAACCGCTACTACGTGAACACTGTGCCGAGCGGCACGACGTTCACGGTCAAGGACGAGACGACCGGAACGCCGCTCGACACGACGACATGGGGAACGCCGTCCGCCTTCGGGATCGAGATCGCGACGAAGATGTGCCCTGCGACGTCTGCCTTCCTGTCAAGTTCGCGGCTCATGTACGCGAACTGGCCGAACAACCCGGCAGGGCTGGCGGCAAGCGAGCTGCCCGACTCGACGACGGGCGCGACTCAGTTCGACAACTTCACCACCGGCTCGCAGTCGACTAATGCGTTCTTGTTCACCGTTGCGCCGGTCTTCAATCAGCAGGACGCGATTCAGTGGATAACCTCGAACAACAACGTCGTGGTCCTCGGCTGCGCGTCCTCGATGCGGATCATGACCGGCAGCGGCGGACCGCCTAACCCGATCACCCCGTCGAGCATCCAGGTCACCCCGATCAACAACGTCGGCGCGGCGGCGATCCAGCCGTACTCGAACGGGATGACGGTCTATTACGTGGATCAGACGACGTTCCGGGTCCAGTCCTTCGTCTTCGACATCCAGGTCTACAACTACGTGACGGTCAATCAGAACCTGCTCGCGAACCACCTGAGCACGTCGCCATTTTTGTGCGTGGCGCAGCAGCGCCGGGAGGCAAGCCTGCTCTGGGTGTGCCGCGAGGATGGCGTCCTCCTGGGGCTCACCTTCGACGAGATCGAGAGCGTGTACGGCTGGCACCGGCACTACAACGGCGGCAGCTCGCAGGTCGGCGGCACGACGTTCGATCGCGCGAAGATACTTTCCGTCGCGGTCGAGCCTCGGCTGAATAGCGACGCCGTCCTCTGGCTCATGGTCGAGCGGCAGCTCGCGAACGGCCAGACCTATCGGTCCGTCGAGTATTGGAACCAGTTCACGAAATGGTTCGACGCCAACGACTACTACAGCGGCAACGACAACGACGCGCAGCAAGCGGACCAAACCGCCTGGAAGAACGCCGTCTACGAGCAGCAGAAGAAGGACATCTACGTGGACTGTGCGACCACGTACGACGGGAGCGCCTTGTCTACGGCGTCGCTCACATTGTCAGCGACCACAGGCAACGGCATCACGATCACCGCCAGCTCGAACTTTTTCACGGCGGCGATGGTCGGGCAGCAGATATGGAAAGCCTACGACGAGAACGGCAACGGCGGCGGACGGGCACAGATCACCGGCTACACGAGCCCGACGCAGGTGACGGCGAATGTGCTCGTCGGCTTCGACTCGACGGCGGCGATCGCCTCCGGGTCGTGGTTCCTGGCGACGGGCACAGTTTACGGGCTCCTCA
>Ga0070740_10002325_pt1 | contig 22696 bp, 18 predicted proteins | sample Coa_R2_FD_67286 | JGI IMG/M metagenome (GOLD analysis project Ga0070740, IMG submission 67286) | Surface soil microbial communities from Centralia Pennsylvania, which are recovering from an underground coalmine fire - Coalmine... | ecosystem: Environmental > Terrestrial > Soil > Unclassified ...
TCAATGCAACAAGCTCATCGTAGTAAATGGCATCCTTGCGAAAGTAGTTGCGCTTAATCAGGTTCTGGGACCCGGTGAAGCCAACGCGCCCATCAATGACGACAATCTTCCGATGATTGCGAAGATCTGGCCGTGTATAGTTGCTGCTGAAGAAACGCAGTGGCAGCACCAGGTGCTGCTCGATGCCAACCGAGGAGAGCCAGGCCTGTGTGCCTTTGAACTGGGGGTACGGACGCGAGCCCAATTGATCCATCAGCACTCGCACCCTGGCCCCCCGGCGGTGAGCCCGTTCCATAGCTGCAAAGACGCACTCGGTTTCATCATCTCGGCTCAGTGTGTAGTACTCAATGTGGACGAACTTCTGAGCGCAATCAATCTCCTGGGCGATGCGTTGGAGATTGGTCGGATAGTCGGGTAACAACTCGATACTATTCCCACCAAAGACGGGCAGGTAGCTCAGATTGGTATTGAGGCGAGCGAATGGCTCGTAGCGCGCAGAGATCGCTGGATTGAGCAGTATGGCTGACTCCGGCGCTGTCTGCTGGGATGGCTGCGCCTGTGCCTCCAGGACGATTTTGTGAATGGTATCGTTCACTGTGCGCTGCTGCTGGCGACGACGCCTGGACAGTTTCGGGCTGCCGATCAGCAAGAAGATGACCAATCCCACATAGGGCAGGGCAAAGATCAGCAGCAGCCAGGCAGTGGCCGAGGAGGGTTTGCGGTTCACCGGAACGATGAAGAGCATCGCCACCGAGATGATCCACCCAACGATAGCGATGAGGGTGAAGATGAAGGACCAGAGATCGGCCATGTTGAATCCTCCTTAAAAGCACGTTCCGAGAACTGCTTCTCGACTACGGCGTGGCTTGGACGTGCAGAAAAAGCACGTTCCGAGAACTGCTTCTCGACTACGGCGTGGCTTGGACGTGCAGAGATGGGAAATGTCCCTTGCGCACGTACTGCCAGCAGAAAGAGATAAGCAGCCCCAGTCCCACAATGGAGATGATGAAAAGGATCGTCATTGCTACTTCGGACAGAGTAACCAGCAAGAGCAGCTTATTGGCAGCCTCAGTCACACGTGTCTGCGCGTTTGCCACCCTCGTCTGATATTTGTTAACAAGGGCTTTAATCCCCGTCAGCGCAGTGTTTATCCTGGTCGTCACCTGTCTGAGCACTGCTCCAGCTCCTGACACAAGGTTTGCTTTCACCCCCTCCAGCCTGACGCGCAAGTCCTGAAGCGCCGCCTGCGCATCTTGAGCGCGCTGGGATACTGCACCCAGCTCGTCGTTGAGCCTGGGTACGGTTGTGGCTGGCGTGCGGTTGAGCGCCACCAGAACGCCATTAAAGGACACAACGGCGTCATGAATGCTAGAAGCGGTCGAACGTACATTCTCAATGCGCGGGCCGAGTTTGCTGTCAACTAGCTGGCTAATCCGGGTGGCGACCGGGCTATTCGCCCGGACCTGATTCCCCAGGTTCACCATCTGATTGTTGATCTGCGTGAGGGTTTGCTGGGCATCCTGCACCCGGGTATGTATGCGTGCCAATCCGTTGTCCACGGTTCCAAGTGCCCGTGTCAACCTCGCGCTGACATCGGTCACGCCGTTATACACAGGTGCCCGCACAATCCACGTCCCCGCCAGACCAGCTATGTTGACGATGAGTCCGACCACAGCAAGGACCAGGATCACCGCGACCAGGATCCGCCTCGTGATATCGAGCCAACTTCTACCCGTTCTGGATGGCTGTGCCGCAATCGCTTCACTCATTTCACTACCTCCTCCGAAAAGCATACGCAACATGCCTGATCAATGGAAGATCGGGATGACGCTTGTACTGCGACAGGTGCTATGGGAATGCAACCCGGGAGTCAGAACATCTCCACAGCACCTGCATCCTCCTAAAATGGCCTAGACTTTCGTTCGCTTTCCTCTGGCTACTTCTCCTCTTGCCTGCTCCAGGTATGCCTCCTGGAGCAGATCTGCTACCACAGCCGTCCAGCCGGTCTGGTGACTGGCACCCACTCCCGCTCCATTATCGCCATGAAAGTACTCGTGGAAGGGAATGTAATCACGCCAGTGCTCGTCATTCTGGAAGGTCAGATTGCCGCCAAACACCGGTCGAATCCCCTGCTCATTGCGCAAGAAGATGCGTATGAGACGACGCGAGAGTTCATCCGCAACCTGCGAGAGCGTCATCTGTGTGCCTGAGCCGGTAGGAGTCTCGACCCGCAAATCGTCGCCGTAGAAGCGGTGATATTTCCGCAATGCCTCGATCAGCAAGAAATTGAGGGGGAACCAGATAGGGCCGCGCCAGTTGGAATTCCCACCAAAGGCCCCGGTGGTCGATTCGGCTGGCTCGTAATCAACCATAAAGTTCCCGTATCTTGTCTTCAGTTCGTAGGGATGGTCTGCGTGATATCTGCTGATCGAGCGCAGGCCATAATCGCTGAGGAATTCCTGCGTATCCAGCATATATTTGAGAAGACTGCGCAGATCATCTCCACGGACCATTGCAAGCAGCACAACCTCTTTTCTCTCGCCCTTCTGGCGTAGGTCTTGCCAACGCGTAATCAGGCGAGGAATATAAGGGCGGTTGTCCGCAAACCAGCGCATACGAGCATCAATAAAAGCTTCTGCCTGTTCGGTTGGAAACGTCTCCATCGCCAAAAGCGGCAGAAGTCCGACCAACGAGCGCACTTTCAGCGGCATCTGTCGACCATCAGGTGTTGTTATTTTATCGTAGAAGTACCGATCCTCATCATCCCAGAGCCCCAGCCCTGTCCGGCCTCCTCCGTAGATGGCATCGGCGATGTAGAGGTAATGATCGAGGAACTTGCTCGCCATCGCTTCGTATACCGGGTTGGTCTGAGACAGTTCCAGCGCTATCGCCAGCATGGTCGCAGCAAACATCCCCATCCAGGCTGTCCCATCGGCCTGTTCCAGTACCATGCCATCTGGCAGCGTCATATTCCGGTCGAAGACGCCAATGTTATCCAACCCCAGGAAGCCGCCTTCAAAAACGTTATTCCCCCCGGAGTCCTTGCGATTAACCCACCAGGTAAAGTTGAGTAACAGCTTCTGGAAGATCTGCTCCAGGAAGGGGATATCGCCTTTGCCAGTGCGCTCCTTTTCCTGCATATAGATGCGCCAGGCCGCCCAGGCATGCACCGGGGGGTTGACATCGCTAAAAGCCCACTCGTAAGCGGGCAACTGACCGTTAGGGTGCATGGAGCGCTCATGGAGCATCAAAAGCAACTGGTTCTTGGCAAAGGTTACATCGATCAGCGCCATGGCAATGCAATGGAAGGCCAGGTCCCATGCAGCATACCAGGGATACTCCCAGGTGTCGGGCATAAGGATGATGTCGTTGTTCGAGAGGTGTTTCCAGCCTTGATTGCGACTGCGCTCCGGTGGTGGCGTCGGTCCGGCAGGGTCGCCACGCAGCCATGTATCCACATCATAGGAGTAGAATTGCTTGCTCCAGAGCAGCCCGGCCAGTGCCTGTCGCTGTACCGCGCGCATATCCTCTGTTTGAGCTGTGCTCCCCTCGCGATAAAACTCATCGGCCTCTTCAATACGTGTGGTCAATAGTTCACTGGCGCCAGCAAAGGGATCGCTGTGCCGATCAGGCGATAAGCGCAGCATAATCGTCCGGGTTGCTCCAGGCTCGATGATGACGCGATAATGAGCCGCCGCTTTCGTGCCGGTGCCCCCTGGATTGACCGCCTCTCTGGCACCATTGACGATTGCCTCATGAATGCCATCTTTGACAAACGGTGTACGGTTCTCAATGCCCCATAGCCGCCGTGCATTGGATTCATTCTCGGTAAAAAGCAACTCCGGTGTTCCCCCGCAGGCCAGCCAGGAATCGCCCGGCGCATGATGCTGCGCATGCACCAGACGGACGTTTTCCTGAGCAGTTGGCTCGACAGCGGTTAGCACCGGCCGGCTGTCGTCATAGCCCCAGGCCCAGGTGTTGCGGAACCAGAGCGTTGGCAGCAGGTGCAGCGGTGCCGCCTCCGGTCCACGATTGGTAGCGCTTACACGGATCAAGATATCAAAAGGAGTCACTTTGGCGTATTCCATCGTGACATCGAAGTAGCGGTCCTGGGCAAAGACGCCCGTGTCCATCAGTTCGTATTCAAATTCCTGGCGACTACGGTTGCGATTCGTGCTGACGAGATCCGTATAGGGAAAGGCTCTTTGGGGATATTTGTAGAGAGCCTTCATATATGAATGGGTCGGGGTATTATCGAGAAAGAAGTAATACTCTTTCACATCTTCTCCGTGGTTGCCCTCGGAGTTGGTCAGGCCAAAGAGTCGCTCCTTCAAAATCGGATCGGCCTCATTCCACAGAGCCAGGGCAAAGCAGAGCTGCTGCTGGTCGTCGCTGATGCCCATCAAACCATCTTCTCCCCAGCGGTAGGTATGCGAACGGGCCTGCTCGTGTGATAAGAAGTCCCAGGCATTGCCGTAGGGAGAGTAATCCTCACGTACAGTCCCCCATTGACGCTCGCTCAGATACGGCCCCCAGCGATACCACGGTTGGCTGTTTGCCCCGGTCGCATGGGCTTCTTGAAGTCGACGACGTTCTGCATCTTTCACCATGTTTACTCCTTACTTGCTTTGTATAGATTCAGAAAATTGTTCCCCTCCCATACTCCCTGTTTGCTCGTTATTGAGCACCCCGGAGAATTCCTGCCACTTTGTGAGAGTAGCATTTTGCATCCACAATGTTATCCTCAGAACAGGCTATTTTTACCCCGGACTGCTTTCTCGCCTGCTTATCGGTGCAATAGCACGAATACACTATGCATTCCCTCTACTTGGCAGCTTGTGATTTCTATCGTTGGCAAAATTAGCATATTTTGAAGATGCATCTTTGCCGAGAAACCCCTACACTGTAGGAGAAGAGAGGACCGCTTTGCCTATCAGACGCACAGCCCTCTTTAATGCAACCGAGATCACATTGGTTGTCGATATGGAGAGGAAGAAGTAGTTATCCAGCTTTAAATAATGGTTTTCTATGCTTTGAGAACAAAGAAAGAGAGAACAGCATGGCCCAAATCACAAAGGCGCTCCCCACCACTCCTATTGAGCAACCACTGGTTCAATTTGGGCGCGAGGTGTGCGGCGACCTGGCGGCAGGACTACGGCGCGAATGGCTCGTCACAAACGGGCTGGGCGGCTATGCTTCGAGTACCGTGACGGGTATCAACACCCGCAAGTATCATGGACTGCTGGTGGCGGCGCTCACCCCACCTGTTGAGCGGACTGTGCTTGTGAGTGGGTTTATTGAATGGGCGACCTATGATGGAAAGCGTTATCCACTCTCAACGCATGAGTATGTTGGCGGAACGATCGACCCTGAAGGCTATCGCTATCTTCAATCGTTCAGTTTGCGGGGAACGCTTCCCGTGTGGATATATGCCTTTGGAGATGCTCTTTTAGAAAAACGCCTCTGGATGGTCTATGGCTCCAATACCACCTGTGTCAGGTATACTCTTGTACGCGGTACCCTTGAACTGGAGCTAGAGATCACTCCGCTTGTCACCTATCGAAGTTTTCACACTCTCACCTCTGGTCAGGGGTGGCAAATAGGAGTAGAGGCACAACCACAAGGAGCAGTGATCCACGCGTATGATCAGGCCCGGCCATTCCGATTACTCGCTGACGCAGGTTACTTTGAGCAGAAGGGCTATTGGTTCTGGAATTTTTACTCTCGTGAAGAGGCCGCCCGCGGAATGGATAGCCGCTCCGATTTGTATGCGCCCGGTACCTTTACGGCCGCCCTTCGTACCGGTGCCCCTTTCACGCTTGCGTTGACCACTGAGTCGCAACTAGCAATGCATAGTTCGGTTTCTCTTGCCTCCGAGCAGGAGCGACAGGTACAGTTGCTGCGCCGTGCCAGTGCCGACACGGCGCACCCTGTCGTACAGCAACTCACGCTTGCTGCCGACCAATTCATCGTGCGGCGCCAGAGTTCAACCGATGCCAGCGATACATCGGGTGAGCAACCGGGCAAAACCGTAATCGCGGGCTATCACTGGTTCAACGACTGGGGACGAGATACGATGATCTCTCTGCCAGGTTTGACACTTAGCACCGGCAGGTCAGAAGAGGCTGCTCTGATCCTGCGCACCTTTGCCCGCTTTGTCGTCGATGGCATGCTTCCCAACAATTTTCCTGATAGCTCAGGCGTAGTGCCCGGCTACAACACAGCCGACGCGACGCTCTGGTACGTGCTGGCCGTGTATGCCTACTACATAACGACGAATGACACGTCGCTGGTAGATGATTTGCTCCCCGTCCTGCGCCAGATCGTTGATTGTCATAGGCGCGGGACGCGCTACCATATCGGCGTCGATCCTGCCGATGGGCTGCTGCACGCTGGTGAACCAGGTGTACAACTCACCTGGATGGATGCTAAAATCGGCGACTGGGTGGTGACGCCGCGCATAGGCAAACCAGTAGAGATTAATGCTCTCTGGTACAATACGCTGCGCATCGTCTCCCTCTTCCTTCAAGAGCGAGACGATGACGCGGCAAAACAGTATCAAGCGCAGGCCAACAAGGCACGTGATTCCTTCCGTTCTCGCTTCCTGCTTCCCGATCAACCGTACCTTGCCGACGTGGTGGATGGTCCGGGCGGGGATGATTTGACCATGCGTCCCAACCAGATCTTCGCCGTTTCACTGCCTTTCCCACTGCTTGATGGCGCGGAGGCCGAGAGGGTTGTCACTACCGTTGGTCGCGTGCTGCTTACCAGCTATGGCCTGCGGTCCTTAAGCAGCGACAACTCCTCCTACCGTGGTGATTATGCTGGGGACCAGTACAGGCGCGATAGTGGATATCACCAGGGACCAGTATGGCCCTGGTTAATGGGCCCATACGCCGAGGCGCACTACCGCGTCTATGGAGATGCAGATGCCGCGCTCGCACTCCTTCAGCCGTTCGAGTATCACCTCGGCGATGCCGGACTGAGCAACATTTCTGAGATCTTCGAAGGTGATCCCCCACACCTCCCCCGTGGGACGATTGCTCAGGCGTGGAGCGTGGCCGAAGTCCTGCGCGTCTGGCGGCAGATCGAAGGGAAGATCCCTTGAGGCGAGCGAAGCGACAAAGACAGGCAGCGCTTCCAGCCTCACACACGGCTCACTCGCTGGCCTGTCAGCAGGATATCGATGCTCAGCAGGAGGATCCACAGGGGGAAAAGCAGGATGATCCACTCCCACAGGGTGAGGGTGATCAGCAGCACAAGCGCGAACACGTAGCCAAGGTAGGTGAGCCAGCGTGACAGGACGCTCGTGCGCAACAGGATCGTAGAGGTTGAGATCATGAAGACCCCCGCCATCTTCATTGCATAGACATTCATGATCGCATACGTGATCTGCTTGCCGAACGTCACCAGTGGATCGGACGAAGATCTTGCACTCACCACAATGCCCCCTCCGATGGCAGCCGTGGTGAAGAGCATCGCCAGGAAGAGCAGCCCACTTCCAAGAAAGACCGTGGCGAAGAAGCGGTCCTCGAATTGGCCGATGCGGTCGCGGACCACCCCGATGAACCACAGGAACGCAATGCCGGCAAATGGCACCAGGTTGAGTCCCAGGATCAGGGTCTGCTTCGTCCCCGCCGCATCCGCTTCGTCCCCATTGGCAAGGCGAATCAGAACCACAGAAGCGGAGAGGAGCAGCGAAAAGACGATACCGGCGATCCCCGCTGCCCGGGGCGTGCGCAGCCTCGGGCGGGTCAGGTTCTCAGCCATAGGATACCTCCTGCTTTTTACAGGTTTGTCAGACTCGACAATCTGCGAGTAGCTACGCTCTGCATCGCAGGCAAGATAGCTTGCTGCTTTGCCTGTGTACAGCAGGTCACATCATGTGTTCGCCCACGATTCCAGGGGTTGGAGAGGAAAAAGAGAGTAGCTCTAGACCCTGGTATATCCGGGGAGGCGATTGCGATTGGAATAGCCACTACCTGTATACGCAGAGATATCTAACAAGAGACCCAGACCTACCCACACCCATCCCCAACCCGTTAAGCCGATGCCAGGTAGGTAAGCAAAAACGTAAAACAAGGTCGTAAACGGCAGGAAAACGATGCCGAGCAGCGGCCAGAGATTTGTGCCATGAAATGCACGGTTAACCAGGGGCGTAAACACCCAGACGAAGAGCAACGCCAGACGGGGGAAACAGATCGCTAGAAAAGCGAAAAGACATGCGCATCCCATAATCGGTACCTCCTTAACATAGGACACTCTGCCTGACAAAAAACTTGCATGACTCTTTTATAGTGTAGCAACTGGGCAGGGAACAGGCATCGTTAGAATGCACTAATTTTTTAGTTTTGCAGGACAGCCAGGAAAGCTAAGTATAATCCATTTACATCCTTTCAACTCTGGATGAACAGGATCGGAGCGGCAAGCAGAGCTGACTCTGGTCATGGAGGACTGGCCTCTGGTATGCCGTCCACGCTCTAATGTCAACATACCAGTCACGCAGAGCGATTTGTATTTCTCTCTGGTTCTGCAAGCACAAAAATAGTGTATTTTAATCATCTATTTTTCTCGATCATTGGGTAAACTTGGAAGGAGAAATCAACAGTCGTTTTCAGTAAATATGCCAGCGTTTCCTGGCACTGGCTCGGGTACCTACTTCAGTCAGGATTTGCAAGATGGTGCATGAATCTCTCTTCCTGGCAAAGCACAGAACGGAGGACAACAAATCATGCAAAATAGCATCGCGAAGATTGCATCCACCACCGGGCCAGTGCTACTCCCGCTTGTACTTGCCCAGTTCATTTGCAGTTACGCTGCCTCCAACATGAACGTAGCCATTAGCAGTATTGCCCACGATCTGGGAACAACCGTGCACGGTGTTCAAATATCGATCACGCTCTTCACCCTGACCATGGCCGCCTTGATGATCCCTGGTAGCAAACTGACGGATATGTGGGGACGCAAATTCTGCTTCGAGCTTGGCCTCATCGTTTACGGCCTGGGAGCGCTGGTCGGGGCGTTCGCTCCAGGTTTAGGCATCTTGATTTTTGGCTATTCCTTGCTGGAAGGCATTGGCTCGGCGCTGCTGATCCCGCCTGTCTATATTCTGGCTACGGTCTCCTTTGCCGACCTGCCCTCACGAGCCAAAGCTTTCGGTATGATCAGTGCGGCGGCAGGGGTCGGGGCGGCGGCAGGGCCACTGATCGGTGGTCTCATTACGAGCGCGATCAGTTGGCGCGCTTCTTTCATCCTGCAGGTCCTGGTAGTCGCAGTGATTATTATTCTGGGGCATCGGCTCTCTGATCCCGGTATCCAGGGCACCAGACCTCGTTTTGACCTCACCGGGGCCATCCTTTCGGCCGCCGGACTGTTTTTTGTGGTGCTTGGCATCCTTCAGTCCGGAACATACGGGTGGTTCAGGGCAAGCCAGAATTTTACCATCGGCAATATCGTCGTGATCCCTCAGGGTGGCGTCTCGCCCGTCTGGCTCTTCGTCGGGATCGGAGTTCTCATTTTACTCTGGTTCTTCCTCCATATCCGATCCAGAGAACATGCTGGTAAAGAGCCGCTCTTAGCTACCCGCCTGTTCCGCAATCGTACCGCCAACCTCGGACTCGTGACACAAAACATTCAATGGCTCATCATGCAAGGGGCCTTCTTCGTGATCTCGGTCTTCTTTCAAACGGTCCGTGGATACAACGCCATTCAAACCGGCCTGATCCTCACTCCTGCGATCATTGGCGTGCTGCTCACATCTATGATTGCGGAAAGGTTCGCGAAAAGGCGTTCGCAAAGAGCGCTCATCCGTGCAGGTTTTATCATAACAATCGTTGGCCTGGTCCTCATCTTGTTATTAGGAGGTCCCACCGCAAGCGTTTTCAACTCTATCCCCGGTCTGCTGCTGATGGGTGCAGGGATTGGAGTCATGCTGACCTCCTCGGTCAACGTCGTGCAGTCCAGCTTTCCTGAGAAAGACCAGGGGGAGATCTCCGGCTTATCGCGAAGCGTTTCGAATCTGGGATCTTCGCTTGGTACGGCCATTGTCGGCTCGGTACTGGTCTCCTCAGTCGTCCCGGAAAATCACACCTACGGTCTGGCGCTCATAACGGTTGCTGTCATCGCATGCATTGGCCTGGTTGCGGCACTCCTCCTTCCCGCCCAGCAAACCCACTCATGACACGAAAATACGGTGGTAGCTCATGTGAGAAGAAGGCTACAGTTGAGATTGTAGCAATTAGAGAAAGATCGACCATAGGGCAATCCGCACTGTTTTTGTGCTCCACACGAGAACGGCTTCGAGCATATCCACCGGGTCTATCATCTCGCCCTGCACCCGGGGGAGCAGGAACATGCCGATGACCTGATCGTGGGGTTGGCAGCTCTGCTGCATGATCTCGGACGCACCGCGCCTGGTTCTATGCGCTCACATGCGGAACGCTCCGCGAAGCTGGCAAAGGAACTGCTGGCTGTCCATGACCTTCCCTCCGAGGTGCAGCATGCGATTCTCCATGCGATCCTGGCCCATAGTTATCGTCAGAGTATTGAACCAGCAACGCTCGAGGAGCAACAGGAAAAAGCAATACGCACTATCCGGCTCGCTTTCCTGACAGATCTGCACAGATTTTATCGGTGCTCTGTGAATAATTCGGCGGATCAAGCTCCCCTGGACTTACATCATCTTGAGTTTGTGCGGTGGCTGGTGGCTACACACAGGTTGACAGACCAGATAGATCAAGAGGGAGTATGCCCGGAATACTCCCCGGCCATTTGCTGCGAATGGCCGGGAACAGCGAATAGCACTACTCAGATTATAGACTTTCCTCAGCTTACCGCTGTGGTGAGGCTGAATGCCCGCACAATACTGCCCGCCGCTGAAACGACACGCGCGGTCCCAATGATAGGTGCGATTGCAATCAGCGTGCCAAGCATCTGGGCTGGCGTAAGGCCAGCCGTGTCGCCGACCTGTATATTCACCAGCCACGAGGCGGGAGGGGCATCCTGTGCGGCCAGGGCCGCAAGGCGGACAAGCATGTAGGACTGTGGGTCGAGGCCAGACTCTTTGAATGAGCCTTCCGTCATGTGCAACAAGGTGTTCATCAAGGGGCGATTCCCCTCAGAGAGAGCCTGTAAGGTTCCCTCAGGATTTGCCTGGCTCTGCATAGTGGACCATCCTTTCGTGAATTGTTTGAGCGTTTGTCAACTCGCAGCCCTTCATAAGGTAAGTAAAGGGCACACGGAACGAAATCTTCCGCCACTCTCCAGTGTAAGCACTTTGGGGCAAATACGCATCGTGAGAACACGCTATTTTACATCTCCCGCAAGCCAGTTGAAATATGCCTTCACTGGACAGAGTTTATGCTAGACGCTGTGACATCTTGTGGCACTCCCTATTCGCCAACGGTTAAAAATAGTGTGTTCTAGGGAAGTGCCTCCGACTGGATCTGGCAAAAGGGCAGCGCCTGCGGGGCTTAGTTGAGGGAGAGGACCGCAAAGTAACTCTGCGGTCCTCAGCGCCAGCCACAGACATCAGCGCCCCGGTCTTTAGTGTAACGGCCTGGGGAAGAATTTGGATCATCAGATGGTATGGCTCCATTGTTCGGGGTATAATCAGTCAGGGTGCGACATCGCGTCAATGCAGACGGTAATAGCCAGGATCAGAATAGCATCCTGTCCGCGATCAATCTCGACTCCATAGGTGTCTGCAACACGGAACCACTTTTTAGAGACCTCCGCGATTGTATCGCCATTCTGCTTGATGTCATACTCGTGTTGCAGAAAATTGCCTTGTGCCAGCATATCGGCACCACCAGGAATGTCTATTTTGTAGCGATCTCGTAGTGGGGAGATCAATGCGCTATGCACATGGGCAACCACCTGTCCATTGCGCTCAATACTCATCGTATCGCGCACGTGCAGAAATTTCTCCTGGATCTTCAGCAACTCATGCCCTTGCATATCCTTAAAGAGCAAGGTATGGCGTACACGCAACATTTTTCCATCGACGAAGAAGACGCGCGCTCCAAGTTCATTCTGGATATAGAAATCATCCCCAAAGGCGATGAGTTTCTCGCGCATCTGGTAACGATGACCTGTTTGACCTTCCGATCTGTTTCCAAGCCTTCTTCTGAGCATATATACACTCCTCCTTCTCACTTGACTCAGCCGCTCTGGCGACTGCTACTCTCTTGCTGGGGACCCTGCTTTGCGTCTCAGGTCTTCTTTAGGCCACCTGCTACATGTCAGGTGTCACCAACCCTCCAGCAATGGCTACGCGACCCGCATGATAGCTTTCCTCAAGCCAATCACCTGGGCATGCTCGAAAAGTGAGGGGCAACAGAAGCCGCGGGCTAGCTTGTCACCTGATTTAGTGCGGCCTGTCTTCTCATGGACTCCTCCCTCTCAAACTGAGATCCCGTCCTGGCTGGTAAGATCGCACCAATGAGCCAGAGGAAAGGAAAGAAGATACCAACAATACCCAAAACAATGTATCCTTTCTTGAAAGTGAACAAGCATACGGTGAAGAGGCATACGAAATACAGGACAAAAAGGAGTGACGAGAGAACCCAGTCAAGTGCTGTCATGGTACAAAACCTCCGATTTTTGTTATGTGGTGAACGTTTTGCCTGCTGAGACCTTACGGAGCCTGCTCAGTATCTATAAGCAGAACTATAAGCAGGAATACGGTCACGATTGGACGCCACACTGCCTCCATATGCCCCCATATCCAGGAAAACTCCCAGTATCACCAGGGCCAGGCCCCAACCGGTCAAGCCAATACCGGGAACATAGATGAGGGCATAGAGCAAGGTAGTAAACGGAAGGAAGATGAAACCAAGCAGTGGTACGAGAAACGTGCCAAATGCCCGATGGACAAGAGGAGTAAACAACCATACGAAGAATAAAGCTAGCCGAGGAGCAAAAGTCGCGACGAGTGCGAAAAGACATGCCATGATTTTTCCCTCCTAAATAGGTGAATGACTTTTCTAGCTGATGAAACCAAACCTCACGTTAAGTTTGGCTGGCTTACGCTACGTAAGCTACTACTGCGTAGTGTATGTAACGTAAGCTGCTGACACCCCCAATCAGCCGAACTTGAACGATTGCAGCATCGGTTGGAAGTAGGTGGTATTCGCCGAATCAAACGTCGATTTGGGAGCCCTGTAGTCAATGGTATATCCCTTGCTTGCCGGAGCCTTAGTCGGATGGATACCTGCAACAACTACTACCTGAATTTGAGTATCTGCACTGTTCAATCTTTGAACCCCAGATACGGACTTCTGAGTCCAGGTCTCGCCGCCGATTGTTGCAGTAGATGGGACCATCACTGCTTGTGAATTTTTCAGTGCCGTCGAGGCTACTTTTGTTCCTGCGTTGGCGAGTGACTCTGCGCTTACTGCTGCATTAGGATTAGGAACCACTGTAATGTCGAACTTCATAGTACCTGTACTATCAACAAGTGTGACAAGATGAGAACCTGAGCGGGTGACTTGCCAGTTTTGCGGATAGTTCATTGTGAAACCATTCCCTACCAGGTTTGTCATGGTAGCGCCTGTTGATTTGGGCGTTGGTGTTGGCGCCGCTGTATTATTACCAGTGGCACCGGCAGCACCACAAGCGGCCACAAGCGCTGCTAGAAGTAAGCAGCACAACAGCTGAGTGGTCCAATGCAAGGTGGGTTTTAACCACATGAACATGCTAAACTCCTTTCTTTCTTCGCCTCAAAAGCGTGTATCAGAGGACGACCTACCATCCTCTAGCCTGGATGCACCAGGTTGAATTGTCCTTTCAGGGTTCTCAAATATGCCACTTGTGCCTGTTGGATAACCGGGTCGTTCCCAAACCTACCTTGTTTCACATCTTCTGCAACCATTTCCGCCATGACTGCTAAAAATGCCTTGAACTCTTTGGCTTCGATATCATCGTTTAATAACATGCTCGTTTCCTTGATATACTGGCACAATTTGTTCAAAGCTGCCTCTCTATCGTGCATAGCCGAGAGATCGAACCCTGGCAAGGGATTTTTAGCATCCTGGAACGTCCCCTGGATCAATGCATTATCTGGATAGGCACGTTTTACCTCCACAATGTAGCGCACCTCATTTGTCATGCTACGTAGAGCGTCCATAGGATCAACAGTAACCATTACCAGAGTTCCCAAGAGCATTGCGCCTGGCAATGCCACCAGCCTGACCCATTGCTCTCTGGTATAGAAAGGCATGGATATACCCCTTTCTACCATGAATATGGGCGCAATAATCCTCCCTGCCGATGCATTTCGTTACCCTGGTTGCTGTGCCGTCGATCACGGTCACTCCTTATGTAGAGTTGCCTCTGTCGCTGTTCATACGCTACGCTAAACCATAGCCAGGAGTATAGTGCTCGGGAGACGAGGGCGCATCTTCAGAACACACTATTTTTTCCCGGCACTTCTGCGCGAGGACAATTTCAGTTGAGCGGCTTGCGTAATCTACTTACACTACTACAAGTAGCCGGTCCGAATGGCGCCTGTAGAGGAGCTTGGGACCTGCAATGAGCGGAGATCAACAATTCGGATCGGCTACCGGTGGTGGGATTCCCCCTTAGGCGTCACCTTCAGGTGTGCAGGGGCAGGGCGACCGCAAGGGTCGCCCCTACAACACAAATCCCGCTTCTGCATGCAGGGGGGGGGCAGGACTTGCCCCAACCCTGCTGCGCCGCCGGGCATCATCGCTTAAGCTGACGCCAAAGGGGATTCCCCCAAATACCCCAACTTCTCTTTTTTTATACGAGACGATGCTCCATAGCAAAGCGAGTAGCGGCACTGCGTGAGGTAACATCTATTTTGCGATAAATAGACTGTATATGAGCATTCACAGTATTTGTGCTCACAACAAGCTTCTCGGCAATTTGATTGTTCGTCATGCCCAGGGCTAACAGGCGCAACACCTCGACTTCACGCGTGGTCAGCTCATCAGGAATGTCAGGTGCTGGATCTGGTTGTGGCGTCACTGAAGGGATGACGGAAACTTCCACAGGAAACGTTTTTGCTGTTTCTATCACAGCTACTTGTTGTGGTGTCATTGCCTGCCCCGTAGTCCACGCTGTCGCAAAGTTCTTCTCACCGAGTTTGGTGCGGGCCTCTGTCAGGGTACGATCAAAGAATGGCTGCTCAGTGCCAAAGGCAGTATAGTATCCGTAGGCCATACGTACTCTGTGTGCAACGGCGAGGAGTTGAACTGCGCGCGAGGGCTGCTCCTGGGCCTGTGCAATTCCTGCAAGCCCTTCCAGGCATGAGGCAATGAGCCACTTATTCCGTGGGACGAGCCACCTTCCCTGCATCTTCGCGACGCTCTCTTCAAACAAGGCTTGAGCCTCTGCTAGATGGTCTTGCTGCAAGGCCAGGTATCCCAAACCACTGAGCGCGTGCACAATATCCTCAATACTCTCTCCCTCTCTCGCCAGTAGCAGCGCCTTCTCCAGCCAGGCTTGAGCACTTGCCTGTTCCCCAAGCGCTGCCAGTCCGTAGGCAAGAATAGTCATAACTTCTGGAACATAGAGCGGGGTATGCAACGTTCTGAAAAGGGTAAGACTCTCCTGGGACATCTGACATCCATATGTGTAGTCACCCTGGGCATAGCTGACATACCCAAGATAATGAAGGTCAGTTGCTCTTACCCATGTGACCTCCCCAGCTTTGGTTAGCGCCAGACTTTCCTCTATTAACTTGCGTGCCTGACCATACTCCCCACGAGCAAACGCTCCAATCCCCAACGTGAGCAGAACTTCAGCACAGTTATTCGTATCGCCCGTTTCAAGAAAGAGCCTGAGCGCCTCTTCCTCGTTCGCAATTCCTTTTTCAAACTCGCCAAGCATATGCCTGGCGGTCCCCAGCCACTGGAGGGAGGCGGTGATACCCACCTGGTCTTGCAGGCGCCGGAATAGCGCCAGGCCCGCTTCGAGGGATACGATGGCTTGCAGAGGATCATGCATCCGCATCGCCAGGGAGCCAGCAACAGAGAGCGCCCTGGCTCGTGCCCGGCTGCCGCTCTGCGTCTCATCCTCGCTGGCTGCTTCCAGGACCTGCTCCAAGAATGCGCGCCCCTCACTCAGACGTCCGCTCAAAAACCAGTACACATGGAGTGCTGCTGCGATACGCATGACACCTTCGAACTTATGCCGTTCGAGCAGCCATTGGAGTGCCGCCTGGAGGTTCTCATGTTCCTGCTCCAGGCGTTCTAGCCACGCTCCCTGGAGAGCCCCGGACAAGGCTATCTCTGCCTGTTCGCTGAGTGCCAGGTAATAGGCCGCGTGGGCATCCCGGCAGCCCTCTAGCTCACCGCACTCGGCCAGGCGTTCCAGGCCGTATCCACGCATGATCTCTAAGAAGTAGAACCGAGGCTCCCTCCTCTCCTCTTCACGCTGTTGTAGCAGGCTTTTATCGATCAAGGAGCCTATCCCTTCCAGTATAGAGGTGGGAAAACCACCAGGATTCGTCGAGATGGCGTCTGCCGCTTCCAAAGTGAAGTCCTTCACAAAGATGCAAAGCTGCCGGAAGAGCGCCTGCTCCTCGAATGTGAGCAAGTCATAGCTCCAGTTGAGAGTACTACGCATGTCCTGCTGGCGGCCGGGCGCATCCTGCCTCTTAGCACTCAACGCCTCCAGGCCCTGCTCTATGCGTGTGAGCAGGGCCTCAGGGGAGAAGAGCTTGCAGCCTGCTGCTGCCATCTCAATAGGCAGTGGCATTCCTCCCAGGTGGGTACAAATTCTGGCGATAGGGACCGCGTTGCTCTCCGTGAGATGGAAGCTGGGTTTCAGTGCCTCTACATGCTGCACAAAGAGTTCGATGGCGGCCACCCGTGACAGTGCGTCATAGGAAGGCTGGGACTGCATGTCGGGAATAGCCAGGGGCGGAACTGCAAATTCGTATTCGCCCCGAACATTCAGCGCAGCTCGACTGGTTACTACGAGCTTGAGTTGCGGGCATGCAGAAATTAGCTCCATCAACTGTGGAGCTGCTGGCACTACCTGTTCAAAGTTGTCAAGCAGCAACAAGAACTGCTTCTCGTGTAGGAAGGTCTTTATGCATTCAAATAGGGGGCGCATGCCATCTTCATGCTGACCGAGAGTATGCCCGATAGTAGGAACTACCAACTGTGGATCGCTGATATGGGCCAGCGAGACAAAACAGATGCCCTGGGCAAAGGTCTCAAGCATTCTGGTTGCCAACTCGACGGCCAGTCTGGTCTTGCCAACACCCGGGAGGCCGGTCAGCGTCAGCAGTCGCACCTGCGGGCGCAGCAACCGGGCGCCCACCACCTGTAGATCATCCTCACGCCCGATCAGCGGCGTAAGAAACACGGGTAGATTTTGAAAATAGAGGGGCGAGTCATCCAGTGGTAATCTGACAACATCCTCTTTGTTTACTGCCTCTAAATTATGCCCGTCACTTTTAACCATATTCGTGCTTCCTCTCCTCGGCTTTGTCCGTTTTTGAGACGAATCTGTTGCAGTGTATTAAAGGGATCAACGTGTAAAAGTCCATTGCTTGTCTGATTTTCTCGTAAAGCTCTTTACGGCATTTGTCAGCTCGTGACAATCCAGGATGGCCTTTTGTTGTCGGTAATCTAAAACGTTAAATCAACCGAAAGAGATTACCAATTTTCAATGGATTCTGTGAACGCTATCATGACGAAGATGCCAAATGGCTCATGGACAATTTTGGTGAGACCCTGGCAATGAGCTTGCCCCGTTTTCGTAGAGTCTCTCACACTTTGAACTGAGGAGAATGGAAAACGTTTCTACGTAATGTAACGGTAACGTCCTTATTTATACCATAAGAAATGTTCTACGTCAAACATTATTTTCAACATCCTGCTTTCCCTTCTGCTCATAGACAAATAGACTCACATATCCAAGCGCCGAATGCCTTCGTTGGCAATTATAGTAAATCTCGAGATACTCAAACAGAGCCTGCCTGGCCTGCTCCTGGGAGGAGTAGACCTGGTTGCCGACGCACTCTTCTTTGAGAGAGCCGAAGAACGATTCCATCGCAGCATTGTCCCAACAATTGCCCTTACGCGACATGCTGTTAGTATCGGTGGTAAACTGGCTCAGACGCACTTTTGCTGATTCGGCAGAACCTCTGGTGCAGGCGAGAGACATTTAGGCCTGTTTCATAGCTTTTTGCGGGAAGAAGCCATATACTCACTTGCGAGCACTACTGGTGAAACAGACGCAAGGAGCAAGCAACGATGGCAAGTGTCTTCCTGCTTCCCGATCCCACTGTCCTGACTCTGGTTGATCTTGAGGTCGATGGAGCCACCCAAACGATTACGGCCCTGGCGCAGACGACTTCCCATGAGGTCCCATGCCCTGTGTGCGGGCAGACGGCGTGGCGGGTGCAATCACGCTATGTACGAACCCTCGCTGATTTGCCCTGTTGTGGGCAACGGGTGCGGTGGCTGGTCCAGGTCCGCCGCTTCTGGTGTGAAAATCCAGCTTGCCCCCGCAAAATTTTCACCGAACGGCTTCCCAGTTGTGCTCCGGCCTATGCACGTCACATGCTGCGCGAGAAGGATCTGCTCTCTGCATTGGCCTTTGCTCTAGGAGGCAGAGCAGGAGAGCCGATAGTTCACCTGCTGGGGATGCCTGTCAGCCATGACACGCTGATCCGACTCATGCGGCGACAAGATGCACCGCCTGCTGCAACCCCTCGCGTATTGGGGGTAGACGATTTTGCCTGGAAGCGTGGCCGCCGGTATGGAACCATTCTCATCGACCAGATCCTGCACAAAGTAGTAGATATTCTGCCGGATCGAGAAGCCGAAACGCTGGTCAAGTGGCTCAAAGAACATCCAGGTGTCAAGGTCGTGAGCAGAGATCGAGCCAGTAGCTATGCTGATGCGGTCAGGCGCGGCGCTCCTGGTGCCCTACAAGTGAGCGACCGCTTCCACCTGCTGGTGAACCTGCAAACCACGCTGGTGCGCTACTTTGAACGCAAACATGAACTGCTTGCCTCTCTTGCCTTGCAAGAACGGCTCAGACACAAGCAGGAGGCAGTCGCTCAGGTTGATGAGAACAGACCAGAAGGGAAGCCGGAGCCAAAACCACTCACGCCCACTCAACTGCACCAGCAGGCACGACGAGCCAAACGCCACACCCGCTATGAGGAAGTGATGAAGCTTCATGAGCAAGGCGCGAGCCAGGTAGCGATTGCTCACCTGGTAGGACTGGACCGGGATACCGTTCGCCGTTACATTCGAGCGCCGGGGTTCCCGGAAATCGTGCGGAGAGATCGGCACCACAGTAAGCTCGACCCGTACAAGGACTATCTCCAGCAGCGCTTGCAGGAGGGCCAAAAGAATGCGACGCACCTGATCGAGGAACTGCGAGCACGCGGCTATCAAGGAGGTGGAACCATCGTGCGTGACTACCTGCGCGGCCTGAGTACCCAACCAGAATGGCAGAAGGCCTACCAGCAGGTCAAACACGAGATGCAGTCAGGAACCGCTCAAGCTCCACTTTCTGCACGGGAGGCGGCCTGGCTCTTTGTGTGCAATCCCAGAAAATTGAAGCTGGGGCAGGTCTTGCAACTGGAGCCGCTACGTGTTGGAGATGAAGAGTTCGCCAGGGTGTATAATCTGGCCCAGGATTTCCGCATGATGGTCGTCGCTCGCCAGGCCGAATATCTTCCACGCTGGCTGGAGGAGGCCAAAACGAGCGGGATTGCGGAACTGAGGGGATTTGTCGCCGGGATCTACCGGGACTACGACGCCGTGCGCAACGGACTCTCCCTGGAGTGGAGTCAAGGGCAGACCGAAGCCCAGGTCCACCGACTCAAGCTCATTAAAAGGCAAGGTTACGGACGCGCCAACTTTGATCTGCTTCGCCTCCGTGTGCTCCATCGGTCCGGGGTGCCGAATCAGCAAAAGTGCGTCTGAGCCTGGGATGACGCGGATTTCACAACTGCAAGAGCGAGACATCTGGATGCGCTTTGTGACTGGGCGGCAACTCACTGGTGGGGAGGTCCGTCTGCTTACTAACTATGCTTCTGTGACCATCAGCCATCTGCGAACCTACTTCGATCACCTCGACGAGAGGCATCGCGCCGTGCTGGCCCCCTATGTTTTTCCTCCCCTGCCAGCTCGCTTTCTCGAACTGCATGCTCAGCACAAAGCATCTGTCCTCGTTGCTCAAGCTCGGCGGAAAGAGCAAAGCGATGTCCTAACTCCTTTACTGCCCTTGCTCATTGAGGTTGCGCAATTGCGCAAGCAAGCTATGGAGCGGCTGTACCAGGCTTTTTGCACGGCGAGGGAAAAAGCTCAAGCTGGGCAGGTCTCTCTTCCCTATCGCTTCCAGCACACCGATCGGAGCATCACACTCACTGAAGACGCCCCTACCATTGCTGCGGTTTCGTTGGTAGAGCGTTCTGTCACCCTGACTCTGACGTTATGGACGCGTGACACATGGGTAGAAGCCCACCCGGAGTTGTATGGGCGCTGTGTCCAGTGGCACCGTCGTCGGCAGTTGTCTGCCTATGCAACTGAAAAGGAACTGTACTTTCTTCAATATGAAGGCGACCTCCACGATTTGCTCTGGTGCGGAGATATTCTCGCGACCTGGCCGGTCCTGGCAGCCCCTGACTCCCCATCTGATGAAGCAGAATATGGAACATCTCGACGGTGGCACACGGCTCTTTGTCTCAATCGACCGGGATTGCTGGCTCCTCCCAAACGCAGTAGTGTCTGGTTTCGCCATGCCATGTCTGCCGGAGCCATTTTGTTTGAGCCTGAGTCGCTCTATCGAGGTATCCTCTACGCAACGACCCTGGCGACACTCGCTCTCACGAATGGCAGTCGGGTGAGCGAATTGCTCCAGGTGAGCGCGACCCGTTTTGAGACGATTGTGGTCGATGAAACCAGGCAACAGCAGCCTACAGGCCGCAAAATCGGCCTGCTCGTCCAGAAGCTCTTGCCTAAAGGGTACACCCAGGAAAGTGAACGCCAGTTGTTTTTGGTGGGAGAGATGGCCGGGCGTCTCCTGCGAGAAATTGGTCAACTCCTGCAAGCTATCCATGGAGGTGTCATTCCCATCGTTCACCCTACCAGAAGCACGAAATCTGAAGATCTGGCACCGGAGCCCTACCTGTTTCAGTGGGCAGCGTCTGCTGACGGTCATCTTGGGCTTCTCTCGACTGAGGATGTGGGGCGGCTCCTGCGTTTTCTTTTTCACGGACTGACCTTCACGACACGCACCGGCAAGCCGATCCGCATTGCGCCTCACTTACTGCGCCACGTCCTGGCTACTCACATCCGAACCGTTCAGAACGTTCCTGCCGAGGCGGTTGCCTACCTGCTTCATCACCGGGTTTTCCTCGCCGGGTCAACCCATGCCCTGAGCATCCCAGAAGCCACTGCTTACTACAGTCGTCTTCCTACTGCGCAGTTGCTCGCCCTCCTCTTTGAAGCACAAACAACCTTGGAAGCACAAACAACCTTGACACCCTCTTTTGAACGCAGTTATCTGCAAGCACCTTCCCCGCAAACGCTGGAGCAGATGGATGAAAGGCTTCGCCAAATCTTTGAACAATGGAGCCTCATCGGGCCGACAGCTTTGGGATTTTGCAGCGCGGGTCTTTGCGTCCGCCCCGACAATCGTGCGCTCTGTCTGGGTTGCCGTTTCCTAGTTCCGCACTACAGCAATCTGCCCCGCGCTTTTACTTGGCGCAAACTCTATGTACTGCATGCAGAGCAGCACGAAGAGCATGGGCATACGGTCGATACGAAGCAGGCGCGGCAGATGATCGCGTATCTGGACGATATCATTACACTCATGCAGATCCAGATCAGGGCCAGGCAAGATGGCGGCTATTTACCCTTTGCAGATACGGTTTTGCCCGAGACCAGCCACAAGGAGAAAGAAGATGAGAGAGAAAACGAACCCTTCTGAAGACCGCTATGCACACTTGCGCGACTATGCGACAAGGCAAAAACAGGCGACAGTAGATCGATTGAAACAGGCTATTACTCAGTTAGAGAAGGCTTCACGCCCTGTGACGACCTTCACGATCAAAGAGATGAGCGGCCTCGATTACATGGCCTATTACCGCAATGCTGAGGCTCTCGCACTCTTTCGCCAACACAGTACCCACTTACGGAAGGAACGGCAGAAAGAACGGTCGAAGCGAAAGCACACAAAAGGTAGCTCCCCTGAGCAACAAGAAAGACCAATCTCCTCACGAGATCCACGTCTCAATTACAAAAAATCTCGTCTGGCGACTGAACTGCGTCTGGCTCGCGCAAAACTGGATCAAATGGAGCAGCAATACCACACGCTTCTTCAAGAGCATATGCCCTGTGGGCTGACTATCGCGCGTTTAGAAACGCAACTGGCTGAGCATCAGGCTTTTCTGGATCGATTTCGTTCATCTTTGCAAAAAGAGGAACATGGACCGCAGAGTTAGCCAAAAACGGCGTTCCCCTAACACGACAATCTATGGCTGTTCAAAACAGAAAGGAGTCAACAGTCTTCAGAAGCCAGACTAGGGAGGAAATATTACCTCTTGACAACGACTCGAAGAAAGATCTGGAGCGGCTGATCCTGCCCCGAATTTGTGGAGTGGTGAAAGCTTTGGGTATACTACCCACAAAGGAGGAAAAGGAACATGGCAAAGGTGCAAAAGACGTATACGGTCGAGTTTAAGCGCGAAGCGGTG
>Ga0070740_10002326_pt1 | contig 22678 bp, 22 predicted proteins | sample Coa_R2_FD_67286 | JGI IMG/M metagenome (GOLD analysis project Ga0070740, IMG submission 67286) | Surface soil microbial communities from Centralia Pennsylvania, which are recovering from an underground coalmine fire - Coalmine... | ecosystem: Environmental > Terrestrial > Soil > Unclassified ...
GATACTATTACCTTGATGCATACCAATGTTACCTATGAAGTATTAGAGCTTGGTCTTATGTATCCTAACGAAACCCCACAGCAAGCACTTTATGCGGGGCAAGTAGGATATATTATTACGGGTATGAAAACAGTTAAAGAAGCACGCATTGGTGATACGCTTCATTTATATAGAAAACCTGTTCCCGCCCTTCCTGGCTTTAAACCAGCAAAACCAATGGTATTTGCCGGCATTTTCCCGGTAGACAACTCAGACTTTGAGCTTCTGCGCGATGCAATCGACAAATTAACGCTCAATGATGCAAGTGTTACGGTAGAAAAAAAATCTTCACCCGCATTAGGACTCGGTTTTAGATGCGGGTTCTTGGGATTGTTGCATATGGATGTTTTCAAGCAACGATTAGAACAAGAATATAACTTATCCGTTATTGCTACCGCACCGAGCGTATTATATAAAATCAGGATGGAACATTCAGATAACATTATTGATGTTGAAAGCCCTTCCGATTTTCCTGAACAACATCAGATCAAAGAGATTCTTGAGCCAATTATTAAAGGAACCATTATTGTTCCGAAAGAATATCTGGGCAATATCTTGACTCTTTGCCAAGAAAAGCGTGGCGAACAGCTTGAGATGAACTATATTGATGAGCAACGTATCATTCTAAAATACAAATTACCGCTCAATGAAGTTGCAACAGACTTTTTCGATCAATTAAAATCATTAAGTTCAGGGTATGCAAGCTTTGATTATGAAGAAGCCGGTTTTGAACCTGCTGATTTGGTTAAAATGGATATTTTAATCAACAAAAAACCAATTGATGCCTTAGCCGTGATCGTTCATAGAGATAAAGCTTACTATATTGGTAAAGAGCTTACTGAGAGATTGCAAAAAGCAATCCCGCGCCAATTGTTTGAAATTGCAATTCAAGCAGCTATTGGTGCAAAAATTCTTGCTCGATCTTCAATATCTGCTTTACGCAAAGATGTAACGGCAAAATGTTATGGCGGTGATATTACCCGAAAACGTAAACTTCTTGAAAAACAAAAAGAAGGTAAAAAGAAGATGAAACAAGTGGGTAATGTTGAAGTGCCGCAAGAAGCTTTCTTAAGTATTTTAAAGAAATAATAACATGCTATGCGCTCTGGCCATTTAACCGGCATTATTATCAGCTCAATAGTAATTGTTATCAGTTGTATTCTATTATTTGGTGAATCACATAACTACAACAATGATAAACCATTAATAGTTTGCACAACCTCTATTATTGCAGATACGGTGAAACAGATTAGTGGTGATCATTTTGATATCGTCACCCTTATGGGTCCCGGGGTTGATCCGCACATTTATAGAGCGCGTGAACATGATGTGCATGCCCTTTCTCATGCAACTATTATTTTTTATAATGGCCTGCATTTGGAAGGTAAAATGGCAGAGTTATTAGAACAGATGAATCATTATACTACTGCCATAGCAGTAACTGATTGCATTCCCGCCCATCAGCTCATTCAATCGCCGGAATTTGCGACTATGTATGATCCACATGTATGGTTTGATATTCCTATATGGATACAGATAACCCAATCAATAGGCGAGCATTTAAGTACAATCGATCCTACCCATGCGCATGAATATCAGTCCAAAACACAAAGGTACGTACATAAACTTGAACAAACCCATGAATATGTTTTATCGAAAGTAAGCAGTTTAAAACCAGACCAGCGCATTTTAATCACGGCACATGATGCGTTTGGTTATTTTGGAAGAGCATATGGCTTTACTGTTGTAGGATTACAAGGAATCAGTACTGAATCAGAAATTAGTATTAAAGATATTGAATTACTAGCCCACTATATTGTTAAACATAAGGTACCAGCCATCTTTGTGGAATCTTCTATTCCTCACCGCACATTACAAGCAATTCATAATGCCGTTGCCATGCAGGGCTGGTCAATAACTATAGATCCCGAGTTATTTTCAGATGCACTCGGGGCACCTAATACACTCGGCGGAAGCTATATTGGCATGATTAGGCACAACTGCGATTCGATTGTAAGCGGGCTGGCGAGAAGCATCCACTAAGAAACTTGGCAAATAAACCTTTTGGATTAGACTAAAAAAGATCGCTTTGCGCTGTAGCAAAAGCTTATCAAGTATTTAGGGAACCTAATCAATCCAAAGGATCTTATGAAAGTAAAAAAAATGACCTTAAGTTGGATCACCGCATCTGATCTGACTAAAACTAAAGAATTTTTCACTGATACTCTCGGTCTGAAAAAAACCACCGATGTTGCTGAATATGGCTGGTGCGAATTCTTAGGACAAGAAGGTGGCATGTATTTAGGGGTAGGACAATCTCGCGGCGCAGAAGACCTGGTAAAGCCTGGCCAAAATGCAGTAGTAACCATGGTTGTTGATGATATCATGCAAGCAAAAACAGAACTTGAAAGCAAAGGCGTTCGCTTCTTGGATGAAATTATTGAAGTACCAGGTCATGTGAAAATGGTTACTTTTCAAGATTTTGATGGTAACAAATTCCAACTCGTTGAAGAACTGAGTTAAAACAAGCTTTTATATATTTCAATAGTCCCCAAAAACTTGCCAAGCTCAATGCTACCTTAGCAAAGTCGGAAGTTTTGCGAAAATTGGGTTTAAAAGCTATGCTACTGTTTACCCCTTTTTAAAAAATAACCATTACCTAATAGCATATGCTCATGAGTGAATTTGCCGTTTCTATTAACAACCTAACGGTTGCTTACAATAACAAGCCTGTATTGTGGAATATCAATGCACATATTCCGTCGGGCATTTTATTGGCAGTGGCAGGTCCAAATGGTGCTGGCAAAACAACCCTTATTAAATCTATATTAGAACTGGTAAAACCTGTTGCTGGAACCATACAGATATTTGGCAGTCCTTATGCGCACCAACGAAATCAAATTGCTTATGTTCCGCAACGAATGAGTGTTGATTGGCAATTTCCCATTACGGTGTTTGATGCAGTTATGATGGGCCGCTATGGTAACATTGGATGGTTTAAACGGCCTGGGGATGCAGATATTATTGCAGTGCATACTGCATTACAACATGTAGGATTAACCCCTTATGCACAATGCCATATTAGTGAATTATCTGGTGGCCAGCAGCAACGAATCTTTTTGGCACGGGCACTTGTTCAAGAAGCATCAATTTATCTTTTGGATGAACCATTTATTGGTGTTGATTCAGTTACTGAAAATACTACCGTATTATTGCTTAAAAAATTACGCGATCAAGGCAAAACAATAATTGTTGTGCATCATGATTTGCAAACCATAAGAAAGTATTTTGATTGGGTGTTATTACTCAATGTTGAACGCATTGCGTATGGTACCGTAGAACAAGTATTTACTCCCGAAACGGTAACCGCCGCCTTTGGCACCGCTATGCAGCTATGAATAGTTACTTTCCAGAATTTATTCGTCTTTATTATACGTCTTGCCTTGTTATGCTTGGCACCTGCATGCTCGGTATTTTTTCTGCTTGCGTTGGCACTTTCGTTTTACTACGCAGACAAAGTTTATTATGCGATGCGTTATCGCATGCAGCATTACCCGGTATTGCCTGCATTTTTCTCCTTACCTACAGTAAAAATCCCGCGGTGCTCGTAGCTGGTGGAGCAATAAGTGGCACCATCAGTATTCTTCTGATCAAAGGAATCACCGCACGCACACCACTTGCGACAGATACTATTCTGGGCATTATGCTTGCAGTATTTTTCGGGTGTGGATTAGTGATTATGACCGAGATCCAAAAAAAACCAATATCTGAACAAGCTATGCTTAATAAATTTATTTTTGGTAATGCCTCTACATTATTGCCTGCAGACATTGCCCTTATCGCACTCATTGGTTTTTTAGTTATAAGTTGCATAATACTATGCTGGAAAGAATTTCAACTAATAACCTTTGATGCACCTTTTGCCAGAACTTTGGGCTATCCGGTATATCTTTTTGATATCGTATTTACGCTCCTTCTTATTTTAACTATCAGCATTGGTCTGCAAACAGTGGGAGTTATCCTGATGAGCTCTATGCTTATCGCACCGGCTGCAGCAGCACGTCAATGGACGCAACAATTTAAACAACTTATTATTCTGGCTGGTGCAATTGGTGCTTGTGCTTCCATGAGTGGTACTTTTTTAAGTAGTTATTTACACCACGTTCCTACTGGACCAATGATTGTTATTGTGCTCAGCAGCATAGTGTTTTTCTCATTGCTTTTTTCTTCACGGTATAAGCCAACATGAATACTGCACAATCTCTTATCATTATTATTACCTTACTAACTTCTCTTGCAGCAACACTGCCCGGTATTTTTTTGATGCTGCGCGGAGTAGCACTGTTAAGTGATGCTATTAGTCATGCGGTGTTGCCCGGTATGGTTATTATGTTTCTGTATACTAACCAATTGGAATCACCTCTGTTAATTTTTGGTGCTTCATTAGCCGGTTTATTAACCGTTTTATGCACTGAACGAATTATTCAATCAAAACAACTGAATAAAGATGCTGCCATTGGTCTGGTATTTCCACTCTTTTTTTCGGTAGGAATTTTACTTATTAGCCTCTATGCGCGTACCATTCATTTGGATATGGATACTGTTATTTTAGGAGAAGTTGCATTTACTCCCTTTAATCGACTGGTAATTAATGGTATCGATTATGGTCCCTATGCTATTTGGATTATGGGATCAATTGCACTGCTGAACACACTGTTACTTATGCTATGCTACAAAGAACTGGTGTTAACTACTTTTGATGCACCCTTTGCCCGTATTGTGGGTATTTCTCCCACCAGCATTTATTATGGGTTAATGCTTATTACAAGCATTACGACCGTAAGTGCATTAAATATTGTGGGTTCCACGGTGGTAGTGGCACTCATGCTTGCACCTGCAGGAACTGCCTATTTATTATCTAAGCAGATCAAGCCATTGATTGGACTGAGCATTCTTTTTGGGGCTGCCGCCACACTCAGCGGATATACGTTTGCGCACATGTATAATGTTTCTATTGCAGGTTCGATTGCTTGTATGAGCGGCTTGCTCTTTGCTCTTGTTATTATTTTGGCACCCAATTATGGTTTGTGTGCACAACTAATATATAGTCGCACAACGATGAGAAATTTACGCATAAAAATTGTTTGCGAATATTTAGTTAAAAATAATGCTCAAGAGAGCTCCACCATTGCTCATGCACTGGGTTGGCAACTCGACGATACTCAGGCAATTCTTTCAGCAGCTGAACAACAAAAATTAGTGATTAAATCAGCCAATTATTATTCGGTCATTCAGTAGTCAATTTGATTATTTCCAATTCTTTTTGGTATGGTAGTGTGAAGTCCAGCTAAAAAGAAGTGTACTCTGGGCAAAAACAGGAGCTTGCCATGCAAGAACAAATTAAAGAAATTATATCACCAGAAACATATGTATTTGCCGGTAATATATATATTTTTCAAGCCTTTGATATTGGTGATGAAATTAATTTGGAGAAAGTGAAAACGTCTGGTGTGGTAACGCCACGACCACTTACTCTTTCGAAATATTTTAAAAATTACCATATTCCGTTGGCCGTAGAATTGCCGCAACAACAAGTACCAAGTTTGAACTGTTTAAGTGCTAAAATTCACAATTTCGGTGTTATATCCTTAACCTACAAAGTGCCATTTCAAAGCAGCTTAGAAGATATGCGTGAGCGGTTGGAAGCGCTTGATCTGCGTTTTCAAGAGCAAAGTCTTAGTGATGTAAGTGCTCTGTTTCAAAAACTAAAAACATATACTACCAAACCTAAATTCTTTCATACGCGATCATCTTATTTAATTATTCAAGTAGATATCGATAAAAATATGAGCACCGCGCAACTGAAAGAATCATACAGTTCAGTTATTGCTTCTTCATTAAGATTTGAAACTAAATCGTTAGCTGAATACCAAAAGAATGAGATTTTAGAATCATCTATCGGTTATTTTAAAGGTGATTTGATTGTTGTAGATACCAAAGCCGCGTTTGTTTATGATCCTGAATATGAGGAAGTATTAGACTTCTTTGAATTCGCCAACATTCAGGACCTTGAGCTCCGCTATTTTGATCGATTAATCGACCAGCAACTCAATATCATTTATGAAGAAAGAGTTAGAAAGGTACCGTTTAAAGCGTATTTACCTTTTATTGGCACCTTGTCTCCGGGCCCCATTGATGAATTGGGCAAAATGAAAGTAGATATTTCAGTAATTACTGAACGATTAGATAGCAATATTAAATTGGTTAGTGAGCCTTATTTTTCTGAATTGTATGCATTATTGAGCACTAAGTTGGATTTAAAAAACAAGCAAGAAACGATCGAAAAAAAACTTTCTATCGTGCAAGACATTAGAACAGTACTCCAACACAAAGTTGATTCGATCAGAGAAGACATGCTTACGGTGCTTATTATTGTGCTTATTTTGATTGAGGTATTAGTAGGCTTGGTGCATTAAATTTCTTCCTCTTTAGCCGCTTTTTTATTCATCGGCAACTTCATTTTAGTCGGTATATTTCCTACTAAGTGACCAAGAAAGAAGCTAGCGGCACCCACTTGAACTGCCTTTTTCCAAGCATTTACGTGAATACAGGCATAAGTAGCAAGTATCCCGGCACCATGAATATAGTCTTTTAAGTTTTGCATCAAAATATATTGAGAAGCACATTTTTTTGCATAATTAAAAACAGGATAAAGATCAGCTTCAGAAACAATATATTGATCAATATCATTAGGCAAATAATGTAATTGATAACCATTACCTGTTTGCATCACTTTTTCATAGCCTAAAGAAGGCAGCAATGATTCTATCTGCTCATGATGTGCCGCACCCGCACAAGAAATAAGCACCGGCGTATCTTTGAACATAAAATAAGTGTGCAGTAAAAAAGGATCTATTAATCTTGCATTAGCGATACGCATCTCATCTCTACACCGCTTGCTATCATTATCTCGCAGACTATATACCGTTTCCTCAGGCTTTAATGGCAACATTTTTATCAGTTTTTTAATCACCCCATTATTTCTATAATCACATATAGATTGCTTATAGAACTCTTTTAAATTCGGTGGATCATCTACCCATGATTCAATCTGCTCAATAATTTTATCATTTATGTGCATTGCTTGAGTAAGTGTTATTGTTGCATACGATTCTTTTGCGCAAGAAATACCCCATGCAAGCCTGAAATCAATATTATAATTTTTTATTTTTCGAATATAACAATCACTGAACATTGAATACAGAGGAGTATTGCTATATGCCTGCTGCCAATCAATATTGTGGTAATCAAGTAATTGATTCCGTTCAACCAAAAAGATCTGCGTATTCTCTTCTTCAACCCGCTCATCACTTATTTTCCAATAGTGATCAGATAAGAAATAAAACTCATCGGGCTGGCTCGTGCCAGAAAAACAGCTTGGAGATGCCATAACATCTTCAGCTATCACTAAGGCATTAACTTCTTGTGCAAACTTCAGAACTTCTTCATGCTGAAAATAGGTTATTTCTCCATCAGATATATCGATATGAATATCGTCTAAGCGAATTAATAAATGCCCACTATTTTTGTTTCTATAGAGCACTGCATTCACAAATATTGCTTGGCATATGTGGGAGAAAAAAAGAAAAATTATGAAAATGATGCGTATTACCTGTTGCATACTCTATTTCAATCTTATTGCGCTACCGTTACTTTTGCTGGTCGCAAAACTTCATTTTTGAACGTGAATCCCTTTTGCAATACCTCTACAATCTCACCTGATTTTTTATGCGGTGCAGGTACTGAAGCGACTGCTTCATGTAATACTGGGTCAAAGGTAGTAACTTCGGTAATTTCCTCAACACCATATTTTTTGAGCAATTTATTGAATGATGCATCAATCATCGCAAAACCGGCAAGCCAAGCCTTCATATCAGGCGTTAATTCTTGTTTTTTGCTCTCTGCTAACGCGCGATCAATATCATCAATGATCGGCAATAAGCCTTTGATAATCTCTGCTTGTGCCGATTGCATCCACAATGCTTGCTCTTTTTCTGAACGACGTTTGAAATTTTGAAAATCAGCATTCGCACGCAGATATTTATCTTTCCAAGATTGAACATCTGCCAAACAAGCAGTTAATTTGGTCTCTAATTCTTGGGTATTTGAACCAGCCTGCTGCTGAGCATTCTGTTCTGAAGTTTGATTTGGACTAGTAAAATCTTGCATGAAAATTATACTCCATTAATGCATTTTTTTGGTGTAATACATTGAAATCATAGAAATAGTATAACAAAGCCAAGCGGTGGCACAAGGCCTGCCAACCACAGAACAAAATCTTTCTTTTTTGGCTTAGTTAGTCTATATCTATAGATGTTAAAATTATGCCCGCTAAGTATTTTACAGAAAAATCAAAGGGATTGTATTATGATTAAGCTGCGTATGCGCAGAATTCTCCTCGCTGGTATTCTTATTGGCAGTCCGTATCTTCAGGCTATGGATAACTTTCACTTTTATCGTGCCGGTTATTTTCCTGGCGAACCACGGTTGGAACGGCCATGGCTTACTTCACTTAATGCAAGTTTTGGTGCAGGATCTACCTGCACATCATTCAATCGCTGCGGTGAAAAAACCTGCCTACTAAATCTTTATGGCCCTTTTAATATGCAATTATTGGGTGAAGGGGTTCCAAACAAAAGTACCACCAACCCAGTTGATATTACTCTTATCAATCTAGCATTATTGCCTGAACGAGATGGTTTTGGCCAGTTACTTTTTGAAGGCCATTTCTCTATTAAAGAAGCAATGATTTGGTTTACGCAAAATTTATCGTACGGCTTCTTTTTTGAAGTTAATTTCCCTATCCGAAGCCTTGAAATAAATAACATTGATTTTAAAGACCTTTCACCACACGATGATATAACCCCAAATATTAATACGCCCGTTTGGCAAACATTCTTAAATCTTTTCCCACAAGTGCTCGCACGTTATAATTTGGTTCTTGAAAACGTACATCGCAGAGGAGTAGGCGACACGGTTGTATTGCTGGGCTGGACCCACAATTTCCAAGAAACAGAATTAATCGATTACGTAGATACTACTTTTAAGCTCGGTGTGCTAGCGCCATCAGGCAAAGTAAAGAATCCAAGCATTATCTTTGACCTACCACTTGGGTATGATGGCCATGTTGGTGCTCCCATAGAATTTGATGGCTCATTTGGCTGCTTTGATTGGTTAACGGTTGGTGCCGGCGCCGGAGGCATAATTTTTGGTAAGAAAACAAAAAAATTGCATATGAAAACGAATGTTAATCAAAATGGCTACATTAAGTTAGCTGAAGGTTTAGCATCGGTTAAAAAGGGAAATTTATGGTATGCAGATGCTTATTTTAAAGCAGATCATTTCTGCAGAGGACTTTCCTTTTTAATTGGTTACTCTTTCGTGCGAGAAAATCCGGATATTATCCGACCATGCAATACACAAGTTTTTGATGAGATGATTGTCGATAGCGATCAGATGTTTAAAAAGTGGCAGATGCACACAATTCACCTTTGGGCTGAATATGATTTTACTCAAGAATGGATGTGGGTAGGGCCACATATCAGCGCATTTTATAACCGCCAAATTGCAGGTAAACGCACATTCAATACCAGTTTAGGCGGAGGTATGTTCGGAGTTGACATAGCATGGGCATTCTAAATTGATGCCCTATTAAAAAGGAAGCGTAATGAAGAGCATTAATGTTAAGGCAAGTGTATGCTTGCTGGTAATAAATATACATCTGAGTGCAAGTGTATTTATTTCAGGTAATGGCGCATTTCCATTGAGTTTCAACACACCCGTCGTTTCAAAAACATATAATCGTGCAACAGGTACTTTGTATCTGGGGCTTGCAGCGCCAGGGAGTGGGGTTACCACCGGCAATTATGCAATTTCATCAGTAAGCCGTTTTGGTTTGGATGAACTGCCAAGTTTTAAAGCGATCGCCACCCCTTCAACAATAACAAATACTGTTATCGGTGCCTTAACGCTGGCAACCAAACAAGGTGATACCACACCACTTTTAGTTGGGTTACCCGGCGTATTAACCGGATCACCTCAATCGCCTATGGTTTTTGCATTATCAACCGATGGATTTCAAACGTTTGTAGAAAGCGCACCGCTGTTGGATGCCAGTGGTGCTTCGGGAGAAAATGGTCAAGAAACAAATGGCATTGCAGCAATTGCCGCTAATCAAGAATTTATTTTTGCTGCCGTAAGGCCCAATGAAGCAGAATCTGATGGTATAGATTTTGGTAATACCAATAGCGGCATTGCCGTGGTACGCATCAATTATGATTTGGCTGCCGCACATCAGCCCGTTGATAATCTGCAGCAGACAGCGGCCGTTCAAGGCGATGATGGGATAAAAGCAGTACGGCTAGACATGAATTCTAATCAGCTTTTTATCAATCCGCCCGGTACTGTTAACAATGATACTGCAATTATGTACTGGGATGATCAATTACAGCGATTATATATTGCAGTGAATGTAACCTCGGGAACCAATCCCGGACCAACGGGTCCCGGCATTCGATCAGTTGCAGTTGCTCAAGTAGATAGCGCAGGCGTAATGACTATTGTTGGTATTACACCAACTGGTGCAATAATTCCACAGTTTGGCCCCGGGGCACAAAATCAGATTGTAGCAGGCGTTACTACTGACGGGCAAATTGATTTATCAGTAAATAAACTGAGCGTAATGCATTGCAGCACCGGCCCAAGTTATCTGATCGTCAATGGTGGCAACGGCACTAATGATCTGACTGGAAATTTAATTTTTGCTTTGCCTTTGGTAGATGATCGTGAAGCGGATGGTGACATTGATACAACCGATGAAGTAGTTCAAGGTATTCTTGCAAAAAAAGATTCACCATTAAATTCATTAAATAGATTCACCGTTCCGGCAATAAATCCTGGTGATTTAGTTGAAAATCCTCTTAATGGCGGCACTGGGCCTTATGATCAAGCAGCGTTGGTCGGCGGCGCACCGTTACCCATTGAAGTATCTTCCATTGTTTCAGATATGGTGGTGCTTGATGATACAGTATATGTTTCATTTGATACACCTCAGGGAGTCAATGAGGAAACTGGCATAATTTACTCCCAAGCTCAGTTTGATGAAATGGGTAAAATCATTAGTTGGTCACCATGGTCAAAGCGAGCGTTTCCTATCAATGGCTTGCCAGGACTCACCAATGCCACCCGTATTTTCTTTTTCGATGTTGATGCGGTGACGGGTAATATATGGGCAATTGGTGGTGATACCCAACAAACCGTTGCGAGCACTGGTTGGGATCTTGGTTCAAGTACTGTATCATTGCCAACACAATTGAATAACGCATTACCAACCGGGTGTTTTTCGGTTCTTGATTTAGATGTGTTTACTAGGGGGTTTACTGAAAGTCTTAATCCAACTCCTAATGGATATGCCCTTTTTGGCGGGGTAAACCAGGTGGTATTTGCTTTAATAAGCAGCTGTCTTGGAACTGATCCTGTTGGATCTGCTCAAGCAGTTACCAATGACTTTAGCGAAGCGGAAAACTTTTTAGTTACTAAAGTAAATGCTCACGCAAGCATAACCAGTTTAGAATATTCGCGAAACACTGAAACAAATTCAAATTATTTTTTTGCAGGTACTCAAAATGGCCTTTTTGTTTTTGCAAATGCAATAAATGGCAGTGGCTTTAGTGTTTCAGAATTATCAACTTTAGAAGAGCCACCATTTACCACGAGCAAATGGATAAAAGCACCGAATATTCCTGGCGCTATTGTAGACATGAAAACGTTAGGCAATGCATTATACATACTTACTTTTCAAACAACACCTGCTCAACCATTGCAAAGCACTGTGTATAAAGTAACTATAGAACCATTGGTTGCAACCACGTTTGAAGCACCAATCATTCTTGCGCAAACAGGTGTTGGCGTTTTTGAAAACATTCAGCTGTTTAATGGTATTAATTTGATTGCAACATCTGATGATAGCACCACTGAACAATTAGTGCTTGCAACCAATCAGGGAGTATTTAGATCTTCAACTGCTGGGGGCGTTCAAACTGCAACCAATCAAGCCCAAGCACTTTGGGAACCGGTACTTTTAGGTGATACAACCATGTATCTGCGTATTCCGGGCTTTGATGCTGAAGTGGTAGATAATGGTGTATTCGTTACCTCTGCGCCATCAACTGTGTGGCCGATCAGTGTTAATGATGCCAATGGCGAAGGCACTTTCGATAGCGGCAGCATTCATCAATTAAATGGAACAACAGAAGCATTTCCATATAATTTCATTCCAACACAATTTAATGGCGATGGTGTAGGACCCAACTTTACTAATTTATTACCAATCATTAACTTTTGGTCAGACGGTGCACGTAGATTCTTTATAGTCAAACGTATAAACCAAGATCCACCTACAGTAAATCGCATTATGGTTTCGCCCTATGAAGTGCAGGAGTGGAATGTGCAAAATCCCGCACAAAATATTTTGCAGACGGGGATATTGCAAGTTCCTTATGCCTTTTATTGGGTAAAAGAGATTGGTGCTTCTGGCATTATTTTAGCGGGAACTAATAAAGGGGTTGTGGCCTTAGAGTAATGCGCTAACAAAAGTGAGTTTTTAATAATCCCTCTACCACTTCTTGAACTTTATATAACAACTGTTCAGCAACTTGGTACATAGCATGTGGCATAACACGTGTATAAACTTTTAAAGTATCATCTAACACATTAAGCAGATACTCTAAATCGTTTATTAACAATGGCATGCCCAGCCTACACTCTTTGATCAAGTTATCAGTTGCTCCTGATAACCGGGTAATGCGACCAGCTATAGCATCATAAAATAGTTCGCGTTCATGCATGGTAACCGGTGTTTGTTGCAAGAAGAGTAAGTCGCCTGCAATATGCATACTTAAATCAAGCATCTGCTTGTAAGATGTGGTTGCAAATGGCGCATCAAAAGAAAGTGTTATTTCATTTTTTTGGTCTTGGGCAGTTAAAGGGGATGCAATGCAGATAATGAGTGCCATTTGTAGAATGCGTACCATGATTCCCCTCTTTTCTTGCACAATCAAGCTTCTCGCCTCTCATTTTTAGCGTCACAAAAACACACTCTATTTGTCAATGCAAAATAAGATATGGCCTTTAATTAAGCATTGCGCAATATTTTATTAATAAATCAATTATTTCAATATGCAATGCTTGCTAACCAGCCAGAAAGGAGTAATGTAATGATAGGGAGCATTAATAAGTTAAATAGCATGCAATAACAAAAGCGGGAATCGTATTATGATAGCTACTGCAAACACCAACAGATCACCAGACAAGCAACCGTGGGTTGAAGTAGATCAAAAAAAATGCACTTCCTGGCTATTCGCCCATGGTCTTTTTGCAAGTCCCGCACAAGCTGCCCTCTATGGAGAACCAATAAAAACCTCAACACATGAAATCGCAAAACGGTCAAAAAAAGCTAATTCAGGCATAACCGTGCTGCAAGGAATAAGAACAAGCACCTGTACCTTTGCAGAAACGCAATTTAAGCCACAAAAAAGATTGTTTTTACAAGATACATTCTTCAATAGTTTGTATAGAATTGCACTTGCACCGTTAAAGTTACCCTGCTATGCACTAACAATATGTGCGCACCGTTTGTTAGGAGTGCAGATAGAGCAACAAGCCTGTCTTGATTCATCAATGCGCATGTATTGGATCAATCTATTGAATATTAATATTGGCCAACAAGCAGATTTACACCATTTGTCTGTAGCGTTGCAGCAACATAGTATAACCATGCATGCACAAGAACCAGATTTAGAACAAGCTGTTATTATCTACGGTGTTTCGCGCGGGTCTGCAGCAGCATTTTGTTTTCAAGCAATTGAAAAAAATCCTGAAGTTCGTGCCGTAATTGCAGAAAGCTTATTAGATACCTTTCCCAATTTGATCAAAACTTCATCTTTTATTAGAAGATTTTTGGTAAAAACCGTGTTACTTATGAGCGCATTTCTGCGCAAAACAACATTGGCACGGTACACTCATTTTTATGATCCTTCAGGCATATCACCATTAGATTTGTTAGAACATTTTCCTAAAGAAACTGCCCTTTTGCTGATAACTTCATTGACCGATACTGCTGTTCCTTGTCAATCTACGCAAGCAATGTATAAAGCACTGCGCAAATCAGGACACACAAAAGTGCATCTGTTAGTGTTAAAACATTCTTCTCATCCTGGGTATACCTTCGATAATCAAGAAGATCGCACTATGTATGAGAGAGTGGTCCATGCATTCAACAGACACTATGGCTTAGCGCATATTCCCTCTTTGGCGCAAGAAGGCCAACAATTTTTTGAACTTACCCAACCAGATCCAAATTCATTACAATAAAAAAAGACCCACATGAGTTGGGTCTTTTTTTTAACAATATGAGGATATTACTTAAAACGGCAAATCATCTAAAAATGGTGGTTCATCTTCAAAAGCAATTTCACCGGTGGCGGTTGGTTCAGCTTCAGCCTTTTTAGCTTTTTTTGGTGCTGCATCGGCATCTTTAACTGCTCCACGCGGTGCTGCAGCTGGTTTTGCTTGTGCTTTAGCTTTTAGTTGTTCAATTTGATTCATCACATCTTTTTCTTTAGGATCTAGTTCACGCACTTCTTCTGATTCTTGTGCACCACCAGAACCTAAGAACACTACACGATCTGCTACAATTGAATGCTTACTGCGTGTTTGGCCATTTGCATCTTCCCAGGTGTCAAATTTAATACGTCCTTCAATTAAAACCGGACGGCCCTTTTGCAGATATTGTTTACAGCTTTCTGCTTGTGCTCCCCACACATCAACATCGATATAACAAACTTCTTGCACCATTGCACCAGTTTGACGATTTTTAAATTGACGATTGGTTGCAAGACCTAACCGACACACTGCTTGTCCTGAAGTAAGTTGTTTATACTCAGGATCTCTGGTTAAATTTCCAATTAAAATAACGCGATTAAATCCAGCCATGTGGCTATCCTTTCAATGATGCTGCATCATGATTTTTTCAATATAAAAAATGAATGTATTCTATAACTGACTGTAACAGAAAATATGGGTTATGCTAGCCCGACTAATAAAAAAAATAGACTATTTCCGCGCAACAACAGTTACACTGTTGTTAGTTTTTGTATATTTTTTTTGTTGAGCTTGTAGAAAATCTAATTGTTCCTGCAATAACAGCTCAATTTCTTCTTGCCGATTTTTAAATTGTTCATATTCCTGGGCCGCTTTTTGCAGATCTTCTTTTGAGGCGATTACAAAAAATGAATCTTCTAACATTGCGGTAATCATATCAAGGCCAGCATCTTGCAATTCTGCTATCTGCTTTAATAACTGTGGTGATAATTTTAATGAATCAGTAAGCGCATCGCAGCATTTTGTTTTATTATTTTTTGATGAAGTTTTTTTCGGTTGCTCGATGATAAAACTTTCTGTTGATGTAATCATTGCATAACACAAACCAACACTAAAAAAAAGACACTTAAATTTCATGATAATCCTTTGCTACCCATCAATTGTTGCCACCCGATCGCTATATACTGCACTAATGATGCTGCAATAACCACAATCATAATACCAAGCATAGTATAATAGGTTTTTAGCGGAACCCAGGCAAAAAAATAACATGCGAATAACCAGATAATAAAACAAACCTGTATTAAGGTAGTTACTTTACCCAACCAAGTTGGTTTTATTTCTAAATCACCAGAAGAAACATAAATGATTACTGCCCCCAACAGAATAATAAGTTCTTTAATAAGCACAAAAAGAACAAACCATAGGGGAATGCTAAATAATGGTGATTGCACAAAAGCGAGAGTGGTAAAACAAGAAACGAGCAAAAGTTTATCTGCAATAGGATCAAGTGCTGCGCCCAAAAACGTTTGCTCATTGAGCCATCGTGCCAATAAACCATCAAGTACATCAGTTGTACTCGCTATGCAAAAAAGCAGAAAGGCAGTTCCCCAATAGCCCATTATCATTGAAATGACAATAACTGGGGTAAGCACAATACGCGCAAAGGTAAGTACCGTTGATACGGTTATTTTACGCTCATGAGCAGGAAGATTAGTAAAAAAAGTAAGATTTAATTTTTTGGCCATAGCCATTAAGATAACAGCTTATTCTTACTGTGCAACTTCAATAACACCAGAACCTATACAAATATCGCCATCATAAAATACCGCAAATTGACCGGGTGCGATACCTTGATCATTTTCCGCTAGTTTTACCATAAACCGTTGGTTATCAAGAGGATTGATAAAACAATGATGCATACGTTGGCCATGGCGCATTTTAACCTGCAGTGGCTTGAGTAGCGGTTTGATAATCCAATTGCAGTCACCGACTACAAAACGATCGCGCTGTTTTTCAGCAGCATAATAAGATTTGGAAATAAAAACTTTATTATTAACCGTATCTTTGGCCACTACATACCAAGGACCACCAGCCAAACCTAAGCCTTGCCTCTGGCCAATAGTGTAAAACCAAAACCCATCATGAGTGCCTAATAGTTTTCCCGTTTCAAATTCAATCAGATCGCCTTGTTTAGTGCCCATATAATGAGCAATAAAATCACTAAATTTCAATTTTCCTAAAAAACAGATGCCCTGACTGTCTTTACGCTCTTTGTTAGGCAAATTAAATTGCTGAGCTAATTCACGCACTTGGGCTTTAGTAAGATGGCCAATAGGAAAGATGATTTTTGAAAGTTGGTCCTGGGTTAAATAAGATAAAAAGTAGGTTTGATCTTTAATAGGATCGGGTGCTTGCTTGAGAATAAACGTACCAGAATCCTCCAAAATTTGAGCATAATGACCGGAAGCTATCTTATCAAATGATTGCCCTTGTTTTGATAAATAATCTAAAAAGAACCCAAATTTTACCCGTTTATTGCACCACACATCTGGGTTTGGTGTTCGGCCTGCCTTAATCTCTGCCAAGGTATAAGCAACCACATGATCCCAATATTCTTGTTGCATGGAAACAACTTCAAGAGGAACATCTGCTTGATCGCATACGGCCTGAACATAAGAAAGATCCTCTTGCCATGGGCAGGTACCCAAATAGGAAAGCTCATCTTCAAGCCAAATTTTCAGATAAAAGGCGGTTATTTGGTGCCCCTGTTCCTTCAAAAGCCGAAGGGCAACCGAGGAATCAACGCCACCAGAGATCAATAATGCTATCTTCATATGATAAAATATAGCATAATATTATATTTATGGGATGAAAAATGAATAACAATCTAAAAGCAATAACAAGCAATAAAATCATGAGTCTCATACTCATCATTTTATTGCCAACCACGGTATGTGGTATGCTTGGGCCAGCGCAAGCACCGATACGGCCAGAAAGAAAAGTGAGCTGCTTTAATTGTTGTAGAATACTCACCTTTGGTGCAGCGTGCGGTGTTTGCATCTATGGTATTATGAATATCCCTTCAGCGATTACCAATTGTTCCCTGCTTACCGTTTCATCATGCGGTACGTGCCCACGAATAGTTCCTCAGTTACATCTTTGTTCTTTGCCGTATGATAGTAACAATCAGTTACCCAAAGATCTTGCACAGAAGATTCAAGCAATATGCCCCGGCAGCACAATAGTTGCGGGTCCAGATCCCTCATGTGAAAGAGCAAGAATTACGGAATGTGTGAGCTTCTCCGATGCACTTACGGTATTGGAAAATTGTGCTGGCACTCCGCCCTCCAATCCGCGGCATGGAAAGCATGCGAAAAAAGAAAAAATAGATTAAATCATTATATTGGCCACTTAAGATAATATATCCCTTACTATTGCCCTTTTGGGAGCAAAAAAAGTAAACTAATAGTTAAAGATAATCTACCAAAAGGAACTATTATGAAGAAAATATTAGTATTTTTAATCGTTATCGGCACACATTCTCAGATTTTTACTGCACGCACAGTAAGCCAAATCTTAATGAGCACTCCTCAAAAACCAGCAAATCCAGATATGCCAACCAGCGTGGCGATTACCGTCAAATTTAATGATGGCAATCATTTACAATTGGCTGCGCCAACTATTGCAACTGAAGGCAACCATGTGGGTATCGATTCGGCACGAGATACTGCTGCATTAATAGATTTAGATTTGCTCCCATCAGATAAAGCAACGCCATTAAAAGATGCTTTACATCCCGCCACGGTCAACGGCAAAACCTACGTAATACTTACAAACACCAATAAAAAATTTACCAATGTGGGTAATACTGTTAATGAAAATAATGGACAAGGATTAGTAGCTACAGTGACACCTGGCTCATTTTTATGGTCTAATTATATAGGCACCATGTTTTATACCAATGAAGCAGCTGCCAACAATCCCATTGGTCAATCTCGCCGTATTGATTTCTGCGATGGTGAATGCAAACGCACGGAGTAATCGATAATTAATCTACCACTACTTGATGTTCGACTACGACCTCTAATGGTTTAGTTGAACTGGTAAGAGCAGTTAAACAACGTTCCAACTTGGTAGGCATATCGTGGATTCGCTTAGTCCACTCGATACCTTTAGCTTCATATTTAACTTTTTGACGCTGAATATATCTTTCTAAACCTGGAATATATTTGGGCGGAATTTGCTCAGCCTGCATTAAAGTATCAATTAAACAAAAGTTGCCGCTATTTGCGGCAGCTACTGCCCATGCTATAGATGGCAATGAGGGTTCTTGTGTTGCCAAATCACGCAGTGCATCATCTTTAAGCGTTTTACCATTAAATGCCCACTCCGCTGTTCGACGCTCATGAGGTTTTCCTACAAATCTCTTAGTTCTATCAACTCTCACTTCCTGACCACCGTGCGGATTGGGCATTATTGTTAAACCTAAAGCATGTATTTGCTTGTCTGCGTTTGGTGAGTGCAATCCATTGCGTGGTGAACCAGAATCTGCAGATCCTACTCTTCCTCTTAGAGCATTTTGACCGTTGATAAGGCCATTAGATAAAGATTTGGGTTCTGGGGGTATTTGTTGAACAGGAATTGTGATACTATTTTTTTGATTGGCAATGATCATGCCTAGCGCAAGGCAACCCACACCAAAGGCAATCGTGCCTTTGTTTTCAATAGCCCACTGCCGCTTTTTTTCAACCCATTCGCGCCAAGTTTTGGTGTGTTTTGATGGTTCTTGCTTTTTAACTTCTTCGGCAAAAGAAACCATATTAATACTTAATCCTAAAACCGCAGATCGGACAGCTACCGCATACAACATTTTTTTCATTGGTAAGCCTTTACTAGATGGTTAATAATTTTTCCTGCGCACAGTATCCAACAATTCATATCAAATAAAAAAAGAAATACAAAATACGATTTCATAAGCCTTTTTCTGCCGCTAAGTATGCCAAAACTGGCAAAATGAGTATAGAATTTTATTAAAAACAATCTATTTACAGAGTATTACTCATACAATGGATCTTCATGATGATGACATTTGAATATTTTACATTATCCTGAATAGAAATAGCCCGCAAATTCAGGAAAAAAACTATGAACCTTATTGAGCAGATTCAACAGTCTTTTAATCATTTCTTACAAGCACAGTTTTCTTTGGACTCTGAATCATTATCAACAATCGCAACTGTCATTAATACGGATGAAGCAAAACAAGAATTTGGAGATTTAAATTCTAATGCTGCAATGGTGCTTGCAAAACAATTAAAGAAAAATCCCCGAGAATTAGCGCAACATATTATTGCTGGTTTCAAGCATGAATCTATTGCCCGCATGGAGCTGGCAGGGCCTGGTTTTATCAATATTTATCTGACCCCACAGGCATTTCAGATACTGGCACTTGATCTGTATGAATCGCGGGAAAATTTTTTCAAACTTAATCCTACTGCACCGCGCTATCATTACAATATAGAATTCGTGAGCGCAAATCCTACTGGCCCCTTACATTTAGGCCATGGTAGAGGTGGCATCATTGGTGATGTATTGGGCAACATCATGGTCTTTCTTGGCCATAAAGCAACTAAAGAATTTTATATTAATGATGCTGGCGTTCAGATTTATAAATTAGGTCAATCACTCAAAATTCGTTGCCAACAAGAATTGGGTATAGAAATTGGTCTTCCTGAAGATAGTTACCGCGGTGAATATCTTATTGATTTAGCCAAAACATGCATTAAAGAATATGGTGATGTAGTTGTTGATAGACCCGATTCATTTTTTGAGCAATATGCCAAAGAACAGCTGCTTGAAGCGATAAAAATCACGTTAAAAGAATATGGTATTATTTTCGATACTTGGTTTTCAGAAAAATCTTTGCATACTGACGGTTCCATAGATAAAACGCTCACTCTGCTGAAAGACAAAGGATATATCTATGAACAAGATGGTGCACTGTGGTTCAAATCAACTGAATTTGGTGACGATAAAGATCGGGTGGTACGCAAATCATCAGGCGAGTTAACATATATTGCAGCCGATAGCGCCTATCTAAAAAATAAAGTTGATCGTGGCTACGACCATTTGATTATGGTACTTGGACATGATCATCATGGCTATGAACACCGTATGCAAGCGTTACTCAAGGCACTCGGGCTTGATGCTAAGGCACAGCTGCATATCATTTTCTACCAGTTGGTGAAAATGAAAGAAGGCGGCGAACTCGTAAGAATGTCTAAACGTGCGGGTAATATTGTAACTCTTGAAGGAGTAATTGATGTTGCCGGTGTGGATGTTGCGCGCTTCTTTTATTTAAATCGCAAGGGCGATGCTCAACTTGAATTTGATCTTGATCTTGCTCTTAAAAAAACGGAAGAAAATCCGGTCTATTATGTGCAATATGCTTTAGTAAGAACAAAAAGCATTGCGGCAAAGGCAGCACAAGAAAAATTGCTACAGAATATCAATGAACTGGATATCAAACATTTAGGACCAGAAGAAACATTGTTGCTGAAAAAAATTATTTCCTTAAAACAAGTGTTGGAAAGTATCAGCAGTAGTTACCAAACTCATAATCTTACCTACTATGTGTTAGAACTTGCTCAAACATTCCATAGCTATTATGGAAAAAATAGAGTTATTGATAGTGAAAATCCCGAAAAAAGCCGTGCTCGTTTACTGCTTATTCAATTATTACAACAAACCTTTGAGACAGCCTTTACCTTATTGGGAATCAGTAAACCAGATAAAATGTAAAGCTACTCTGATTGAGGATGCTTAAGCGCTTTAACCGTAAGATCCTCAGAATATTTTTTTAATTTTGATGCCCATGTTTCAAGCAACGAAGCCGCATTAAGACCAACTTCCGCTTGTTGGCAAGTAGTATCGATAATGTGATTTGTTTCTTTTGCATATAGGGTTACTAACTCATTAAAAGAAGGATCATATGCAACTGATTGATGATTTTTTAATCCTTTTGCATACCGACCAAGTTTTTTTGACCAATCTTTGAGGCCTACTGATAATTCAAAGGTAATTGCTGCCCTATTTAAGGGTGAATCGGCCGCTTCACCCGTTGCATCAGCATATTTATCAACTAATGCATTCATATGCTCTTGCGTAATTTTTTTGTTATAGATAGCTGCAGAAAGCGCAATATCTTTAATTTCTTTATCGGCGGCAACCGCAACAGCGGTAATCCCCAACAAAATAAGGACCGGTACCATTTTCATTATTAATCCCCTTTTTATGTAAGTATGGCATGGGGTGTTTTGCACTGTCAATTGAGTAGCGGCAAACTACATGGCACTAGCCATTAAGAAATAGTGGAAAAGGCTTTTAAATTCGCTATAATCTATAACTTGACAGTAAAGAGTTTTGTCTCACTTATTTTAATTTTCGAGGATAAAGTCATCATGGTGCCAACAAAATATCTTTTATTTGCTCTATTATTTTCAGCAAGTATGATTCAAGCAGCAGATAAATACCGACAACCTGCTTCATTAATAAAAAAAGAGCTTATGAATCACCCGCTTGTTATAGAAAGTCAACGCAAAGAATTACGCATGAAGGAAGCAGATAAAGAAGCCCAATCATTGACCTCTCAACAAATTCAACAAAAATTCAATGAACAAGCGGCTTTTTTCCGCGAATTTGCTAATACAAAGCACCAAGAACGTCATAAAGCACTTTGGGGTGATCAAAAAAGACCAAAAACAGTTCCAGTAGCTGCTAAGCCTACACGCCCTTCTTATCAACCTTACGTTTAAGAAAAAATTAAGCCGCGGTTTTATCCGCGGCTTTTTGTGTTCATTACTATCTCTTTACCATTGTCTTTTTGATTCAGGTCGCGCTATCCCAGCACCCATTGCGGGCACCGGCGATGAAGCGGCACTAAATGTTTGCGATGATGATTGACTTAATGGATAATGTGGACTCATATCGCTTGGCGTTGCAACTCCTATACTAGAAACCGGTATAAATGGAACTGGACTCGGTATTCCACTTTGGTGGACTGGTGATAATGGACTTGATGCAGCTGAACTATAGCGCTTTGCCAATGTTGCCACTGATTCAAGTGTACTCATAAGTACTGAGCTTTCTTCTGCAGTTAATGCACCCAACGATTTTTGTACTACTTTCAATAGATCCA
>Ga0070740_10002327_pt1 | contig 22664 bp, 16 predicted proteins | sample Coa_R2_FD_67286 | JGI IMG/M metagenome (GOLD analysis project Ga0070740, IMG submission 67286) | Surface soil microbial communities from Centralia Pennsylvania, which are recovering from an underground coalmine fire - Coalmine... | ecosystem: Environmental > Terrestrial > Soil > Unclassified ...
GACCTCGCTGATGATGGTGCGGGTGCATTCGTCGATCAGCCCTGAGCCGGGCACTGTTTGGCGGCGGATGCGCTCGGCCGACAGTTGAATCGGCGTGAGCGGGTTTTTGATTTCATGCGCGATGCGGCGCGCCACTTCGCGCCATGCTTCCATCCGCTCGATTTTGGCGATCTGACTGACATCCTCGAAGAATAAGACGCTGCCCAACTCGTTGCCGCCATCTTCGCCCAGCGGGCTGGCCGTGACCATCAGCTCATTGGCGCTGCGTTCATTCAGGGTGACCGAGCGGGTGGCTCCTTCGGCGGGCAGCCCGCCGTCGAACAGCCGGGTCATCTCGGCCACCAATGGGGCCGGAAAGGCGATCGCATAATGGCGCCCCACTGCTTCAGGTCCGCTGATCGCCAGCAGCCGCTCGGCGCAAGGATTGATCGTGGTGATGCGGCCGGCGCGGTCCAGTGCCACCACGCCCGCCGACACGTTGCGCAGCAGCGTTTCGGTGTAGCGGCGGCGGCGCTCCAGTTCGGCGCTGGAGGCGCGCAGATCGGCGGTCATCTGGTTGAAGGAGGCGACCAACTGGCCGATCTCGTCGTCGCGCACGGCGGGAATCTCGTGGGTCAGGTCGCCTGCCGCCACCGCATGGGTGCCTTCGGCCAGCAGCTTGATGGGACCTGTGATGCCGCGGGCCAGGAAAATCCCAAACCAGCTCGCCAGCAGCACGACCACCAACCCGATCATCAGCAGAGCGAGCAGGTAGTTGCGCATGATGGGCTGCTTAAGGGCGCGCAACTGCACATAGTCTTCGAAGCTTTCCGACACCTTGGCGGCGCGTTTGGCCAGACTGCGCGGCACGAAGTAATCCACCACCACCGCGCCCAGCACCTTGTCGGATTCAGGCGAAAGGAAAATCGGCGCGGTGCCGCGAATCACGTCGGAGCGGCCAAAGGAGTCGGTGCGGCTGGTAGCGTGCCCGGCCAGCGTCGCAATCAGCTGCAGCGAATGGGGCGACACCCCGATTCCGGTGGGGATTTGCGGACTGAGCGCCAGCACCAGCAGTTTGCGGTCGGGCGAGAACACCTCGATGGTCCCCAGCCGGTACTCCTGCTGCTTGTGCTCGACGAACTTCTGCAACTCGGCGCGCCGCTCGGGCACCATCAGATTGCGCGAGGCGATGTTTTCAGCCAGCACGCGCGCGAAATGCAGCGCGTCGTTGGCCGAATCCAGGTAGTAGCTCTTGGCGATATCCAGCGAATCGTCGAGCACCTTTTTGTATTCGGGGTTGAACCAGCTATCGATATCCGCGCGCAGGAAGGACTCCGACACGTAGAGCAAAAATCCGCTGGGCAGCAGTGCCACCGCGATGAAACCGATCACCAGGCGGGCCTGCAATTTGGAGCCAATCAGGCCGCGCCGGCGCTCAAAGAAGACCTTGGCGATATTGCGGCCGACCAGAAACAGCAGCAATCCCAGCAGCAGGAAGCTCAGGTCGAAGAGCAGGATGACAGCCAGGTTGGAGAGCAGCGAGGTATGCTTGGTCAGGGGCGGCAGGGTGACCTGGGCGAGGGCAAACAGGCCCAGCAGCAGGCCGGCCACCGCGACCGCAATCAATTCGCGGCGCCGGCGCTTATGTTCCAACAGCCGTTGAAATTGCGCGTCGTCCGCCATCTGCCTTCCCGGCCGGCGGCTTTAGGCAGCCGGCTTAGCGCCTGAACAGCATCAGGAGCAAAGAGATGATAACACTGAGCAGGATACAGGTCGCCAGCGGAAAATAGAACGTGACGTTGCCGCGCCGGATGTAGATATCTCCAGGCAGGCGGCCGAACCATCCCAGGCTGCCCAGCCCCCACAGCACGAGCCCCGCCACCACCAGCACCAGGCCCATCGCGACCAGCCATTTGCCTAGCGGCGCAAGCATCGGCAATTCGGGCTCAGGCGTGTGCCCCTTTGGCCGCCTCCTTGGCTTCTTTGGCTTCCTTGATGACCTTTTCAGCGATGGGCGCCGGCGCTTCCTCGTAGTGCGAGAACTGCGCCTCGAATGAGCCGCGGCCCGAAGTAATCGAACGCAGGTCGGGTGCGTACTTCAGGATCTCCGCCATCGGCACCAGCGCCTTGATCAACTGGCCGTTGCCCTTGCGGTCCACGCCTAGCACCTTGCCGCGCCGCGCGTTGAGGTCGCCGATCACGTCGCCCATGCATTCATCGGGGCAGGATACTTCCACCGCCATAATCGGTTCGAGCAGGATCGGCCGAGCCTTTTCCACCGCCGCCTTAAGCCCCATCGAGGCCGCGATTTGGAAGGACATATCGGAGGAATCCACCGGATGAGAGGAGCCGTCGTAAAGCGTTACTTTAAGGTCTACCAGCGGATAGCCGGCCAGAAAGCCTTCCGGCAGGGTGTTGCGCACGCCTTTTTCCACCGAGGGGATGAACTGGCGCGGGACCGCGCCGCCCACCACTGCGTCGACGAACTCGAAGCCGCCACCGCGCGGCAGCGGCTCGACGCGCAGCCAGCAATCGCCGTATTGACCGCGCCCGCCGGACTGACGCTTGTATTTGCCCTGTGCTTCGGCTTTGCCCTTGATGGTCTCCTTGTAGGGTACCTTGGGCGCCTGAAGCTCAACTTCTACATTATATTTGCGCTTGAGCCGCTCGACCGCAACCTCGATATGCAACTGGCCGGTGCCCGATAGGATGATCTCATGGGTCTGCGGGTCGCGATGCATCTCCAGGGAGGGATCTTCCTCGATCATGCGCGCCAGCGCTTGGCTGGCCTTTTCCTCGTCGCCCTTGCTCTTGGGCCGGATCGCGAAGGAGATGACCGGGTTGGACCTGGGCAGCGGGGGCAGGATGATGGGCGCCTTCTCGTCGCACAGGGTGTCGCCGGTCATGGTGTCCTTGAGCTTGGCCACTGCGGCGATCTCGCCCGGCAGCGCGGCGTCCAGCGGCGCCTGCTTCTTGCCCTCTAGGCGCAGCAATTGGCCAAAACGCTCTCTGGCCGAGCGGGTCGCGTTGAGCACGGCGGTGTCGCTAAGCGCCTTGCCCGATACGACGCGGAAAATCGACAGCTTGCCGGCAAACGGGTCGACCACCGTCTTGAACACGAGCGCGGAGAAGGGCGCCGCCGGATCGGGGCTGCGCTCGACTTCCTCGCCGCTGGCGGGGTTGTGTCCCTTGCGGGCGCCGGTGTCGGCGGGCGAGGGCAGCAACTCCAGAATCGCGTCCAGCAGCGGACCGGCGCCGATATTTCTGGCCCCCGAGCCGCACAGCACGGGAGTAACCTTGCGTTCCAACACCGCCTTGCGCAGCGCGGTACGCAATTGGTCGTTTTCCAGCTTGCCCTCCTCGAGGTACTTCTCCAGCAGTTCGTCGTCGGATTCGGCCACCGCCTCGCACAGCCTGGTGCGCGCTTCCTCGGCCGCGGCCAGCAGGTCAGCGCTAAGTTCCTCCTCCTTGGCTTTGCCGCTGGTATCGGAGTAGCGGATAGCCTTCATGTTGAGCAGGTCGATGACGCCGGCCAGGGCGTTGTCGGTGCCGATGGGCAAGGTGAGCGGGGCGGGCTTGGCCCCCAGCGCGGCCAGGTCGGCCAGCGCATTGTCGAGCTTGGTGTTTTCGCGGTCCAGGCGCGATACAAAGGCAAGCGCCGGCAAATTGGCGGCTTGAGCCGCCTCCCAGATTTTTTCGGTCTCGACCTTCATGTCGGCGCCGGGGCTGACCACCAGCACCAGGCCGTCCACCGCGCGCAGCGTGTTGAATGTATCGGGCAGAAAGGCGGCATAGCCGGGAGTGTCGGCGAGGATCACGGTATTGCGCTTCCAGTCCAGATGATGGAACGCCGAGCTGATCGATTCATGCCGGGAAATCTCTTCGGGCTCGAAGTCCATCACCGCCGTACCGTCGTCGGGACGTCCCAGGCGGGTGATGGCCCCGGCCGTAAACAGTATCGCCTCGGCAAGCTGGGTCTTGCCGGTGCCGCCTTGTCCGACGATCGCTACGCTTCTCAAACGGGCGATATCCGCCACAGCCATAAATGTCACCTCAGATTCAGTGTAATGAGGTCGATACTACACCCCAAGCCGCTGCGCCAGAGGCTGGCGGGCAAACGATGAGCGCTGGTGCGAGCTTACGGCGTTAGCGCTCGATCTTCTCCACGGTAACATCGCCGGCCAGGATGCGCTGGACGGCGCCATCCTCAACCAGCAGCAGGGCGCCGTCGTGGTCGATTCCTTGGACCCTTCCGCTATGCCGGCTTTGACCGTCAAAGACCGTGATGCGTTTGTCCTTGAGCACCGAGTAGCGCTCCCAGATGGGCGCGATTGGCGCGAAGCCTGATTGCTGGACCTGGCGGACGCGCTCGTCGAGGCGCGCAAACAGCGTCGCCGCGAACTTGACGCGGTCGCACTCCCGGCCGGTTTCGATCAGCACCGAGGTTGCGATCTCGCGCAGCTCCTCGGGCATCTGCCGCGCGGTCAGGTTGAGGTTGATGCCGACTCCCAGCAGAACGCAAGTCGGCGCGCTGCTCAGCAGTTGCGCGATCATCCCGCCGGCCTTCTTGCCGCGCAGCCACAGGTCGTTGGGCCATTTGAGCCCCGGCAGCCCGGGCGCGACGGTTTCCACCGCCTCCGCCATCGCCACGCCCGCCACCAGCGTCAGCACCGGGACGTCGGCAGGAGCCATCGTCGGGCGCAGGATGACGGTGGCGTGCAGGTTGACGCCGGGCGGCGAAAACCATTCGCGTCCCAGGCGTCCGTGGCCCGCGGTCTGCGACTCGGCGATCACCACGGTGCCGTGCGCCGCGCCGTCCAGGGCGAGCTGTTCGGCGACATCCTGGGTCGAGCCGACTTCGGCGTAATGATGGATCCGCCAGCCAATCGTCCCCGGTCCGCTGTGTTCGATTGCACGGTATGGATTGTCGATCATGGTCCCCCGCTCAAAACGCTTCGATGCGCATACTCAAATCGGCAGCGCGCACCGAATGCGTCAGTTCGCCCACCGAAATCAGGTCCACGCCGGTGCGCGCGATGGCACCGACGGTGGCCAGTGTGACGTTGCCTGAGACTTCCAGTTGCACGCGCCCGGCGGCGATTTGGCAGGCGCGGCCGATATCCTCCAGCGTCATGTTGTCGAGCAGCACGATGTCGGCGCCGGCCGCGATTGCCTGCTCAAGCTGCGCCAGGTTCTCGCACTCGACCTCAATTTTCAGGGTATGCGGAACGGCTTGCCGCGCCAACCTTATCGCGAGCTCGACCGAACCGGCGGCCGCGATATGGTTGTCCTTGATGAGCACGCCGCTGTCCAGGCCGTAGCGATGGTTAAAGCCGCCGCCCACGCGCACCGCGTATTTCTCCACCGCGCGCAATCCCGGATGGGTTTTGCGGGTATCGACGATTCGCGCCCGCGTGCCGGCCACGGCGCGCACGAACTGCGCGGTCTTGGTGGCAATTGCCGACATCAATTGCACAAAGTTGAGCGCGGTCCGCTCGCCGATCAGAAGTCCGGAAAGCAATCCCTCCATCTCCGCGGCGACCTCGCCGCGGTGCAGCGTCGAACCTTCCGGGGCCAACTTGGCGATGCGGGCCTGCGCACCGCATCGCTCAAGGATCGGCGCAATCAGCGCTCCGCCGCAAAAGACCATCTCATCTTCCTTGACGATGATCCGCGCCCGCCCGCGCGCGTCGGGCCTGACGGTGGCCGAGGTCGTAACGTCGCCCAACCCCACGTCCTCGGCCAGCGCGCGCTCGATGAGCTCTGCGAGGCCGGGTTGATGAATGAGTTCCATCGGCGCCTAAGCCGCTCCGCCAAGTTGGCTTAGCTGCTTTTCCAGCAGGCCGACCTGGCTGGTCAGTTCAAGGGTGCGTTCCTCCATCTCGGCGCGCGTGTCGGCGGACGCCTTTTGCAGGAACTCGGCATTGCCCAGGCGCGCCTGATGCTTGTCCAGATGGCCGCGCAGCTCGTTTAGCTTCTTGCGCAGCGAAGCGCGTGTCTTCTCGACATCAAAGGCGGCCGGCGGCTCGATCAGGACCTCGCCCCAGGTGATCGTCGATGGCACCTTTCCCTGGCGTGACGCAGCCGCTTCATCAAAGGTCAGCGCGATATCGGCCTTGGCCATCACCGACGCGTATGCCTTCCAGGTCTCGAACCCGCGCACGAATTCGTCGCGCTGGTCGGGGGCGATCATCGGCTTGAGCAGCGCCGGCACCCGCTGGCCGGGATGAACGCCGACCAGCGCGCGCAGGCTGTTGATCGCCTCGGTGGCTTCCAGGCAGTGCGCCATCGCGATGCGCTCCGCTTCACTGAGCGGATCCGCGTCGGCAGCTTTCGGAAAGCGCGCCACCGCCAGATGCGGGCTGAGTCCCGGCTCGTCGATGTACGGACGCAGCGCCTGCCACAGCTCTTCAGAGATGAAGGGCATGAAGGGATGGAGCAGGCGCAGCAGTTGGTCGAAGCAATGCACCAGCACGAAGCGCGCGGCATGCTGATCGCGGCCGCCGCGGCGCAGCGGCTCCTTGGACAGCTCGATGTACCAATCGCAGAACTCGTGCCAGATGAAATGGTACAAGCGCGCGGCGGCGACGTTGAATTCGTAGGCGTCGATCGCAGCGCCGATCTCGCGGATGGCGTTGCGCAGCCGGCTGAGGATCCATCGCTCGGCCAGCCCCAGTTGGTTTATCGGCACCGGCGCGGTCGGCTGCGGCGCGCCCTCGAGGTTCAGCATCACAAAACGGGCCGCGTTCCAGATCTTGTTGGCGAACGCGCGCGCGGCCGCCAGCCGGTCGTTGCTCAGAATCAGGTCGCGTCCCTGCACGGCCAGTTGCGCCAGCGTAAAGCGCACCGCATCGGTGCCGTAGCTCTCCATGATTTCCAGCGGATCGACCACGTTGCCGCGCGACTTGGTCATCTTCTTGCCGAACTGATCGCGCACCAGCGGCGTGATGTACACGTCGCGAAACGGCACCTGGCCGGTAAACTCCAGGCCTAGCATCATCATCCGCGCCACCCAGAAGAAGATGATGTCGAAGCCGGTCACCAACAGCGAAGTCGGGTAGTAGGTGCGAAGGTCGGCGGTATCGTCGGGCCATCCCAGGGTCGAGAACGGCCACAGGCCCGAGCTGAACCAGGTGTCGAGCACGTCCTCTTCCTGGCGCAGATGGACCGATTCGCAGCGGTCGCAGGCGGCCGGCCGGTGCGCCGCCACCATCGTGTTGCCGCATTCGCCGCAATGGTAGGCCGGGATGCGATGGCCCCACCAGAGCTGGCGCGAGATACACCAGTCGTGCACGTTCTCCATCCAGTTGAAGTAGGTGTTCTCCCAAAACTTCGGATGGAACGTGGTGCGGCCGTCGCGCACCGCGGCGATCGCCTTGTCCGCCAGCGGCTTGATGCGCACGAACCACTGCGTGGAGAGCATCGGCTCCAGCACCGTGTCGCATCGCGAGCAGACCGCCAGCGCATGGCGATGCGGCTCGGTCTTTTCCAGCAGCTCCTGCACCTCCAGGTCGTGCAGCACCGCGTTGCGGCATTCGTTGCGATCCAGCCCCGCGTAGCTGCCCGCCGCCGCGGTCATCCGCCCGCGGCCGTCCATCGTGGCGATTTCCTCCAGCCCGTGTGCCTTGCCGATGGCGAAGTCGTTGAAGTCGTGCGCCGGTGTGATCTTGACTGCGCCGGTGCCGAAGGCGCTGTCCACCGAGGGATCGGTAATGATCGGAATCACCCGCCCGACCAATGGCAGGCGCAGGCTCTTGCCGGCCAGCTCCTTGTAGCGCGCGTCGGCCGGATTGACTGCCACTGCGGTGTCGCCGAGCATCGTCTCCGGCCGCGTGGTGGCGACGGTGATGGCGCCCGAGCCGTCTTCCAGTGGGTAGCGGATGTAGTACAGTTCGCCGTCCACCTCCTTGTGTGAGACTTCGAGGTCCGACAGCGCGGTTTCGCATCGCGGGCACCAGTTGATCAGCGTCCGTTCGCGGTAGATCAGGCCCTGGCGATGGAGCCGGACGAAGACTTCGATCACCGCGCGCGACAGCCCCTCATCCAGGGTGAAACGCTCGCGGGTCCAGTCGCAGGAGGCACCCAGGCGGCGCAACTGATGCAGAATGCGGCCGCCGTACGTTTCACGCCATTGCCAGACGCGGCGCTCAAAGGCCTCGCGGCCGAGCTGATGGCGGTTGGTGCCCTCGCGGCTCAGCTCGCGCTCAACGACGTTTTGGGTGGCGATTCCGGCATGGTCGGTGCCCGGCACCCACAGCGTGTTGTAGCCCTGCATCCGGCGCATCCGCACGATCACGTCCTGCAAGGTGACGTTCAGTGCGTGTCCCAGATGCAACTGGCCGGTGACGTTGGGCGGCGGGATGACGATCGAAAACACCGGCCCCGGCCGCGCCGGGTCGGCGGTGAAGTAGCCCAGCTCCACCCAGCGCTCATACCAGCGCTCGGCGATTTTAGGATCGAATGTCTTGCTCAGTTCCAACTGGAGTCAGTCCGTCAGTGGCAGATTGACCGCGCGCCGCAAAGCCGGCCAGCGATGTGCGATCATATTAACAGCCAGCCAAGGGATTCAACATGCGCCGGTTTTGCCTGGTCTCGCCGCGCACAAACGATCGCCCGTAATGTTGCGGATCAAACAGAGGTCGAAAAGGCCTCGCGCACTGACGCTTCGCAGTGTCCGCAAGCCGCTCGTACGCGCGCTTTACAGCCGGGAGCGTCGCAGCCGGCGCGCAGTCGCGCGGAAAAGAACCGGATGGCGCCATGGGGATGGTGCGAGAGGGGGGACTTGAACCCCCACGAGGTTGCCCTCACAAGGTCCTGAGCCTTGCGCGTCTGCCATTCCGCCACTCTCGCGGGCAGCTCGGGTCGCCGAAGGATTGTACACGGCGGCGGCCACCTGAAGCCAGATGGTTTAACCGGCCGCGGCGGTTGTTTCAAGACGCAGCCCCCGATGCTCGCGCGCGCGGCGTGCGCATGGTAGTTCTAAGCCGCATTTCATCGGGCGCGGGAGAGGACGGCAGGGCAATGACCGACGGACCATTGGCAGGTTTTCGTATCCTGGATTTGACTTCGGTAATCTCCGGACCCTTTTGCACGATGCTGCTGGGCGACCTGGGCGCCGACATCATCAAGATCGAAGCGCCCGAGGGTGACTCGCTGCGCACCTTCAGCCGGCCGCAGAAGAACGGCATGTCGGTGGGCTTCTTGTCCTTCAACCGCAACAAACGCTCGATCGTCGTCGACCTGCAAAAGGACGGGGGCCGCGACCTGGTGCGTCGGATGGCGGCGCGGGCCGACGCGTTTATCGAAAACAATCGCCCGGGTGTTGCCGACCGCCTGGGCGTGGGTTACGCCGATATCCGCCGCGTCAATCACAAGATTGTCTATTGCTCGATCTCCGGCTTCGGCCCTGACGGCCCCAACGCCAATGCACCCGCCTACGACCCGTTGATCCAGGGCTACTCCGGGCTAAGTCATCTGCAGGGGGCGCGCATCGGCCGTCCGATGGGCGTGCAGATGGCGATGGCCGACAAGATCGCCGGGATCACCGCTGCGCTGTGCATGGTCAGCGCGCTGCACGCCGCGCGCAACCGCGGTGTGGGCCAGTACATCAGGGTGCCGATGCTGGAGGCGCTGATCGCGTTCAATTTTAACGACACCGGCTTTCCCCATGTCCTGCAGCCGCCGGAGGAATTCAAGGACCAGATGCCGCGCAGCGTCACCGTCGAGCCGTTCAAGACGCGCGACGGTTATATCTCGGTCGGCCCCCTGACCGACGCGCAGTATCGCGGCATCACCGTCGCGCTGGGGCATCCCGAATGGTGGGACGAGAACGTGCCGCGGATGGAGCGTGTGCGCGCCATCCTGCGCAACAGCGCCCAACTCTACCAGGAGCGCGACAGCGCCGAGCTGCTGGCCGCGCTCGCCGCGCAGGACGTCCCCTGCGCGCCGATTCATAACTATGAGTCGCTGTTCGAGGACGCCGACGCGATCGCCAACCAGATTTTCTTCATGTACGACTATCCGGGCGTGGGCAAGGTGCGCGCCAATCGCTGCGCCGCGCGCTTTTCGGAGACGCCGATGCAGATGCGGCGGATTCCGCCGCGCCTGGGCGAACATACCGAGGAGGTCCTGCGCGAATGCGGGCTCGAGCGCGGCGAGATCGAGGAGCTGCGCTCGGGCGGCATTATCAAGTAGGATCTGCGCCCGGTCTTAAGCCTGAGCAGGCGGCCGATAGCGATGGAGCAGCTGCGCCGGGTAAGCATCGTGTTCGCGCTGGTCGCCTGCGTGCTTGCGTTTATCACCGGCGCGGTCTTGTTCTTCGTGATTGAGCCGCCATTTTTGGTGCGGCTGTTTGTGGCGCTTGCGGCAATCGCGATCGGATGCTTCGTGCTGGCCGCAATCGCGGCCTTCTTCGAGCAGTAAAATCAGCGCTTGCGCAGCGCCTCCAGTTCCTCCAGCGTGCGCGGCCAGTCTTCGTGCATCAGGCGGGAGAGTGCGCGGTCGGCAAGCAGGCGTCCGCCGGTCTGACATCGCGCGCAGTAATTGGTCTCGTTGGCGGCATAGCGGATGCGCTGCACCCTGGCGCCGCATCGCGGACAGGGCTGGCCAAAGCGACCATGCACCGCCATCCCGGCACGAAACGCGGTGACGCCTTCGGGAAATTCGCCACCCGTCTGCGCGCGCAAGCGGGCGGTCCATTCGATCAGGACTTGGCGCGTTGCTGTATACAGCCGCTGCATCTCTTCATCACTAAGCTTGTGCGTCATCGCGACCGGCGAGAGCTGGGCGCGATGCAGAATCTCGTCGGAGTAGGCGTTGCCGATGCCGCTTATCAGATGAGGATCGGTGAGGGCGCGCTTGAGCGTATGGTTTTCCACGCGCAGCGCGGCGGCAAAAGCGGCCGCGTCGGCTTCCAACGGTTCGACTCCACCGGCGTGCAGCGCTAAAAGCCCGTCTTCGCCCTCGACCACATGCATCGCCGCGCGCCGCTGGGTGCCGGCTTCGGTCAGCCACAACCATCCGCCCTCAAACTCGAACGCTGCCAGGGTGTTTCTGCCGCCGAGCTTGGGCGCGAGAGTCTGCCAGTGCAGCCGTCCGGCGATTTTCAGATGCAGTACCAGCCACAGCCCGCCTTCGACGGCGATGGCGATCTGCTTGCCGAGCCTTCTCACCTCATGGACGGTTCTGCCGTGCAGCGCCGTCAGCGGCGGATGGGCCGAGCGCAGCACAAAGGGGCTCTTGAGCACGACGCGCATCAGCTTGTGGCCGATGATGCGCTCGCGCAGAGCTTCGACGTAAACCGTGACGTCGGGCAGTTCCGGCATAATCGCGCGCCGCGGGTCAAGCGTCTTTAGCGCCGCGTATGGTAGATTTACCCCATCTTGCAGCCAAAGAGGACACGCATGAACTATTTTTTGGCCAAGACCGACCCCGAGACTTATTCAATCGACGATCTCGAACGCGAGGCGCGTACGGTATGGGACGGCGTGACCAATCCGCAGGCGGTTCGCGCAATTCGCCAGATGCATCCGGGCGATCGTGTGTTTATCTATCATAGCGGTGGCGTGTCGGCGATTGTGGGGATGGCGGTGGTGCGCTCGGCGCCGCGCGACGACCCCAAAAATCCAAAATCGGCGGTGGTCGACCTGGAGTTCATGCAGCGCCTGGAGCCGCCGGTGACGCTGGCGGAAATCAAGCAGACCAGGCAGTTCGACGATTGGGCGCTGGTGCGCCAGGGCCGCCTGTCAACCATGCCCGCGCCGGAGAAGTTCGCTGCCTGGATGCGCAAGCGCTATCCCAAGGTCAAGATTTGACGCTTCTGTGGGCTGCCTCCGGACCTTGCGCGGTCTAGGCTGGGGCCTGAGGTGCACGGGAGATGAAGATCGGTTCGCTTTTTGGCATAGGGACGGCGGCATTTGCGCTGGTTTGGATCGGGGCTGCGGCCGGGATTGCTGCGGCCCAAACGCCCACCCTCAGCCTGGCGCAGGCGCTGCAGATTGCGCGCGAACACAATCCCTTGATAGACATTGCGCACCAGCGGATTGACGTCGCCCAAGGCATGCGCACCCAAGCCGGTCTGATTCCCAATCCTGTCTTGACCGCGACCTCGGAAAATGAGCCGCTGGGTGGAGCGCCTGGATTCACTTTTTCCAACCAGACCGACGACTACATTTACGCCAGCCAGACCATCGAATTGGGCGGCAAACGCCAGCGGCGGGTGGCGGCGGCTCAGGCCGGCATTGCCGTGAGCGGTCTGGAAGCCGAAATCGCACTGCGGCAACTGGCCGCGCGCGTGGCGTTGGCCTATTGGGGGGCCAGCGCTGCGGCGATGGTCCGCGAACTGTATCGTGAGGAAGCAGCAACCTTAAGCCGTATGGTTGCTTACAGCCGGGCACGGGTGCATGAAGGAGCCGCCGCCGGGGCTGACCTGTTGCGCATCCAGCTCGAAAGCGATCGCCTCGCTGCCAGCGCCAATTTGGCGGCGGCGGAAGCAGATCGCACTTTGGTCGGGCTTTATCAGGAAATGGGCGCCGGCGATTTTCCGCAAAGCGTCACCTTCACCGATTCGCTGCAAGCAATTGCGGCGCTCAAGCTGCCCAGCCTCGACGTAGTGCTGCGGCAGCGTCCCGAGGTGCGCCTTGCCAACGCGCGCCTTCAACAGGCTCAGGCCACTGCCCGGCTGGAGCGCGCCAACGCGATTCCGGATCCCGACTTGATGCTGGGATACAAGCGTTGGAGCGGCTATGACCAGTTCGTGGGACGCGATACGCTGTTCTTCGGTGTGAAGGCCGCACTGCCGCTGTTCAACCGCAATCAGGGCCGCATCGCGGCCGCCGATGCCGAGTTGAGAATTGCAAAGCTGGGCGTCAAGGCACAGGAACTGGCGATTCGCGCGGAGGTTGCCAGCGCACTCAAGCAATACCGCCGCAGCCTGGAAGCGCTCGAGCGCATTATGCCGGCGATGAACGAACGCGCCAGCCGTAACCTCGAGATTACCCGCGAGGCCTACCATATCGGCGGTGCGGACCTCATCCGTTTCCTCGACGCCGAACGGATGCGCATCGAGACACGTGTTTCCTACCTGCGCGCCCTGGCCCAATATCACCAGAGCCTGGTGCATCTTGAATACGCTACCGGGATGACGATTCGATGAAGCGTGCGATTGCCGCGGTACTGACCGCCGGCGCGTTGGCCGCTGTCCTGGCCTGCTCGCGTGATATGCCAACCGCGCCGCAAGGCGCGGCCGGAGCAGGAATTGCCCAGATCACCATCGCGCCGTCCTCGCAGCGGGCGGCGGGTATAACCGTCGTACCGGCCGCGCTGCGCTCGGTGCCGGTTGTGGTCAGCGCACCCGGCTCGCTGACCGTCAATGAGCAGCGAACCGAGCACATCGGGGTGTTGTTCCCCGGTACGGTGACCAAGGTTTTTGCCAACGTGGGCGACAGCGTGCGCGCCGGGCAGGTTCTGGCGCTGGTGCACAGTCACGACCTGCACGACGCGGTGGCCGCTTACCAGTCGGCGCTGGCCGAGGTGGAGCGCTGCCGCCGGCAGCTCGCGTACACGCGTACCGTGCGCGACCGTTATCGCAGGCTGTATGCCATCCAATACGCCTCGCGCGAGGAGACCGAGCGCTCCGAATTGCAGTACCAAAACGCGCTTGCGGAGCAGGAAAAGGCGGCTGCGGCGCTCCGCGCCGCACAGGCGCATCTGGCCGGAATGCTGCAGGTTCCGGAACGGGGCCTGGAGCGGCTCAATGTCGACGCCGATGCGATGCCGATTAAGACGCCGCGCGCGGGTGTCGTAATTGCGCGGATGGTGACGCCCGGCACGGCCGTTCAGCCGGGGCAGGAAACTTTCAGCGTTTCGGATTTTTCCTCGCTGTGGATGATCGCTGCGGTGAACGAGGCCGACATCCATCAGGTTCGTGTCGGCCTGGCGGCCAGCGTTCGCGTCCGCGCTTATCCTGACACCGTGTTTAATGGCTGGGTCGACCAGCTTGGGCCGCGCCTGGACCCGACCACGCGCACGCTGTCGGTTCGCGTGGTGGTACCCAACAGCGAGGGGTTGTTGCGGCCCAACATGTTTGCCACCGCCGAAATCGCCAAGGGCGGTTCGCGCGAAGCCATTTTTGTGCATCAGGTCGCAGTTCAGGACCTCAACGGCAACCCGGTGGTTTTCGTCCGCCATGGCGACGCCACCTTCGAGGTGCGTCCGGTGGGGCTAGGCGAGCGGCGCGGCGGCCTGGTTGAAATCAGCGCCGGAGTCAGGCCCGGCGAATCCGTGGTCGATGGCGGCGCCTTCGTGGTCAAGTCCCAGTTCCTGACTCGGACTTTGTCGCAGGACTGATCGCGATGCTGCGCCGGGTGATCAATTTTGCCCTTGACTACCGATGGGTCGTGCTTGCGGCAACCTGCGCCGTGGCGGTGTTTGGCGCGTATATCATGTGGAATATCCCGATTGAGGCGTTTCCCGACCTTACTCCCACGCAGGTGGTGGTAACTACCGAATGCCCCGGGATGTCGCCGGCGGAAGTCGAGCGCCTGGTTAGTTTCCCGCTCGAGACGGCCCTGATGGGCATCCCACACATGTTGACCGTGCGCTCGGCCTCCAAGCTGGGCTTGTCGATGATCACGGCGGTGTTCGACGACGAAATCGGGATTTTTCTGGCGCGCCAACTGGTTAATGAGCGGCTGAACGAAGCGCGTGGCCGGCTGCCGGCGGGACTTTCGCCGGTCATGGGCCCGCTGGCCAGCGTCTTTGGCGAGGCCTTTCAATACACGCTGCAGAGCCGCAACGTTTCGCTGACCGACCTGAAGACGCTCCAGGACTGGCAGTTGCGCTACGAGCTGCGCGCGATTGCAGGGGTCAGCGAAATCAATTCCTGGGGCGGTTTTACCAAACAATACGTGATCGAGTTGCAACCCGACGCACTGCGCCGCTACAACCTGACGCTGCACGACGTCTTGACCCGCATCGCTGAGAACAACACCAACTTCGGCGGCGGCTTTATCCAGCACGCCGAACAGCAGTACACGGTTCTGGGGCTGGGCCGCGCACTGGACACGGCCGATCTTGGCAACACGGTGGTGCTGGCGCACAACGGCGTACCGGTGTTGGTGCGCGATGTGGCGCAGGTCAGGGTTGGAGCGCTACCGCGCCAGGGAGCCGTGACCTACGACGCCAGGGGCGAAGCGGTGGCAGGCATGGTGATCGTCCTTAAGGGCGCCGACGCCCGCCGCGTCATCCAGCGGGTCAAGGACCGGATCGCTGCGCTGAGGCTTCCGGCGGGAGTCCGGCTTGTGCCCTTTTACGACCAATCGCACGTCATCGAAGGTACACTGCATACGGTCAAACACAACCTGATCGAAGCCGGCATTTTGGTCAGCGTCATCCTGCTGATTTTCCTGGGCGAGCTGCGCGCGGCGGTGATTGTTGCGCTGGTCATACCGCTGGCGATGCTGTTCGGGTTCATCGGGATGTACGTGTTCGGGGTATCCGCCAATCTGATGAGCCTGGGCGCGATTGACTTTGGCATGATCGTCGACGGCACCATCGTGATGGTCGAGTATTTCGTGCGGCGCCTCGAGGAGGGCGAAGCGCTGGAGCATCGCGAGATTATTCGCGAGGCCGCCTCGGAGGTGGCCCGCCCGATCCTGTTTGCCGTCACCATCATCATTGCCGTCTACCTGCCGATTTTGACCTTGCAAGGCATGGAGGGCCGGATGTTCCGGCCCATGGCCGTAACCGTATGCTCGGCCCTGTTCGGGTCGCTGCTGCTGGCGCTGACCATGGCGCCGGCACTGTCCAGTTACGTGCTGCGCACGGGCGGCGCGTCAGGCCGGCGCAGCGGATGGTTCGATCGGCTGCGCGACCGCTACCGGCGTTCGCTGGACTTTGTGATGGAACGGCGCGGATTGGTGCTGGGCGCCTCGGCGCTGGTGCTGGCGGCTGCAATCGGCTCGCTGCGATATATCGGCACCGAGTTCATGCCCCGGCTGGACGAAGGGTCGCTGGTCATAACCTCGCGCCGGCTGCCGGGAATCTCGCTGGATGAAGCAATCCGTCTGGGCGGGCAAATTGAGCGGGTGATCATGAGCTTTCCCGAGGTTGCCAACGTGGTGACCAAGCTCGGCCGGCCCGATTTGGCGACCGAGGCGATGGGGGTTTATGAATCCGATTCCTATCTCGCCCTGCAACCGCGGAGCAAATGGCAGTGCTGCCGCGACAAGGATGAACTGATCGGCAAGCTCGCCGCGGCCCTGCGCGCCATACCGGGTGTTGCCTATACTTTTACGCAGCCGATGGAGATGCGGATGGACGAGATGGTGACCGGAATCCGCGGCGACGTGGCGATCAAAATTTTCGGCGACGACATCGCCACGCTTCAGGAGCTGGCGCGCAAGACCCTGGCCGCGGTGGCGTCCACGCCGGGCGCCTTCAATCCGCAAATGGAGCTGACGTCAGGGGTGCCCCAACTGCAGATTCAGCTCAATCGCGCCGAGATGGCGCGCTACGGGCTCAATGTTTCCGATGTCGGTGAGATGATCGAAACGCTGGTGGGCAGCCGCCCGGTCTCGGAGATGATCCTGGGCCAGCGGCGTTTCGGGGTCGCGCTGCGGCTGCCCGAGCGCGAGCGCAACGACCCCGACGTGCTGGCCAGGCTGCCGCTAATCGCGCCCAGCGGCGCGATTGTCCAGCTCGGACAGGTGGCGGACATCAACCTGGTCAACAGCCCCGAGATGATCACGCGCGAGAATGCTCGCCGCCGCCTGGTGGTCCAGACCAACGTGCGCGGCATCGACCTGGGCAGCTTCGTTGCCGCTGCGCGCGCCAACGTGGAGCGCGCGGTGCGCTTGCCGCCCGGTTATTCAATGATCTGGGGCGGGCAATTCGAGAACCAGCAGCGCGCCAACCGCCGGCTCGCGGTGGTGCTGCCGGTGTCCATCGCGATTATCTTCGCCCTGTTGTTCGCGACGTTCGAAAACGTCGGTCAATCGCTGCTGATCATGCTCGACGTGCCCTTCGCGCTGGTGGGCGGAATCGCGGCCCTGTGGCTGCGCGGCATTAATCTGAATTTGTCCGCGTCGGTCGGTTTTATTGCGCTCTTCGGCGTGGCCGTCCTCAACGGCATCGTGATGGTCAGTCACATCAATACCTTGCGCAATCAGGGTTTGCCATTGAAACAGGCAGTGCGCGAAGGCGCGGCCGACCGCTTGCGTCCCGTCCTGATGACCGCGCTGGTTGCCAGCCTGGGCTTTGTGCCGATGGCGACGGCAACCAGCATCGGGGCCGAAGTGCAGCGTCCGCTGGCCACCGTCGTCATCGGCGGCCTGGTCACCGCAACGATTCTGACTTTGTATCTGGTGCCGCTGCTCTATCCCTGGTTCAGTCCGCCCGACGCTCCGGGCTCAGGCGCAAAGGCGTAGCGCAACAGAAATCGCGAACCTCAGGCGCGCGGCTTGCGGCCATCCATCTCGGGCACCGCCGCCGCGGCATATGCGGTCGTGCAGGGCGGGCCGGGCGCGAAATAGTGCTCGACGCGACCCTGGGCGTCGACGAAGACAAGGCTTGACTCGCGCGTTCCGTAATCGCCCAGATGCAGGCACAGCGAGTTGGGGCGCCCGGTGCGCGGATCGAGCTGTGTGGAATGGTCCGACAGCAGCGCGGCCAGGCGCTGGCGCATCAGCGGCGGATCGTCGGCCACCGACCGTTCGGAGGCCAGCGCCGCGAAACGGTTGAAGGAGCGGCTGATGCGCGGGCACTCGAAGTCGTTGACGTCGAGGTTGGTCAGCAGGTGCGTGCCCGGGGCCAGCATGGTCGCGTCAATTCGGCCCTGGCGATTGTGGGCCACGGCCGCCTCAGCGCGCGAGGCCAGCAACAGATTAAACGGATTGTAGCGTTCGGGCGCCTGTGCGACCACGAAGCGCAGCGCCTCGCTGACGGTGGGGAACTTCAGTGCGTCCAGACACAACAGGCCGCGTGAGCGCCGATCGGGATCAGCCGGCAACTCGGAGCGGCGGTTGAGCAACCCGGCGATCAGCCCGTGTTCGTTGATCGCCAGCCAGGTACCGCCGGCGCGCAGGTCCTTGCCGCCAACTACCAGCGGATACTGGCACAGCGTGGTAGGCGCCGCGGCCGGCCGGGCCAGGAACTCGTCGCGGTTGGCGGCCACCACCAGCGGAAATTGCGGGAAGACCCGCAGATATAGCGCCAGCGTACACATCGCTCGTAGTAGCTAAACTTGGCAGTACGCCGGCCTGTGGGCAAGGGGAGGGCGCCGATGCGCCATTTGTCAGCGGATCGGGGGCCTCTCTGGTAGGATGCCAGGGATGGATAACGATGCGTGCGGCGGGCGCTGCGAGGTAGCCATTGTCGGCGCCGGAATCGTCGGCAGTGCGCTGGCGATGGCGCTGGGCGAGCGCGGCGTGCGCGCCACCGTGGTGGATATCGATCTGTCGGGACGGCTCAGTTCCAGCGAACGCAACGCCGGCGGCGTGCGCGCCACTTGGTGGCAGCCGGTCAATATCGCGCTGTGCCGTGCCTCGATCCAGTATTACGAAAGCATCGCCGCCGATGTCGGCTTCCGCCAGAAGGGCTATCTGTGGCTTTACGACCAGCAGACCTGGGCCGGCGCACTGGCCCATCTGGAGTTGCAGCGTCAGTTCGGCCATCCCATTGAGGAACTGACCGCCGCCGAGGTGGCACGCCGGGTGCCGGAAATCGACCGGCTCGAGGGTATCGCGGGCGCCACCTTCGCGCCGCGCGACGGGTTGATCAACCCCAATCTTCTCAAGCAGCACTATCGGGCGCGGTCCCAGGAATTGGGCGCACGCTATTTCGATCGCATCTTTATCAACGCCATCGAGGCTCAAGCCGGCGAAGTGCTGCTTACCTGCTGGCAGGCGGACGAAAATTTGCCCGACGAAGGTCTGCTGCGCCTGATGGCGCAGGATGCGCGTGAGGCCGAGGCCGAAACCGGCCGTCTGTTCGAACTGCGCGCTGACGCCCTGGCCATTTGCTGCGGCGCGTGGTCGCCCAACCTGATCAAGCTGCTGGGCATCGACACCCCCACCGAAGCGGTGCGGCGCCAGATTTGCCTGGTGGACAACCGCGTCACCAACTTGGCCGCCTATGGCATGATCGTCGATACCTCGGGGCTGTATTGCCATAACGAGGGTCCACACATTCTGGCCGGGTACTCGCCGCCCGAAACCCCGCCGGGATATTCATTCCAATACGACGGCGAGCAGTTTTTTTTAAACGAAATCTGGCCGCGGCTTTATGCGCGCATGAGCTGTTTCGAGCGCCTGCGCCACGTGGGCGGATGGGCCGGGTTGTACGCCGTCAGTCCCGACCGCAGCGCAATTGTGGGACGGCTCGGCCCGCGCCTGTTCGAGGCCCATTCCTTCAGCGGGCGGGGTGTGATGCAATCCTACGGGGCGGCCCAGGCGCTGGCGGATTTGATCGTTAAAGGCGGTTATGAAAGGCTGGACGCAAGCGCGCTGGCCCGGGAGCGCTTCGCCACCGGCCGGCTGATACCAGAGGAACTGCATATCTGAACAGAGGTGTACCGGGAACGGTCCGCGGGATGAGCGGGGCCCGCATTGGGGGCTTGGTCAGACCGGCTGGCTTCGATTCCTCGCACAAGGTATTGAAAAAAGGGGCAAAGTAGCTAGGGTAGCCCGGTTGCCCGACCCCAAGTAGCCTGTAACAGGCAGGCGGGAATAACCAGGAGGGTAGATGTTCTCAAGTATCGAGGACGTAATCGAGCAGTTCGGCAAGTACAACTACATCGCCAGCCGCCGCATCGCGACGGTGGTTTATCTGGCGAACGCACTTAAGAAGCCGGTGCTGGTGGAAGGTCCCGCGGGAGTCGGCAAGACCGACCTCGGCAAGGTACTGGCCGAAGCGGTAGGTCAGCCGCTCATCCGCCTGCAGTGCTACGAGGGTCTGGACGAAAGCAAGGCGCTGTACGAATGGGAGTACGCCAAGCAACTGCTTTACACCCAGATTTTAAAGGACAAGGTCGGCGAGGTGCTCCATGGCGCGCGCGGCCTGGCCCAGGCCGTGGAGCGCATTGCCAGCGAGGACGAGGTCTTCTTCTCCGACCGCTTCATCCTGCCCCGCCCGCTGCTGCGTGCGATTCGCAGCGAGCAGCCCTGTGTTCTGTTGATCGATGAGATCGACAAGGCCGACGCCGAGTTCGAGGCCTTCCTGCTCGAACTGCTGTCCGACTTCCAGGTCACGGTGCCGGAACTGGGCACGCTCAAGGCCAAACACATTCCGCTGGTGATCCTGACCTCCAACAACGCCCGCGAAATGTCCGACGCGCTCAAGCGCCGCTGCCTGCACCTGTACATCGACTTCCCCGACAAGGAGCAGGAACTGCGAATCATCAAGACCAAGATTCCCGACGTCAGCGACAATCTGGCCGAACAGGTGGTGCAAGTAATCCAGTCCCTGCGCAAGCTGGATTTGAAGAAGACCCCCGGCATCAGCGAGAGCCTGGACTGGGTCAAGGCGCTGACCCTGCTCAACGTCAAGACCCTGGACGAAGCGCTGGTCAACGAGACACTGGACACCATCGTCAAGTACGAGGGCGACGTGCGCAAGGCGCAGGAAGAGCTCAAGGACTACCTGGAAAAGAGCCGGGCGCGGCGCGGCGGCGGGGCGCCGACTCCGAGCGGCGGCGGCCGCAGCGACAAGGATTTTCTCAACTAGGTCCGGCGCCGGGCGGGCGCTTGCGCAGGAGCCATCCTCAATGGAAGAAAAACTGGTCGAGTTTGCCAACCTGCTGCGCCAAAACGGCCTGCGCGTTTCGGTCGCCGAAGTGCTCGACGCTTTTGCCGCCACCGACCTGGCCGGCCTGGCCGAGCGCGACATCTTCCGCGCCGCGCTGCGCGCCACGATGGTCAAGCGGGCCAGCGAAGTGCCCATCTTCGACGAGCTGTTCGATCTGTATTTCTCGGGTCTGGGCGAGGTCATCAAGGAGGCGGGGCAGGGCGTCCAGGACGCGTTGTCGATGTCCGACGAGGAGTTCCAACAGTTCCTCGAACAGATGGAGGAGATGCTCCAGAAGCACGGCAAGGAGCTCTCCGAGCTGGCCAAGGCACTGTTGCGCAACAACAACGGGCAGTTGGAGAAGATGCTGCAGCAGGCCGCGCGCGACGCGCGCCTGGGCAACATCGAGCGCACCATCGAAGAGGCCTACTTCGCCCGCGCCCTGGCCCGCGAGCTGGGTTTGGATCGCTTGGAACGGGAGCTGGAGGAATTCCGCGAGCAACTGGACAAGTCCGAGCACGGCGCGCGGGCGCGGATGGAGGAGTATCTGCAGCGCCGGCTGCAGGCGCTTCAGGACATCATCCGGCGCTACGTGCGAATCGAGCGCGAAAAGCGCGACCTCAAGACGCGCGAGAGCGACCGCCTCCAGCAGCTCAGCGAGAAGAGCTTTTTGTACCTGACGCCGCAGGAAATCGAGAAGATGAACGAGGCGATCACGCGCCTGGCGCAGCGCCTCAAGAACATCATCTCGGTGCGCAAACGCCTGGCCAAGAAGGGGCGGTTCGATATCAAGAAGACGCTGCGCACCAACCTGGTCTATGGCGGCGTGCCGTTTAAGCTGCGCTTTGACCGGCGCAAGAAGGAAAAGCCCCAGGTTGTCATCCTGTGCGACGTGTCGGATTCAGTGCGCAACGTGTCGCGCTTCATGCTGCAATTCGTCTATTCGTTGCAGGATTTGTACTCCAAGGTGCGCAGCTTCATCTTCGTGGCGGAAATCGGCGAGATTACCGAGCACTTCCGCGACAACGACATCAAGGACGCGCTGGACATCGCGCTGCGCGGTGACCTGATCAACGTCTACGCGCACTCCAATTTCGGCTACGCCTTCCGCACTTTCGTGCAGGACTACATCGGCGCGGTCAACAAGAAGACCACGGTGATTGTGCTGGGCGACGGGCGCAACAACTACAACCTGCCGCACGACTGGTGCCTGCGCGAAATCAAAAGCCGCGCCAAGCAGCTCATCTGGCTCAATCCGGAAAGCAAGAACACCTGGGGCTTCGGCGACAGCGAGATGGAGCGCTACGGACCGCATTGCGACCTGGTCGAGGAGTGCCGCAACCTCAATCAGCTCTATCACGTCATCGACCGGCTGGTGCCGCGCTGAACGCGGAGTTGTGAGGCTGCCTTGGTTGACCATCGCCGCCCCTTTGGTCCACAATGGCCTTAGGACAGTCCGAATCGATGGTTCAGACGGGATGACGACGTAGGGAGCGAATCCTCGCGGGAAGCCCATGGCCGGTCACAGAGAAGATTTCATTTTAATGACGGTTGGCGCGCTGACGCTCGACCCCAACACCAAGACGCCGATCGTGGTGCTCAAGGACCCCGACAACAAGCTCAATCTGCCGATCTGGATCGGGCTGCTGGAGGCCGCCTCGATGGCGACCGAGCTGGAGGGCATCAAGCCCCAGCGCCCGATGACGCACGATCTGCTGCGCAATCTGCTCGGCGAGCTGGGCGGCACGGTGGAGGCGGTCGAGGTCACCGAGCTGCGCGACAATACCTACTTCGCCCACATCCAGGTCAGAACCCGCGAGGGGCGCACGGTGCAGATCGACTCGCGGCCCAGCGACGCGATCTCGCTGGCGCTGCGCACCAAGTCGCCGATCTACGTGGCCAAG
>Ga0070740_10002330_pt1 | contig 22641 bp, 19 predicted proteins | sample Coa_R2_FD_67286 | JGI IMG/M metagenome (GOLD analysis project Ga0070740, IMG submission 67286) | Surface soil microbial communities from Centralia Pennsylvania, which are recovering from an underground coalmine fire - Coalmine... | ecosystem: Environmental > Terrestrial > Soil > Unclassified ...
TTCTGGTGTCTGGCCGAGGTCGTCGCTGCACAACGGAACTCTTTTGGGTTGAGTCGGGATGAATGGCGAAAGGCCTATCGTTGGCGCCCGCGCTCGTCGGCTTTCAGCTTTTTGGCCAACTCCGCGACGAGCTGATCGCGCTCGCCGCGGCTCCAGGCGTCCTGAATGTCCCTCTCCGGCACTCCGGCAATGCGCCCGAGCAGGATATATGCGGGCAGCGCGTGAGCCAGATGACGCCAGCGCGCCATCTCGATCACAGCCGGAAGCGCCCGCTCCTTGATCTGCTCCAGCGCGCTCTGATCGCGCGACTCCGTCAGATTTACGAGTGCGACAGCGGCATTATTGCGATCAGTCCAGACCAGCGAGTTCAACATCTCGATAAACCATGTCGGCTCGATTTTCAGGCCAGAGTCGGGATGCAGTTTTGCAAATACGCTCAACGCGGCCATAGCGCGGATTGCGTTACCGCGGACGGTTTCGTCGGAGTCTTTCAGCGCATACTGCAATTCGTCGACGGTGGTTTGCTTCTTGGGTCCGTATCCGATGACGTACGCCGCAATGGCGCGCTGCTCCTCGTCTCCGGAATTGTGTAAAACGTCCCGCAGTTCCTTCGAGTACTTCCCGGCGAGGGCGACGAACTTCAATTGGATATCGCGGGCGTCCGGATCAGCCATCAGCGAATGTCCATGCGTCAGGTCTTCGGCGGTCTGGCTGCGGCGCACCGCCTGGTTGACTGCGTCAAGGAACTGCCGGTATGCATCCGTTACCTCCTGCGGGAGATGCAAGTCCGCCTCGGGGGGAGTGCGCACGTCGAAGTGTGAGGCTCCGCGCTCTTCCACGCCGACATACAGGATGACGCCACTGTTCGCGCAGCAAGTAGCTTCGAGGCGGGCGTCGACGATTCCTGGCACGGCCGCAATCCGTTCCTCGACGTCGCCTTTGGATCGCGGCAGCGCGTCGCCTTCATTGACGGCTAACGCTTTGCGCACCCGCGCCTCCGGTACGCGCCGCAAGCCGTAAATCTCAATCAATGCAATTTTTGGAGGCGCCTGCGCCGAAGCAAAACCGGCGACCAACAACAGAAATGAAACTGCCCGCAACACGATTGGACGTATCGCCGCGGCGGACGGCTACGGCTATTTGCGGAACGCAGAATTTATGCGGACGCCTGCTTTTCAGCCATCGGCCCAATGACCGGCAGAAACAACCGGCTGTTATTATATGCTTTAAACATCAGCACCAGCCAGATAATCAGCGCCCCGATCGACAGAGCCGCCCATAGCAGCAAGTCAATGATCCAGCCGAGAATCGGGACATGAGCCAGGATAGTTCCTGTCACCGCGAATGCAATCCAGGCGACGATCATTGCGATGTTGAAGAAAATCGATTGAAACGCGTGAAAGCGCACGTTGCGATTCTGGTTGTAGGGCGCAATCACCAGAAACAGAATTCCCGTGATCAACCCGAGCAGATAGCAGAGTGCGCCGGCTACGTTCTCAGACATGCCCGCCGTCGCGGCAGCGGCGCCCGTTGCTGGTCCGTATGACGCGGAACCGGCCGTGGGGCCCGATCCTGTAGCATTCATCACCGAGCCACATTTAGGGCAGTAGCGACCCTCTGCGGCGGCGCCGCAGTTGGAACAAAACGGCATTGCACCTCCAGTGTGCTCAAATCATATCCGAGCCCCGCGTGGGACGCAAGCTGAGAATCTACGCCGCGTTCTGCTGGACCGCGTCCGTGCTACATCACTGGCGCCTTCTTGAACGTGAAAATATTCTGCCGCGGCAGCGTCTTGTTCACTTCCACGAGGCGGTAGCCCTCGGCCTCAACTTCTGTTTTGACCTCGGCAAGGCTCATCTTATGCTCGGGACGGATGGGAATCGTGGGGTCTTCCTTGCGATACTCGATGAGGACCAGTCTGCCATCTGGCTTCAGTGACTTTTTCAGCTCCTGAAGCATTCGCTGCGGCTGCGAAAATTCGTGATACACGTCCACCATGAGAATCAGATCAAAGGTATTCGCGGGAAGGTTCGGGTTCGTTTGCGTACCGAGCACCGTTTCGACATTAGTGATGTGATTCTGCTCCAGATGTTCCTGGAGCCGCGACAGCATCTCCGGCTGCACGTCATTCGCGTAGACCTTGCCAGCCGGACCCACGCGCTTTGCCAGCCGCTGTGTGATATAGCCGGTGCCTGCGCCGACATCGGCGACAATCATGCCCGCACGGATGCCAAGGGCGTCGAGCGCCTCATCCGGATGCTCTTCCATTTCCCGATTCGAACGCTCCAGCCAGTCGGCGCCGCCAATGCCCATCGTCGGAGCAATTCGCCGTCCTGTCAGCGGATGAACCGATTGCCCCCAGGCGGAGGCGACAGCCAGCGCAGCGAACAGAAACGCGCGGGCGTAAACGGAAGCGGATCGCATATTGTAGAGACGATTGCGATGCGAAGCTGGTTTTGTCATCTTTAAAACACAACGGCCAGATTTACGAATGCGATTGCGCTCATTCTCGATGCTTGCGGCGTTGGCGGTCGGATTCTTGCTCCCTGGCGCTGGCTGCTCCAGGGAACACAGAAGCGCGCCAGCGGAATACAAACTTGGCGAACAGATTCCCCTCGGAGCTCTCACATACAATGTGATCGAGACTTCGTGGGCAAGTCAATTGGGCGCTATGCCTATGGCGCGCCTGCCGGAGCGCAGCTTTCTTCTTGTGCATCTGTCCATCACGAATGGCGGTGGTCAGAAGGCGAGCATCCCCTTCTTGTCCCTAGTGAACCGTGGCGGAGAGCGATTTCCGGAATCGGAGAACGGGCAAGGCGTTGACAACTGGCTGGGCGTACTTCGCGAAATCAAACCCGCCGAAACGGAAGAGGGCTGGATCCTGTTTGACGTTCCGCAGAACTCATACCAGTTGCAACTGGTCGACAATGACGACGCGGGAGGTGAGCGCGCCGCCTACGTCGATCTGCCGCTGCGCCTGCAATAGCCGGACCCGGCGAGGGCGCCGGGCGCGCGAAGGGGAGGCGCTTCGGAATTTCCTGCGGCCAGCTAGTTAAAATTGGTTCTGGATGCGGTTTATCCTCCTCGCTGCGGCTGCCGTATGCCTGGCCGAGGCTCAAAAGGTCGGGCCGCTTTCAATCCAGAACGTTCAATTCAGCGACTCGGAAGACGGCCCGCCTGTGTCGCGCGCGGAAGGGTTTTCCGCTGGCGGCACAGTTTACTTCAGCTTTCAGATCGCCGGCTATCGCAGGCCCGCCGAAGAGGACGGAAAAATTAGCATCGCGTACGAGCTGGAAGTAAAGGACCCGGCCGGCGTGCCGGTCATCGAACCCAAGTCTGACAAAATAGTCACCACGTTGGACCCGGAGGAGGACAAAAAATGGATGCCAAAAGTTCGCTGGACCATCCCTCTCCCTGCTTACGCCTTCCCGGGCATGTTTCGAATTTCTGTTCGCGTAACTGACCTGCTTGCCAAGGCGGAGACTTCCGGAAATTTTGATTTCCGAGTCAACGCGCCGGAGATACCGCCGGCGGATGCGCTCGTCATCCGCAACGTTGGATTTTACCGCGCAGAATCCGATAAACACCCGGTTCCTACGGCATCGTATCATCCGGGAGATCAGGTCTGGATCCGTTTTGAAATGGCCGGCTATACGTTTGGTGAAAAGAATCAATTCGACGTGGGATATGGAATCACCGTATTGCGTCCGGACGGTCAGGCGTCATTTTCGCAGCCCGACGCCGCTGAAGAAAAGGGGCAGAGTTTTTACCCACGGAGGTATTTGCCCGCGGCGTTCAGCTTGAGCCTGCCCAAGGACATTGCGCTGGGACAATACACGGTTATTATCAGCGCTCACGATAAAGTGGGGAAGCAGACCGCCGAGAGCCGCGCGCCCTTCACCGTTGAACGGTGAGCGAGTTCACGAGCGACAAATTCGCGTTTCCGCGCACTACACAACGTGGCGCTCTTTCGAACGCGTACGGCGGCAGTGTATGGCATTGATGCCCATCTTATCGATGTGGAAGTTGACATGTATCCCGGCAGTGCGCGGGACTTCATCACGGTTGGGATGCCGGACACGGCCGTGCGGGAAAGCCGCGAACGCATCAAATCCGCGCTGCTCAATTCGGGCTTCGGCTATCCCAATAAGTCCGTGACAATCAATCTCGCTCCGGCCAACGTGCGCAAGGAGGGCGCCGGATTCGACCTGCCGATGGCGCTCGGGATTCTTGGGGCCATGGGGTTGACGCAGCCCCAAGAGGATACGCTGTTCATCGGCGAATTATCGCTGGACGGCGGAATCCGTCCGGTCCGCGGCGCGCTGTCCGTCGCTGCGTGCGCCCGCCGTCACGGGATTTCGAACCTTGTGACGCCGGCGGACAACGGCGCTGAAGCGTCGGTAGCGCAGGGCGTCCGTGTATTTGCGATGCGGCATCTTGCCGAGGTGGTCAAATTTCTCGCAAATAAAGACGCGTTTCGGCCTGTCGATCCAAAATCGGGCTATACGCATACGGGGAATGGCGCAGATCTTGATTTCCGCGACGTGCGGGGCCAGATTACGGCGAAACGCGCCCTGGAGGTTGCCGCCGCCGGCAATCACAACGTGCTCATGATCGGTCCGCCCGGCTCGGGCAAGACCATGTTGGCCAGGCGGCTGCCCGGAATCCTGCCGCCGCTGACGTTTCCAGAGGCGCTCGAAACGACACAAGTTCACAGCGTCGCGGGGTTGCTTGCAAAAGGCGTGGGGCTGCTTTCCGCCCGGCCATTCCGTTCACCACACCACAAGATCTCCGATGCCGGTCTGATCGGCGGCGGAAGCGGCACGCCCCGACCTGGAGAAGTCAGCCTGGCGAATAACGGCGTTCTTTTTCTCGATGAGCTGCCCGAATTTCCGAGAAATGTGCTTGAGCTGCTGCGTCAGCCGCTTGAAGAGCGTTTGGTCACTTTGGCGCGCAGCAACATGACTCTCTCCTTTCCGGCAAACTTCATGTTGGTTGCGGCAATGAATCCGTGCCCGTGCGGCTTCTACGGCGATCCGACGCACGAATGCCGTTGCACAGGCGCAATCATACAGCGCTATCTCGGCAAGATCAGCGGCCCGCTGCTCGACCGCATCGATCTGCATATTGAAGTTCCGGCTGTGCCCTATCAGGAGCTGCGGGCCCATGACGGCGGCGCGGGATCCGCCGAAATGCGCGAACGCGTGGCGCGCGCTCGACGAGTTCAGCAAGAGCGCGGTTACTATAATGCACAGATTCCTTCACAATCACTTCGGCGTCTTTGCGCCCTCGACGAGGCGGGTGAGCGCACCCTTGAGATGGCTGTACGCCGCATGGGACTGAGCGCTCGCGCGCATGACCGTATTCTGAAGGTCGCCCGCACCATCGCTGACCTCGACAACACCGAAAGGGTGAGCGCGAAACACGTCGCTGAGGCCGTGCAGTATCGCAGCCTCGATCGGAACTACTGGACTTAGCTGCAGCCGCTCACCTGGCGCCATCGCTGGGGCGGGCCGGGCGCGTCAGCCGTTCACAACTTCGCCGCCGTTCGGGTGCAACACCTGCCCGCTCATATACGATCCATCATCGGAGGCGAGGAACACATAGCACGGCGCAACCTCGTCCGGCTGACCAGGGCGACCCATGGGGGTGTCCGCGCCGAACTGCTTGACGTGTTCCGCGTCGAAGCTCGCCGGAATCAGCGGCGTCCAGATCGGTCCCGGTGCGACAGCATTAACTCGAATTTTCCGCCTGGCGAGATTCTTCGAGAGAGACCGAGTAAAGGCCACAATTGCTCCTTTGGTTGACGAATAGTCGATCAGTTTAGGGCTTCCCCGATACGCGGTAACCGAGCTGGTATTCATGATTGCGCCGCCTTCTTTCATGTGCGGCAGCGCCGCCTTGGTCACAAAAAACATGGAGAAAACATTTGTGCGGAACGTGCGCTCCATTTGCTCGCCGGTGATCTGCTCCAGACTCTCCTGTTCGTGCTGCTCGGCCGCATTGTTGACGAGGATGTCAATTCTCCCAAACTCATCAAGAGCGCGCTTGACGATGTCTTTGGCGAACGACTCCTCTCCCACGTCTCCTGCGATAAGGACGCATCGCCGGCCCTTCGCCTCCACCAGCCGCCTTGTCTCTTCGGCGTCCTTGTGCTCGTTCAGGTAAGCAATGACGCAATCTGCGCCCTCTTTGGCGAACGCAACCGCGACAGCGCGTCCGATTCCGCTGTCGCCGCCGGTAATGATCGCCACTCGGTCCTGAAGCTTGCCGCTGCCGCGATGCGAGCCCTTCTCCGTCTGCGGCGGAGGCGTCATCGCAGATTCGATTCCCGGTTGGCGTTTCTGCTCCTGTGGCGGAAGTGTTTCCTTTTTTTCTGGCACGCAAACCTCCTGTCAGTGGATGCGCGCCGGCGGGAAAATTCCGACAGAGCTAACCGTGCAAGCTTACCGAGGACAGCGCCGTCTTGGGCCGGGCGGCGGTTCGCGCAATCATCGCCTCCAGTACGTACGCCTCAAGCTGTACTGCGCGGTGCGCCGAGGTATGTGCAGCCAGAACACGCTTGCGAGCGCGCTTGCCGACCTGCAGCCGCTCCGCTTCCGGCAGCTCCCGGAGGTATCGCAGGCTATCAGCGCTGCTGCGGGCCACTAGGATTTCCGCGCCCGGCTGGAGCACGGACTCGAGACCCGGCCAGTAGTCCGTGATAATGGGAAGCCCGCACGCCGCCGCCTCGAAAAGACGCACGCTGGGCGAGTACCCCGCGCGGACCATATCGGCGCGGGTTACGTTCAGCGTAAAGCGCTGCGCGTTGTAGAAGGCCCGGTGCTGCGACGGGGACAGGTGATTTCGGCGCCGGACATTGCGCGGCCATTTCATCTTCCGCGGGTACATCGGTCCAACCACCGTGAACCGCCCCTCTGGCCACAGTCGCGCCGGCTCGCAAAGCAGAGCGTCGAGCGCCGGCTGCCGGTCCGCGCCGTAGGTGCCAAGATAACCGAGATCCCATTTGATCGGCTGCTCCTCCGGAAAATACAGGGTCGGGTCTACGGAGCAATACAGCACGCGCGCGCGAGGGGATTTGTACCGGCCTTCAATATGGCGCAAAATCGGCCCTCCCGTGAACGAGAGGTACAAGTCGTAGCGCGAGATCAATTCTGGCGTCAGATATTCATAGTCGCCGCGCTCGAGCTTAGCCATGGTGACAGGCGTATCAATGTCGTAAAACGCTGTGACGCCCTGTGCGATCGACGTTACCCACTCGCCTACAGCGACGCCCTCCGGCACATATGATCCCACGATTACAACATCGGCCTGGCGTATTTGCGATTCGTAGCAATCCTTCAGCTCCGTCAGGCTGCGATATATTTCGGTACGACCGTAAGGCGGCTGCGGCATATCGCGATTTTCGGCATACCAGGGCGCGTCCCGCTCGAGGAAGAGCACATCGTGGCCCGCCGCGCTGAGCTCGCGGACCAGCCCGCGATACGTCGTTGCGTGTCCGTTGCCCCACGATGACGTGATCGACAGCCCGAGAACGACGAACTGGAGTTCCGACATTTACAAAATCGCCTCCGCCGCATCGCGCGCCGTCCCGGCGTAGCGTGACCGCGCTCCCCCCGGCCTCCTGCCTCGTAAAAGCGCATCGAGCTGCTGCGCCCGGTGTGCATACGTATGTTCAGCGAGAACGCGGGCCTGCGCCTTCCAACCAAGTTCACGAGCGCGCTGCGGGCTAAGATTCGCGACAATTTCTGCAAGCTCCTCGCCGCTGGCGGCGACCAGCGCTTCCCGTCCCGGCTCCAAAAACAGTTCAATGCCCTCCCAGGCGTCTGTAATGACGCATGCGGCGGCGCCTGCGGCCTCGAAGATCCGTGTGGCCGGTGAATAGCCATATCGCGCCATGCTCTCGCGGCTGATATTCAGCACCGCCCTGGGTGTGCAGTTAAACGCATTGTGATCTGCCGTGTAAACGTGACCCACGTACCGGACATTTGGCGGCATCAGCTTATCGTCCCACCCGTTGCCGCCCAGCACGAAACCGGATTCGGGCGACAGCGAAGCGGCGCGGAAAAAAAAGCTGTCGACGCGAGCCTCGCGATCTGGCAAGCGGTTGCCCAGAAATCCAAGATCCCCCTCAAACCGTGGATCAGGCGGCGCCGGGAAATGCGTGGATGGATCGAGCGCATTGTAAATTGGAACGCACGCCCGAGCTCCCAGAGCCCGGTAGGCATTCACCACCGGCGCGCCCCCTCCATACGTGAAGATGAAATCGTACAGAGGAATCAGATCGCCAAACGGGTCGCCAGGGTCGTGCTGAACGCGATCCAGAGTCGCTGGGGCGTCGACATCCCAAAAAATGGCCAGAGCGCCAGGGCGTTTGATCTCGAGCACTGTTTTTTCCAGAAACTCGTCGAACACTCCGACACCGCTCGCCTTGACAATAGCATCCGCGCCTTCGGCGGACTCCAAGGCCTGGTACACGCCCTCAAAACCATGACCTGGGTACACCACCACCTTCGCCCAAGGCGGATCACCAATGTCCCTGTGCCGCTGGCGGTCGTATGCGTCGGGTTCGTAGAACGTGATCTGGTATCCGAGCTGGCTAAGGGCTTTGAGCAATCCACGGTAGTATGTCGCCGCGCCATTCCAGTATGCTGACACCAGGCTCGAGCCGAAGAACGCAATATTCATTCTGTCCCCGCTAAAAGTTCAGTATTAGAGGCGCGCATGGGATGCGCGGCTGCCGGGACAGCCGCTGCCCGTCTAACCTCCAGTTGGGCGTGAATGCGCAGGAGCTCATCGACGCGATGAGCGCAGGTGTGTCGCCGCAGGATAGTTTCGAGACCGCTGCGCGACAATTCGCCTCGGAGCGACTCGTCGCTCAAGACGGCGCGCATATACTCGCGCATCTGTCGTCCGTTGCGAGCGACCAGATAATCTTTGCCGGCTCTGAACAATCCTTCAACATCATTCCACGGCGCCGAGATCAACGGGATTCCGCATGCCATCGCCTCAAAAGGACGGATGGTCGGGATACCTGGCAGCTTTTCAGCATACGGGCGGCGCGGCACATGAACTGTAACGCGATATCGCGCAAAAACCGCGGGCGCCGCGAAGTTCGGCAGCCAGCCTCCATAAGTGATGTTCGCGCGACGCAAGGCTTCGATTGCCACATCCGGGTAGCGCACGCCATAGGCTGCGGCGCGAAGCCCCAGATCCCGTACGGGCTCCAGCAGGAATTCGGCTAATTCCGCGGAGCGCTCGTCGTCGCCCCAATTTCCGATCCAGACGAGGTCGCCCTCGCTGGAATAGCCGGCGAGCGGATGGAAAACGCGGGTGTCCGCCGCCTCATGCCATGTCCACGTTCTGCGGGCCCAGCCACGCCGGATATAAATTTCGCGAATGGCTTCGCCAAACGCGAGCACTCCGTCATAGTGCTCAAGGTCATATGCTGCCATGCTCGCTGGATCGGTTGCCGAGCGGTGGTGCGTATCGTGAAACAACAACGCATAGCGACCCGTTCGGGCTCGATGACGGCCGATGCGGCGAACCAGCGCGTGATCATTCCACTCGTGAACAAGCGTCAGGTTTGCTCCATCCAGCGCACAATCAAGGTCCAGGTCCTCGAGGTTATACTGCTGGCTGGAGAGCAGTGGATAGGCGCGGTGGAAATCTGCAATCGCCGTTTCGCCGTGCTCGCGAACCAGGTTTTCGCGGCTCCACGAATTCGCGGGTTCATAAATGCGTACTTCGTGGCCTCGGGTGATCAACTCCGTGGCTACGCCGCGGAGGAAATGCGCATTGCCATGGTTCCAATCGGACGTCAGCGAGTGATAGAACATTACAACGCGCATTTCGGATCAAACTCCGTGTATCAGCGCCGCTGGCGAGGCACTTTGCAGCGCCTGCCTATAGGCGGCTTCATAAGCTTCTGCCATTCGCTCCGGGGTGAACATGCGCGCGCGCGCGTAAGCAGCACAGGCCAGCGATGCGCGCCGCCCCGGGCTCGAAATTAGCTCGCGGACGTGGAACAGGAAACTCTCGCGATCATCGGGCGAAACAAACACGGCCACGCCGCCCCAGTTCTCGCGCAAACTCGGCAGGTCGCCCAATACCAGGGCGCAACCAGACAACGCCGCCTCCAGAATGGATAGTCCGAAAGGTTCATATCTGGCAGGCGAGCAGAAAATTCCTGCTCGAGCGTAGTATTCCGCCAGTTCTTCTTCGGTCAGATGACCCAACGCGGTCACGTTCTCCATCGGCCTGCGACCGCCGTTCGGATGGGTATCATCGCCCGCAACGAGAACCGGCCATTCAATCTCCGGCGCGGCGTCGCACAAAAGCGATATGTTCTTGGCCTCATCCCAGATGCGGCCGGCTGCCAGCACGAATGGCTCCTTCCTGGCCGGATGATAGCGAGCGGCAGTGCGCGCGTTCGCAATTACTGCGCTCGCGCGAAGCGGGCCGTAGCAACGGTCGAGTTCGCTCAGCATGGCGCGGGTGGGAGCGACTACGAAGTCGGCGGCGCGAATACCCCATGTCACCTGGCGTCGATAGCGGTCCCACTCCCGCGGCGCCGTCCGTCCCCTGACCGCGCTCCACCACGACAGCACGCAGGAATGACCGACCATCACGCAAGGCTCGTTCCAAGGGAGCTGACCATGGGCATAGCTGTTCAAGTGGATCACGTCCGGCGCCAGATCCCGCTCCAGCGCAAGCAGCCAATCGGCCGCACGCTCTATGTCGCCCCAGGGGTCCTCCATCCATTCCAGCTTGTACGTGCTCTCGTAGACTTGCAGGTTGGGAATTCGTCGGCACTGTTGGCGTTGGTAACTGGTCAGCGCAGCGCCCATGACGGCCAGCGCAATTTGGATCTGATGTCTGGAAAGCGCGTGCGCAAGCTCCATCGCGTACGTCCACACGCCGCCAATCGTATCGGCCGTCATGAGGATGCGCCGGATGGGCCTGGCCTCAGTCATTGCTGAGCCTCGTTGCAGACTGCCGCAGATCCTCGTTCGCTACCGGAACAGCGCGCTGAGTGCTCCGATTCAGGACCAATCGGCTTTTGCTAACGCCGCTCATGCGTTGGATTTCGTTCGAGCTGCACCAACGGCTCAGGGCGGCTCTCCTGAATATCGCTGAATTCGGTGAAGCGCGCCAGATAATATTCGTGCGCTCTCTCCCACGCACGATCATCGGGCGCGCCCCACAACCGCCTGTAGTCTGGGGACCCCGGATATGGAAACAGGGGAACAGGCTCATTGGCCCACACCCCGTGATCCATGACGTAACGCCGAAATTCACTCACCGCGACCGGATCGTCATGCTGGATCTGGATCAGGTTGGCCTGCACAAAGGGCACGCGCTGCTTGGCATACACCAGCCGCTCGGCAAGCTCCATCGTGGACATGCGACATCTTTTATCGAGCCACGCCCGCCCTTCCGGAGTAGCGCTCTCAATCCCTGCTTCGATGGAGACACAGCCTGCCTGTCCGAGCAGATCGATCATCGCGTGATTCCACAGGTCAATCCTGGTCTGCACGCCAAATTTGATGCCGCGCGCGCCGACGGCTTCGAGCAAATCCTTATTCGGAAGAAAGATCTCGTCGATAAAGTACACATACTCGGCGCCGGATTCCACGAGGCCGTCGAGTTCTTCGAGTACAGTGGCCAGCGGCCGCTTGCGGAACTGGTTGCGGAAGTTGTCCTTTGCGCAAAAAGTGCAGTGATACGGACATCCGCGCGATGTCTCCATTTCAGCGCCCGGTCCAGCGGGAGCGGCGTCGAAGCGGTGATGATGATGGGAGTGCCGCGCGATTGCAGCCGCATCCCAACGCAAAGGCGGCAGATCCTGCATATCCGCCGCGTGCGGCGAGCCTTGCACACGCGGCCTGCCGTCCTCCGGATATGCGATCGAAGCAACCGAGCTCCAATCGCCGGCAAGCCGCGGCAGGATCTCCTCGCATTCGCCGATGACAACTACATCAGCCCCGAGCTTACGCAGAGCCGTCGCCGGCGTGGTTGACGCATGTGGACCAACGCCCACCACCACGCCGGCGATATCGCGGACGCCAGCAACCAATTGCTGGGGAACGCGGAGTTCAGGAGGCGCGCACCTCCAGAAAAGATAGCTGGGCGCTGTGGTAACTACGGTAAAGTCTGGTCGGAACGCTGAGAGCCGCCGTCGCACTTCGTCCAGGTTGAGATGTTCGAGTTGCGCATCGATGATCTCCGCGACGTGCCCTTCTCGCTCCAGCAGCGCCTTCGAATAGCCGTATTCCAGCGGCAAATGCGGTTCACGGCAGCCAAAATAAATGCTGCCCTCAAACGTCCAGTTGGGATTCAGCAGAGCGAATCTCATGAGACCGCCAGCTCCACTGGCGCGCCGTGTCTCGTTTCAAGCAGCCAGCTGTGCAGACGCTGCAAACCTTCCTGCGGGCTGACCTTCGGACTCCAGCCTGTCGCCTGGCGAAACTTGGCGGCATCGGTCACGTAGTATCTCTGATCGCCGGACCGGCTTGGCTCAAAGCGCACGCCCGGCGCATGCCCGGTCATCCGCCCGATCAGATCTACCAGTTCGAGCAGGCTCACAGCGCGCGCCACGCCGCCGCCGATGTTAAACGCCTGACCGCTCAAGGCATCAATCTGCCTCCAGGCGAGGAAAAACGCCTCCATTAAGTCATCGATAAAAAGAATGTCGCGGACCTGGAGACCGTCTCCGTAAATCGTGATGGGCCGTTTAGCGAGTGCGCGAATCAAAAAATGCGCAACCCATCCTTGATCCTCTGTGCCGAACTGGTGAGGTCCGTAGATACAACTCATGCGAAACACGACCGTGCGCAGCCCGTAAGACCGAGCGTAATCGCGCACGTATTGCTCGGCGGCGCCTTTGGAACACCCATAGGGCGTATGAAAATCTAGAGGCCGCGCTTCGCTGATGCCATGCTGGGCAATGAACCGGTCTACAGGCGCATAGCGACAGCCATCCGCCCGCAGATCCACGTCCTCCAGTCCTCCGTAGACCTTGTTCGTCGATGTGTAAATCAACGACGGTCGGTTGTTCCTGGCCCGTATCGCCTCCAGTACGTTCAATGTCCCGGTGACATTCGTTTCAAAGTCGTTCCGCGGATCGAGAAGGCTGGTTGTAACTGCCACCTGCGCGGCGAAATGAAAAACATGGCTGACGTTTTCAACTGCGCGGCGCACAACAGCCGGATCACGTACGTCAGCAGCGACGACCGTCACCAGCCGTCCGTGCCTTTGTTGCAACCAGGCGACGTTCTGTCGCACTCCCTCGCGCGACAGATTGTCCAGGATGGTTACGCGGCAACCATCTTTCAACATGCGGTCCGCCACATTCGTTCCTATGAATCCGGCGCCCCCGGTGATGAGCACGGCTGACAATTGCGGATCGGAAGTGGGCCGCACATGGCCGTTCTGCTTAGGTTCACATTGCATCAGACTACGAGCCCCCGCGCCGTTAACTCCTCGCGCGCTTCATTAAACCGGTCGTGAGCTTCCTTTCCATCGAGCCAAGCGGCGAGATCGAGGAGCCCGTCCTCTAGCTCTACAGAGGGCTCGTAGCCCAGAATACTCCTGGCGCGCGAGATGTCCGGAAAGCAGTGTCGGATGTCGCCGACCCGATATTTGCCCGCAATCTCGGCCTCTATATTTGTCTTCCCCAATGTTTTTGCAATTCGCTGAGCGACTTCCTTGATTGTGATTTGCCGACCGCTGCCGATGTTGAACACGTGGCCGTCTGCCGCGGGCGCCTCAAGCGCGAGCCGGCACGCTCGCGCTACATCATAGACACTCACGAAGTCTCGCAACTGGTTCCCATCCTCGAAGATCAGAGGAGGTTTATTGTTTAAGAGTCTCGACGCAAAGATCGCCAGCACTCCCGTATAGGGATTTGAAAGCGACTGGTTCGGTCCGTAGACGTTGAAAAAACGCAATGCAACGCTCGCTATGTTATAAGCGCGTCCGATCATCAGACACAGACGCTCCTGGTCATATTTCGAGAGCGCATACACCGATGCCAGCGAAGGCGCCTTCCATTCCGGCGTGATGACCGGACGAAGAATTTCACCCTGTCCGTTGCGCATTTCCCAGTCATTACGCCTCAATTGATCAAGCGACCGCTCGACGTCCGCGTAGATTGCGCCATCCGGGCCTTGATAGAGGCCCTCCCCATAAATGCTCATGCTTGAGGCGACAACAAGCCGTTCTACAGGCTGATTGATTAAGGCTTCGAGCAAAACGGCAGTGCCAACATTGTTGACGTCGGTGTAACGGACCAGATCGTACATACTCTGGCCTACGCCAACAATCGCAACAAAGTGGTAAACTGCGTCGATTCCTTTCAACGCCCGTTTCACCGCTTCGGGATTGCGAATGTCGTCAACAATAACCTCTACCTCCGGGTTCAGATAGCTGGGTATCTGTCGCGCAGGTCCGTGAACCTGTGCAGATAGATTATCGAGGACGCGTACACGGTACCCATGCTGCAGCAATTCATCAGCGAGGTGAGAACCAATAAAACCCGCGCCGCCCGTAACCAGAATATTGCGCATCTGCGAGTTCTCCTGTAGATGTTCTGGCCAGCACCACGTTACGCGCGAAACTGCTGTTTTGTACAGCCGCGTTGGATTCCTCTTTTGAGCTTCGGAACAGCATTTTCGGCGGCGTGCTCGGCGCGTTACCGTTCAAGCAGGGTGTTCCGACTCACTGCGCCACGTGGTTCTGGCTTTTCAGTCGCGCCAAAATCGGCCTTGGCTTCCGTGCTGGTGGCGATGTCTGTGGCTCCGGTCTGCGCTAAAATCTCCTTCGCGCGCTTTATCCAGTCAGAGTTGTCGCAATGGACCGAGAGTAGAATCCCGCCATTTCGGATTCTCCCTTCATAGCGTTTTGCCTCATATTCTGGGATGCCAACGCCAATGAGAGCTCCGGTAAATCCCCCCACTACGCCGCCTGCCCCGATTCCGCTGAGCATGGCTACGATTGGACCCGCCGCGATAAACGGGCCAATGCCTGGGATGGCAAGCGCGCCAATGCCAGCCAGCCAGCCCAAGGCTCCTCCGAGAATTGCTCCGGCGCCTGCGCCTGCCGTTGCGCCTTCAGGCGCCTTGGTGTGCTTTTCGTGCGCAAAGTCCTTGTTGCCGAGATTCTCGGGGAACAGGACAGAGATGTCCGTGTTCCGGAACCCCGATCGCTTGAAAGCTTCAATAGCCTCAGACACCGTGATCTGGTCGGGGTAAATGCCAAATGCTGCTGTATTCTTTCCCGCCATAGTTCTTCCGCCTCCATCCAGGACGCTAGCCGTCCCTCCTCAGCCGTTGCAACCCGACGGCTTCTACTTCCAGTCCGGGAGTCCCTCTCCCGACGTACAGCGCACGTAAGTAGCAAGCCCGCTTCCAACCTCTATCGCCAATGCTAAGCTGCTGAAATAGTATGCAATTAGACGTTTCCAGGATGACCGGCGCGTGGATCTTCTTACCTGACGGCGTAATTCTTACAATAAGTTCATGCGCGGGTAACGTTAGTTACTGGGGAACTTACTAGCTCGGGGATGGCGCGCTGTTTGCATGAGCATCAGCGGTGAAGAAATGGCAGCTACCGTCTGGAAAGGCTACATTACGTTTGGACTGATCTCGATTCCGGTTCGCCTGTATACCGCGGCGCGGAATGAGCGCGTCAGCTTTCACATGATCCACGCCGCGTGCAACACGCGAATCAAGCAACACCTGTTCTGTCCGCACTGTGATCGCACCGTCGATCGGTCCGAAATTGTGAAGGGTTACGAGATCAATAAAGGGAACTGGATCGTCATCGAGGAGGACGAGATTCGGAAGATCGCGCCTCAATCGACCGACAACATGGACATACTGGAATTCGTGCGCTTATCTGACGTAGACCCTATTTATTTCGATGCATCATACTACGTAGTGCCTGAAGAACCTGGGCGGCGCGCATACAGTCTTCTGCTTGAAACGATGCGCAAGACCGGGTATGCCGCCCTCGCCAAAGTGGCCATGCATCAACGGGAATACGTGGTTGTAATTCGTCCTCGGGAACAGGGATTGACTCTGCACACGATTTATTACGCCAACGAAGTGCGAGCCGTGCCGGAATACGCGAAGATTGCGACTGCTGAGCTAAAGCCGCAGGAAGTCCAGCTTGCAGAACAACTGGTGAAGAGTCTTGCAGGCCCGTTCGAGCCTGCCCGCTACGAGGATGAATACCAGAAGAGGCTGCTTGAACTGATCGAAGCCAAGGAGGAGGGCAGGGCGGTGCGTGCGGCTCCGCACAAGAAAAGGGCGCCCGTAATCGATCTGATGGCCGCTCTGCAAAAAAGCCTGGGACAGGTCGCGGAACGGAAGCCCGCGGCCAAAGCTTCCCCCTCCCTTCATGGCGCCACGCATGGCAAGACCCGCCGGACGGCGGCAAAGCGCGCCGCGAGTTAAAAGGCGGCCGGTCCACGCGACCACGTTGTCGGGGCGTGCTTACAATTTGCCTCAACAGAACCGCTCGACGGCAAACGCGGCTCAACCATCAAGTCTCTCCACGATCAGCTTAGGCGCTCTGATTCGTCACGCCACTTGTAATCTACAGTGTCTTCCCGCTTGCGCCCGGCCGATGCAATTGTGTAGCATTATTCGCTAAATCCGCCAACGAGCAGGAGGCAAAAATATGAAACGTTCAGCGCTCGTCAGGGCCATCCAGGCGCTGTGCGTGGCGACATTCGCGCACCCCGGTTTTTCTCAATCGATCACGGGCGACTTGGTCGTAAACGTCGCCGACCCGTCCGGCGCGGTGATTTCAGGAGCAAAGCTGGAGTTGACGCAGGTTGAAACGAACGTCAAGTTCCAGGGCGAGACGGATTCACTAGGCAGTTTTCTGTTCAGCCAGTTGAAACCAGGCCCATACCGTCTGGATATCACCGCCAGCGGGTTCCAAAAGGCGAGTATAACCGACATCGTCATCGCCATCGGACAGCGCGCGCACGTTGACGCCAAGCTGACCGTAGGCGCGATTACGCAGCAAGTGAGCGTATCTGCCGCCGCGGAGACTCTTCTGAATGCCGAGAGCGCATCGGTAGGCCAGGTGATCACAGATACAGCGATCGCGGAACTGCCGCTGAATGGCCGGAACTTCATCCAGCTTGCGCAGATTTCCGCAGGCGCCGCTCCCGTCGGAATAGGCGTTTCGCCCGCGACGAGTTGGACAGGCCGCAGCGACTCAACACTCTCCATTGCTGGCGGCCGCGAAACCAACAACAGCTTTCTTGTAAACGGGATTGAAACGCGCAATGCCCGCTTCGGCAGCGCCGGCATCCGGCCCTCCGCCGATGCCATCGAGGAGTTCCGCGTTCAGCGTTCCACTTTCGGCGCTGAGTTTGGGAGGAGTTCGGCGATCATCAACACAACTATCCGTTCAGGCACAAACGATCTGCACCTTGCTGTCTACGAATTCCTTCGCAACCGCAGCCTGGACGCGAACGATTTCTTCGCCAATCGCGCGGGTCGGCCCAAGCCGCCGTTCGTGCAAAACAATTTCGGGACGGCTGTGGGCGGACCGGTAGTGATACCGGGCTATAACGGACGAAACAAGACGTTCTGGTTCTTCAACTACGAAGGATTCCGGCAGAGGCAGGCTAACACCGCCACCGGCCTGTATCCGTCGCCGGCGCAGATGGCTGGCAACCTGGCCGACGACAGCGCCGGCACGGGCATTCTTCCCACGAGTTCGCCCTTGTGCGTCGCGAATCCTACTTCCCGAAAGTGTCACGACGTGATCGACCCGCTTAGCGGACAGCCTTTTCCCGGCAATGTCATCCCCAGCAATCGGCTGGACCCTATCGTGCTCAAGCAGTTGCCCTACCAGCCCAAGCCGAACGTCGCCGTACCCGCGAATTCGCCGGACTTCCCGACCTTCAACACCGTTGGCTTTCCTAAACGAATCAATGACTGGGACCAGTACAATGTCCGCCTCGATCACCATTTCAGCTCGAACGACATTCTGTATGGAACCTTCTCCAACTCGGATGAAAGCCTGTTCAGTCCTGCGCTCCGACCCCTGGGAGGCGACGTATATCCCCAAACCGACCGACTGTACACGGTTACCTACAATCGCATCATCAGCCCGACAATGATTAATGAATTCCGGTTCGGCTATAATCGCAGCCTGACGTACCGGCAGGCCGAGACGTCGCTGACCAAGGACTACGCAAAGGAGGTGTTCGGGCTTAAGAACACCTCTCCCAATCCCTTCGATTTTGGCGTACCTCAATTCAACCCATCTGGATTTAGTGGAGTCGGATCCCTCTCCGAAGCGATCGGCGCTACGGACACAAATATTCAATTTACAGACAACTTCAGTTGGAACAGACCAAAGCACAACTTGCGGCTTGGACTGGCTGTAAGTCGTCAGCGCTACGATCAGATCACCGATTTCTCGGGCAATCCCAGTTTCAACTTCGATGGCCGTTTTACTGGCATGCAAGGCCTGGGCCTTGCTGATATGCTGCTCGGCTTGCCGATTTCCGCCTCCGGCGCTCTGGGCGATTCCAGCCAGTTCCTCCGCACTACGTTTTATGCGGGCTATGTACAGGATGACTGGCGCGTCACGCCGGATCTCACTCTGAATTTCGGGCTGCGCTATGAATATGCCGCCGCCCCTGCCGAGACGCGAGGCAAAGCGCTCGTATTCGCGCCCGACCTGGGAATTGTTGTATACGCCAATCACGGCGTGCGGCCATCGATTGTGGATCCAGACTGGAATAATTTCGCGCCGCGGTTCGGGTTTGCTTACAGACCTGCGTTTTCCAAGAATACAGTCATCCGCGGGGGCTTCGGCGTTTACTACACCACGGATAACTTCAACGAGGAGCAGTTTAAAGTGATCGGCCCGCCATTCTATCAGTCGCAGACGTTGAACAGCGATCCCACGAAACCCACTCTGTCCATGGCCAACATGCTGCCTTCGTTTTCCGCTTCACCCAACTTGAATCCTTTCTCGTTTGACCGCCACAATCGCACGCCCTACCTCAGTCAGTGGTCTTTCGGCGTGCAGCGCACCTTTGGGCGGGACTATCTTCTCGAGATCGAATACGCTGGCAGCACAGGACAGAAGCTGCCCGAGCGGCGCAATTTGAATATCGCGAGACTGGATCCCACAGGGACGGTCCCGATTGTTAATCGCGTGCCATACCCGCAGTACGGATTCATTCTGCTCACGTACAACGGAGGCTGGTCAAGCTATAACGCTATGACAACCCGTCTTGAAAAGCGATTCAGCGGAGGTTTGTACATGCTCGCCTCCTACACCTGGCAGAAGGCGCTGGACCTTGGCGCCACAGACGACTTCTCAGCCATTTCTGTCGAGTTTAAGAAGTGGGACAAAGGGCCGAGCGATTATGATGTGCCTCACCGTTTTGTTTACAGCTACGTGTATGAGCTGCCGTTCGGGCGCGGGAAGCGCTTTGGCGGCGGCGTAACCGGCCTCGCAGACAAGATCATCACTGGGTGGCAAGTGACCGGGATTACCACCTTCGCAAAAGGTCAGTTCCAGACCCCCACGCTCGGAGTAGACTGGCTGAACGCCGGCTCGTTCACTAGCTCGAGACCCAATATTATCGGCGATTACACAGCAGGCCGCAGCCTGCCGGATGCGTATCTCAACGCGAGCGCCTTCGATTACCCGCGCGACGGGAACGGTCAGCGTGTTCACTTGGAAGGCAACGCCGGTCGCAACTCCATAGAACAGCCGGGTCTCAACAACTGGGACCTCGGCGTGTTTAAGAACACTCGCGTCGGCGAGCGCTTTAACGCCCAGTTTCGCTGGGAGATGTTCAATGCGTGGAACCATACGCAGTTTGGTCCAGCGAACCTGAGCGTCACTAGCTCGAATTTCGGTAAAATCACAGGCTTGCTCGTAAGCCCGCGCCGAATGCAATTCGGATTGCGCCTGTCATTCTGATTGCGACCGAGCCGCGGCAAAACAGCAGTCTTTGAGCCGGGCTCGCATCGGCGTCCTGTTGCCGCGCTCTTCGGGTGTTTCGCGCGCCGGCGCGATAACGTGTGCAAGCCATTGGGCGCGTTTCGAATGGGCGATTGCGCTCAGGGCGAATCAGCGCAGGCGCGGGACGAATCCGACTGTGCCGGTCCCGCTCACCTCGGCTGGAGGCGGCCGAATCCGAACTGCGCCTTCAAGACCCGATTTGACGCGTCCACGAGAGCCGATGCATTGAAGCCCGGCTGATCCGGGTTGCCGAATCGCAGATCGAAAACATCCACGCGTGTCGCCGTCTCAGGCTCGGGCGCCGGGGTTGTCTGCCACAGCGGAAAGGCGGAGAAGTCCAGGAAAACACGAAAGGGTTGTGTTTGCGCTGCCGCTTCCATCGCCGCCGATCGCGGCGTTTTGAACAGGACCCGGCCGCGAGTCGGGTCGAAATCATCCGGCAAGCCCACGGGCAGCATCACATACGCCTCAGAGAGTTCGACCAAACCAGTCCAGTGGAACGGATTCGCCGGGCTGGGAAACGCGGCGGTTTGCGTCGGCGCTTCCGACCGGTAGACGCGTGCATCGAGCATCGCCAGCGCGCGCTCATGCGCCAGGTAGCGACCGAAATCGTAGGCTCCGATCAGCGCAAGCGCAAAGATTGCCCAGCCACGGCCCGGGTTCTCTTTCGCGCCGATTTCATTGCTCACCAGGCGCGCCAGGGCAGGCGCCGCCAGAGCGAACAGCAGAATGATCCAGATCCAAACATCGATAACGCTGGTAATGTCCAACCTGAGCCAGCGGCCAGAAAACGGCAGCAACAGGCGGACGCCATACACGTTTGTGAAATCCAGCGCAAGGTGACTGAGAACAGCGACTAGGGAAATGGCAAATGCCCTGAACCACGAGATGGGCTTTCGGTGGACCATACGGATAATCGCAACAGGCAGCAGCGCAATCAGGGGCGCGGCAGCAAGCGCATGCGTAATCCAGCGATGGTATTCCAGATATGTCACAGGTCCGCCGAACCAGCTAACGACGTCAATATCGGGGCTGTTAGCCGCCATTGCGAGCAGCAACGTCCCTCGCGGTGAAAATCGCTTCAGGCCGGCCCGCGCCAGCATCACGCCGGTCAGCGTATGTGTCAGATTGTCCAATCCACCAGCTTACGCGACGCCGGCGCGCGTCCTGCCAGGCCCTCCCGTTACATTCGGACCGGATGATGAGTCTGACCTGCCGCCGGCATCCGGGCGCTGCTTCAAATCTTCGGCAGTTGGGGTTAATTATGAGGCGCGGAGGTTGTCCATCAAGACCCTCGCGAGTTGATCCGAATCGACATTGCCGCCGGATAAGATGACGCCCGCGCGTTCTATGTGCGGCGGCAATTTCCGGAACAGCGCAGCGGCGGCAGCGACGGCGCCGCTGGGTTCGACGAGCATCTTCATGCGCGCCAGCAGAAATCGCATGGCCTCCATGATTTCTGCTTCCGTCACCAACAGGACTTCTTCAACATTCCGCTGAATGATAGGAAAGGTAATAGCGCCCGGCTTGGGCGACCGCAATCCGTCGGCGATCGTGTCCGGCGGCGAGATCTCGGTCCGCTCTCCCGCTTTGAGCGACAAGTAGGTGTCATTGGCCCGTTCTGGCTCCACTCCGAAAATCCGGATCCCAGGCCTCATCGCCTTGGCGGCAATGGAGGAACCCGAGATGAGACCACCGCCGCCGATCGGTACCAGAAGCGCATCGAGATCCGGCGCCTCGCGCAGCAGCTCCATCGCCGCCGTGCCCTGACCAGCGATGATCAGTGGGTGATCGTACGGCGGAACCAGCGTCGCGCCGGTCTGGGCCGCGACGCGGGCGCCCAACGCTTCGCGGTCTTCCTTGAAGCGGTCATACAGGATGATTTGCGACCCCTGAGCCCGCGTCGCCTCGAGCTTCGCCTTCGGCGCATCCTGAGGCATCACCAGCGTTGCTTTGATGCCGGCTTCACACGCCGCAATCGCTACGGCTTGCGCGTGGTTGCCGCTGGAAAAGGCAACCACGCCTTTTTCGCGTTGTTCGGTCGGGATGGAGAAAATGAAATTCGACGCTCCGCGAATCTTGAACGCGCCGCCTCGCTGCAGATTCTCGCACTTAAAAAATACCGACAGTCCGGCTTCCCGGTTGAAGCCGCGCGACGTCATCACTGGCGTGCGCTGGGCGATGCTCGCGATGCGCGCCGAGGCTTGCTCGACGTCTGCGAAGCGGACCGGCTCAATATCCGGCGCGTTTGTCGACGACATTCTCTAGCGGCTCGCCATTCATGAAGCGCTGAAAATTTTTAACGAACATTCGCGCTGCGGATTCAATCCAGCCGGAAAAGTGGTCGGCTGCATGGGGGGAGAGCAGCACATTCTTGAGTCCAAAAAAAGGATGTCCGGGAGGCAATGGCTCCTGGTTAAAAACATCCAGAGCCGCGCCTCGGATGCGTCCTTGGCGCAGCGCATCGATGAGTGCGGCTTCGTCGACCACCGGGCCGCGTCCGACGTTGATGAGCACGGCGGTCGATTTCATGATCGCAAGCTCGCGCACTCCAATCATTCCTCTCGTCTCGGCGGTATTCGGCGCGGCGATCAGCACGTAATCAGCCTCGCGCAGCAGCTCATC
>Ga0070740_10002332_pt1 | contig 22631 bp, 23 predicted proteins | sample Coa_R2_FD_67286 | JGI IMG/M metagenome (GOLD analysis project Ga0070740, IMG submission 67286) | Surface soil microbial communities from Centralia Pennsylvania, which are recovering from an underground coalmine fire - Coalmine... | ecosystem: Environmental > Terrestrial > Soil > Unclassified ...
CATGCGATAATCAACTCGTCCAGGCTCATAGCCACTCTCCTCAGCAGGTGATTGGTCGTTCTGAGGACGAAGACGCTATGCGCCTGGTTTTTTAACACAACAACATGCACATCGGGTTAACTAATATCCAGGTATCGTTCAAAACGGCTCCTCTTCCCCCGCAGTCCGTACTAGCCTCATTCAAATGGTACGCCAGTAGACCTGTGCCCAGGACAAATGCTCCCGTAATAAGATAGCATGGCACTGCTCCAACTACTAATGCTGTACACACTATACTACCAACAACGCCCATACCAAGACTATCAGCCTCCAGGTCCGTGACAATATGGTTCACCAGGCACCCATTCATATAAACGCTGAAAGTGAACCAATGAGCCTCGAAAGACGACTGATCTCGGCTACACGCGACAGCCATGAGATGAGCCGTCTGCAAGACGGAGAGGGCGCTGCGGCGGTGCTGCTGGATTTGATCGTGCAGGACAGCCTCCAGCCCCTTGGGCGAAGCGCCGTCGCGCATTGGTCACTGTCGCCTCAGACCCATCGAACGCCTCGGCCAGCGCTGCTGTACTCCAACCCTCGGCTGATTTGAGCAGAATCCGGGCGCGGGTGAGTGTGCGCGCATTGGCTTTGCCGCGATGGACAAAGCGCTCCAGGGCCGCACGCTCCTCCTGGGTCAAGGTCACAGAGGGTGGGTGTGGCATGACAGGCTCTCCGTTTTTTAGCCCCAGTATAGCACCTCCCCAATATCAAATCGAACGGCCACTAGTTTCTCAGGCATTTAAGTAGATGGTCAACAGCAGAGAAGCCAGGCGCGGACAAAGTGAACACTCTCCCCTCAGCCTTTTTACGGGGAAGTCGCGGCGGGCGTCCCAAAAGCAGAAGGCTGATGAATGGGAGTGAGCGGAGCGTCTCCGACACGTGGCACACACAAATCCATGTCTTGAAAAGGGGGTTCCGACACGCGGTTAAGCAGTAAAATCGCCTATAATGCGCTTGCTTGCTGCTGGCGGCGTTGTGGGCAATGCCGCTTGTAGAGGGGTTTGCGCTGGTGAGTAAAAGTGGGTGGGGCTGACAGGATTCGAACCTGCGACACGCGGTTTAGGAAACCGCTGCTCTCTCCCCTGAGCTACAGCCCCATGAGATACGTCACAATTATACGCCATCAACGGCACAGAGCGCAACGGGGCACCCTCCAGGGAAGCGCCTAAAATCCCCTTAAACGCTCTTTTTGGGCGGAACCGTAGCTCTTCCCCGTTGCGCCGAGACACGTTTTTACTCCTTCTTCCCCCGTTTTCCCCCGCGTAGCCTCTTCTTCAAGTCCAACCGCTCCAACGGAGAGAACCGCGCCTGCTGCTGCCTGGCCTCACGGCTCGTAAACTCTTTCAGATACCGCTCTGTCGTCTTCACATCGGTATGCCCCATCAACCGCGAGAGCTTGTACAGATCACCGCCTTGCTCAAGAAACATCCGAGCAAACGTATGTCGAAACGTATGGGCTGACACACGCACCCCCTCAAGCCCCACCCGCTTCTTGATCTCGACAAGCAATTGTTCGACCCCGCTGGGCGTCAAGGGCTGCCCCCGCACATTGACAAACACCTCTCGAATCTCAGGAGATGCCGGACGCCGATACTTTGCCAGGTACTTCCAGAGCAGCCTACGCACCTCTGGGCTAATCCCAACTTCCCGTTCTTTGCGCCCCTTCCCAAAGACCGCAATATAGTCCTCATGCACCTGCTCGACAGTCAAGCCACACAATTCCGAAACACGGATACCTGTATCCAAGAGCAGGAGCATGATCGTATAATCCCGAAAGCCTATCCGTGTCTTCGTATCGCAAGCCGCCAGCAACGCCTCTAACCGCTCTGGAGTAAAAGTTGCAATCAAATACTGCGGCGTTTTAGGCAGTTTCACCCGCTGCGCCGGATTGCTGTTCAATAACTCTTCTTCCACTGCCCAGGTAAAGAAGCTCCTAAGCACCTGAACATACCCCTTGACCGTTAAGGGCGAGATGCAGCGCTCCTCTTTGGTGGACTTTAACGGGTTATTCTCATTGGCCTTGGTCTGCTGCATGTGCAGCACGAACGCTCGCAGATGGGCTGGTGTGATTGCTTCTAATTCCGTCACTCCCTGCTCTGCTGCCAATACGGCGGCAAAATGCTGGAGCTTCTGCCGATACCATTCCAGCGTCTTGAAACTTAGGCCCCGCACCTGCCCATCAAGCAAATAGCCCTTGATAGCATCCCTCAACAGCATTTGCCCACTCCTTTACCCTTGCTGCTATGCTGCTACGATGCCCACCACTGGCAAACCAAAGCGTTGCCGCTTGTCCAGCACCACCGACCCGAACGCTTGCCCCCGCGCTGCCAGATACGCCGCCGCCTGGTCACAGAGCCAATGAAAGACCAGCGAGACATCCACCTGCCGCGAGGCATACGGCCCGCCCAGCCACGCCGACACCGACGAGGCATAGCCCACTACCGTTGCCACCGCCCGCCCTAGCGCCACCTGCCGCTTACGGGAGCGCACGAGCGGACACGACGGGAGCGCCGCAAAGCGCGCCGCCTGCACGACCTGCCAGAGCGGATGCACCGCCCACCGCGCCCGATTCGGGTCCGTTGATGGGACACAGTAGCGCAGCCACGCCCCCGTGCTGTAGGCCCACAGATCAGCCAACCGATCTAGCACGTCATAATGGTCGGTCAGCCCAAACTCTCGCAGGAAATCGCGGGTATAGCGGAACTCAACCCGCGTGACGGGAGCCTGCCCATCCCAACCACCAGCCCGCCACAGATCAAAGAACCAGACTTTATCAGGCGAGTGCTGGCGAATCTCTAGCACCTTGTCATAGATCGCGCAGCTATGCGCCGCGCCCCGCGAGAAGGCATAGCCAGAGACGCGACGACACCACATCTGCACCTGCGTCTCAGGAGCCAGCGCCCCATCAGCGCCTTGCTGCTCTGGGAGTTCTTTGACCCACCGATGGGAGCGGCTAATAAAGCCTTGCTCAGCGAAATCGCCCGGCGTCACCCCCGCAATATCAGCGCACAGATGCAACTCTGACAGGCTAATGACCGCCGACCCGCCGAACATCTCTCGCAAGAAATGGTCAGCCTGCGAAATGGCGACATCTAACCCTACTTTCCAGAGGTATTCAGCCGCGACCCGCGCCCGACAGATTGGGCCACACTTGCCCAGCCCCACATTGAGCGTGAAACTCGGAGAGCGCAGCACCCAGCGCCAGGCACCTTTCCCCGCCCCATAGGGTTCCACCATCAACCGCTCACCCCCAAACGCCCAGGACGATGGCACCGCCTCTTGTCGCTCTTGCGCCGTCTCTTTGCGCGTATCCAGTTCTACCGCCAACCCTTCAGGGAGCACCCCTTGCACCGTCAACCAGACCGTATCAGCCCCCGCCAGGACGACCCGCGCCCCTGGGGGCATCCTCACCCCCTCTTGCGCCACATGGCGACGTGGCCGCCCCTGTGGCCTCTTTCCCATCGCCATTCCAGCACCTCACTTTTTGTATTTCTGGGGGCCTGTGTTACTTGTTCGGCCCCCAAACACCGACCAGCAACACACACTGACAGCGCACACCGACGCGGGGCGCTGCCCCGCACCCTGCCAAGGGGGCGCTGCCCCCTGGACCCCCGCCAGGGAGCAAGGCTCCCTGGACCCTGGCGCGTGGCGTTTGCGCCCGCGAACGGGAGCGGCCTACGGACTCCCCCATTTTCTCGCGGCGCGTCTCCACCTTGCGCTCGTGTGGTGTGACGGCTGGTGCCGACGACGCCGAAAGGGATAGACCGCAGCCTGCTCTCCCTCCGGCGTCGTCGGACACCAAGCCTACCACACGGCGCAAGGTAGTACGCGCTCGCTGAAAATGGGGGTTGAGGAGTCGGGCCAACAGGTACGGGCCTCAGAGCGCCTCAGAGATACCCGCAGCCCGCTCGCTTGGTTGGCGCGTTATCCTGGGGACGCGGCAGGAGCCATGCGCTCCCAGCGCCCACGCGAGCAGGGTAGCCGCTTGGCTATCTGTCTTGCATCTCTGCCGGAACGGAAGGGCGTCACCTTGCTTTAGCGTCACATGCACAGACAACAGGGCATCAATTGACGACGCGATGCAGGGGCATCGCGCGTCAATTGACGCCCTCCGTCCGGCATAGCATGCAAGCACAGCAGCCAATCCGTCTCCCCCCCACGCGCACACGAGAGGAGACCACCGGCCCCGCCACGACCACCAGGAGCCACGCCCACCCACACGAGCAGGCACCCGCGCCCCACTGAGGCACCCCTCGGCCTGCCCCACCTGGCCGACCTCCTACGCCCCCCGTGCTTCAGGGAACGGCGCTACCCTGGCCCCTGGTGGAGCCACTGGCCCCGCCGACGCCGAAGAGAGCGCCGACCTGGGCACCCCCAACGCCCGCATCCCTGCCAGCACCGGCCCCACGTCCAGATCACAATACGCCCCCTGAAACTCCGTCAACTCAGGACCATAGCGGAAAATCCCCCGCCCTGGCACCGCTGGCAGCAAGGCCGCTGCTGGATCATCCAGTACCAACCGGCTATTGGTCTCATCCCGCACCCGAAAGCACACCACCGCCGGAATATTGGCCCGCAGACTTCCAGGCAACACGTCAGCATCGGGCCGTTGGGTAGCAACCACCACATGCAACGCCAACGCCCGCCCAATGCTGGTTGCCCGATGCAAAAGCGAGAGCAGCTTCGTATGCTCTGGCCGCGCAACCGGAGCCAGCGTTAACTGCGCTAGCTCATCAATCACCAGCACCCCTGGCAGTAGTTCTGCCCGCCGATCAGGGAACCGCTGCCAGAACTCGGACGCCGACGCGCAGCCCACCGCACGCAGGAACCCCAAGCGCCGTTCTAGCTCGTCTACAAAGGTCTGAAGCGCCGCCAGCGCCGTCTCCCATTCCCCCGCGACTCCCACCACATAGGGCGCAGCCTCATAACGGGCAAACTCTAGCCCGCCCTTCAGATCAATGAGCCACACCAAGACCCGCCTGGCTTCTAGCTGCTCTGGTTCAATGAAGCACACCAGCGACGCCAGCACACTATGCAGCAGGGTAGACTTGCCCGCCCCTGTTTCCCCCGCAATCAACAAATGGGGACAGGACGCCAGATCACACCAGAGCGGCCCCCAAGGCGATTGCCCTAGCAGAAAAGTGAGCGCCTGCGCTGAGAGCGGCTGCGCCGAGAGCGGCACCCGCACTGGCAAGGGAGAGAGTGCCGCATCCAGCCACACCCGCGCAGGCAACGCGACATCCCGCCAGACCCGCACCGCATGCCAGCCCATTCCCGACGCCAACGCCCCCGCTCGCTCTTGCACCTGCTCATAGGTAATGCCTGCTGGCAGATCAAGCGCGACCTGCTGCAAATAGCGATTCACCGGCTTGACCGCTGCCACACGGGGCACAATCGCCACCGACTGCGAGCCGATACGCTCTGTGACCACCAGCCCGACCCGCCGCAAGACCATCTGCCACCGCGCCAACCGCCACACCCGCCGACACCCCCACAGGAAGAACACTCCCAACCCCACCACCACGCCCACTGCCACCACGCCCTGAAGCCCAGACCCCGCTGTCCACGTCGCGCCTACCGCCACCAACATGAACCCGACCATGCCCAACACCAGCGCCAAGTGCGCCATCTGATACCACCGCACCGTCATGACGCACCCCCTGCAAACGAACGCGCCCGCTGTTCCAGCCAGAACCGTTCGCGCCGATCACGCGGCACGTAGCGCCCCGCCTGGTAATCCGCCACCAACTGCGCGACCTGGCTACGAGTGCGCCGCCCCATTGGAGACGCCCCCACCAGAGACGGCCTCGTTGCCACTGGCGAGCCGACGAAAGGGCCTGCTGTCACGCTGCCCCCCTTCCTGCCCTGCCATCGGCAGCACCCTGGTAAAGAGCGCCTTCGCCGAAGCAGCATGATCTACCGCGCCATCAGGAGACGGCGCAGCCAGCGCCGGAAGCCCGGCAATGCCACCCGACAATATCTCTTCTGGCTCCAAATTAGAAGCGTGCTTGTAGAGCCGCTTGAGCGCCGACAAATGCAGCTTATGCTGATACTTCAGGATGGTTTGCTGCACATCCTCTTCGAGTTCACGCGGCCCCGACTCTGCCAAGGCCAGCGCCATATGGCCGACCAGGAAGGGAATAAACACCAACGCGCACGCGCCTATCGCCATCGCCACCGGCCCAAAGGTCACGGGCTGCCCTGGCTGAAAGATGGTATAGAGCGTGCCCGCCAAATCATGCACGACCACCACCACCACCGCAAGCTTGATATACCGAACGGCTCTGGTCGTTTCAGCCTCCTGGTCCGCTTGCGCCAGCCCCCGCGCCGCCACGCGGTCATAAATGGCCTCAATCCCAAACTGGCGATGGGTCGAAAGCACAAACCCAAAGACCGAAATCGCCAAGAACACCAGCCACTTAATCACTTGCACCTCCACCGCCCCAACCTCCTCTTTCAAGACACTTTCATACATCAGACTGGCCCGCCAGCCAAAAAACGCTTCCAGCGCCAGCACCGACAGCACCATGAGCTTGTACGCCGTCCGGCGACTATGCAGCTTTGCCAGCATCATGCCCCCCTTACGCACGCAAACGGGAGCGTCAGTCCCCACCGACGCCCCCACAATGACCCGCCGATCACTCCCAGAGCGTTCGCGCTGGTTTGGCCCCTGCCGGAGCCGCTCCAACCACCCGCGCTACCGCAACCCATCGCGCCCCATCCCACCGCTCTGCCGCCTGGCACCCCGCACGCGCACACACCCGAACGTCGGGCACGGTGGTGGAGCGCCAGGCATGACCGAGAACCGTACAAAGACGGTGCGGCTTATGCGCCATTGCTTGCCCCCTTGCCGGAACAGAGCGGGCACAAGCGCCGCCCGTTATGCTGGCGTTTCAGCGCCCGCTCTGTCTGGCGTCCGCCCGGCCAGACCCGCGCCACCTCCAAGGTAATGCCCGCCTGGACAACCACCTGCGTGAGCCTGGCCCCCGTTCCCGCCTGGTGCGCCTGCACCCGCGCTGCCACATCATCCGCCGACCCCAGATAATGCCCCGCATGTTTGTACGGCTGGCTGAAATGGAGCAGATACACGGCCATCCTGGCACCTCACCCACGCTACGAAATGCGCTTCACCCGAAACGAGACGAAGGATTGACGCGCCCGAATATCCACCACCTGCAAGCGAACGGGCTGCATCTCCATCTGAGCGCACTGCCCATCAGAGAGCGCATCCCGATCTACGAGCGTCGCGGTCACGGTGCTTTTCATGCCAGGCACCGCCACCGTCAATTCGGTGAGGGTAAAGCCAGGCTTACCGTCTTTGCCCTCAAAGGCGCGATTCTGCGCGCTCATGACCACGCCATCAATGACCATCGCCATAGACTGACCATCCTTTCCTGCCCATCTTGGGCACACGGAGAACCACTCACCAACGAACGGTTGCCCCTCTGGCTGACCACAGGTAGGCCGGGGACCAGTTCACGCGGCCAGCACACCGGTACGCTTAGCTCCTGTCCGTGAGGCATGGCCGCTGCCTCCTTCCTCTTCTCACGTCAGCGCTCGCCGGACACGTCAACAGCGAGGCAAGAGGGCGACTAGCGCATGTGCCAGCGTAGTTAGGGCGCTATTCAGTTGTAAAAGAGCATCTCTTGCGCAGACAGCGCCAACACAACCACGTATCCCTATCCCATTGGTTTCGCTTTTCTGGCATTGAATCTGATAATCATAATCAGATTACTAAAATCATAACCTGATTTCACGGCATTTGTCAATAGGTGAGTCATCAAAATCAGGGGGGGAAAAGTGAATAAGAAAATCTGATATAATCCACAATGAACTAATACAATTTGTATGGAGGGTCTGTGATGTATACCAATCAACCAGCACCGCGCTTGCGTTCAGAAACAAGGCAACTGGTGATACTACCGATAGGTAGCTGTGAACAACATGGGCCATACTTGCCCATTGATACCGACTTACGGATTGCCCAGCTACTTGCCGAAAGGCTGGCGCAATCTTTCACAGATACAAATACCCTGCTGCTTCCTGCCATCCCGTTTAGTTGCTCATGGGAACATAAAGGGCTAGGCACCCTGGCGCTGAATGTCAGCACCCTAGCGGCAGTAATCAACGACATTGCCCATAGCCTGAAGACCTGGCGGATACCCGTGCTACTCATCCTCGTAAATTGGCATGGTGGAAATGATATTCTTGCCCCCCTGGCAACAGAGATCACCGCGAGAGAAAGCATCCCTACAGCCGTTATTCCTGCCATCTCCCAAGTAGGCAAAGCATGGGAAGAGAGCCATATCACGAACGCAAAAGACGTTCACGCTGGCGCAGTTGAAACCTCTGTAATACAAGCCTATTGGCCCGACCTTATAGCTGGGCCTATTCCTGAGATTGCCCACTGCGAACCTGCTATTGCACCCGCAAAGACACAAGCCGTAATGCAAGCGCTCGGCACCCATGCCGTCACCAAGAGCGGGATATGGGGAGCGCCAGAGCAAATAGACGCTAAAAAAGGCGAGTCGCTTATTACCGCTCTTACTGAAGCGATGCACGAACAGACGGCACGGCTTCTTGAGTTAGTAAACGCGCAGCATTATAGCGGGTATGAATGGGAGAAGTAGCCATGAGGGGACCAACAGCAGAAGAGATTCTCAACACCACCCCGCCACAATTGCGGATGAGTAGTAAAACCACGCAAGCCTACCTGGAGTTACGCCGTAAAATCCTCACAGGGGCTTACAAGACAGATCAGTTGATTGTGCCAAGGGACATTCAGGACGAATACCACATCAACAACGCCAGCACTCAAACGCTACTGCTCAGGCTTGCCACCGAGGGGCTTATTAAGGTGATTCCTATCCGAGAAAAAAACTGGCCCAACAACGCCAGCATCAGCGAGTACCGCGTTGCTGACCTCAACACCCGCCATCGTATCCTATCAACACGACATGGAGACTTTGTTGCTGACATCTCACAGACCGGAGCGCCAGCCTACAAAGAAACCCTGGAGCTAAAAATCCAGTACGCTGACCCAGAGATAGCGAAACTCCTCCAGTTAGAAGCAGGAGCGAAAGTTGTTTTCCATCGCAACCTGCAACGCCGCGATAAAGATACGATTATTGCTATCAGTGATACTTACCTTCCTTTCTGGTTTGCTGAGATGATACCAGAACTGGAGAAGCCCGATAGCGATATTTACCAACTTATGCGCCGATTAGGCAAAAACCCAACATGGTGTACAGAAACGGTTGACATCGTGCAAGCCAGCAGCAAAGAGCGGGTCATGTTTGGCCTTTCACCCGATGACCCATCAGCCCTGCTTAAAATCCTGCGGCGTTCATTTGACGACCAAGGCACCCCCCTTGATGTACAGTTCCTCACAGACAGGGGCGATATGTACCGCCTGCATTATTCCTTCCCACTGTTTCCTGAAGGCATACCAAAAGCAGTTAGGGAAAGAGATAACCTCTTTCCGTACCCACACTAAAAAGAGAATAATGCACAAAAACATCCCCCATTTCCTAAATGGGAAATCAAACAACGGCGCTACACTGAAGAGGAATAGTAGCCCAGCTACATTTTGCCCTACCACGAATAAGTACGAGGCTTGACCTCTTGCCCCAATCCAGCACAGCCCACCGAAAAGCCTTTGGGCTGGACATGGGCAAAAGCAACGCGAAATGGGCGCGAGAGTACCGAGACTGGGTGAGATCACTCAAGCTGCCTGCAAACATTACTGAGGGCATCTTGACCACAGAGGGTGCTTGAGGCAGATAACCAAAATGACCGTCAGGAACGTCAAGTGCAACAGGTGGAAAGGCTAAGAGACACCCGGCTGATTTTAGCCAAGTGTCTCAACATTTCTGATAAACTGCTGAGGGGCCCGCTACGAAGCTAGCCTCCCTTAACTGCATCGCTCAGGATTACTTGCCCCCGTTCCCCCACAGACCCTCAGTAATCTGGCTCTCTGCTGTGCGGCGAAGATTCAAAAACAACTCTTTGAGCGGTTGACTCACCGCAGCCTCTGGCTCAGCAAGCACTAGCTGCTGGTAAGCATCAAGGAATTGCATGCGCAGGCGGTGAAACAGGTGCAAGAAATGCCGGAGGAACCCGATGCAATCCAAAACGACAAACTCAACCCCTCCTGTTCTCTCGTAGAGACTTGCCGCATACTCTCGCACGTCTAAAGCAATCTCTTCCGTTGTGATGAAGATGTAATTGTCGATGCGCCTCCCGTGTGCCTGGTAGAAGCCCGTCACCTTGGCAAGCGCACTGTCAATATCGTTGCGCGTAACTCGCTTGTCCTTCATCTCGTAACTGGTAATGATGTTGTTGTCAGCCACAAGAGTGATTTCTACATCGCCTAATGAACCTGTCTGCTTATCGGCAGCATTGTGACTTTGCAGCGGCAGCACACGCTCTCCGAGGTTAGCTGATGCCGCCGTGTAAGCAGCAGCGACAATCAAGACGAGCAAACGGCTTGACCTGGGGCTAGCCAAGTGCTGCTGAATCATGGTGATGATGCTCTCAGCAGACAAAGGCATAGCATCATCCCTGACTTCTAGCTGAGCAAGGAGTGACTCCATACGGAGTTTTTGCTGATCGCGCAGAATGATTAAGAATCTTATCGTCTCCGCTAGCAAGTCGTCTGCTGATACCCTGCCCTCATGAACGTCCGCCAAGAGCTCCAAGACGCTCTTGTAAAGCGTCGGAGGGCGTCCAACAAGGTTGACATCTGGCGTGAGGACAACATCTCTGTTCCTGAGAGCAGGCGTCAAGAAAGCGGTTGTGGTGTTACAAGGTAAGCCATGCTCATTAACGAATGCCGTAATATACTGCTCATCATAGGTACGGCCTGAGTAAGAATCGGTCCCCCCAATCTCAGTATACGGCTTCCGAATGTCCACATGTGGCTTATGCACCTTCGCTAGCAGGCAAGCCATGAGCAAACGCACACCTGCTCGATTCTGAAGGTTGCGGGCCACAAATTCAACTCTGGTGCGGATTGCCGGAACAGTAACTAGCGGTTGGGTTACATCGGCAGCGGCTCGTTGAAAAGCTCTGGCAAGAATGTCTGTTGGTGTCTGTCCTGCTGTTGCCAATTGGCTTGCTCCTCTGGGTCATAATTCACCCATAATACTTCTCGGCGCATGGTCTTCACCGAATGAACCAGCTTTTCTGGCCCTTCAATACAGCGCCAATCCCGGTACAATTCATCCATGAGTACGGAGCGGTAGCTAGACAGAGCAACCTTACCTTGTACGTTATGGAGTATCTCTGCGAGTTCTCTGTGTTGTGCGTCTGTCATCTCATGAGCATACGCATTGTTGTCCCCACGCGAATCATGAGGGTATGGAGGGTCACAGTAAAACAGCGTCTCTGGGCTGTCGTAGCGCTGAATAACCTCTATGGCTGGAGCATTCTCTATTTGCACACGCAGTAGCCGCTGTGCGATCAAGCTCAAATCTTCTACGGCCCCTAACCAACGCGAAACAGCGCCCGCCATACCAGCACGGCTGGTGAGGACGCAATGTGCCCATCTGCCAGAACTCGCTTTTTGCGCCAAGCCCGTTCTCACCTGGCGAGCAAGAATATAGAATCTCCTAGCCCGCTCTAATGGCGGCAGCTCCTCAGTAGGTTCGTCGATAGCTTGTTCAAACTCTTCACGCGCAAAAGGGGTAAGGCCAATCTGCTCAATAAGCGCTTCTTTTTGGGTACGGAGCACCCGGAAAAAATTGACAACTTCACTGTCCAAGTCGTTGTACGTTTCTACTGGCGAAGGTTCCCTATTGATGAGCACCGCTGCGGAACCACCAAATGGCTCACAGTAGTGTTGTGTTTTTGGCAAGAGAGGTAAAAGCCAACCCAGATGGCTATATTTGCCACCATACCAACCAAAGGCTATTAAATTGCCCATGCCTAAACCCTTTCACACAAGTGAATGAAGGAGAAAAAGTGAGTAGTTCTGCACTTCCAACCCAGAGGAGGTAAGCGATTCTTCCAGCAGCAAAACTACAACCAAAAGGGCTAATCTGAGGCTCTTATCCCCTTGGCTTATATGCTATTACAGCCGCCAAACTCTGTCAACAGCAGTATTGTAGTAGCATCCTAGCCTTATAGGGTCTTGAGACTCGCGCCAAACGCCGTTTTCTAAGCTGCGGCTGAGAAGCAAAACGTCCCTGGAGGATGACATACCCACTTATCATAAACAACCTGTCGAATAGCCGACTTTACGGCAGAGAGCGAAAACTGGCAGCATAATTGCTGGAAAGTCATCACCTCTTGACTGCTATAGTATGATTCTTTTCGGTAGCGGGCAAAACTGATCGACATAGCTAATGCCGTCAAGAGCAGATGGAGGAGAGTAGCACCTTATGGACTGGACAACGTTTGCAACCGTCGTTACTGCGGTCGCTACTTTTGTTGCGGCTGGCGCGGCTGTTGGGGTGATCTTTATCTATCGTAAGCAAGTCTCCATCGGTCAAAAGCAAGTGCAGGTTAGCCAGGAACAGGTACGGGTTAGCCAAGAACAAACGAGGCTCGCCTTGGATACCTTGCGAGAGATGCAAGAAACTCGTGATGCTCAAACAGCACCTTATGTCGTGGTCTATGTCGAGTTGCAAGAGAGCATCGTTTATCTTGTGATGGAAAACTTGGGACAGATGATGGCCGAGAATATCTCAGTTCACTTCGAGCCTCCCCTCCAAGAAAAACATCTCATCATCAAAACAATCCCTACCTTCATTAGCGGCATAACGCCCAATTTGGCTCCCAAGCAACAGATAAGAACAGGGTTTAATGGGTTCAGCCAGCTACTGAATAATCCTGATTTTCCCCCCTCTTATAAAGTAACTGTACAATACCAGGGTGGCACGCCAAAGAAAGAGCGCCAAGAAACCTACGTACTCGACATCAAGAGCTTCGAGAACATCGCCTACACACGACAAGATGAGCTTGATGAACAGATAAGCAAGGGAGTTAAGCCAGTAGTTGAAGCTGTTAGTTCAGCAACTTATGAAATGGAGAAAGCAAGCAAGCGATTGGATTTTGGACTGACTACCTCAGCAGCGATGATGTCTTTATTAGATGGATGGAATGCTGAGGACCCAGCAGCCCGTTTCAAAGATATTATACGAGGGCTTGCTTCTGACTGGCGGATATGGCAAGACATGGAAGGTCACAACGATTTCCTGCTAGAGCAAAGAATTTACCTGGCAGTGCAAACAATCGGAGTACTATCTCTCAAGCTGCCGCTAACAGACCGGGAACTTGATCGATTGCGCTTACTTACACTGAAATTGGGGACCGCCCGAAAATATCTGAGTCGTGATAATGAAGAGGACGAGATACCTAATCTGCTGCAAGAACTCGTAGAGATTGCCGATAGCCTAGAGCCACCACAACCCATCTAAAACCCTGCAAAACGGCTGAAGCCGCTCTATACGTGGAGTCAACAGAGTAACAGGACGCAAAAACCCCAAACCGCAACAACCACATGTCCCAGAGGCACCGATGTGTTATCAGAAGGCTGGAGAGGCTGAAAACGCAGGGCATTTGTTTAGGAAACCGCTGCTCTCTCCCCTGAGCTACAGCCCCATTGAAGACATGCTTATTATACTCTATTGGCCGGGCTGAGCGCAACCGCGCCGCTTGCAAGATGCTTTCAAGCCGTCAATCGCTGACGTATCCACTGCGCGATGTCCTCTGCCGTTTCAGAGATAGAGCGGTTGGTCGTGTTATAGAGTGTCATAGGCGGCTGCGTCGTGGACGCATGCTCCTGAAGCCAGCGATTAAACTGTGCCATGCGCTCAAGCGCCTCAGCGGAGCTTGATTTGCGCCACGCTAGCCGCTGTTTCAGGCGCTCGATCAGTGTCTCCTCTTCACAGACCAGCGCCAGATAATGCAGCGTCGAGAAGTAGCGGCGCTCCGGGCAGGTCTCAAACTGCTCAGGAATGGCCGAGCCGCACAGGACAACGGGCCGCCCGGCCTGCCCAATGTTTTTGGCGAGGCGCAGCCAGGCGTTGCGATAAGAACGATAGTTGTCTTCCGCTGTGGTCGGAATAATGCCCCAGAGAATGTCTGATTCCAGCACGACGCATTCTTTCAGGATGGGCACCAGCGCCAGGCAAACTGCCGATTTTCCGGCACCGCTGGCTCCAGTCACGATGAAGAGCGGCTGCTGAAGAAAAGGATGCGCGTAGGAACAGTGGGGGCAGATGGCAAAGGGACCAGCAGGATCAATCTGCTTTTCCCCAGCATATTCCCCACAGCGAGGGCACACGTTAAACATCTACGCTCCCTCGGCGGTTGGCGCAGCCGACGGGCGCGTGGACTGCGCCGATTCCTCTTTCGGTTCTTTCCCCGGCAAGAGCGCGTGCAGCGAATATTTCGCCAGCGTGCGCACCAGCGACGGGTTCTTCGTCACCAGGTTGAAGAAGATTTTGGGGCTGAAATCGCCTTTGAGCAGCAAAGCAGCCTGATCGGGGGTCAGCGTCTTCAGCAGGTCCAGCCCTTTGTCCCACTGCCGGTCGGTGAAGCGCGCGATGCGCTGATTGATGCGCCAGGCGATCTGAAGATCGCGCAGGTATTTGCCGCGCCACTCGTCCTCATAGCGGCTCAGCGCCCTGGGCGACCAGTCGCCCTGCTTAATGGATTCACCAACCACGCGCCCGGCGATGCGCCCGGCGTTGATAGCGTAGCGAATGCCCTCGCCCACCAACGTGGACCCCTGCATCGCGGCGTCTCCGGTGGCGACCAGGCCCGGCAGCACCATCTTCTCCGGCGGCGCTTCCGAGGGGAAGAGGCCGGTATGATACTCGACCGGGCTGGCGCTCGCCAGCATCGGCGCGAGCGATGGCACGCGCCGGGCAATCTCATCGAGATAGATGCGGGCATCTTCGCTGTCGGCATCGGGCTTGAGGATGCCAACGCCCACGCGCACGCGGCCATTGCCGCGCGGGAACAGCCAGGCGTAGCCCGCCGGAGCGACTTTCGACCCCATGATGAGATAGACGCGATCTTGATCGTAGTTCGGAGCATATAGATCGTATTCCGCGCCGTAGCCATAGCGCTCGAAGTTTTTGTGCAGCCCGGCGCGCGTGGCAATGATCGAGGAAAAGCCGCTGGCGTCAATGACAACCTTCGCGCGATACGCCACGCTCTGGCCCAGGCGATCCTTGACCGTGACGCCTACGACCTTCCTATCTTCCAGGATCGGCGTCTGGGCGAAGGTCTTCAGTTCAATGCGCGCGCCTGCCGCAATCGCTTGCTGCGCCAGATACTGATAGAGGCCACGCACATCCAGCACGCAGGTCACAGGTTCGGGATAATGGAAAGCGACTTCGCGGTTGGGCGAGAGGAAGATGGCCGTGCCGACAGGATGATAGAGATGGCTGGGGATGCCCAGCGCCTTCAATTCGCTGATCCAGCTTCCGCCGCTGGTATGGATGGGATAGCCAATCTCGCCCTGGCGTTCCAGAATGACGACATCCACGCCCTGCTGCGCTGCCGCTTCCCCGGCGGCCAGCCCCGCCGGACCGCCTCCCACAATCACAACGGATGTTTCGATCTGCATGCTGCCTGATTCCTCGCTTCCAAAGGCTCGTTCTCTCGTCTCTCAATCCAGCACATTATATCCAAGGGAGAGACCAGATAGCAAGCAGGGCGCAACCACCTGTACTGCTGCCCCTGCCAGCGAGATGCCGACGCCCCAAAAACCAGGCGTACTGAAGGGGGAGTTATAGAGTATGATATAAGTTTGTTAGAGAATGTATTTATTCCACTAAATGCTCAAACTGGCCGCAGGCGCGCCACAGCAGCAACAAAGCCGCTCGGCATCTGGCGCCAGCCATTGCAACTCTGGCATCTCTCTTGCAACGCAGGTATCTAGACAGAGCGCAAATACTTTGTAGAAAGTCTTTACGTAAAAACAGGTGATTCGCTACAATAGGTACAGATGGAGCGTCAACGGCGACGCTTTCCAGGCAACGCGAGCGGCTTTCGCGTCGCTCATCTACAAAAGGAGATACCTATGCTGGCGCGCGACATTATGACCCCCGACGTGATTACCATCACCCCCCAGGCTACAGTACAGGATGCCGCACGGCAACTCTCGGATTATCATATCAGCGGCATGCCCGTCATTGATGGCAACCAGCATGTGGTCGGCATCGTGACCGAGGCCGATATTATCGGCAAAGCAGGCAGCACAGTGGAGAAGATTATGGCCCGCCGGGTCATCAGCGTGCAGGAAGACGCTCCCGTCGATCAGGTAGCGCAAATCCTGACCAGCAACCGCATCAAGCGCGTCCCGGTGATGGCCGGGGACCGGCTGCGCGGCGTGGTCAGCCGTGCCGACATCGTGCGCATGATGGTCAGCCGCTGGGTCTGCCAGGTCTGCGGCGGCATCCACCTGGGCCAGATGCCCCACGCCTGCGAATCCTGCGGCGTTGATGGCAGCAACCTCGCCCGCGAAGCCGACCCGCGCCCGGAGATCAGCACGCGATAGCGGCTCAAAGCTGAATGCCCCAGATGCGCCGGAGCGGGCGCGCCTGCTCCGGCCTTAATCGTGGGAGACATCAAACACTTCTGGTGGACGCGGATGTAGTTCAAAGGGGCTGCGTCCTTTGAGTTCCCGGCTCAGCCCGCGCTTGCAGTCGAAATGAATAAAAAGCCAGGCCACCAGGTCTTCGGAGACAAAGATGCCATCCCAAGGAACATCCAGATCGTTGTTGCGCAGCACCTCATTGCAGACAAAGCAGCGCACCAGCCCGGCATCAACGGCGCGCGTGGCCCAGCGCAGGAGAAACACATGGAAGTCGTTCAGCGTCATCTCGCCAAGCCGCTTCTCAGGGTAGCCCAGCGCGTCGGGATTCGGCGCGGCGCGCACATCATCTTCCCGCGCGCTCAACAGCAGCATGGGCGCGCGCACCACCTCGGTAATATGCTCCTCATCCTCGGCAATCACCAGCGTGCGCAGCAGATGCTGCTGCTCGAACCAGCGCAGCAAATCCCCGTCCACCAGTGCGCTCTCAATGGATTCACTGCCTTCAAGATCGCTCATGCTGTCCAGCTTGTCTTATCCAGATACGTTCGTTGACAACGACCCCAGGAACTGCCAGCGCTTTCATCACCATACTGTATCATGGGCAAACATCCATGTCAATATATCTCTAGAACATAATCACAATTATAATCGTTAGATAGACAATCTTCTATCACCCCTTTGTGAATCAATACACGTTCAAGGAGGAGAGGAGCGGGCAGCGTGGCCCGGCAGGGTAGGCCAATGGTCCTATTCCTGCGAACACACCAGCAGATTCATCAATGGGCCGTCAGGGCCGTTACGCAGGTACGCGCAAGATGTGAGCAAGTTCACTCTCTGCGGGTTACAACGCTGCCAGCCCAAACGTGTACTGCTATAGAAGCATGTCAGGGCATAGACTGAGCAATGGTATAATGGTTTCTGTGTAATGCTGTGCAGCAGCATTTCTTCCCGATCAGCGGAAGCGAGACGAGCGCGTCGCTGCTCCGGGCAGAGCGAAAGCCAGATGAATACGTGCCAGCAGCGGCAGTGAGCATAACCAGTCAAAGGATTACCCGATGAGATATGATAACCCGCCGGAGCGCCATCGAGACTTCAAAGCCCGCAGGGAAGAGGGTGGCTGGGGTGCCGCGCCCCAGGAACCCATCGTGCCAGGCGAAATTACCTGGCGCACGGCGCAGCAAACACAGCGCCCGCCTTTCGGCCCTGGCATCGTTCAGCCGCCTACACCTGGCGAGCGGGCAGCTTCTCTAAAAGCAGGCACTTCCGCCCGCGTGGCTGGCGATGCGCCCTCAAACAGGAAGCCAGACCAGAAGAGGCAGGCCGCTCCAGCGCGCCCACTGACTCCCAAGGAGCGACTGCGCAAACGCAACCGTCGTCTTCGCTGGATTTTTATCCCAACCGCCATTGTCACCGTCCTGGCGGCCATTGGCGGCGGCCTGGTTGTTTATTTTGGGCCGCTCATCCAACTGATCCAGACCAGCACCGGCCACATCATCGCGCGCAGCAGCCAGGAGGCAGGCATCAACGTGCCAACTGACATTCTGAGCGGAGAGCGCGTCAATGTGCTGTTGCTGGGCAGCGATAACGACACGCAGAAGTTTGCGGGCGGCAATGGCCTGCCCGGCAACGGCGTGCTGACACAGACTATTATCGTGGCTTCTCTGGACCCGGCCAGCAAGAGCATTACCCTGATCTCGATCCCCCGCGACTCCTGGGTCAACATGCCGGGGACGAATAGCTGTATGAAACTGGACGAGATTGCTGGACAGGGAACCAGCCCCGATCAGGCGATCCAATTCGAGCGTACCGTTGTGGAACGCGATTATGGCATCCCCATCTCGTTTTACGCCTGGGTTGGGTTGGCAGGCTTTGTCAAAGTGATCGATACGCTGGGCGGCGTGGATGTAGATGTCTTGCACCCGATTGTGGATGACGCCTACCCGAAAGATATAAACAACGCAAACCAGTTCGATTACCAGCGCCTGTATATTCCGGCGGGGCCGCAGCATCTGGATGGCGAGACAGCGCTGGAATATGTGCGCTCGCGCCACTCCGATCTGACTGGCGACTTTGGCCGCTCGCAGCGCCAGCAATCGGTCTTGCTGGCCCTGGAGAAAAAACTCAATACTGGCAATATTATTGGCCGGATTCCTGATCTTGCGACTGATCTTCAAGGGAACGTTTTGACAGACATGACCGTCACCAAAATTACGGAGATTGCCAATTTTGCGCGCAGCGTGCCGCACCAGAATACGAAGCAAATTCTACTCGCTCCGCCAGACTACAGCGCAGGCCAGGGCACGATCTATCGTCCCGATGGGGAGCAAACCTACGCGCTGCTGCCAAACTGGCAACTTGTTAATCAAACGATTCAAGGGGCGATCCATCCCGACCCCACCATTGACCAGAACGTGCCCTGCTCTGTCAATCCGGTGCCGGGCGAATGGTCTGGCTCGACCACAGGGTAAGAACGCATGAAAATGCAGGCTGAACCAGGCCGTCCATGCTGGGCCAGCAGGAAGCGTGCAAAGCTCCGAAATGGCCGCTGGCTGGGGCTGCTGGCGGTGGCCCTGTGCCTGGCGCTCCAGGGATGCTTTGCCTTACCAGGCACAAGCGGCAACTTTCGCACCGTCCCAGGCACCACCAGCAGCGACGGCACACCTCCGCTCAAGGTGAACGCAGATAGTCATTTTCAGGGACATATCGCCTTCGTGCGCGACCGCCAGCTTTATGTGCTGGACGGCGCAACTGGCGCTGTTCACATCTTGCCCGCCGGGATGAACGTGCAAGACCCGGCCTATTCGCCCGATGGCTCTCGCCTGGCCTACGTCCACCGGGGCGCGGGGTGGTCAGATATTATGGTAATGGCGGCCAGCGGCGGCAAACCGCTTGCGCTGACCCACAACCAGGGGAAGGGGTCTCAAATCACCTGCTCTAACGGCGTCAGCGAAACGGATGCCGTGCTGGCTGCCAATCCTGTCTGGTCAGCAGACGGCCAGACGCTGTACTATCTTTCGAATGAGCAGAAATTGAACCTCGCGTGCGGCTTTGCGGATATGGCGATCTGGAAGCTCAGCATACAGGGGGGGCAGCACAGCCTGGTCGTCTGGCCGGCAGGTGGCGATTATGATACCGGTTCGCCCGGTGGGGGTGGCGACGCCTATTTGAGCCTGCGACCAGGCACGCATAACGAGATTACGTATACCCACTATGCCTATGATGCGGCAGTCGGTGATACCACTCCACTGGTACAGGTCTTTCTCGCGGTCCTGGACCAGCAGCAGGAAATTGCCCTGACGCCGCCCGCCAACAGCGATGGCTCGCCTCTGCAAGCGCTCGAGGCTTCCTGGTCGCCTGACGGCCAGGAACTGGCGTATATTAGCCACACTGACAACTCGTTCCCGCTTGCCGTGATGCGCGTCAGCGACCCGCCCAATGGAGCGCCTGATTTCAGTGATTACGCCAGTTCTATCAACATATCGCTGCCAGGAGCCAGCGCCTATCCCATCTTTTATCCTATCTGGTCGCCAGACGGGAAATCGCTGCTCTATCTGGAATTCAGAAACAATGAATATGATCTCTATCTGGTACAGCTTGCAGTGAATGGGACCAGCATCTCTATACAAAGCGGCCCCACCCAACTGACCGAGGGCGGCGTGGATGGTGATTCGCGCCCCGCCTGGACTGGCGCGTGATGCCAACGGCCAGGCCCAGGAACCCACATAATCCAGGGAAGGGAGAGTCCTTTTCATGCGTAGACGAATTTGCTGGCGTTCACAACGCTCCCATCGCTGGCTGGCAGTCGCCAGCCTTTCGCTGCTGGTTCTGCTGCTTCAGGCATGCGGAGGCGACAATGGGTTTAACACGAAGCAAACCAAGGGAGGCAGCCAGGGTGTAGGCATCAGCAACAACACCTTTGCCGGTCGGCTGATGTTTGTCAAAGCGGGCAATATTCTTATCCTCAACGGCAACGATGATAGCCTGACACAAGTGACCTCTGATGGAGACAGCTTTCAGCCCTCGCTCTCGCGCGATGGCAAGACGATTGCCTTTGAACTGCGCAAGCCGGGGAATGATTATTCTGATCTGGCAACGATGCCGCTGAGTGGGGGCACCCCCACCCTTCACACCGATAACCGTCTCTTATGTAAGTGCGACCCGGACAAGAGCGGCGTCTATCATTATGAATTCTGGGCGGGTAATCCCATCTGGAGCAATGATGACCAGCAGATCATCTATCTTTCCGACTTTTACAAGGGTGGACGCGCAACGCCTATAGTAAACCAAACTTGCGTCAGCAACGCATTAAAGGATTCTATCCAGGACATGGAGATCGTGGAAAGACCAGCGAATGACCAGGCTGCTCCAGCGTTGCAGCACCCGCCAAAGTTGTTGGCCTGGCCTTATTGCTATGCAGGCGGCGACCAAGACTTGAGTTTGCGCCCTGGGGTATCTGATACCGAGGTACTCTTCACCAGTTTCCAATACATTCCGCCTCAAGATACCGATTTCACCGCTCAACTCTCGCTGCTCATCGTTTCCCCTAACGGGCAAAATCAGATCATTCAGCTTTCTCCTCCAGACGCCAACGATGTTGTGCTGGAGCCATCCTTCTCGCCTGATGGCAGGTACATTACCTATATTAAACGCGAGAACGGCCAGGACAATCTCTATATCACGCCGGTTGATACGACCATTACCGGCACTGCCAACGACGAGTTTTATCACCTGGCTGGTGGAGGCAGCACTACCTACTACACGAACACCTCTTACTATATGAAGGCGCAACTGCTGGCGAGCGGGATCATCGGCCAGCCCGTCTGGGGCAGCAACAACACCCTGTTCTTTATCATGTTCAATAATGGCGAATTTAACCTGTATATGGCAAAGATGAAGTTTAGTAATCCGGCAGCGACATCCACTCCCGCTGCCAGCCCTACACCCGGCGCTGCGCCCACCGCCAGCGGCTCTGCCGCGCCAGTGATTACGCTAGACGGCAGCCCGGTGCAGTTAACACAGGGCGGCGTGGACGCCGATTCGCGGCCCGTGTGGTTTAGCAGCTAAGATCACTCTTCGTTGCACGATCCAGAAAGAGAAGCACATAATGCTTGCATCACTTCGAAGACCGCCTCAACAGATCGCCCGACGAGCAGCGCCGCTCAGCCTGGGTCTGCTGGTCCTCCTGCTTTCGGCCTGCGGGGGCGGAGGCAGCAACTTTACCAATCATGGGACCAACGGAGGCAGCGGGAATATCGGCACCAGCAACAACACCTTTGACGGCCACCTGCTCTTCGTCAAAGCAGGTAATATTTTCATTCTTAACGGCAAGGATGATAGTCTTACGCAGGTGACATCGGATGGCAACGACTATCAACCTTCCCTCTCGCCAGATGGCAAAACCCTGGTGTTTGAGGTGCGCAAGCCAGGCAACGACTATTCTGATCTTGCCATCATGCCGCTCGGCGGGGGCACACCAACCATGCTCACCGACGATTCGCTGCACAATAAGAATGATGGCCCGATTCCGCCCCACGATCACTATCAATTTTGGGCCGCCAACCCCATCTGGACCGCTGATGGGCAGAATATCATCTACCTGTCTGATTTCTTCAAAGGCGCGGCAACGACGCCCTCCTACCCAAACCCTACCTGCACAAGCAACTCTGAAGTGGACTGGATTCTGGACATGGGCATTGTCGAGCTTCCCGCCAGCGCCCGGCCCGTTCCTGGCGGCCAGTTGAATGATCGGCCCAAGCTGCTCTCCTGGCCCTATTGCTACGCAGGCGGCGACCAGAATCTCAGTCTGCGGCCAGGCACCACCGATACCGAGGTACTCTTCACCAGCTTCCAGTACACCGGGCCACAAGAGAGCCTGGTCGCTTACCTGTCAGTGCTGGAGATTCCGGCTGGCGGGGGCAACTCCAGCGTGGTTCAGCTTTCGCCGCCTGATCCCAACGCCCTGCCGATGGAGCCGTCCTGGTCGCCCGACGGCAAGTATATTACCTACATCCGCCGCGAAAACGGCCAGGATAACCTC
>Ga0070740_10002334_pt1 | contig 22613 bp, 22 predicted proteins | sample Coa_R2_FD_67286 | JGI IMG/M metagenome (GOLD analysis project Ga0070740, IMG submission 67286) | Surface soil microbial communities from Centralia Pennsylvania, which are recovering from an underground coalmine fire - Coalmine... | ecosystem: Environmental > Terrestrial > Soil > Unclassified ...
TGGGGCGAGCGAATCTTGCGTCCGATCTCCAGGGCGAAGCCGTTGAAGAAGCTCACGCAGAGCAGAAAGATCAGAGCAGTTGGGGCCGCCGCCCCCTCCGCGCGCCAGTTGCAGGCTGTGTCGTAGAAATCGATCAAGGGCAGAATCAGCATGTGCGTCCACATATACACAATTGGATGCGCCTTGAGCCAGGAACCGATGAAGAACTCCCTGGTCATCAGGCCCAGGTAGAGCCAGGTGCCCAGCAGGAAAGGCAGCAGGGCCGGCGAGAGCCAGAGCGCCAGGACCAGTTGCACCACGCCCCCGGCGATACCGACGCTGCCAAGTTCGCGCAGGCTGATCAGTCCGCGCGGCACAGGCCGGTAGGGACGATAGAGCGCGTCGATCTCGCGATCTTTAAACTCGTCGGCAATCCGCATCTGCAAGAAAAAGATGAAAGCGGTGGCGAAAGCCACAATAAGTTCTTTGACATCCGGCACGCGCATGTAGCCACGCGCCAACGACGAATAGCTCACCATGCAGAAGCTAAACGCGGCGATGACCGGCGCGTGCGAGGCGAGCGGGAAGCGTTCGCGTTGGTAGATCCACCAACGCGCAAACATGCTGCGTCGAGCGGCTTTCGTCCCATGCACAGAGGTACTCGCTTCGATCTGAGGAACACCCGTCACCCTAGCCATGCTGCACCTCCGTCTTCGGCGCGATCCGTTCGCGGGCCAGGCGCTTGTGCGCGCGGGTAAAATGGCCGGCGCACAGGGCCGCGACCAGCGAGAGTTCTCCCGCCAGGCAGAGGCCCGCGCACACCTCCGCAAAGGCCCGTGCGTTGCCGGGGCCGGCCAGTCCCAGGATCTCCAGGCAGGCGCGCTGACTTGGCAGGCTTGTTCCTCCGCCAACCGTGCCCACGATCAGATTTGGCAGCGTGACCGCAGCATAGAGATCGCCCTCCGGCGTGACCTCGAAACGTGTCACACCGATGGCCGACTCAGCGACGCAAGCGGCATCCTGTCCGCAGGCGATATAGAGCGCGGCCAGTCCATTCGCGAAGTGACCCTGAATACCGATTGTCCCGCTCAGCACCGCGCCGATCGTGCCCACGCGCCAGTAATCCTCCATACGCTCCGGCGTTGTATGCAGGCGTTTCCTGACCAGCTCCGCCGGAATAAGCACCTCGGCGCTGACTCGCCTTCCGCGCACCGTTTGCAGGGATTGAGCGCTGGCCTTTTTATCGCCGGAGAGGTTGGCCTCGACAAAAGAGTATTGTGGCCGGATAGGGCAATGCTGGAGAATGTACGCGCAGGCGGCCTCGCTCGCAATGGTCGCCATATTCTGTCCGGCGGCATCGGCTGTGCTGAAGTCGAAATGCAGGTAGAGGTGATTGCCCTCGATGGTCGAGCGCATTCTGGCGAGCCGTCCATAGCGCGTCGTGCTCGCGGCCTCACGCTGCAACTCCTCCCAATGCGCCTGCACCCAGTCCGCGCAAGCCACGCACTCCGCGAGCGTGCGGAAAGCGAAGCCAGGAGTGCGTCCAACCCCCTCGTCGAGCACCAGGGCATCGCAACCGCCGACCTCTGAGATCAACTGCGCGCCGCGATGATACGAGGCGACCAGCGCGGCCTCACTTGTGGCCAGGGGAATAGCGTAATCCCCCTGCGCGAAGTGTCCATTGATGCGCAATGGCCCGGCCAGTCCCACCGGAATCTTTACCGTGCCCAGAAAATTCTCAATGTTGCCCTGAAAGCAGGAGATATTATCAACCGTTTGTCTGTCCATCAGTGCCTCATAGCATTGCTCGCTCTTCGCCAGCATCCGCCAGCGCGCATCGGTGTCCTCAGGAGAAACCTGGATGCTGCACCTGACTGGCACAAAAGGTTCAGCGTCAGGCGCTGTCTGAACCGACTGATTGTCTCGCACCGATTCTTCGTCAGGCACGCAAACCACGCTGCCTGTAGATTTCCGCTCGTTCATCTCTCATCTCCCTGACGTAATAGCTTGAATGCCGAACTATCCCATAACGTTCCCAAAAATCCTGGCCATCGTGTTCTTCTGAGCTTAAGTGTAGGGGAGAGGGAGGGGGCTGGAAGAGTGTCAAATGTCCCATTTCTTGAGAATCGAGCCTTCCCGGCTACCCATAAAAACATGGGAACTTCTCTAATCCCGCGCGCTAGCCTCCCGGCCAGGCCGAAGAGCAAACGTCGGGTTAAAATCCTGCACTGAACTGTAGACAAGATTTGCCAACAAGCTGAATCAATACATTGCTAGATATGCTGCTTGATTGTTGCTTTTTCAATAAAGTGTGGTAATATATCCACACATATGAAAAAACATTTGAAGGAAGCATTCGATGGAGAAGGAATACGATCATACGATGAAAGTGCTGGTAGACGCGGACCCACTGGCCATCGCCCGCTTTGTGCTGAGCCAGAGTGAGCGTATGCGTTCACTGGCTGAGGCGGGCAGCGGCCTTAAACTGCTCGCGCGCCTCAGCACAGAGTTTCCCGGTACCAAAGCGGAGGCCGATGGTCTGCTGCACCTGGAGACCGGACTGGGGGAGCCTTTTCTGGCCCTCGTTGAGTCCCAGAGCACCCGCGATGGCACTATGGGCGACCGACTAATTGACTACTGTCGGCGCACGCGCCGCAAGCACGGTCCGCTGCCCATCGTCGCCTGCGTGATTTACCTGCGCCCTGACGGCATCATCGAGGAGTCGCCGCACACCTGGCCCTCGCTGGGTGGCGGAGTCAGCATGATCTTTGATTATGTATGCATTAAAATCTGGGAGGTGCCGCGCGAAGAGATCCTGGCCTTGAAGCAACCGTCACTGTTGCCTCTGGCCCTGCTGACAAAAGGTCCTGTGGATCGTATACTGATTAAAGAGACGTTTGAAGAGTTGATCGCTCACAAGCTCTACGATCTGCTGCCAGCAGGGCACACAATTGCCGGCTGGCTCTTGCAAGAGGCTGACCTGGAATGGTTACGAAAGGAGTATCAAAAGATGCTTGAGCTTTTCAAGGATTCGCCCGCCTATACTTGGATGACTGAGGAGGCGCTGGAACGAGGACGCGAGGAGGAACGTGAGGCGGCCTGTGAGGGATTTCGCCAGGTAATTGTAGAACTGGTTGAGCGGCGGTTTCCTCGCCTGATTCCCCTGGCACAGAAGCAAGTGGCCCTGGTGCGCGACCGGGAGCGTTTGCAGCAGGTGATTCTGCATGTGAGCCTGGATCAGGATGACTCTGAGATAGAGAACCTGCTGTTGAGTCTCTCCAAGCAGACGGAGGATGCTTGAGCAGTAAACGTGCCGCCTGAACTGGACGGGATGGGCATGTCAGAAACCCTTTGCCGGGAAACAGCAGCCGAGGCTTTTTTGCTATAAAATGGATAGTACCACTTTGTGGCAAAAAAGGAGGCGTTATTTTATGGTCCTGATTACCCAAAGCGTCAGTTTTCCTGCCGGAGAGAGGCAGCTTAATGGATTTTTCGCGCGCCCGGAGGGGGAGGGACCCTTTCCCGGCCTGGTCGTAATTCATGAGATTTTTGGACTCAGCGAGAATATCAATCGCTGGACGGAACGTTTTGCGGAGGCAGGCTACGCCGCGCTGGCAGCCGACCTCTTCACCGGGCGCAGCAGAACGGTATGTATGTTTAGCATGATGAGCGGCATGCTCTTGAACTCGCTCAACCACCGGGGAATTCAGGATCTCAAGGCCGCGCTCGATTTTTTGCAGGGGCAGCCCTCGGTCGATCGCGAGCGGGTTGGCGCGGTGGGCTACTGCATGGGCGGCGGGCTGGCCATCGCCTGGGCCTGCACCGACAATCGCCTGAAAGCTATCGCCCCGCACTATGGCGCGAACCCCAGGCCGCAGGAGGCCCTCCAGCGCCTCTGTCCCGTCGTCGGCTCCTATCCCGACAAAGACTTCACGACGAAAGCGGGCCAGCAGCTTGATCTGCTGCTGGATCAGTATGGGACGCCCCACGACATTAAAATTTATCCCAACACCAAACACGGCTTCTGCAACGAAGACCGCGCCGCCACCTATAATCGCGACGCGGCAGAGGATTCATGGGAACGTGTGATCGCTTTTTTGGGCGAGCATCTAGCTTGACGGCTATGAGACGAAGCCGAACTCAAACCCAAATTTGCCAATCCGCAGGATTGGCAAAGGCAGCTTGCCTGCCGTCCACCTATACAGTAGAGGCGAAGCTTGCCTTCGTCTCCTCGCCTCGTTTTCCGCCTACGGTTCCAATGCGTCCCGTCTCCGATTCTGATATGTACCTTCTACGGTTCCAGCGCGTACATCACGTTTGCCACGCAGGCCAGGGCGGCGGTTTCGGCCCGCAGGATGCGCGCGCCCAGGGTAACGACCTGGACGCCGTGTTTGCGGGCCAGCGCAATCTCATCGGGGGTCAGCCCGCCTTCGGGACCGATAAAGAGCAGGATGGTTTGGGGAATCACCACGCCCGCGACGCGCATGCGCACGCTCGCCAGGACATCGCGCAGCGACCTGCTCTCGGCCTCCTCCCAGGGCATGATCGCCAGGGAGCCGGTGGGGATCTCGCTCAGGACCTGGGCCAGCGGACGAATCGGTAGAAGTGCGGGAAGCGTGGCGCGTCCGCACTGCTCGCTCGCCTCCTGAATGATGCGCTGCCAGCGCTGGATCTTCGCGGTTCCGGCGTCCTGCAAGCCGGCGGTCGAGCGGCGGCAGAGAACGGGGGCAAAGGCCGCCACGCCCAGTTCGGTGCCCTTCTCCAGAATCCACTCGAAGCGCGCCGACTTCATCAGGCCCTGGCAGAGAATGATGCGAATGGGCGAGACCGGTTTGCCCGCGTGGCGCTCCAGCAGTTGCACGATCACTCCTGCGCGGCTGCTGCTCTCCACGGCGGCGAGAATCTCGTTGCCCTGGTTGTCCAGCAGAATCAGCCGCTCGCCCAGGCTCAGCCGCAGCACATCGCGCACCTGGTGAGCCAGTTCTTTGGGCAGCGAGAGATAGACTCCCATCTCCTTGACCAGTTCGGGAGCGATAAAGAAGCGATGCATCGATTTTCCCCCCTGAGTAGATCTATTTTGTCAGAACGAGGGTAATCCAGTCGTCAATCATCGTGCGCTCGAGCAGGCGGAGACCGGCGTCCAGCAAGGGCTGTTCGGCTTCGTGGCGGCGCTCCTCGATGATGCCGCTCGCGATCAGCAGCGCGCCTGGCTTCATCACCCGCGCCAGTTGTGGAGCGATGCCCCCGATTACCCGCGCGATAATATTGGCCAGCACCAGGTCAAACTCCCCCGCCATGCGCTCGGCCTCGCTTTCATCGAGCACGCCCAGCACCACCTGGATACGCTCGCTAAGTCCGTTGACCGCTGCGTTCGCCTGCGCGCTCTCGACGGCCACGCTGCTGTTATCGAGGCAGTAGACGCTCTGCGCGCCGAGTTTGGCGGCAGCCAGGGCCAGAATGCCAGAGCCGGTGCCCACATCGAGAACGCGTATGTCAGGCCGCACGCGCTGCTCAAGCTGCTCCAAGCACATACGAGTCGTCGGATGCAGTCCCGTGCCAAAGGCCATGCCGGGATCGAGCTCCAGCACTACCTCATCGTCTCGCGGCGTATACTCGCGCCAGGAGGGACGAATCACCAGGCGGTGCCCGATGTGCGTGACGTGATAAAACTCCTTCCAGGCGTTGGCCCAGTCCTCCTCGTTCACCTCACGGGTGGAGAGTTCGCCCACGAAGTGCGGCCCCAGGCTAGAGAGATGCCAGAGGCCCTCGGCGACGCGCTGGCGTGCCTCCTCCTCCGTCCCATCGATCGGCAGGTAGGCGCACACCTTCACCGGCTGGTCCCTCAGCACGCGATACTCCTGTCCCTCATCAACCAGCTCGATCGGCTCCTCGATCGCCACCCCGCCCGGCGTGTGGTTGCTCAAAAGCTCGCTCACCGACTCAACCGCCTCCGGGTGAACCTGAACGCTCAGTTCTAACCAGCGCATGCAAACTGTCCCTTACTAGTTTCTTAAATATCATGAGCAAAGTAATCGTAGGTCGTGACCACCTGGAAGCCGCAGGAGCTATACAGGCCGATGGCGTTTTTATTCTCCACCTCGACCTCCAGCGTAATCGCCTTGATTCCCTCGTCGTGAAGCTGGCGAATGATCTGCTCCAGCATCTGGCGTCCATAGCCGCGCCCGCGATACTCGGTGCGCACGACAAAGCCGTAGATGCTGACCTCTCCGTCATGGTAATCCAGGCGCAGGGTGCCCAGCGGCTTCCCCGCCAGCGTGGCGAGATATTGTGGCTGATTGCCCAGCGCGAAGATGTTCTCAACGAACTGGCGCGCGTCCTCCTCGTCGCCCATATCGGTAGCGATAATCGAAATCAGCGCCTCTTTATCCTCCAGCGTGGCCGGACGCATCTGGAACTGCGGATCGCTCCTCTGTCGCTCAATAAAGGTTTGCAGCGCCATCTTATGTTCCGAAAAATCATGATGCGCCCTGACCGACCTGGCAAACGCGTGCCCGGATTGTGAACTCCGCTCGCAGATCAGAAACAGTTTCTCAACGCCGCGCGCCTTGCACTCCTCCCTGGCCGCCTCAAAGAGCTGGCGAAAGATGCCCCGGCGGCGGAATTCAGGCGTCACCATGCCGGTCAACTCTTTCTCCTCTTTGCCCCAGCTATCCACGTACAGATAGCCCACAAGCTCGCCCCGTTCGTAATACAGAAAGTCATCGATCTCATTTCCGGGGCGCTGGCGCAGGCTATCCAGAGAGATCGGCATATCCAGATTATCCTGCCCGTCACAGAGCGCGATCAGCCGGGCGATCTCGTCGATCTCCTCCCCGGTCAAGGTGCTTTTTCGGAGCAGCCCCTGTTTTTCGCTGGTAGACATTCTTCTTTTCCTCACAAAATAGGCAAAAACAATAGAGAAGCGCAATACGATGCGTCAACCCGGCTGTGAAATACGATACAGGGGCCGACAGGGATTGTCAACATGTGCGCTGTTATGCGCGCCTGTTCTAGTCTTTTATTCGTATCTCTATATTTTGCATATCTTGCATGAAATGCAAGATATAGAGATACAAACAAAAATATTGCGTGATGAGATCACGCGAGAACGAAGCAAGTGAGCAATTTCAAAGTGATATAATAGACGCCAACAAAGTCTCAGGAGGTTCTTATCCCCAATGCTACTTCCAGACGCCCTTGTTACCTTTATCGATCGAGTCACCCAGCGTATCTACCGCCTCACCGATGGCAGGCTTGGCGGCAGACAACTCAAGTATTCTATGTTGCTTCTGCACACCACCGGACGCAAGACCGGCCAGAAGCGCACGCACACGCTTCTCTACGTGCGCGATGGCGAGGACATGATCATCTGCGCCTCCAACAACGGCCAGCCTCACCATCCGGCGTGGTACTGGAACCTCAAGGCCAACCCGCGCGCGCAGGTCCAGGCGGGCCGGCAGCATTACGAGGTAATCGCCGAAATAGCCACAGGCGAGCAATATCAGCATCTCTGGCAAAAGCTGGTCGCCGTGCGTCCTCAATACACCGAATATCGCACGCGCACCACGCGGGAATTTCCAATCGTAATTTTAAAGCCAATAAGTGAGAGCAGGTAAGAAGGTCTCCCTCTTTGTTGCGGCAAATTCCCTTTTTGCCAGGGGAGAGAGATTTTAGGAGTCGAGGCTTTATGTGTCAGGACTAATGTAAGGGATCTGTCACTGTAACCAGGGTGTCAGAGCTTGTATCGTCGATATTTCCCTGCATAAGATTTATAAATTCTCTACATAAAGGTAGCTTTTCTCTAATATAAGCTCTCAATATATCAGGTGAAGGTTTAGAAAATGACTCAGCGAAGATAGAGATGCCTTCTAAAGATTTTGTACTAATACCTATCTCCATTAATGTGTATTTAACTTCATCATCACTATGGAAACGCCGTATCGGTGTCATGTACTCAATACCATACGCTCGATGTAGCTCACGGAATTCATTAATAGCCTCTGGCATTTGCTCCGGCATATCCTCTTGATAGCCGCTGGTACCATCAGCAATCAGTACAATATTGCGTTTTAAACAATAAACTATAGCTGCTGCATGCATAGCCATTTTTTCACCAACGAGGATAAGATTATATTTATACTTCGCAAAATCGTTTTCTATATTAAGTATTGCTATACGTCTAAATAAACCAAAAATTGGTATAAATACTCTACCCATAATGTGCTCGGGAAACATCTCTTTTAATTCCTTAAATCTATACTCGGAAATCTCGCTTTTGATGCCTATTCCGCTTATAAAGCTAATAAGATGAACTTTATAATTTTTTAACGCATAAATACAGGCGGCAAGCGAGGAGTCTCTGCCGCCTGAAAAAAGAACAGCGACTTCTTGCTGAGAAATAGCAGATGGATTCATTGGTGTATACTCCACAATACCTCTGAAAAACTACATTTGTCCTCTTGAGATAAGGGTTGGTATAATATGTTTAGATAACACAGAGCCAAGTAAATATCCCTTACTTTTGTAGTCGCGATCGATCCACACATATTCTTTAATTTCTGATTGAGGTGATGGTTGACCATCGATATCGACGTAGTAAACACTCATAACTAAAGGGATATTTTCGAAAATCGCTTGCTCGTTAAACCTGCCAAAGAAAGAAAATGCTTTAACCGAAATTCCCAGCTCTTCTTTTAATTCTCTAGACAAAGTTTGTTCATCATTTTCATCCTTTTCTTGTTTTCCACCTGGAATTATAAACTCTGTGCGATCTTTAAAGAGTTTCCGTACTACTAAAATTTGTTTTCTGTCATTAAAAATGATAGCTCCAACCTTATAGATCGAATTTTGCATATAATAACCCCTCCCAAGAAAACTCACCGTTACAAATTAGCTTATAAGTTATATAATAATATGATTCTTTCTTTAAGTCAACATCTTTTATCAGAAAGGGATTTTGATCGTTTAGCAGGTATTCTGGTTACTTTAAAAGGTCACATCGTTTACCAAAAACCGAGCTGAAGGGCCAAATTGGCCTGTTTTAAGCACCAGGCATTGTCTTTCGCTAAGGGTTCTTCAATACCAGGTTACTTGCATGTGTCTATGGATCAAGACCAAGAGGGGATTTTTTAAAGATTCCCTTGCCGTATTTTATTATTTGGTTGTGCAAATTTTTAAAATCTTCGCTACTTTGACTTATGTGATATTTGACGATTGCTATAATCAGTGCGTGAGATTTACTTATACTCAGCTTTGAGGCTTCAAGAGTAGGAGCAGAGATGAAAGCCGTAATGTCAAGAACATAGTCAAACACTTCGTAATCTTGAAATAGGTCAAATCCATAATTTGAAAGAAAATATTCACGCGTAAAATTATCTTTCTTATTCATCTCTGTGAGAATTCTATGTGAATCGTTATCTGCATAAGAGTCCTGAGATATAATGGCCTTCCACCATCTCGAAAGGATGGAGGACTCCAGCCAGATACGTAGACCTGGCTCTGCGCTTAGCCAGGGCATTCCCCAGCTATCGAATATCGCGTCCCTGGTATAGGCTGCTGCTTCGATCATTTGTTGATCAACCCAAATGTCAATAGATCGGTCGCTGCTTCGTTGAGATTGCAAGGCTGATGCTGCCGGGCTAACCCAGAATCCTTTTGAGAGGGTACTGGTATTAATATTAGCGCGCTTCAAAAGAATGTTGGAGGCTGAAACATATTGCAAATTATAGTTTGAAGCTAGCAACTTTGCGTGAGTAGTTTTCCCCGCCGCTGTTAAGCCAGAGATGAAAATTTTCAGCATATTCCATCCTCTTTTTCCTCTAAACGTCCAAATTACAGGTATCTTTTAGATTTCCAAACTCTTCTGCCAGCATGTTTTGCTAAATCAATTGCTGATAATTTTTTCGCCTCTACTTGAACTTCTCTCGTTTTTTCATCTAAGGAAAAAATAAGAATAGCATCCACGACACTTTCTATCGCAGACAATATTTCTGGGTCTGTATCATCAAATTCGATAAAAATAGTTATCATTCCATATTTTCGCTCGGATGCAATACAATGCTGATAAAACGAGCGTACTAAACTACAGGATGAAACGCTTGCTAGAGATGAAAGATTGTCGTATACAATTCTATTTGGAATTCTATATTTTAAACCTTCTTTTTTTAATATGTTTTTTGTTTTATACCAGGCAGTATTGCCAGCCGAATGAACTCCAGCCATGCCTTTGCCTAAAATGATAGTCACTCCCTCTCTTTCGACCTCTTCGTTTGCATCTTTCAAAACCTCGTCATCGTACCCTAAATGAGGCGAAAACGCATCTATCAAGATGATGTGCCGAAATAAGTTTGCAGATAAAGAATTGCCTCTTTTAAACCATCCCCATACTTGATACGGGGGACGGTCGCAGCAAACATAATTTGCTGTTTCCCCATTATTCACTCCATCTGTAAGGATGTCTATGGCCATAAGTTGAAAAGTTAAATATCGTGGCCCTACAAAAAGAAAGCTGTACCCTTGACTGATGATTTTAATCTCTTCGGAAGTGAGAGAATAGGGCTCCAGGCTAAATGAACTGCGTGGCCTGACTGTCAGGGCATACTTTTTTGAGCGCAGATTATTGATTATACTGAAAGGAAATACATACTTTAAAAAGCGCCTGTCTCTCATATGAGAAACTCTACCGTAAAGTAAAAAAAAGGTTCTAAAGAGAAGCAGCCATCCTATTGCGAATGTTATTAATCCAATTTCGGCAAAATCTAATCCTACAGAAATAACATCGTTAGCAGTTATAATGAGTGATACCACTATTAGCAATGTCGATAAACTAAAAAGAAAGATGGTCGTTACGATATTGTAGGCACTCTCTTGAAGCCTTGAGTGACTATCAAAAAATGCGTATAAACCAACGATAAACGCCAGCGATGCAGTAGATATACCCGCAAATCCAAAAATGAGCTGTAGTTGTTCTGATTGCGACATACTTCTTTGCTCGCTTTACGATAGAAAACTGAAATACACATCACCTAATCGATTACGTTAAATCATAGCTAATTTAGCATATTTATAGATAATTTTCAATAGAAATAAGAAATGCAAAGAGGATACCAATCCTCCTTGCACTAAAGCTGTTTTTGCCGACAAGAGAAAGCGGTGCAAAGGCTCTCAATCGTCGTTAGCGATTTCCTCCTGGAAAGGAAGCCATTCAAGCGATTGTGAGTATGGCTTTTAGAACACCGCTGGCTCCATATATTCGCCAAAGACCGAGCGGAACACATCCATGATCTCGCCCAGCGTGGCGTAGGCTTTCACCGCCTCGATGATCGCAGGCATGGTATTCTCGGTGCCTTCAGCCACGCGGCGCAGATTATCCAGTGCGCGCCGCACGGCGGCCTGGTCGCGCTCGCGCCGCACGCGGTTCAGGCGCTCCAGGTGTGCCTTCTCGCCTACGCGGTCGATATAGAGAGTGGGAACTTTGATCTCTTCGTTCATGAGGTAGTCATTGACGCCGACAATCGTGCGCTTATGCGTATCGATCTCTTGCTGGTAGCGATAGGCCGATTCGGCGATTTCGCGCTGGAAGAAGCCATTCTGAATGCAGGCCAGCACGCCGCCCAGCGACTCGATGCGCGCAATATAATCCATCGCCGCCTGCTCGGTCTGATCGGTCAGAGCCTCGACGAAATAGGAGCCGCCGAGCGGATCGACCGTATTGACCACGCCGCTTTCGGAGGCGATGATCTGCTGGGTGCGCAGGGCGATCAGCGCCGCCTGTTCCGTCGGCAGGGCCAGGGCCTCGTCGAGTGAGTTCGTGTGCAGCGAATTCGTGCCGCCGAGAACCGCCGCCAGGGCCTGGATGGCGGTGCGCACGATATTGTTATCCGGCTGCTGCGCGGTCAGGGAGACCCCGGCGGTCTGCGCGTGGCAGCGCAGCATCCAGGAGCGCGGATTTTTCGCGCCGTAGCGTTCGCGCATCAGCTTTGCCCACAGGCGACGCCCGGCGCGGAACTTGGCAATCTCCTCGAAGAAATCGTTATGCACGTCGAAGAAGAACGAGAGACGAGGCGCGAACTCATCAATGTGCAGTCCGCGCGCCAGCGCGGCCTCGACATACGTCAGGCCATCGGCCAGGGTAAAGGCCAGCTCCTGCACCGCCGTCGCCCCGGCCTCGCGAATATGATAGCCGCTGATGCTGATCGTGTTCCAGCGCGGCATCTCGCGCGTCCCGAACTCGATGGTATCCGTCACCAGGCGCATCGAAGGTTCCGGTGGGAAAAGGAACTCCTTCTGCGCGATATACTCTTTCAGAATATCGTTTTGCAACGTGCCGCCCAGCTTCGCGCGCGGAAAGCCATTTTTCTCAGCGTTGACGATATACATCGCCCAGATCACCGCAGCCGGACTATTGATGGTCATCGAGGTCGTGATCTTATCCAGGGGCAGGTCTTTGTAGAGAATCTCCACGTCGGCCAGCGAAGAGACGGCCACGCCGCACTTGCCGAACTCGCCGGCAGCCATCGGGTGATCGGTATCGTAGCCGTAGAGCGTTGGCATGTCAAAGGCCGTCGAAAGGCCGGTCTGGCCCTGGGAGAGCAGATATTTAAACCGCTTGTTCGTATCCTCGGCGGTCCCGAAGCCCGCGAACATACGCATCGTCCAGGGCTTGGCGCGATACATCGTAGGCTGCACGCCGCGCGTGTAGGGATACTCGCCCGGCAGGCCCAGGTCGCGCCGATAGTCGAGTCCAGCGTTGTCCAGGGGCGTATAGACGCGCTGGACAGGTACGCTCGAGGTGGTCATCAAATACTCGCGTTCGGGCAGGCGCTGCGTAGACGGCTGAACCGTCTCCCTTTCCCAATCCTCGCGTTTCCTGGCCAGGCGAGCCAGCTCCTTTTTATCGAAAAGCGTGCCCTGTTCTACGACGGGCTTCTTCTGCATCGTGCCTTCCTGCGGTGATTTCTGCTCTAGCATGCTTGAAAGAACTCCTCATTGAGTCGTCTGGTTAAGAATGAAAACGGGCCAGAAAAAGACATTACCGATACATGCTTTTTCATCGTGAGATATTGTACCACACCGTAGAGGCAGTTCTCTGGTTAGAAGCCTTTGCTCGAAGGGAATTGAGGCAATGACTTCGTGAATCATTGCCTCAATATGTGTTCTACACTTCCACCGCCATTGCAACCGCGCCGCCGCCGCCCAGGCAGAGCGTTGCGAGGCCGCGCCCGCCGCCGCGCCGGCGTAGTTCGTGAATCAGAGTGGTCAGCACGCGGGAGCCGCTGGAGCCGATGGGATGGCCGAGGGCGATCGCGCCGCCGTTGACGTTGACGCGCGTCCAGTCCCAATCCAGTTCTTTGCCGTTCGCCAGGGTCTGGGCGGCAAATGCCTCGTTGACCTCGATCAGATCGAAGTCGTTGATCTTCAGGCCGGTCAGTTCAAGCACGCGGCGGACCGCGCGCGTGGGCGCGGCGAAGATGTAGCGCGGCTCGATCGCGGCTGAGGCGTAGGCGACGATGCGCGCCAGGATGGTCAGGCCGTTCGTCCGAGCAAAGTCGGCATCCACAACCACCGTCGCGGAGGCGCCGTCGCTCAGACCCGGCGCGTTGCCGGCAGTGACGCTGCCATTGGCCACGAAGGCGGGCTTGAGCTTTGCCAGAGCCTCAAGCGAAGTATCGGCCCGGATCGGCTCGTCAGTATCGACAACCACCGTGCCCTGCTTCTGCTGAATCTCGATCGGCACCATCTCATCCTTAAAGCGCCCGGCGGCTGTCGCCGCGGCTGCCTTCTGGTGACTCTCCAGGGCCAGCCGATCCTGCTCCTCGCGCGTGACGCCGAATTTTTCCGCGATAATCTCGGCCTCGTTGCCCATGTGGATATTCTCAAACGCGCACCACAGACCGTCGTTGACCACCGCATCTACCAGTTCGCCGTTGCCCATGCGGTAGCCGGTGCGCGCCTTGCGCAGCAGGTAGGGGGCGTTGCTCATGCTCTCCATGCCGCCCGCCACGTAGGCCCGCGCATCCCCCGCGCGAATTGCCTGGGCCGCGAGCAAGACCGCCTTGAGACCTGAGCCACAAACCTTATTGACGGTGAAGGCTGGGATCTCCACCGCGAGGCCGGCTTTTACCGCCGCCTGCCGGGCCGGGGCCTGGCCAATGCCCGCCGAGACGACGTTGCCCATGACGACCTCATCGATGGCTGAGGGATCGATGCCTGCACGCTTTACCGCTTCTTTTATGGCGAACGCCCCCAGTTCGGGCGCTTGAAATTGGGCCAGCGCGCCAAGAAATTTCCCCGTCGGCGTTCGCACCGCGCTAACAATTACTGCCTGGTGTTCTGTCATCGTTTCTGCTCCTCTCAGGACAATCCACGCCATTGTGGACATGTATGCGTGGGATAAAATCTATTTGTTCTGTTAATGCTCTCTGGTAAGCACCGGTGTTGTGAACATTGTATCGCGCAGTTGTCGCAGGGGGCAAATCATGCAGCTTTTCAGGAGTTGGCCGGAAGCTGGCCCATCTGGAAGCCGGAGGGAACCTGCATATCCCACATGGAGTCCGAAACCTGCGCGGAGAGGAGCAACTCGCAGGTTTGGTAGATGGGCACGCCGGTTCCCCTGCCCTCAAAATCGCGTAGGGCGTTGACGGGCAGATAGCGCATATTGAGCAGCAAGACCTGGCCGTTGCCGGTGCGGATCTGATAGACCTCCTGGCCGTGAAAGTTTCCCTTGCCCAGGTAGGTTGCACGCCCGGTAGCGAGATCGTGCCGTAGGAGGGTGAGCTCAAACTGCGAGCCATCGACGGCCCAGCTTTCGACGCCGTTGCCCATTTGAGCAATATGGTGCATCATGTCTTTGCCCAGCATGGTCGATTTGTCGGTGACGACCACGACATCAAACTTCCCCGGCATGCTTGACTCGATGTGCATGTTATTGGTGCCAAGATCTTGATAGACCTCAACCTGGTAGGGCTTTCCCTGCGCATCTTCCCTGGTCTGGGTATAGTGAAGAACATAGCCGTTCCAGGAGAGATTGGCCGGGAGCTGAAAAGCCTCTCCCTGGCCGGAGGGAAAGAGCAGTCCATGCAGGAAAAAGCTCGCGACTGCGAGTAGCAGCAGGGCCGCGACCAACGCCCACGCCCGTCCTCTCGTCACGCGACTGCGAGCAGCAAACGGGCGCGGCGTCTCCTGTGCTATTTTTGATGGGTGCAACTGTATAGATGCGCGGGCTGTTCTCTGCCGACTTTGCAGTTCGGCCAGAATAGCGGCATCTACGCGCGCGGAGGGTGTACTTTCCGGCAGAGTTGCGACCAGGTGCGTTGCCTGCCGTAAGAGTTGGAACTCAGCGGCGCACTCCGCGCATCCCTTAATATGTTCGGAGAGGATGCGCACCTGCTCGAAAGACAGTTCATCGACAATCGCCAGGTAGAAGCGTACCCTTTCGCAGACCTGTGGTCCCTTCTCGTCCATCGTTGGAAATGGCGGCAAGTCAAGGTTATTCATCCCCGTTCCTCCCGCCGGCAGGCGGTCTCCTCATTCAGGCGCCCGTACTGTTCGGCAAACATCCGTTTCGCCCGTGAAATGCGCGTGGCCGCGGCATTGGGCGAAATACCGACAATCGTGGCGATATCCTGGTAGGGCAACCCCTGGGCCGCGCTCAACACCAGGACAATCGCGTAATCCTCTGGCATGCTGGCCAGAGCCAGGCGAATCTGCTCGCGTTCAAAGACTTCAGGAATTCCTCCGCTATCCGGCGGCAGGTAGGGGGCATCCTCTTCAGAGCCGGAGTCAAACTGCTGTTCCCCGCCGCGTCGTTTGGTGAGCGGCCACCAGGAGATGCGTTTGCGCCGGCGCAGCAAATCAACGCACAGGTTTGTCGCAATCCGATAGAGCCAGGGCGAGAGGTTGTCGTGGTCGTAGAGGTCGTCCCAGGAAACAAAAGCGCGCATAAAGACTTCCTGTGTCAGATCGTCCGCATCCTCCTGGCTGCCCAGCAGGCGATAGACATAGGTATGAATCGGGCGTTTATATTTTTCATAGAGCAAAATCAAATCAAGATCATTGCCCCCGGATTGGGAGGGTGTGACAGCATCCTGTGCTTGTTTGATTTTATGCTTGCTCATGCCGGCAACATATCTTTCTCGGGTTCCAGCCTTCCTCCTCTGCTCCTCCTCGACGGCCAGGTGGGCTGAGGAGAGGGCAGGGGTTTCATCCATGACCACATTTTTGGACCTTGCTGATAGTATACCAGTTCTGGCACTCGGAAAGAACATACCAGCTCCAATCTGTGCCTGTTGTCGTGCCCTGATGGGCATATCTCGCTATTCCATGCTCTTTCACGTCCGAACGGGAGAGTTTTTACAGTGATAAAATGAGAACACATGGTTTCCCCCATGTAAAGAACGGTCTAGAGAATGATGAAAGGAAATACCTATGGAATTAAAGGACAGGGGAGTTCTGGTAACGGGCGGCGCCTCCGGTCTTGGCGCCGCCTGCGTGCGCCTGTTTGCGGAGGGCGGCGCAAAGGTGGTCATTGCCGACCTGAATAGCGAGGGCGGCGAGAAGCTGGCGGCGGAGGTGCGCGCGAGCGGAGGTACCGCCTTCTTCGCAGAGACCAACGTTACCGGCGAAGAGTCGGTCCAGGCAGCCGTGCGCGCTGCTGTGGAGCAGTGCGGGGGTCTGCATATTTTAATCAACTGCGCCGGCATCGGCATCGCCGAGAGAGTCGTCGGCAAATATGGCGTTCACGGCCTGGAGAGCTTCCAGAAGGTTATTAGCGTCAACCTGGTGGGAACTTTCAATGCCATTCGCCTTGCCAGCGCGGTCATGGCCGAGAACGAGCCGACTGCCGGGGGTGAGCGCGGTGTAATTATCAACACCGCCTCAGTCGCCGCCTTCGACGGCCAGATCGGCCAGGCGGCGTACTCCGCCTCCAAAGGCGGCATCGTCGGCATGACCCTGCCCATTGCGCGCGAGCTTGCCCGCTTTGGCATTCGCGTCATGACCATCGCCCCCGGCATCTTCGATACCCCCCTGCTGGGCGCTCTACCCGAACCGGCGCGCATCTCCCTGGGCCAGCAGGTCCCCTTCCCCCCGCGCCTGGGCAAACCCTCCGAGTACGCCGCCCTGGCGAAACACATCGTGGAAAACGAGATGCTCAACGGGGAGACGATCAGGCTGGACGGCGCTATCAGAATGGCCCCTCGTTAAGCAAATCCATCTCATCGAAGATAGTCAAATAGCTGATTTCGTCGAGGGGGAGCCACCAGTGAGCGGAGAGCTTCCCCCTCAGCGCCCTTTCGGCCAGCTCGTTAGCGCTGGCTTGGTCAGCAGCTTGTCCAACTGTGCTATTTCCGCTTCCGCTTTCTCAATCTGTGTTTGTAGCACGGTGGCTTCATCTACTATGCCCGCCGCCTTACGATTCTCCCAGAGCTTCTTTATCCGGTCCCTCTCTTACTCTCAACACGATGCTCTCTCCCTGGACACTGGCTGACAGCACCAGCACTCCTGCTGGCGCGTGATAGGTTGCATATCGACACGACTAGGCGACTATTGCCCTGGTCGTTTCCATCTGCGTGCTCTCTGTGCATCCAACCAGCACACCGGTATGCTTCGCTCCAAGCTGCTCACGCTCTACCTGGCTGCGCGCCGCCGCGAGCGCGTTGTCTCTATCCGCGGCGGTCGCGTACTTCTCGGTGCGCGCGTGCCTGCCGCCTGAGAACGCAACCAGGTTCGTAATCACCAGGCTGCTGCCGTCCGCCTGGTCGAGCACTGGCGCGCCCTTTGCCGCATTTAAAATATGCGCTTCCTCGGTTTCCGTGATGGCTCTGGCGATGATAATCTCTTCTATCCTAGAGAGTGGCCGTGCCTCCTCCAGCACCCGGCGCACATTGTAGGTGTAGTCAGCCTGCCTCTTTTCCAGATGTTCAGCCGGTACGAGCTCGGCCAGGTAGGTCTTTCTGCTGTAGCGGTATACAATGCCATTGACGATCTCTCGCCTCATCCGCTCGATCACCGGTGTGCCTTCTGGCATCCGAAAGAGCTTCGCTAGCGATGGCGACATCGGGATGATGCCCGGTGTTTTGAGGTGCTCTACTTTTACCTCGTAGCCCATCGCGGCCATGACATCCCTGAACACTTCGTCATTGGTCGTCACGCGTGCCCGTCGCGGGCTGACTCGCAGAACCCGGCCTCTGCTCTTCACGATGAGCCCTTCTATTTCTAAAGCGTGCAGCGCCTTTTCCACCGTGTCGTATGTTGCGTTGAATTGCTCGACCAGCGCGCTGCGCGGTGGGAGCGCATCGGACTCTCTTAGCCTGCCGCTCTTGATATCTTCCCTGATCTGATTTTTGATTGCCTCAACATGGCTCTTTCTCAAATGTCTTCCCCCGTTTTACGAGCAGAAAATTGCTCGTTATTTTCTCTTAGTAATACCGTGAGTATGCTTGTGTTGCAATGTTTTTGCATGACTAGCCATGTTTTTGTACAACAAAAACGCGGCCTTCGGGAGCTCCTTCCCACGCGATGCTCAACGAAACTCAAAGCAAGCGAGCAGATTTGGAGGAAACAAATCTCTCAGGAGATGTTGCAACTGGTCTTTCAACTCTTGACAAAACAGAATGGATTCGCGATACTACTCTCATGAATTTAACACGACTCATGATTCTGGGATTACTTGCCAGGAATGGGCCTCGACACGGCCACCAGATTCGCTACGATGCTGAAGTGACCCATGTTGAACTTTGGGGAGGAGTCAGTGTGGGAGCATTGTATCGCGAACTTCGCCAGATGGAAACTGAGGCGCTCCTCGAAGCCGTGCGCACCGAGCAGATCGGGCGTCGGCCAGTGCGCACCATTTACCAGATTACGCCTGCGGGTCTGCAATACCTCCGGATGTTGCGCGAAGAGGCGTTGACTGATTTATATGTCAGTCCAGATGCGGTGGGGGTAGCCCTCCTCTTTGGGGGAATTGACCAGATGGGGGAGGTTGTTGCTTTTCTCCGGGCTCGCAAGGAGGCCATGGAGCGGGAACTCACTGGAGTCAGGGTAGAGCGCGAACGGCTGGAGGCTGCGGGCATGCTCGAACCCCTTGATATCGCTGTCTTCCGGCGGCGAGAATTCCTGCGGGCCGCTGAACTGCAGTGGTTGGAGGAGGTAGAGCAGCGCCTGAGCAAAGCCGAGACGAGACGTTCCCTGGACACACCCTGGCATGAAGCGACTGAGGACCAACCTCTGTCTTGATTATTCGGTTGAAAAGGAAACTGAGATGTCTGATACTCGCACCTCACCTCTGATTTTCGGCATCTATCCAGGAGGGCACACTGGCTTCGGCAGCGGTCGGGCCGTCACTGCCGATGATCCAGCTCGTATTCACGAAGCGCTGAATCGTCTTCAGATGGATGGTCCTCCCCTACTAGTTCGCGGCTACCTTCCTTATACCGGTTCCCTATCTGTTGCGGAGGCTCTCGCCATTGAGACACCGGCAGCGGCTGAGCAATACATTCAGGACGGGCGCAAGCTTGATCTTGTGCTTAGTTTTCGCCAATCCGACCTGGATGGCTGGCTGACCTTTATTCGCCAGGCTATCCATCGCTACAACTCGATGCTCGCAACTTTGCAAATTACGGAGGAAGCGAATGTAACCATGACTCCTGAGGTAGATGGCTGCATCCCCCAGGTACGGGAAGCCCTGGTTCGCGGGGTTGTCGCTGCTAAAGAGGAAATCCAACGCGCCGGTCTCAACATCCAGGTTGGCTTCAACGCTGCTCTCAGCTTTGATCCCGCTGACGACTTCTGGCCAGCCATTGCCGCCTACCCATTTGTTGATTATAGCGGGCTGAACAACTCAGGCCAATGATTGGTGAAAGCATAAATGGTGGCTCACGCTCATCGCAGCTTGTTTTGGCCTGCTCATGCTGTATATTGATCTCTTCATTGTGAATGTCGCACTCCCCGCCATTGGACAGAGTTTTCATGCCCCACTCGGTACCGCCTCATGGACCATCTCTGGTTATGTCCTGATGATCGGGATATTGCCAATGGAAATGGGTCGCCTTCTTCCTGAGATCGGTGCAAAACTCATTGTAACAGAGAGTGATCTGTCTTTGGAGAATTAAATAGCTCTGTAGCGGAACTGTACCGCCTTGTGAAGTAAGCACAGGATAATGTACTATTATTTAGGTCTATATTGTATGTCCGTCTTTGTGGGGGAATGAACTGACCGCTGTCGTATGTTCCTGACCGATACATATATCTGGTGAACAGTACCCTACAGCGTGTTTAGCCTGGGACGGCTCTTGCAGCATATTTAACATGAAGTGCTGAGTATCCTGCTCCCAGGAAATCTGCCTTCAACCGAGATAGGAAGGAGGAAGCAGGACAATGGAGCAGCCGCCCGAAAGAATGCCTCTACTCGCATTGAAATATCGCTGTTCTCAAGAAATCAGCAACTCCCAGCGCGGTAAACCAGGCGACGAACGGTATTGCCTGGAGCTTTTCAGAAGGGCGCTCGTAGGAGATGATAACGACTCCTGGATGGCCTTACAAGAGCAGTTCCGCGCAAACATTTTATTCTGGCTGCGTCGCCACTCGAAAAGGCAGGAAGCACTGCAGATCGAAAACGAACAAGACTATGTAGATGACACTTTTAAGCGTTTCTGGCAGTGGGGACATAACCAGAGAAAAGCACTTGACAACCTGACAGAATTTGACCAACTGGCAGGATTTAACAGTCTGCCAGGCGCGCTTAAGTTTCTCCATGACTGTTTAGAAAGTCTGATCAGGGATAATCTGCGGGCCTCCATGCGCCAGCAGCGGGTTTCGCTGCCTGAATATGACCCTCCGACGCCTTCCACGAGTGAGGAATACATCATCAGGCGGGAGTTGTGGCACGTGATACAAACTATTCTCACCAACAAACGAGAACTCCGGGTAATATTTTTATTGTATCACGAAGGTCTCAAGCCCCGACAAATCTTACAGCACTGTCCTAAAGAGTTCGCAGATGTGAAGGAGATATATAGCCTGACTAAAAGTGCCATGGATCGGCTTAAACGTCACTCAGCTATCATCCGCCGGAAGATTGACTACGAAGAAGAGTAGGGGAGGAGCAGCCCCGAAGAGGTTGATGAAAGATGGATCGCAACCGTCGTTGTAAAAATCGAAAAGTAAAAAGCAAATTGTACGAACGTCTAGTTATGTATAGTCAGACCTCTGTCAGGCAAGATTATGCACTGCGGTGCCAGCGACAATGTGCTTAAGCAAAGGAGGAGGCAATGATAGATTGCTCTAATTCGATGGCTCCTGACGATGAAGAACTGCTCGCCTACGTGTTTGGCGAAGAAACTCTCAACGAGGGGAGGAAGCAACATCTTGAGCATTGCCCCACCTGCCAAGAGCGGCTCAAAGACTACCAGCAGATGAACGAGATGTATCTCTCACGATTGTACCGCACTCTCTGCCCCAGTGCAACACAACTGACGCTCTATTGCGCAAATGCGCTCTCTGCTGATGAGAGGTTTGATATCGCCGAACATCTGCGTGAGTGTCTCCTGTGTAGCGACGAAGTCAGAGGTATTCGCCATGAGATGGCCCTCTTTACTCCTTTTCCTGAACCACCAGTGCCCTCTTTGCGGCAGACTGCCCAGGAGGTGAAGCGTATTGTAGCCAGTCTTGTCCAACCAGCATACCCGGCACGCCGGGAGCTCTCTTCCCTCCCATGGCCTCGCTACTACCAGGCCGGCAACACCAATCTTTCGCTGCACATTTCGCGCACGGCTAACAACCAGCTTATGCTGCTAGGTATCTTTCTCTCGAATGATGAAGAGCAGCTCAAAACCCTTGAGGATTCCGTGGCAGACCTTTACCAGTTAGAGAATCCATCGGCCTCTCCCGCAACAATACTATCAGACAGGCTGGCAGAAAGACCCTTGATGTCTACCGTCGTGGACCGTTTGGGTCATTTCTCCTTCGCACCTCTGCGTGCAGGAATATATGCCCTTCGTATCTATCTGCCCGATACAGAGTTGTTGATCGAGCAGGTGCAATTAGAATAGGACCCATTAAGGATCTCCTCGTAGGAAGCATTGAAAGTAGAGAGAACCTGTTGGTACCTGTTGAGCACTATAGCGAGGAGTAATATTTTCTATGACCGAACAGCATCTTTTGCAACCCCTGCATGAACTTGGCCTGAAAGAAGGGAAACGTTACCTTCAAGAGTGCTGTGATAAGTTAGAGCAACATGCACTCATCAGTGCCTGGCTTGAAAAGGAAGCTCTGGATAGGCTCTACGAGCCTTTCATCTCTCTCAAATTGGCTGAGCTACTTATTTTTCTCGGCGAATATGTTCACGATCGCACTGCTTACGCTCTTGGTCTTAAGGCAAAAGGGGATGCTCTGGTCCAAATAGGACACTACAAGGCAGCGATGGAGAGCCTTGATGAAGCCGGGGCGATATTTGTACAACAGGGAGATGAAAGGAATTGGGCGCGCAGCCGTATCAGTTGGGTCGTTGCCTGTGCCTGGCTGGGTCATATCGAAGAAGCCCTTTATGAAGCCCAACAAGCCCGTGAAGTTTTTTTACGCCTGGGCGAACCTTTCTGGGCGTGTACGATCGATAATAATAGAGCGGTCATCTATGACCA
>Ga0070740_10002335_pt1 | contig 22612 bp, 23 predicted proteins | sample Coa_R2_FD_67286 | JGI IMG/M metagenome (GOLD analysis project Ga0070740, IMG submission 67286) | Surface soil microbial communities from Centralia Pennsylvania, which are recovering from an underground coalmine fire - Coalmine... | ecosystem: Environmental > Terrestrial > Soil > Unclassified ...
TTCGTCGCCAACAAGGCCGGCACTTACATGATCATGTGCGGTTTCCCGGGCCATGCGCTGGCGGGAATGTGGGACACCTTCGTGGTCTCCAGCAGCGCCAAGAGCGCATCTGTTAGCTTCAGATAGGAGGTGTGACGGAGGTATGGGCATGGGGAGAGGTGAGGTCTACCCGGCCGGACGTGGAGTGAGCAAGGCGATGCTCGTGCCGCCGATGAGTTCCCGCCTGCTCCTCACCGGCACGCTTATGGCTCTCGCCGGCCCCGTCGCGCTGGCCGTGGCGGCTAGCAGCGCTGCCCGGCCGGCAACATCCGTTCCCTGGCGCGGTCCGCGGCCGGGCGGGACCTGGACCCGGACGTCGCTCACGCTTCAGGCCAATGCCCTGATCGCAGAGCCATCCCGACTCGGCGTCGTGTTTGCCGGGACCGTCGATGGCGTCTGGCGCTCGGATGACGGCGGTCTTCGCTGGGCGCGCGCCGGCTCGGGCTTGCACGGCAACACCATCGTCGCGCTTGCGCTGGCGCCGGCAGACGATACCCTGTACGCCGGATCGGACGATGGCGCGGTGTATGAAATGGCCACGCGGCAGGCCGGCCACTGGCGACGCGTCAGCGCCTCACTCAACGGGACGCCGGTCTTTAGCCTGGCCGTCGGCCCTGGGCGACGGCCGGCGTTGTTGGCTGGGACCATCGGTGCCCTCTATCGTGGGTGGGCCGGCGGGAGCGGGTGGCGCTGGCAGCGCGTGGCGCAGACCGGCCAGGCTGCCATTTCCTCGATCGTCTGGTTGCCGGCTCATGCCGGGAGCGCACTGGCCGCCGTGTTCGGCGTCTCGCCGGCTGTCCTGGCGACGCGCGACGGCGGACGCACCTGGGTCGCGGATGCGGGCGGATTGCCGTCGGTGCTGCCTACCCACACGCTTCTCCCCGTCGGCCCTCAGCAGCCCTCGACCATTCTGACGACCATGGGCGGAGGTGTCTGGGAGCGCGCGGCGGGCGGCACCTGGCACGAGATCAGCGCCGGCCTGCCGGCGCGCCATGCCATGGCGCTGGTGGCCCTGCCCGGCAGCGGCACCCGTATGCTTTACGCGGGCACGATGGGAGATGGTGTCTACGTCAAGCAGGCGGCTGTGCCCTGGCGGTCGCTCGGGCATGGCCTGCTAGGCACGGAAAACACCATCCTCTCGCTCGCCGTCGTCAGTGGCTCTCCTCCCGGCTTGCTCGCCGGCACGGCGTTGGGCGTCTACCGCTACGCACCACCACGATAGGAGTGTGGGCGAGGAAGGTAGGTGTGGATGAGATAATCCTGCCGGGCCGAGCCAACCGGAAACGCCGGCTATGGCCGCCGTTGCGCTATAATACATGCTCAATACCTTTACATGCACCTTGGGAGCAGCCATGCCCATCACCATGAAAGATGTCCAGAACGCGGCGCAACTGGCCCGGCTGGAACTGAGTGAAGAGGAGAGAGTCCGCCTGGTGGGCGAGCTGTCGGGGATCCTCGACCACATCGCGGTCATCGCCGGCGTCGATACCAGCGCCATCCCCCCCACCGCGCAGGTCGTGGAGCTCAACAACGTGATGCGTCCCGACGAGGTCTGCCCGTCTCTCTCTCCCGACGAGGTGCTGGCCAACGCGCCGGCACGGGAGGGCGATTTCTTCAAGATTCGGGCGGTGCTGGAATGAGCTCCGCGCTGATCGAGCTGACCGCTCACGAGGCCGCGGCCCGGTTGCGTGAGCGCGAGGTGTCCAGCGTCGAGCTGACCGAGGCCTACCTGGAGCGCATCGCTGCCGTGGACCCCCGCATCCACGCCTACCTGCGCGTGCTGCGCGAGGAGGCGCTGGCCATGGCCCGCGCGGCGGACGAGCGCCTGGCGGCCGGCGAAAGCGGCCCGCTGCTCGGCATCCCGATCGCCCTCAAGGACGTGCTGACCACGCGAGGCATCGAAACCACGGCCGGCTCGAAGATGCTGAAGGGCTATGTCCCGCCCTACTCGGCCACGGTGGTGGAGTGGCTGCGCGAGGCAGGCGCCGTCTTCCTGGGCAAGACCAACATGGACGAGTTTGCTATGGGCTCGTCAAACGAGTACAGCGCCTATGGCCCCGTCTACAACCCGTGGGATACCACGCGCGTGCCCGGTGGGTCTAGCGGCGGCTCGGCCGCCGCGGTGGCTGCCGATGAGGCTGCGCTGGCCCTGGGCACCGACACCGGCGGCTCCATCCGCCAGCCCGCCGCCCTGTGCGGCATCGTGGGGCTGAAGCCCACCTACGGTCGTGTCTCGCGCTACGGTTTGATCGCCTTTGCCTCCTCCCTGGATCAGATCGGCCCGTTGACCAAAGACGTCACCGACGCCGCGATCCTGCTGGGCGCCATCGCCGGGCACGACCCGTGCGACTCCACCACGGTCGATCTGCCGGTGCCCGACTACACCGCCTCGCTGGTGCCGGACGTGAAAGGGTTGAGACTGGGCGTGCCGCGCGAGTACTTCGTGCCCGGCATGCAGCCCGGCGTCGAGCAAGCGGTGCGCTCGGCCATCGCCGCCCTGGAAGACATGGGCGCCTCGGTGGGCGAGGTCTCGCTGCCCAGCACGGAGCATGCCCTGGCCACCTATTACATCATCGCGCCGGCCGAGGCCAGCGCCAACCTGGCCCGCTACGATGGTATCAAGTACGGCTACTCGGCCGGCGGGGAGACCATGTGGGAGGCCTACGGGCGCACGCGCGCGGCGGGCTTCGGGCCGGAGGTCAAGCGCCGCATCATGATCGGCACCTATGCGCTTTCCTCGGGTTACTACGACGCCTACTACGTGAAGGCGCAGAAGATTCGCACCCTGGTCAAGCGCGACTTCGACGCCGTCTTTGCCGATTACGACGCCGTGCTGGCGCCGACCTCGCCGACCACGGCCTTTAAGCTGGGCCAGAAGACGGCCGATCCGGTGCAGATGTACCTGTCCGACGCCTGTACCTTGCCCGTCAACATAGCGGGGCTGCCCGGCATCTCGCTGCCCTGCGGCTTGCTGGAGGGGCTGCCGGTGGGCCTGCAGATCATTACCCCCGCCTTCAGCGAAGAGACGTTACTGCGCATCGCCTTCGCCTACGAGCAAAGCGGGCACTTCGTCCGGCAGCGCCCGCCGCTCGGCGTCTGACACGTGGGCCGGATGACGAGGAGACCAACACCAGCATGAGTAAAGCCCTGGCGCAACCACAGGCTATGCCCCTTACCGGGCGGGGCATGAGAAAGGTCCCGGAAATTATCGTCTACTTCTGGATCGTCAAGGTGCTGACAACCGCTATGGGCGAGTCGACATCGGATTACCTGGTGTACAACATCAACCACTATGTCGCGGTCGCTCTTGGGGGGCTGGGGCTGGTGGCCGCGCTGGCGTTGCAGCTCTGGGCCCGTCGCTATGTGGCCTGGATCTACTGGTTGGCGGTCACCATGGTCGCCATCTTCGGGACAATGGCCGCCGATATCCTGCACATCGTGGTTGGTGTCTCGTACTTCACGTCAACCGTGTTCTTCGCGGTCGCCCTGGCCGTTATCTTCGCGGTCTGGTACCGTAGCGAGAAAACGCTGTCCATCCACAGCATCTACGCGGGCCGGCGCGAGCTATTCTACTGGGCCGCGGTCATGGCGACCTTCGCGCTCGGGACCGCTGCCGGTGACTGGACCGCGGCCAGCCTGCAATTGGGGTACTTTGCGTCGGGCGTGCTGTTTGCCGTCTTGTTCGCCCTGCCGGGTCTGGCTCTCGTGCTGTTTCGGCTGGATGCGATCGCCGCCTTCTGGTTTGCGTACATCATGACGCGACCCTTCGGCGCCTCTTTTGCCGACTGGTTTGGCAAGCCCTACCTGGGCGGGCTCGGGCTGGGAGAGACAAAGGTCTCCGCGGTTCTGACGATCTTGATCATCGGTTTTGTCGCCTATTTGACCGTCACACGTCAGGACATCAAGCGCGAAGAAGCATAAACTGGTCCGGCCGTCAGCTCGATGGCACGTCCGCCACGTGCTGCTCGACGACGCTGAGGAGCCGGCGCAACGTGAAGGGTTTGTGCAGCAGATCGCGAAAGCCGCGTGCCGCGAAGTTTTTAAACAATTCGGGTCGATGCCCGGTCATGATCACCACGGGCGCGCCGCCGGCCAGATCGCGGATCTGCTCGAGCACAGCCCACCTCGTGGATGCTTGCTCTATACCGTTCGCACCCATGAAGTCCGCCAGCACCAGGTCAAAGCGGGCGTACGTGAGCGCCTCGACCACGTCGGAGTAGGTGCTGGCGCTCACCACGCCGTACCCCTCTTCGCGCAGGAAGTGGCACACAATGTCCTGAAGCAGAGCATCATCTTCGGCGACCAGCACCAAACCCCGGCCTCTATCGGCTCCCCCGGATGCCCGCGGCATTCGGGGCGCTGGAAGATCGGCTTCGTCCACGTTCTTCCCTATCTAGGCGATGTGCTAGTGGGGACGCACGATATCCTGGGCTGACTGTGCGTGCAGTGGGCGGTTCCGGCTCTGTGCCTGCGTGGCCAGAGTGAGCGACTGGAACAACGAGAATGCCTGGGCTTACCATCCTCAACGCCGCTGCCCCGATGCCACGCCGTGTGTTCTGTGTTCTGTTTTATCACATGCAAGAGTCGTGCCGGCATGCCGGGCGGCGCAGGTGGGGCCGGGACGCCAGGAGGTAGCTGTCGGCCTCCCTGATTTTGCTTGAGCTGCGTGATACTATGGAGGTCGGTGCCGGCTGACGCGTGAAAGGCCCTATACTGCTCGATGTAGAGATACAGCGCCAGTCACGAACGGCCAACCATCACACAGGATGTAGAAACGCAGAAATATGGAATACGAGCCCGTCATTGGCCTGGAAGTGCACGCGCAGGTGATGACCCAAAGCAAGATGTTCTGTGGGTGCAGCGCCGACTATGCCGGCGCGCCGCCCAATTCCCACGTCTGCCCCGTCTGCATGGGTGCTCCCGGCGTGATGCCGGTCATCAACGCGGCGGCCGTGCGCGACACGATCAAGGTGGCCCTGGCCCTCAATTGTGAGATACCGCCCTTCAGCAAGTTCGACCGCAAGAACTACCCGTATCCCGACCTGGTCAAGGGCTACCAGGTCTCGCAGTACGACATGCCCTTCAGCCGCAACGGTCATCTTGACATAAAGATTGATGGGCAGACCCGGCGCATCGGAATCGTGCGCGTCCACCTGGAGGAAGATACGGCCAAGCTCCTGCACCGCACCGGCGTGGAAGGCGACTACAGCCTGCTGGACCTGAACCGCTCGGGGGTGCCGCTGATGGAGATCGTCAGCGGACCCGATCTCCATTCGCCGGAGGAGGCGCGCGCCTACTTCCAGACGCTGCGCACGGTGCTGCAATACCTTGGCGTCAACGACGGGGACATGGAGAAGGGCTCGCTGCGCTGCGACGCCAATGTCTCGGTGCGTCCGGCCGGCAGCACCGCGCTCGGCGTGAAGACCGAGATCAAGAACATGAACAGCTTTCGCGCCGTGCGCGATGCCCTGGCTTACGAGATCGAGCGCCAGATCGCGGTGTTGAAGAGCGGTGGCAGCATCGAGCAGGAGACGCGGGGTTGGCGCGAGGCCGAGGGCGTGACCACGGAGCAGCGTTCCAAGGAGTTGGCCCACGACTATCGGTACTTCCCGGAGCCGGACCTGCCGCCACTGCATCTGACGCCCGCCTACGTGGAGGAGATTCGCGCCTCGTTGCCGGAACTGGCCCCTGCCCGCCACGCACGCCTGGTGGAACAGTACGGGCTGCGCGACGCCGACGCCGCCACCATCACCGCGTCGCGCGCGCTGGCCGATTTCTACGAGGCCGCGGTGGCAGCGGCGCCCGAGGGCACCGCCGACAAAGTAGCAAACTATCTGCTGAGCGACGTCGGTGGCTGGCTCAACGTCGCCAACCTGGAGATCGCCCAGAGCAAGCTCACGCCGCAGCACCTGGCCGAGGTGGTGCGCCTGGTGCACGACAAGGCGCTCAACACCAAGACGGCGCGGGCCGTGCTGGAGGAGAGCTTTCAGACCGGCACGGCGCCGGCGCAGATCGTGCGCGACAAGGGCCTGAGCAAGATAGCCGATCCGGCGCAACTCGAGCCGATCGTGCGCGGGGTGGTCGAGGCCAACGCCAAGGCCGTGGCCGACTACCGCTCGGGTAAGACGGCGGCCATCGAGGCGTTGTTTGGCCAGGTGATGGGGCGCACGCGCGGACAGGCCGACCCGGCCGTGGCACGCTCCCTCCTGCAAGCCGTGTTGACTGAGGGGTAGGGGCCATGCCGGCGCAATCGCGCTACAGGCGGTCGCCCGATGCGCGGCGCCCGTCCACGCCGTCCCTGACCCTGGCCCTGCAGAGCGGCGCCTACGGGGGCCGCAACGTAGCCCGCGAGCAGGCAGCGGAGGGGACGGGCGGACGAGTGGTCTTCGTGCAGGGCGGCATCCCGGGCGAGACGGTGCGTGCCGATCTTACGCTGGCGAAGAAGAGTTACGCCGAGGCGCGCGCCACCGCCATCCTCGCGCCGTCGGCGGCGCGCACCATGCCGCCCTGCGTCTATTTCGGCGAGAACGGCTACCGGCGCGGCAGCGTACCGGCCGGAAGCGAGACGCCTGCTGAGCGCGGCGCCTGCGGCGGCTGCCAGCACCAGCACATGTCCTACGAAGCGCAATTGGCGCTGAAGCGCGACATCGTCGCCCAATTGATGCGGCGCCAGGGTGGACTGACCGACCTGGAGGTGCTGCCCACCCTGCCCTCGCCATCCCCCTGGCAGTATCGCAATCGGGCGCGCTGGGTGGTTGACGAGGAGGGTGGCATCTGCTATCACCAGGCGGCCAGCGAGCGGCTGATCGCGGTCGATCACTGTCACATCGTGCAGCCCCTGCTGCAACAGGTGCTGTCGGCGCTGTCGGCATCGCAGTGGCGCCTGCCGCTGCGCACGCTGGTTTCCGAGATCACGGCCCGCACGGCCCACCCCTTCGCGCCAGTCTCGGCGGATCGCGAGACGGTCGCCATGCTGGCGCTGCACCCGCGTGAGGGCGCCAGGCGCTTCGACCTGCGCCTGCTGGCATCCGACCTCGGGGCTGCCTTGCCCAACCTCGACGGCGTCGTGCTGGTACGCAACATGCCGTCCGCGGAACATGCCGCATCCGCGAGCTCGCTCTGGGGGGCTGCCTACTTCGACGCGCGCTTTGCCGGCTATCGCTACCGACTGGCGCCGCTGACCTTCTTCCAGGTCAATGACGGCGCGGCCGAACTGCTGGTCGAGCAGGTGCTGGGCCTGCTTGGGCCGCTGGCGGGGCACAGCGTGCTGGACCTCTATGCCGGCGCCGGGACGTTCTCGGTGCCTATCGCCGCGCGGGCCCAGCAGGTGCTGGCCGTGGAGAGCGATCCCGCGGCCATCGACGATGCCGAGCAGACCGCGCGCGCCAACGGCCTGACGAACCTGCACATCGCTCCCGGCCAGGTCGAGGCGGAGTTGCCCGGCCTGCCGCTGCACGCGGCCGACGCGGCCGTGCTCGATCCGCCGCGCGCCGGCCTGTCTCCGGCTGTCATCGACGAGCTCGCGCGCATCGACATCCCGCGCATCACCTACGTTTCCTGCGATCCGGCCACCCTGGCGCGCGATCTGCGCCGCTTCACGGAGCGGGGTTATCGCGTCGAGACGATTCAGCCGATCGACCTCTTCCCCCAGACCTACCACGTCGAGATCGTCGTCGCCCTGAGCCGCGACTGAGCGATGTCCGCTCTGACACGGATCTAACCTTGTAGCCGTCGCGATAAATACCGGACCAACCCCCGAGGATCTCCGCTACCTCCAACTCCGACAGGCCGGTGCGGGTCGCCAGTCGCTCCATTGAGACTGGCTCGCCGGTGGCGAGATCGCGGTAGGCCGCGACGGCGAGGCGCTGCTCGACCGCGTCGATCGCCGGTAGGTCGACACGCCGGGCCACACTTACCGGTGTAGGGTGGCGTGTCCTAATCGCAGGGCCAAGTCATAGTTGGTAGGCTGTGTCAGGATCTGCACCACGGCTGTGCCGCGGCGTAGGATCAAGATACCCAGCGGCGCCGCACCCGGCCCGCACGACGCGCAGGCGCCGGCCACGTAGCGTGCCCCGTCGCCGAGCGCGACAGCCGTGCCCGGCGTCGCGGGGTTGGCCAGCTCCGTCGGATGGTCCTGGCGAAGGAACGTCGCGGCGCCCCGCGGCAGGCGGAAGCTCAGCACCGTCACGCTGGCCACGGCATACCGCGGCAGAGTGGCGTACTGGATGCCGCCCGCGACGAAGCCCAGGTGCGCGACCTGCAACGCCGTCGCCGGATCGACCAACGCGCTGGCGCGCGTGGCCGTCTGCACCGGCAGCAGGTGCGTGCCGCGAGGATAGGCCGTCGCCGGAGGGAAGAGCGAGCGCCAACTCGCCGTCGTCGCATACGCCGGCAGGGCCATTGCCCCCAGCAGGGCCACGCCCGCGGCGAGGGCGGCGACGTGCAGGAGGCGCCGGTTATGGTGACGGATACACATGAGTTTACCTCCTTCGGTATCAGACGTCGGCGTGACTCGTCCGGTCACGCCACCAGGCGCGGGAGATCGGTCCAGAGCACGTAGCCTCCCGCGACGACCAGCAGCAGCGCGCTCACCTGCTGCACGAAGGGCAGTACACGCCGCAGCGACGTGCTAACCACCCCCCGGAAGAGGGCCGCTCCCAATGCCACCGCCGTCAGCACCAGCCCCATGCCCAGGCTGTAGGCCACGAACAGCGCCAGGCTGCCCACCGGGCCGGCCGTCAGCGCCGCGCCCACCGCGATCAGGAAGATCGGCAGCGTGCAGCCAAGCGACGCCAGGGCGTAGGCGATTCCGTAGACGAACATGGCGCGGTACGACCCGGCCACCCGCGCGGCTGCTAGACGTGGCACCCGCACGGAGAGGCTGCCGCCCAGGTAGAGCCACAGGCCCAGCACGATGAGCACAGCGCCGATGACCACGGTGGCCCAGGGGAAGACACGGGCCAGGCCGCCCGCGCCGGCGGAAACCAGCACGCCGGCCACCACGAAGACGAGCAGGAAGCCCGCCGTGACCAACGCGCCGAGGGCCAGGCCCTCCCGCGCACGCTGCCACGCCGAGCGCTTGGCGTAGTCGTCCTCCCCCTGACCCAGGTAGAACGACACCATCGCGGGCAGCAGGGCGAAGCCGCAGGGGTTGACGCTGGCCAGCAGGCCGGCGGAGAAGGCCAAGCCGAGGGCCGCCGCGGTCATAGCAGCGGCCTCACGGCGGACTGCAGCGTGGCCAGATCGATGGACCCGCTGTAGCGGGCGGCGACGTGGCCGGAACGGTCGATCACGACCGTGGTGTCCAGCATCGTGATGCCGTAGGCCCGGGCGATGGCGCCTCCCTGGTCGAGCACCCACGTCCGCGCCGGACCCTGGGCGCGGGCGCGGAAATCGCGCACGGCCTGGGGCGTGTCGGTCTGGGGGCTCTCATCGACGAGCAGGGTTACCACGCCGCGCCGCCCGTCCGACCGCGCGAGCTGGCCCAGGGCGGTTGTCTCCGGTACGCAGGAGGTACACCAGGCGGCCATGGCGTAGAGTACCACCACCCGGCCGCGCTGGGCGGACAGGACGAAGCGGCCACCGTCCACCGTTGGAGCGTCGATGGTCGGGGCGACGGGACCCGTGCCGGTCGCCGCGCCCGATGGCGCGGCCGGCCCGAAGGTGTGCCAGGCGGCCAGCCCGGCGCCGAGCAGGACGAGGACAAGCACGAGGGGCAGCAACAGCGGCCGGCGCGGGACGTCGGGCCGTGCGGACGAGGCGCCGCGGGCGGGCGTCGGGCGGGGCGTGCGTGCATCCGCTCGCTGGGCTTTGGTGGACTCAGGACGCGCTTTCATCATGTCCCTCGCGCAGCAGGTCACGGCGTGTCGGTGCGCAGCAGGTCTCCGGGCCACGCCTTGCGCGGGCGCGCATGCCCCAGAAACCCAGGGCTAGCGTCACCAGCACAGCCCCGGCGATCGGCGGCCACGGGGCGTCCACGACCGCGCGTACCAACCCGGTCGTGGCCAGTCCGGCCAGCAGCAGCGGACCCAGGCAGAGCAGCGGGCAGGCCAGGGCCACCAGTCCCACGGCTATGCCACTGCCCACTCCGCCCCAAGAGGGTCCCTGGGCGCCTCCTCCCGCGTCCTGCATCGCCGTCGGTCGTCTCACCTGTGTGTGCATCGTCCCCTCCGTTATCGTGGCGGCGCGCCCGGACACCCGCCATTAGCGCGTTCAGGCCCCGGTGCCCAGCTCCCCGACCGCCAGCGACTCCGCCGCGCCATCCAGGCGCGTGCAGGAGGCGATCTCGGCGGCATGGTCGGCCATGAGCGTGCGCGCCAGGAGCACCAGGTCCCGCACGCGCGGATCGGCGACGGCGTACCAGACGTAGCGGCCCGCCCGCCGCGCCTCCACGTAGCCGCACCACTTCAGACAGACCAGCGCGTTGGAGACACGGGACTGGCGCAGGCCCAGGCGGGCGACGATCTCGCCGACGGTGTGGGGCCGCTCCAGCAGCAGCGTGACGATACTCAGGCGCGTGGGGTCGGCCAGCCCGCTGAAGAAGCGCGCCGCCAGCTCCACGTCCGCCGGGATGGCCACCGGCACCCTCTCCTGCTCTTGCATACGCTTGCCGCCCTTCCTATCATCACATCATCAATTCATAATATAATGACAACGATTCGTCCTGTCAATAGGCCGCCGGTCGGCCCGCGCGCCGTGCCCGCGTCGCCCGCAACCGCACCACCAGCGCGTCCACCGCCCTGAACACCAGCAACGGCTGCTCCCGGCCCGAGGCTCTCGCCGGCATACCCGACATGACCATCGGCGGCAAGGGTACGCCGCTGACCGGGACGGCCAGCACGGCCGGCAACGGGAGCCGCCACTCCCCTCCCCATAAACTTACCATAGAACATGATTTCATGATATGCTGGCATACGACATGCAGAAACAGGACGGCCCGTGTGCATCCGGGCGCGCGGTCGAACGACCAGAACAAGAGACAGGGGAAACGATGGGCGGCAACAGGGCAGACCACTACGACCTGGTGATCCTCGGCAGCGGCTCGACCGCCTTCGCCGCGGCTATCACCGCCACCGAGCTGGGCAAGACCGTCGTGATGACCGAGGCGCGTACCGTCGGGGGGACGTGTGTCAATCGCGGCTGCCTGCCCTCCAAGAACCTGATCGAGGCGGCCAAGCTCATGCACGACGCACGCCAGCCCCGCTACCCCGGCCTGGCCGGCCGCGAGCTGGGTCTGGACTTTCGCCAACTCATCGCGCAGAAGGACGCGGTTGTCGCCGGCTACCGGGAGAAGAAGTACCTCTCCATCTTCGACGAGGGCCACGCGGTGCCCATCGTGTCGGGCCACGCGCGCCTCACCGGCGCCCACACCGTCGTGGTGGAGGGGCCGGACGGCGCGACACGCCTGGAGGGCGACCACGTCCTGGTCGCCCTGGGTTCCTCTCCCGCCATCCCCGCCATCCCGGGGCTGCGCGACGTGCCCTACCTCACCAGCGATCTACTCACGAGTGAGGAAGACCGGGAGCTGACCGAACTGCCCGCGTCCCTGGTGGTGATCGGCGGCGGCTACATCGCCGTCGAGTTGGGCCAGATGTTCGGCCGCTTCGGCAGCACCGTGACCATCCTGGAGCGTAGCGAGCGCCTGCTCTCGGCCTACGAGCCGGAGATCGGCCTCGCCCTGGGCGAGATCCTGCGCGCCGAGGGCCTGGATGTGCGCACGGGGGCGCGGATTCTGCGCGTGCGGCCCGACCACGCCGGCGTGGTCGTCACGGCGGAGATCGGGGGGCACGAGCGGGAGTTCACGGCGGCACGGGTGCTGGTGGCGACCGGCCGCCAACCGAACACAACGGGGATCGGGCTGGAGGACGCGGGCGTACGCCTCGACGCACGGGGCGCCGTCGTCGTCGACGAGTTCCTACGCACCAGCGTCCCGCACGTCTGGGCCGCCGGCGACGTCATCGGCTCCGCGCAGGACAGTCAGATGGCCACACCGGTGGGGGCGCGCGACGGCAGTATCGCCGCCCATAACGCGCTCTCTGGCGACGCGCGACGCCCGGTGGACCACCGCGTGATCCCGCGCGCCGTCTTCACCGATCCGCAGGTGGGCGTGGTGGGCCTGACCGACGCGGAGGCCACGGCGGCCGGCCATCGCTGCTGGTGCAACACCATTCCGATGGAACTGGTCCCGCGCGCCGGCGCCATCCGCGACACGCGCGGGTTGATCAAGATGGTCGCCGACGCGGACACGCACGAGGTGCTCGGTGTCTCCATGCTGGGGGTGAACGCGGGCGAGGTGATCCACGAGGCGGCCATGGGGCTGCGCTTCCACGCCACCATCGACGATTTCATCGACCTGCTGCACGTCTACCCCACCATGGCCGAGGCGCTCAAGATCGTGGCCATCTCGCGCTACAAGGACCCTAGCAAGCTCTCATGCTGCGCCGAGTAGGCAGACCAGCGCCGCATCTTGTACCGTGGCGACCGTCAACACCCTCTTTCATCGGCCGACAGCTACAGGGATGGCCGCCTGCCCCTCGGCCTGGAGGAGTCACGGTCTACCCATCAGCGCGAGCGAAGTAGCAGCCGAAACCGGCATCTGGGCACGGGCGGCCTCTTACAGCCGTGGAATAATCTCCGCGCCGTAGGTTTGCAGCGTGCGCTCTTTCTCGTCGGTCATCAGGTAGATATTGAACTCGTGCACCCCGGCATCGCTCAACTCCCGCAAGTGCTGCTTGCACTGATCGACGGTGCCGATGACGGCGAAGCGGTCCACGATATCGTCTGTGACGAAGCCGGCGTGGTGCGCGCCGACCCGCCCGTGCTCCTGATAGTCGTAGCCCGGCCGGTTGCGCACGTAGCGGATCAGCTCCGGCGGCAGCTCATCCTCCCGGTACCGTGAGACCAGGTCGACCACGTGGTTGGAGACCATCGCCGGGAACCAGCGCACCTGGTCGCGCGCACGCGCCATATCGTCCGAGATGAAGCTCGGCGCCGCGCTCATGACGTGGAACGTCGACCAGTCGCGGCCGGCCTCTTCGCACCCCTCGCGCGCAAAGCCCAGGCACCACTTGATCAGGGCCGGATCGGCGAACTGCAAGATGACGCCGTCGCCGATGCGTCCGGCCAGCCGCAACGCCTTGGGCCCGTACGCGGCGATATAGACGGGGAGGGTGCCGCTGGCCCACTTCATCTGGATCGGCTGCGGCTCGGCCGCGTACTCCCGGCCCGCGGCCAGGGTGCGGATCTCCTCGACGGCCTTTTCCATTGTCTCCAGCGTCATGGGCGTCTTGCCCATCACGCGGCGGGAGCTGTCGCCGCGGCCGATGCCCATGATCATGCGGCCGCCCGAAATCTCGTTCAGCGTAGCGTAGAGGCTGGCCGTCACGCTGGGATCGCGCACACCCGGGTTGGTCACGCAGGTGCCCAGGCGCATGCGCGACGTGTTGGTGGCCATCAGCGTCAGCAAAGGGTACGGCTCCATCCAGAGCACGTGCGAATCGAACAGCCAGCCAGACGTAAAGCCCTGGTCCTCCGCGAGCCGGGTCAGCGTCACGATCTGGCTCGTGGGGGGATCCGGCATCAGGGTAACACCGAAGGTGAGCATCTGGGTTATCCTCCCTGGCACTAGACAGCGGCCGGTGCCTTGAGTCTACCACGAGTGCCCTACGCTCACCTCACAGGCGTCCGTAAACGACCGGCTGGCATGGGCATGCCGGTTGGGCGCTGCTCGGCTATGTTGCAACGGGCTGCCGACACGGGGTGTCTCGCGCGGGATGTTACCCGTTGCCTCCGGTTGGCAGGTAGGGGATCAAGGCATGGGCCAGGTTTGGCAGCGGCAGCGTCTGCAGCCAGACCCGTCCCGGACCCGTCAGCGTGGCCAGGAAGAGCCCGTCGCCGCCGAAGATGGCGTTACTGATGCCCTTCATCATGATCACGTCGAACGAGACGCGCTCCTCGAACATTCCCACGTGACCGGGATGTACCTTGAGGGTCTGGCCCGGCTGCAAATCGTAGGTGACCACCTCGCCCGATAATCCGACCCAGGCGTGAGCAGTACCCGCCAGCTTCTGCAAAATGAGGCCGGCGCCGCCGAAGATGCCGGCGCCGAGCTTGCGTTGAAAGCCGGCCGTGACCTCGATCCCCATCGTGGCACAGAGGAAGCCGTGGCGATGGACCATATAGCCGCGTCCCGGGGCCACCTCGACCGGCAAGATCGCCCCGGGCATCTTCGTGGCGATTGTGACCATGCCGGGAGCGTTGGAGGCCGTGTATTTGGTGAGGAAAAGGGTGCCCCCACCCACGGCCCGCTTGACCATGCCGAACAATCCGCCGCCCCCGGCGCCCTGCGTCGACGTTTGCAGGGTGATGCCGTCGCTCATCCAGGACAGCTCGCCGCTGTCTGCGATAATGCTTTCTCCCGGCTGGAGCAGGATCTCCACTGCCGGTAGTGTGGTGCCGATGACACGATGGTCCATGTGCGCGTACCTCTCAGACTCTCGACCGGCATCGGTCGAGCCGATCAACGCGGGGCGCGACGCTAACATGCGGCGCTGCCCCTACGATCATCGTCCAAAGGAATCGGCTAGCCGTCAATGGCCGTACCCACTACTCGGAATCGTCGCCCGAGGTTCTGCATCGGTGGCGCCGGCGGCACCGGCGTCATCCGAGTTGGACGAGCTAACGCTATCGGCACTGGATGGGCCATGGCCATTCGTGTAGACAGCGGGTGCACCTCAAGAAAGTTCACGCGGGGCCTAGCCCTGAAGGGCGCCGTCGGCCATTCATGGCCCGGTCTCTGCCATGAGGCTTTAGCCTCAGGCCGTCTCGGATGCGGTGAACTATATTGAGGCACACCCGTCAAGGCGGTATTTGCGATAGGATAAGGACGAATCGTCATGACTGCGTTCTCGTTTGACCTACTTGCCGTCGACGCCCGCACCGGCGCGCGTGCCGGGGTCTTGCACACGCCGCACGGCGCTGTGCCCACGCCCGTCTATATGCCGGTCGGCACGCAGGCGACCGTCAAGACGCTCACGCCCGACGAACTGGTTGCCGCGGGCGCGGCGATCATCCTGGCCAACACCTACCACCTCAGCCTGCGTCCCGGCGCCGAGCGGGTGGCGCGCTTCGGCGGCCTGCACGGCTTCATGGGCTGGGATCGCCCGATCCTGACCGACAGCGGCGGCTTTCAAGTCTTTAGCCTGGGCCATCTGCGACGCGTCGACGAGGATGGCGTGAGCTTCCGCTCGCATATCGACGGCTCGATCCATCGCTTCACGCCCGAGCGCGTGATCGAGCTGCAAGAAGCGCTGGGCGCGGATATCATCATGCCGCTGGACGAGTGCCTGCCCTATGGGGTGGACCAGCCCGCGGCCGAGGAGGCGCTGGAGCGTACGCAGCGCTGGGCCGAGCGCTCCGTGGCGGCGCAGACCCGCCGCGATCAGGCACTTTTCGGCATCGTGCAGGGAGGGATGCATGCGCGGCTGCGCTGGCGCGCGGCCACGCGGCTCGCGGAATTGGATCTGCCGGGATATGCCATCGGCGGGCTGAGCATCGGCGAGAGCAAGGCCGAGATGCACGCCCTGCTCGAAGAGGTGACGCCCCTGCTGCCGGCCCGCAAGCCGCGCTATCTGATGGGCGTCGGCGCACCGGAGGATCTCTTCGAGTGCGTGTCCCGCGGCGTGGACATGTTCGACGTGGTCCTGCCGGCCCGCCTGGCTCGCAACGGCGCCCTGATCACGTCGAGCGGGCGCCTGAACATACGTAACGCCCGGCATGCCGATAGCCACGATCCCATCGAGGCGGGTTGCCGCTGCTACACCTGCCGGCACTTCTCGCTTGGCTATCTGCACCACCTCTTCAAGGCCGAGGAGTTGTTGTCGTACCGCCTGGCGACGCTGCACAACGTCACCTTCATGGTGGATCTGGCGGCGCAGATCAGGGCCTCCATCCTCGACGGCAGCTTTGCCGATCTGCGCGAGCGCTTCCTCGGCGCCTACCGCCCTCCCGACGCCGCGGTGCGCGCGGAGCAGCGGCGGCGCTGGCTTGACGCCCAGGCGCGCAAGGTGGGTTCGTCGTGAGCGCAGAGAAACAACGGCTCACGGCGCTGGTGCGCGGGCGCGTGCAGGGCGTCGGCTTCAGGGCCTTCGCAGCCCGGCGGGGGCGGTCTTTGGGGCTGAGCGGCTACGCGCGCAACCTGGGCGATTATCGTACGGTCGAGGTCGTGGCCGAGGGCGAGCGCTCCGCCCTGGAGGAGTTGCTGGCGCTGCTGCGGCGCGGTCCGGTCGGCGCACACGTGGACGACGTGGACGCGCACTGGAGCCCGGCGCAGGGTGATCTCGGGCCGTTTGATGTCCGATACTGAGGAAAGCGCTATGCTGCGAATGAGAATGCGGATATTGAGGATGAAGCTGACATTATGAAGCGAATTGCAGTGGTTGGCACCGGATACGTGGGCCTGACGACGGGTGCATGTTTCGCCGAATTGGGCAATCCTGTTGTTTGTGTAGACATCAACGCGGCCCGTATCGAGGCGCTGTCACAGGGTGAAGTGCCCATCTTCGAGCCGGGATTGGGCGAGATAGTCAACCGCAACGTCGGGGCGAAGCGCCTGCGTTTCACGACCGATTACGCCGATGCCGTGCCGGAGGCGGAGATCGTATTCATCGCCGTCAATACGCCCACGACCCCCTCGGGCAGCGCCGATCTGCGCTATGTGCGCACGGCCGCCGAGACGATTGGAGCCCATCTGCACGGGCATACCATCATCGTCAATAAGAGCACCGTTCCGATCGGCACGGGCGACTGGGTTGGCAACATCCTGCGCCGCACGGCCCGCCCGGACGCGACCTTTGCCGTGGTCTCCAATCCGGAGTTCCTGGCCGAGGGTACCGCGATCAGCGATTTCATGGCGCCCGATCGCGTGGTGCTGGGCGGCGACGACCGCGACGCGGCGGAGACCGTGGCCAGCCTGTATCTGGCCCTGCAGGCGCCTATCATCATCACCGACCTGCGCACGGCGGAGATGATCAAGTACGCCAGCAACGCCATGCTGGCTACGCGCCTCAGCTTCATCAACGAGATTGCCGCCATCTGCGAGCGCCTGGGCGCCGACGTGCGCCAGGTGGCCATGGGCATGGGCTACGACCGCCGCATCGGCAAGTCCTACCTGAGCGCCGGCCTTGGCTATGGCGGTAGCTGTTTCCCCAAAGATGTGCGCGCCTTGGCGCAGATGGCCGATTACGCCGGCTGCCACCCGCAGCTCCTGCGGGCGGTGATGGAGATCAACAACGACCAGCGCATCATCGTGGCCAACAAGGTGCGAGAGGGTCTCGGCGGCAAGTTGAGCGGCGCCTACATCTCCTTGCTCGGTCTGGCCTTCAAGCCCAACACGGATGATATGCGCGAGGCCCCCAGCGTGACGCTGGCCGAGTACTTCCTGGATGCCGGCGCCACGGTGACGGGATACGACCCGCAGGCGACCGAGACGGCGCGGGCCATCCTGGGCGACCGCATCAGCTACGCCGAAAACGCCTACGCCGCCGTGGAGGGCGCCGACGCCGTGGTGCTGGTGACCGAGTGGCCGGAGTTCCGGGCTCTGGACCTGGGCCGCGTCCGCAAATCGATGGCCGGCAGCGTATTCGTCGATGGGCGTAACCTGTATTCGCCCGACGAGATGCGCAGCCTGGGCTTCACCTACTACGGTGTGGGGCGGGGCTATGCCGCACAGCCGTTCCCGGCCGACAGCGACGAGCTCTACGGCGAGGCCAACGCACGGCTATGAGCGGCAAAGGGACATCGCCATCCGGCGAGTGGGGAGACTGGGTGGCGCCGCGCGAGGCCTGGGCGCGGGTACGCGCCGCCTGGCAGCCATCCCCTGCCGAGACCGAGCACGTCGATCTGGCGGCCTGCCGGGCGCGGGTGCTGGCGGAAGACATCAGTGCCCCGCGCGACTCTCCCACCTTCGACCGTTCTGCCGTGGATGGCTATGCGCTGCGCTCCGAAGACACGGCGACCGCCTCCGCGGAGACCCCTGCCACGCTCATCTACGCCGGAGAGGTGCCGATGGGCGCGATCAGCACGGTCGCGGCCGGAGCCGGCCGGGCCGTCTGGGTCGCCACCGGGTCGATGATACCGGACGGGGCCGACGGCGTGGTGATGGTGGAGCGCACCACGCGCGATGGCGATACCGTGCGCGTGCTGCAACAGGTGCGGCCGGGCGACGGCATCGTGCGCCGGGGCGACGACTTGCAGGCGGGGGCGCGGGTGCTGCGCGCCGGCAGGATGCTGCGCCCCCAGGATGTGGCGGCGCTGGCCTCGATGGGCTTTGCCCGCGTGCCGGTACGCCGCCGTCCGCGCGTGGCCATCATAAGTGGCGGCGATGAGCTGGTGACGCCCGGAGAGCCCCTGCAACCGGGCCAGATCTACGACTCCAATTCCTTTGCCATGGCCGCGCAGATCGCCGCCTGGGGCGGCGAGCCCGTGGTGTTGCCGCGCGTGCATGACCGGCCCGAGGAGGTGCGTGCGCGCCTGGGACAGGCCGTGCACGAGGCCGATATCGTGCTGCTCTCCGGCGGCAGCTCGGTGGGCGTGAAGGATCTGACCGCCGAAGCCATCGACGCGCTGGGCCCGCCGGGGGTGATCGTGCACGGCGTGGCGATGCGTCCGGCACGGCCTACCATCATCGGTGTGGTCGAGGGACGCCTGGTTATCGGCATACCGGGCAACCCCGTCTCGGCCATGATAGCCTGCGAGGTCTTCGCCCGCCCGGCGCTGGAGACGTTGTCGGGCATGCAGGTGCGCGACGCCGGCACGGTCGGCGAGCATGTCGAGCGTGGTCGCCTGGCAGAAGCCGTGCGCTCGCAGCCCGGGCGCCAGGACTACGTGCGCGTGCGTCTGGAGCATTCCGGAGGCGAGACGCTGGTACGCCCTGTGCCCGGCGGCTCCAACGCCATCCGCTCTCTTGTCGACGCCGACGGCTACCTCGTGGTCCCGCCGGAGCGCGCCGCTCTAGACCGCGACGAGGTGGTCGAGGTCAGCCTGTTCGAGTAGATGGGACCATGGTGCGCCGCGGAGCGCCCGCTCGTAGCGTCACATCCTCTTCATGATCCGTTCATTCACATCCGATTCATGTCGCATTCACACCTAATTCATGTCGATCGTTTATCGTATACCTAGAACGGCCTCCACCGTCAGGAAGTCGTTGGCACACCGGTTGATGCCCTACGTCCGGCTGTGCGCGATAACAGTGCCGTACTAGAACACGCCGGAAAAGTCGGCAAGACTGGTGTCGACGTTGGATCCAGCCGGGCTCGTCCGGCGCGTCGGTTGCGGACAACCACAGGGTGTGCCCTGTCTGGAAGCACCAGTATGAACCCTGACATCTCATCCGCTATCTGGGAACCAACGTTCACACCGGCGGAGAAGCGCGTTCTGGCTGCTCTCCGCCAACGCTACCGCCAGGACCGCGACCTCTTCACGCAGCGAGAGCTGGCGCGCCTCCTGTTCTTGCGCTGGCTGCATCGCCAGGGCAGACTCTGCCCATGACACGTGATGCGCTCGCCCTATGCGAACGTTGCTAAATGACCCTGCGCCCTGCGCCCTCGATGCCTATCTACGCGAGATCGGGCGCATACCACTCCTGACGCCGGCCCAGGAGGTGAGCCTTTCCCAGCGCGCGCACGAGGGTGATACGGGCGCTGCCGCGGCCCTGGCGCTGGCCAATCTGCGGCTTGTGGTCAGCGTCGCGCGACAATATCTCGGCCGCGGTCTGGAGCTTGAGGATCTGATTGCCGAAGGCAATTTCGGCCTGTTGCACGCCGTCGAGAAGTATGACTGGCGCCTGGGCTACCGCTTCAGCACCTACGCGGTGGGCTGGATTCACCAGGCCATACGGCGCGGTGTGGCCAACAAGGGACGTGCCATCCGCCTGCCGGTCCACGTCGGGGAAGCGGTAAACCGGCACTATCGCACTCTCGACCGTCTGACCGCGGAGGGCGGGCATGCGCCGAACCGCGAGGAGCTGGATCGCATCGGGGACGCCGGCGGGCCGGTGGTCGAGGCCGCGATCGCCGCGGCGCACGGCACGATTTCGCTAGACCGGGCTACCGGAGAGGATGGAGACGCCTGTCTCGCCGACTTGCTGGCCGATGAAAGAGGCACGTCCACCGACGAGGGCGCCCTGAGCCGGGTGGCTCTGAAAGAGATTGCGCGTATTCTGTCCGACGTGTTGAGCGAGCGCGAGCGTCTGGTGCTGACGCGGCGCTTCGGGCTGGACGGAGCGCCGGCGGCCACGCTGGATGCCATTGGCCGCGACCTGGGCTTGACGCGCGAGCGTACACGCCAGATCGAAACCCAGGCCCTCGCCAAGCTGCGCCAGCCGGCGGTACGGGCGCGTCTAAGCGCGAGTTAGGCCCACCACCAGTCAACCCAGCGTTCGTCGCAGCCAGTCGGCCACCTCATGCCGGCTGGCAAAGGCCTGCTCCGCTATCAACTGTCCCAGGCGCCAGCCGGCCAGGCTCAGGCGTAGGTCCTGCTCGCTATTGCCGATTCCACGTCCGACCATGATGTGACGCAGCGGGCTGCGCGGGCTTTCTAGCAGCGCCCGGTTGATATGCACCCCGTCCGTCGCGCATTGCAGCGCCTCGTACCAGGCGGCGATGTCGCTCTCGGTGGTCGCCTTGAATTGGGCGCGGAACGTCACCAGGCTGACCAACAATTGGCGGGCTGCCGCCAGGACCATGGCCCGGCCGATGCGGCCGGCGCGCTGCGGCCGCGTCGTGTCGCGTACCAGAGACCAGCGCGCGGCCACCAGGCCATCGGCCAGTACCAGGAGCAGGGCTTCCCACACATCCGGCGGGTCCGCAAGCTTCTCGTGCCCGATCGCCAGGCGCAGTGCGACCTCCGCGTCGCTCATATCGGAGGGCGCGCCGACCAGGCGGCGCACCGAGCCGAACACGGGGATACGCCGTGACACGAACTCGGGGGCATATCGCATAGCGACGGCCGTCAAGAAATGCCCGACCTGGTTGCGGCTGGTCGGCCAGGGGTCGCGAAAGCCCGGCCCACCGGGCTGCCTGCTGCCGGCAAAGCCCGTGTCGCTGAAGGGTAGCCCGGTATGCAGGCCCGGGATGCTTCGCCGCTCGGTGGCGTCAAGCACGGCCCGCAGCCGTCCTGATACCGTGCCGTCATCGGCGATCCCGTCGTCGTCAAACAGTCTGGCCAGCGCCTCAAGGTCGGTCGGTGCGTCGGAGGCGAGCCGGCGGATGCGCTCTCGATTGGCTGCCGTGGCCGTGCGTGGCTGCGTCCGCCTCGCTCTCATGCCGGCTCCCGCGTGCTCATGCGGCCGGTCGAAGGGTGAGCAGCGCAACCTCCGCGGGACTGCCGAGGCGCAGATACAGGCCACTGTAGCCGATACCGCGGCTGACGAAGAGCGGCACCTCCTCATAGCGGCCCAGGCCCATGGCCAGATGGCGCGGCACCTGGCTCAGGGTCAGGATGGGGCCGACGTGCGGTAAGCGGATCTGGCCGCCGTGGGTATGGCCGGCCAGCACGAGGCTGGGCCGGCGCGTGCTCAGGCGCAGCATCACGTCGGGGCTGTGCGCCAGGACCAGGGTGCAGGCGGGATGGGGCACGCCTAGCATGGCCAGTTCCAGATTATCGCGCCGGGTCGCCGGATCGTCCACGCCGACGATGTACAGCCCGTCGCCGGCCGCCGCTCGCGCTTCATTTGTCAGGACAGCGATGCCCGCCTGCTCGAGCACCGAGCGCAGCCCTGCCACGTCGTTGCTGCCGTGCGACCGCCCAAAAGGGATATAGTCGTGATTGCCCAGCACCGCGTAGGCCTCGCCCGTGCGCGGCATGCGCGCCAGCAGGGTCGATAGAGCGGGCAGGTCATCGTCGACGTCGATGAAGTCGCCGGTGTAACAGAGCAGATCGTACGCGACCGAAGCGATCAGGTCCGGCACCTGCCAGGCCAGGTCGGAACCGGGATGCACGTGAAGGTCGCTCAGGTGCAGCACACGCAGTCCATCCAGGTGCCGAGGCAGACCGAGGACGGCAACATCGTAGCGCGTGAGCTGGACGGGCGCCGGGGGCAGGACGTGCCGCACCAGGGTGATGCCCGCGCGCGTCACCGGGCTCGACGCCACGCGCCGTGCGATGACGCGCAGCGCCTCGTCCCTGCTGTCGACGCGCTCCATCTCGGTTCGCATGCGGTGGTGACGAGTGCCATGCGGGGCGCGGGGCGGGGCCAGGCGCTGCTTCGCCTCGGACAGGCGCATGCTCTGCCAGCGCGTCGCGACTCGGCGTACCACCCCTCCTCCTCTCGATCGTGCCCTCGAGTTGTCCCTTCCCCTCCTATAAATATCATAGGGCCGCGCGACAAACGTGGCATCATCGCCGCGCCGATGTCCGGCCGCACTCATCGACATCTACCGCAAGTGACGGGGCCCGGCCCGACGTGGGCCGGCTCCAGTTCCAAGAGAACTCATTGTACCCAGGCCGCGATCCACGCCCTGCGGTGCTGCTGGTAATCTAAGCCGATGGCTTCGGCCAGTTTGCCGACCGTGAGGTG
>Ga0070740_10002336_pt1 | contig 22609 bp, 24 predicted proteins | sample Coa_R2_FD_67286 | JGI IMG/M metagenome (GOLD analysis project Ga0070740, IMG submission 67286) | Surface soil microbial communities from Centralia Pennsylvania, which are recovering from an underground coalmine fire - Coalmine... | ecosystem: Environmental > Terrestrial > Soil > Unclassified ...
AATGTCGAGGTCGTCTATGTGGCGACGCCGCATCAATTTCATGCCGAGCACGCGATCCTCGCGGCTCAGGCCGGCAAGCATTTGCTGATTGAAAAACCGATGGCGATTTCGCTGGCCGAATGCGAGGCCATGATTGAAGCTGCGCAACAGGCGGGCGTGCACCTGATTGTCGGCCATAGCCATTCCTTCGATGCGCCGATTGCGCGCACGCGACGGCTGATCGATGGCGGCCAATTCGGCGTGCCGCGCATGATTGCTGCGTTGAACTACACGGATTTTGTCTACCGTCCGCGGCGGCCCGAAGAGTTTGATACGGCGCGAGGAGGCGGTGCCCTTTTCAGCCAGGCCGCACATCAGGTCGATATTGTGCGCCTGCTTGCGGCCGCGCGCGCAAAGAGCGTGCGCGCAATTACCGGCGCTTGGGATTGCGCTCGTCCAATGGACGGGGCTTACAGCGCCTTGCTGATTTTCGAGAACGGCGCCGCCGCCACGCTCGTTTATTCCGGTTACGGGAACTTCCGATCCGATGAATTGCAGGACTGGATCGGCGAAATGGGCAACCGGCAGAAGCCGACCTCACATGCGCGCAAGCGTTTCGCGACTGCGGCGGAGGAAGCCGACTTCAAGCAATCGTTGAACTACGGCGGCGTCAATTTCCGGCCGCCGGTCGGCCCACCCCAAGCGCATCAAAATTTCGGTACGTTTATCGTCAGCTGCGAGCGTGCCGATCTGCGACCGATGCCGCATGGTGTCATGATTTACCAAGAGGGTGTCGCAACGCTCGATTCCCTTCCCCCGCCCGCTATTCCACGCGCCGAGGTGATTGACGAGCTCTACGGCGCCCTTGTCGAAGGTATCGCGCCGCGGCATAGCGGCGAATGGGCTATGGCCACTCTGGAAATCTGCCTGGCGATGCTGCATTCGAGCCGCGAATCGCGCGAGATCGGGCTCCGGCTCCAGGGAGGCAACAAGTGACGATGCGCTCGCGTGACGCGCAGACCATTCTCCGCCACTGGCGCGAAGCCGTCCCCAACGACCGGCTCGCGCATCTGGTGAAGGACGCAACGCGTGCGCTGGTGCGCGCCCTGCAAGTACGATTGACCGAGCACAAAGTGTCGTTTGGCCATTGGGCTTTCCTGCGCATCCTGTGGGAACGCGACGGGCTCACGCAGCGCGAACTGAGCAATCTCGCCGGCGTCATGGAGCCGACGACATTCACCGCGCTCAAGGCTATGGAGCGCCTCGGCTACGTGCTGCGCCGCCGCGTCAACGGAGACCGCAAGAAGGTCTACATCTTTCTCACGCCCAAAGGCCGGTTGTTGAAACGCGAGCTTGTGCCGCTTGCCGAAGCCGTCAATGCGATTGCGGTGCGCGGCATCAAGCCGGCGGACGTCAACACCACGCGCGAGGTGCTGCTCGCGATCATCGGCAATTTGGCGCAGGACGAATTAGAGCGGGATCTGCCGATGCCGTCGACCCGGGCCCTCAAGCATGTCGGATCGGCGCGGCGGCGCAAGCGTGCATGAGGTTGAAGCCTGCCGTGGCGCCGGTGACCTGCCAAGGTAGGCCCAAGGCTCGGTGTCGCAAGGAAAACCGCAGCACATTCACTGCATTAACCTGACGCTAACCATAAGCTGGGCAAATCTTGCCGGGTGAGGCGCCGCTTCGTGCGCCGCGGGCTGGGACACGAGAACCCGTGCAAGGTTTTTTCGATTTCGTGAAGTCGCTGGGTGCGGCGCGTTTGGCGGCCATGGCCGCCGTGACCCTCGCGCTCATCGGCTGCTTCTCCTTCCTGATGATCCGCGTCACGGCGCCGCAAATGGTGCCGCTGTTCACCGATCTGTCGATGGACGACAGCGCCACCATCGTCAAAGAGCTCGACCGCCAGGCCATCAGCTACGAACTGCGCAACGACGGCGCCATCATCATGGTGCCCAAGGAGCGTGTGGCGAAGCTGCGCATGAATCTCGCCGAGTCCGGCCTGCCCAAAGGCGGCGGCGTCGGCTACGAAATCTTCGACAAGTCCGATGCGCTCGGCGCCACCTCGTTCATTCAGAACATCAATCATCTGCGCGCGCTCGAAGGCGAGCTGGCGCGCACCATCCGCAGCCTCGACCGCGTGCAGGCCGCGCGCGTGCATCTCGTGCTGCCCGACCGGCCGCTGTTCTCTCGCGACAAGATCGAGGCCTCGGCGTCCATCGTGCTCAAGGTCAACGGCTCGCTCACCCCCGGTCAGGTGCGCGCCATCCGTCATCTGGTTGCAAGCGCGGTCACCGGACTGAAGCCCGAGCGCATCTCGGTGGTCGACGAAAGCGGCAAGCTTCTGGCCGACGGCGCCTCCGACGCCAATGCGCTCAACGGCGTCGGCGCCGACGAGCGCAAGGTCGCCTACGAAAACCGCCTGCGCAAGGACGTCGAGGACATCGTCTCCTCGGTGGTCGGGCCCGGCCACTCGCGTGTGCAGATCAACGTCGATTTCGACGTCAACCGCATCACCCAGACCTCGGACAAGTTCGATCCCGACGGCCGCGTGGTGCGCTCGAGCCAGACGCGCGAGGAAACGTCGTCCGCGGGCAACGACAATGCCGCGGTGTCCGTCGGCAACGAGCTGCCCGGCGGCACCAAGACGGCGGGTAACGGCGGCAATAGCGGCGCGCGCGACCAGAACAAGAAGACGGAGGAGATCGTCAACTACGAGGTCTCGCGCACCACCAAGACCGAGGTCATCGAAGCGGGCCGCGTCAACCGCATCTCCGCCGCGGTGCTGGTCGACGGCACCTATTCCAAGGACGACAAAGGCAACCTGGTCTACAAGCCGCGCAGCAAAGAGGACATCGACCGCATCGCCGCTCTGGTGCGCTCGGCTATCGGCTTCGACACCAAGCGCGGCGACCAGGTCGAGGTGGTCAACCTGCGCTTTGCCGACACGCCGGCCTCCCCGATCAGCGAACCGACCGGCTGGATGAGCTACCTGCAGTTCACCAAGGACGACATCATGCGCGCCGCCAATCTGGGGGTGATGGCGCTGCTCGGCCTGGTGGTGCTGCTCTTTGTGGTGCGGCCGCTGGTGCGGCGGGTGATCGCGCCGGATGGCGCTGCCGGGGCGGCGGTTGCCGGCGCGGCGGCGGTCGCCGGCGTCGCCGGGGCCATTGCCGCGCCGGCATCCGGCACCGCCGGCGGCGGCGGCGTCACCATCACCGGCGGCGGCACCGGCAGCATCACCGACAGCGGCGGCGCCAACATCGCCATCGTCGGCGGCGGCGAACAAGTCGCGATTTCGAACCGCACCTCGGCGATGATCGACGTCGCAAAGGTGCAGGGACAGGTGCACGCGCAATCGGTGCAGAAGGTCGGGGAGCTCGCCGAGAAAAATCCCCACGAGGCCGTTTCCGTGATCCGCAGCTGGCTGCACGAGGACGCCGCTTAAATGCCTTCCGCCTACGCCGAAAACAGAAAAGACCCCAAGCAGCAGGTCCGCGAGGACATCGGCGGCTTGATGGCGGAGCTCGCGAGCAAACCGCAAATCAATCCCGGCCGACGCAGGTTGTCCGGGCCCGAACGCGCCGCGGTGCTGATGCTCGCGCTGGGAGAACGCTACGGCGCCAAGATCTTCGGCCTGCTCGACGACGACGAGCTGCGCGAAATCTCGATCGTGATGAGCTCGCTCGGCACCATTGACGCCGATTCGGTGGAGCAACTGCTGCTCGAATTCGTCTCGCGCATGTCTGCCTCGGGCGCGCTGCTCGGCAACTATGACGCGACCGAGCGTCTGCTGCAGCAGTATCTGCCGCCGGAGCGCGTGCACGGCATCATGGACGAAATCCGCGGTCCCGCCGGCCGCAACATGTGGGAAAAGCTCGCCAACGTGCAGGAGGAGGTACTGGCGAACTATCTCAAGAACGAGTACCCGCAGACCGTCGCCGTGGTGCTGTCGAAGCTGCGCCCGGAGCACGCCGCGCGCGTGCTGGCAATTCTTCCCGAAGACCTGTCGCTCGACGTCATCAATCGCATGCTGCGCATGGAGTCCGTGCAAAAAGAGGTGATCGAGCGCGTCGAGCAGACGCTGCGCACCGAATTCATGTCCAACCTCTCGCAGACGCGCCGACGCGACGCTCACGAGGTGATGGCCGAAATATTCAACAATTTCGACCGCCAGACGGAAACGCGCTTCCTCACTGCGCTTGACCAGGAGAATCACGACGCCGCGGAGCGCATCAAGGCACTGATGTTCACTTTTGACGACCTGATCAAGCTCGACACCGCCTCGGCGCAAACGTTGATGCGTAACATCGACAAAGACAAGCTCGCCATTGCGCTCAAGGGCGCCAATGAGACGGTGCGCCAATTCTTCTTCTCCAACATGTCCACGCGGGCGGCAAAGATGCTGGTAGACGACATGCAAGCCATGGGACCGGTGCGCTTGCGCGACGTCGACGAGGCGCAGGCATTGCTCGTCAACATCGCCAAAGACCTCGCCGCCAAGGGCGAAATCCTGATTTCCAAAGGCCGCGGCGACGAAGAGATGATCTACTGATGCAAGCGACCGCAAAATACCTTTTCGACGAAGACTTCTCGAGCGGCGAGAAGCCGACCATTAGCCTTGTCGAAGCCGAGCGTCGCCGCGCCGATGCGGAGTCGCTCGCCTATCGCAGGGGGTTTTCCGCAGGCGAAGAGAAAGCCAAAGGCGAGGCTGCTCAGCACGCCGCCGAGGCCCTCCAGCTCATTGCCGACGGCCTCGATAAGCTCAATCGAGCCCTTTCCGCCATCGAGGCGCGACTAGAAACGGAAGCCGTGGAGGTGGCGGTCGCCGTCGCCGGCAAACTTGCCCCTGCTTTGATCGCACGCGAGCCCTTCGCCGAGATTTCCGCGCTCGCCACCGAGTGCTTCCAGCATCTCGTGAAAACGCCGCACGTCGTCGTGCGGGTCGGCCCGTCGATTTACGACATTGCCAAGGACAAACTCGACGAGATCGCGCAGGCGCGCGGCTTCGAAGGACGCCTGGTGGTCATGTCGGAGAATGGACTTGCCGCCGGCGATTGCCGCATCGAATGGGCGGATGGCGGGGTGAAACGTGACGAAGCGGCAATCTTGGCTGTGATCGACGACGCCGTGCAGCGTTACGTCGCCGCCCGCATCACGCAATAGGACGCCCGGAGATCGCCATGAGTGACACCGATAACAAAGAGGTTCCCCTCCCCGATCTGGAGAGCGGCTCCGCGATGCAGACGGCCGAAGAGGCGGCGCCGCTCGCGCCGGGCGACGGCGAGCCGATCACACGCGGCGCGCAGGACCTCGAAGCTGTTTTCGATGTGCCGGTGCAGGTCTCGGCCGTTCTCGGCCGCGCCCGCATGGAGGTCGGCGACCTGTTGCGACTCGGGCCGGGCACGGTGCTCGAACTGGATCGCAAGGTGGGTGAAGCCATCGATATCTACGTCAACAACCGGTTGGTCGCCCGCGGCGAAGTCGTCCTCGTTGAAGAGAAGCTCGGCGTCACCATGACCGAAATCATCAAGGCGGATCAGGCCTAGAAGGAAGACTGCCATGCGGCTCCTAATCGTCGGCACGCTCAATGGCCAACTCACCGCCGCGACCAAGATCGCGATGGATAAAGGCGCATCGGTCACTCACGCCGATTCGATCGATCAAGCGCTCGCCGTTTTGCGCTCCGGGCGCGGCGCCGACCTGATGATGGTGGACGTGACGCTCGACATCCGCGACCTGGTGAGGCGGCTCGACGGCGAGCGCATTCACGTCCCCGTTGTTGCTTGCGGCGTTACCAACGACGCACGCGCCGCCGTCAATGCCATCCATGCCGGCGCCAAAGAGTACATCCCGCTGCCGCCCGATCCTGACCTGATTGCGGCAGTGCTTGCGGCGGTTGCCGACGATTCGCGCGAGCTGATTTGGCGTGACGCTGCGATGGGCGCCGTGGTGAAGCTTGCGGGCCAAATTGCTGGTTCGGATGCGTCCGTGTTGATCACCGGTGAGAGCGGCACCGGCAAGGAAGTACTGGCGCGCTATCTTCACGCGCGCTCGCAGCGCGCCAAGAAGCCGTTCATTACGGTCAACTGCGCGGCAATCCCGGAGAACCTGCTCGAATCCGAGTTGTTTGGGCACGAAAAAGGTGCCTTCACCGGTGCGCTCGCCCGCCGTATCGGCAAGTTCGAGGAGGCCAATGGCGGCACGCTGCTGCTCGATGAAATCTCGGAAATGGATGTGCGGCTTCAGGCGAAGCTCCTGCGCGCAATCCAGGAGCGCGTGATCGACCGCGTCGGGGGCGGCAAGCCGGTCGCGGTCGATATCCGCATCATTGCGACGTCGAACCGCAACCTTGTCGACGCGGTGCGCGACGGCAAATTCCGCGAGGATCTCCTGTTCCGACTCAATGTGGTGAACCTCAAGATCCCGCCGCTGCGCGAGCGGCCCGCCGACATCGCGGAGCTCGCGACCTACTTCATCAAGAAGTACTCGGACGCAAATGGGCTCCCTGTCCGTCCGCTGTCAACACAAGCCGCCCAAGCGCTTCAATCGAACCGCTGGCCCGGCAATGTGCGTGAGCTTGAGAACACACTGCATCGCGCCGTCTTGCTGACCAGCGGACCGGAAATCGGCATCGAGGGCATCCTCACGCCCGATGGCGCCCGTCTCGATGCCGCGCGGGGCACCGGCGCGGCTGCCCATGCTGCCATAACCGCCGAACAAGTGACGCGCAATCTCGTCGGTCGCACGGTCGCCGAGGTCGAGCGCGACCTCATCCTCGAAACGCTCAAGCACTGCCTCGGCAATCGCACGCATGCCGCCAACATTCTGGGTATTTCAATCCGCACATTGCGCAATAAACTCAACGAATATGCGGCGGACGGCGCCCCCATTCCGCCTGCCAACAACGGCGGCGAATTGCGCGGCGCAGCCTAACGTCGTCCCGCTGCTGGAACCGAGATTGTGCGCCCTCGTTAACGGCGCATGCGCAACGGTTTATTGGCTGTTCATCTCTCCTGCATGCAAAAGCAGACTTGCGCCTGTCTGCCGCAGCCTCATCCGACGCAAGCTGCACAGCAACAGAGGCCAGCGACATGAATCAAGCCGTCGCGACTCCAGCGCGCAACGCATTGCATCGAATCGAAGAGGTTGCCGTCGAGCTCGCAACATTGGCCGGGGCCGAGATCGTGCAGACTCTCGGCGGCATATTCAGCGTGCGCTATAAGCCGGACATGGGGCGTCAGACAATCAATCTGCAGGACCCGGTCTCGGAGGTGGATGGCCGTATCGAGCAACTCATTCGTTCGCGCTTGGGGGTAGAATTCCCCGATCACGATATTATCGGCGAGGAAATGGCAAACCGGCCGGCCCGGGCCCAAGATTTTGTGTGGGCAGTCGATCCGATCGACGGCACGATGAATTTTGTCAACGGCTTCCCGATTTTCGCCGCTTCGATCGGCGTCCTCTACCGCGGCCGCCCCGTTGCCGGCGCGGTTTGGTCATCCATCAGTCATGCGTTGCGGCCCGGCGTTTACCATGCGTCCGCGAACGGCCCCCTTCGCTTCGAGGGCGAGAATACGACGCCAACCGTCAACCCTGCCGTTCGCCGCAAGCTCGCCGGCCTGCCGCACAGCGGTCCGGAGGAGGAGTTCTGGGACTTCCGCAAAACCGGCTCGGCCGCTGTCGAGTGCGCGCTGGTCGCAGCCGGCTTGCTGGAAGTCGCGCATTTTGCCGCGCCGAATATCTGGGATGTCGCGGGCGGCATCGTCTTGGTGCGAGCGGCGGGCGGCGCGGTGCAGCGTTTCGGCGGCACAGGATGGGCGCCGATGCATAGCTTTGAGGACGATTTCGCGGGAGACGTCGACCTACGCCGATGGCGCAACGCTGTTGTGATCGGCCGCAGCGCGGCAGTCGCCAAGATGTGCAGCTTGCATCCGACCCGATGAGACAAAATGCCGAGGGCGCGATGCCGGTGATCTACAAAATCGTGCCCACGGCATTGTGGCGGCAAGCTGAGGCCAATGGCGTCTTTTATGGCTCCGATGACGACCGCCGCGACGGCTTCATCCATTTCTCCACCGCCGCCCAAATCGAGACAACCGCAGCCAAGCATTTCGCGGGTCAAAATGATCTATTGCTGGTGTCGGTGGACACCGCGCGGCTTGGGCCTGCACTGCGCTGGGAGCCCTCCCGCGGCGGCGCCTTGTTTCCGCACCTCTATGGCGCGCTTGACCTCGGCACAGTGATCAGAGTCCAAAAGGTCCAGCTATCCGTTGAAGGCCGCCATCTTTTTCCTGCGCTCGAACACTGAACGGGAACTTCGCGGGCGCCTCACGAATTAATGCGGCGGGCAGGAGTTCTCGTACATGAGTCTGCAAGATTTCGCCTGGGGCACGATCCATGCCTCGGCCTATCGTGATGCCGGCCTGTTGCGCCCGGCGCTTGCCAGCCCACGGGGGCATGGGGCGCTACGGTACCGGTGTCCCGTCACCGGCAGTTTCGTGCTGGTCACCGACGAGCCGACCCTGCGCGCGCTCGAGCGGCCGACGGCGCGGCTGCGCTGCGCCGACTGCGGCGAGGTCCACTTGATAATGGTCGAGGCAGACCAGGAGGACGTAGCGACCCGCCGAGCGTGCCTAATCCGCCGCTAAACCCAACGCCGTTAACTCCCCGCTAACCATAAACCGGGCAAATATTGCCGAGTCCAGGGCGGTCGCGATCGGGGCCGCCACGCGGCTGCCCGTGCCCGGGCACCGCTCGCGGATCAGGCAGGCATGAGCGACATCACCGCCGCACCCGCGGCCACGACCGCCACCAGTGGCATCAAGCTTCCCGGATTGGGCGACATCGGCGCCTTCTTCAGGCGTGGCGACATCGCGCTCGCCGTCGGCGTGCTCACCATCCTGGTGGTGCTCATCCTGCCGCTGCCGCCGCTGCTGCTCGATTTCTCGCTCGCCATCTCGATCATCTTCTCGGTGCTTATCCTGATGACGGCGCTGTTCATTCATACGCCACTCGAATTCTCCGCTTTTCCCACCGTGCTTTTGATCGCGACCATGCTGCGGCTGGCGCTCAACCTCGCCTCGACGCGCCTAATCCTGTCCCACGGTCATGAAGGCACCGACGCCGCCGGCTACGTGATCCAGGCCTTCGGCAACTTCGTGATGAGCGGCAATTTCGTCATCGGCATCATCGTCTTCGCCATCCTGGTGATTGTGAACTTCGTGGTCATCACCAAGGGTTCCGGACGCATCGCCGAAGTCGCCGCGCGCTTCCATTTGGATGCTATGCCGGGCAAGCAGATGGCGATCGACGCCGACCTCTCCGCCGGCTTGATCGACGAAAAGGAGGCACGCCGCCGCCGCAAGCAGCTTGAGGACGAAGGCGGTTTCTTCGGCGCCATGGACGGCGCCTCCAAATTCGTGCGCGGCGACGCCATCGCCGGCCTGCTGGTCACCTTCATCAACATTATCGGCGGCATGGTTGTCGGCATCGCGCAGCAGGGCCTGTCGTTCTCCGATGCCGCGCATTCCTATACCGTGCTCACCGTCGGCGACGGGCTGGTGACGCAAGTGCCGGCGCTGATCGTATCGACAGCCGCCGGCCTGCTCGTCTCCAAGGCAGGCGTCTCCGGCGCCGCCGACAAGGCCTTGCTCGGCCAGCTTTCCGGCTATCCGAAAGCGCTCGGCATGTCGGGCGGCGTGATGCTGGTGATGGCGCTCTTGCCGGGCATTCCCATGATCCCCTTCCTCGCGCTTGGCGGCGGGGCCGCCGCCCTTGCTTTCATCGTCGATAAACGGAACAGGGCCGCTACTGCCGCGGAGGCGCGCAAGGCCGAGGCGGAAACCAAGAAAGACAGCGCCGATGAGCCGATTGCCGCCGCGCTGCGGATGGACGACCTCAAGCTAGAGCTTGGCTACGCGCTGCTGCCGCTGGTCAACTCGCCCGACGGAAGCGACAAGCTCACCGAGCAGATCAAAGCGCTGCGGCGGTCGCTTGCCACGGAGATGGGCTTCGTAATGCCGGCGGTACGCATTCTCGACAATGTGCAGCTCGAATCGAACGCTTATGTCATCAAAATCAAGGAGGTCGAGGCCGGCACCGGCAAGCTGTGGGCCGGCCAGTACATGGTCATGGATCCCGGTGGCGGCCAGGTGAACTTGCCCGGCAACCACACGACGGAGCCGACGTTCGGATTGCCGGCGACTTGGATAGACGCCTCGCACAAAGAAGAAGCAACGATGAAGGGCTACACGGTCGTCGATGCCGCGACCGTGCTGTCGACGCACCTGACCGAATTGCTCAAGAGCAACATGGCTGAACTTCTGTCCTACGCCGAAGTGCAGAAGCTCATCAAGGAGCTGCCGAAGGAGCAAGGCGACATCGTCAAGGACATTGTGCCGGCGCAGATCACCATGTCCGGCATTCAGCGCGTGCTGCAAATTTTGCTCGCCGAGCGCGTCTCGATCCGCGATCTGGCCACCATCCTCGAAGGCATTGCTGATGGACTTGCCGGCAGCCGCAACCCGGTGATGCTCGCCGAACACGTGCGCATGCGGTTGTCGCGCCAGATTTGCGCCCAGCATACGAGCTCGGCCGGCTATCTGCCGCTGATCGCGCTCTCCGCCAAATGGGAGCAGAATTTCGCCGAGGCGATGGTCGGCCAGGGCGACGAGCGGCAACTGGCGATGCAGCCGTCAAGGCTGTCCGAATTCATCAGCCTGGTGCGCGAGAAATTCGAGGCCGCCGCCCGCGAGGGCGAAGCGCCGGTGCTGGTCACTTCGGGCGGCATTCGCCCGTTTGTGCGCGGCATTGTCGAGCGCTTCCGCGCGCAAACGCCCGTGCTCTCGCAGGCGGAGATTCATCCGCGCGCGCGGCTAAAGACGGTTGGCAGCATCTAGCTGCAGGCCACTATCGATGCGGCCGAAGCCAGTGCCCTAGCAAATGCGGGCTGCATCCCCATATTAACGCCATGCAAAACTTCAACTTTAATGCTCCTGCCGAGCTTTTCCCTTCGCGCAACCGCAAGGTGGCAAGCCGGGTGAAATACCGCCGCTTCGATAAAGCAGCGGAAGCTATCCGTTTCGCGGTCGAGGAATTGCCCGAGGCTTTGTTGCTCGGCGCAACCATCCAAATCGGCGACCAGCGCCTGGGTCACCAGGAAATCCGCGCTCTTTATGAAAGCCCGCGCTATCCGCTGAAACGCGCCAAAGCAGCCTAGGCCCCTCGGCGCGAACATCTTTTTCACGCTGCGCCCGCCGTTCAAGGTTCCGTGATTGACCCTTTGGAACTGTGGCGGCCTGTTTACGTTAGTTCCCCGAACCTGAACCCTCGTCCGGATCCCGTAGACTAAATCGAGGATCCTCGGAGACGCGCCATGAACTGGTCGATGTATACCGCCGACCGGACCACGCATCTTAAGATTGTGGTGGTTGGCCTTGCTGCCGCGCTGATGGTTTCGGTGATCGGCATCGCAGCAACGCAACTCAATCTCGGGACCGACATCCTCACCGCGCAAGCGCCGACCGTGATCAAAGCTGGAGGACCGGTCGCCTTCACCGATCGCGAGGCCCCGACCATTCGCTGAGTTCCCGGCTCCTTTCGTCTTCGACCGCTTAGACGCGCCGCATTTGCGGCGCGTTTTTTGTGTGTGAACCGGGGCATGATGGGCGAATCAAAACGCTCCCGCTAGAAGCCCCCGATGATGTGGACCCGCCGCAGCCTCCTGGCGCTGATCGGCTTTGCGGCCGCGGCGCCTGCCTCTCCGCAAACCGAGCCGCGCGCAGCCGCGCTCGCCGAATATCGCGAAAAACTCGCCATCTACGAGCGCATCCATGGCGCGTTCGAGCGGGAATCCGATGCTTATTGGGATGCCGTCGCCGCCAAGCGACGCATCCGCATTGCAAAGCGCCGCAATCACGAGGACATCACGCTTGACGATTACGTGCTCACCCAGCCGCCGATTTATACGGGTCCGCCGGCGCCGGTGAGCCCGTTGCCGCCGCCACCACCGCCGCCGGTGCCCCCTCCGCCGGAAATCCCTACCGTTTCCGACTTCCTCATTGCGGCGCAGGAGCAATGGGGTTTCGTCCCCAAGCTTCCCGCCACCGATGCCGAGTTCAAGCGCGCCTATGCCAAGGCTGCACGCGCCGCCGGCTTGACGCGCGAGCAGATCGTCGGCGTCTACGCCTTCGAAACCGGCGGTCGCGGCCAATACAACACGCAAGCAGGGCTCGGTACCCCGCGCCCGAATGCGCGCGCGATCTCGCCCGCGATCGGTTACAATCAGTTACTCTCCACGAACACCGTGTCGCTGTTCGGCGAAAGCGGACCGCGCTTTCTGGCGCTGCTGGGCGCTAAGGAACGCACGCTCGCCGGGACGGAGCGCGTGGCTTTCGCGCGCCGCTTCGCCATCATCAAGCGCATGATCGCCTATTGCCGCAGCCTGCCGCACCGCTGGAGCGAGTACGACGAGATCGCCAAGCACACGCAGAAAGGCTGGGGCATCCACGCCGCGGTGCTCGACATCGACGTCGGGCCGCTGTTGCAGGTGCAGAAGCTGCTCGACTCGGTGATCTTCGCGCGCGCCAAGGGCTACATGAAGCCGCTGACGGCGGCCGAACTCGAGTTGATGAACTTGACCGGCGATGGCAACGGCATCGACATGGTGACCATGCCGCAGGCCATGCGCGAGCAGGTGCCGACGGCAAACTTCTTCCAGCCCAAGGGTTATGCCCGCAATCCGGTGGCGAAGCGCACCAAGGTCGTGGCCGGTCTCATTGCCGAAATGCAAAGACACATGGACGAGAACGCAAGCACGCCCGGCGCGCTGGAAATGGCGGCGGCGTACTGACCTTTTGCGCTAGCGGATCGCCAGCGCCGGCAGCCAGAGCGACAGCGCCGGGATGTAGGTCACCAGCATCAGCACGGCGAACATCACGGCGTAGAACGGCCAGATTTTCCGCATCACCTCTTCGATCGAGACCTTGCCGACCGCGCAGCCGACGAACAGGATGGCGCCCACCGGCGGGTGACACAGCCCGATGCCGAGATTGAGCATCATGATCATGCCGAAGTGAACGGGATCGACGCCGAAATTCATCATCACCGGCAGCAAAATCGGCGTCGAGATCAGAATCGACGGCGCCATGTCAACGAGCGTGCCGAGGATCAGCAGCAGAATATTGATGAGAAACAGGATGACGTATTTGTTGCTCGAGATAGTGAGGAAGAAAGCGGTGATTTTCGCCGGCATCTGCGTCAAGGCCATCACATAGCCGACGCTGGAGGCGCAGGCGATCAGCGTCATCACCATCGCCACCGTGCGCAGCGTGCGATGCACCAGCGCCGGCAGGTCGCGCCAGCGGTAGTCGCGGTAGATGAACATGGTCACGAAGAACGCCCAGAGGCACGCCACCGCGCCCGCCTCGATTGCGGTGAATACGCCGGCGAGGATACCGCCGAGAATGATGACCAGCGTGATCAGCCCCCACGCGGCATCGACGGTGATCCTCACCGCCTCGCGCAGCGGCACGGCTTTGCCCTTGGGGTGACCGTCACGATAGGCAATCACCAGGCAGAGCATCATGACGGAAAATCCGAGCAGCAGCCCCGGCACGACGCCGGCCATGAACAGACTGATGATCGAGATCGTGCCGCCGGTCGCCAGCGAATAGATCACCGCGTTGTGACTCGGCGGGACCAAGAGCGCTTGCACCGACGCGGTGATGGTGACGTTGGTGGCGAAGACGCGGGGAAAACCGGAGCGCTCCATCTGCGGGATCATCACCGATCCGATGGCCGAGGTGTCGGCGACGGCTGAGCCGGAAATGCCCGACAAAAACGTCGTCGCCAGCACATTGACCACCGACAAGCCGCCGCGGAGGCGGGTGAAGCCGACAAGGACGTCGGCGAAAGCCACCATGCGCCGCGCCATCCCGCCTTCGGCCATGATGGCCCCCGCCAGCACGAAGAACGGGATGGTGAGCATTGCGACCTTGGAGACGCCATCGGAGATTTTCAGCATCACCGCTTCGAGCGGCAGCCCAATCCACAGACAGCCGGCAATGGCCGCGAGCGCCAGCGAATAGGCAATCGGCACGCCGATGAAGAAGCAGAAGAACATCGTGAACAGGAGTACCGCGATGTCCATCGTCCGTCCTCGGCTCAATGATGGCCGGCGGGCACGCGAGGTGGGCCGCACACCAGCCGCTCGATGACGAACAGTGCCAGCAGCGCGCCGCCGAGCGGGATCGGCAGATAGGTCACGCCCACGGACAATTCGGGAAACTCGGCGATTGAGTTATTCCACGTCACCATGACCAGCTTGATGCCGTAGACGGTCATGAACAGCGCCATCACCATCATAGCGACTTCGGCGAGGCCGTTGCAGAACCGCTGCCACAAGCCCGGCATCAGGCCGACGAAAAAGCCGACATTCATATGCTGACGCATGCGGTAGCAACCGGCGGCGCCGAAGAATGTCAGCCAGATCGTCAGCAGCACCGCCGCCGGCTCCGGCCAGGAGGCGGCGCTGTTGAGCACGTAGCGCGTAAAGACCGCCCATGGAATCACCGCCGAAATCAGCACCAGAGCTGTCCCTGCGATGATGACGCAGAGGAGATAGAGCGCGTCCATCGCGGCAACGTAGAGCTTCACGACATCACCCGCCGCACTTGCCGCTCATGCCCGCTCGTATCGGCGCATGACGCTTCGCTTCGCGTCACTTCACGTCCTGGATGCGTTTGACCATGGCCGCGTATTTCGGACCGTATTTATCCCACACCGGTTTCACCGCTTCCTGAAATTTCTTTTTCTCGGCGTCGGAGACGTTGATGATCTGGATACCTGCGGCTTTGGCCTTGTCCATCGCCTGCTGCTCGTAAATTTCCCACAGCTTGCGTTCTTCCTGCTGCGCTTCCTTGGCAAACTTGACCACCAGCGCCTGGTCGTCCTTCGACAGCGAATCGAATGTTTTTTTCGACATCACCAGCATTTCCGGCACGATGAGATGTTCGTCGATCGTGTAGTACTTGGCGACGGTGTAGTGATTGTCGAAAACGAAACTCGGCGGATTGTTCTCGGCGCCGTCAATGACTCCGGTCTGCAAGGCGCTGAACACCTGGTCGTAGCCCATAGCAACACCGTTGCCGCCCATCGAATTGGCCATGTCCACGAACATCGGGTTGCCCATGACACGGAATTTCAAGCCCTTGAGGTCGGCGAGCGTTTTGATCGCATGCTTGGTGTCGTAGAAATTGCGCGCGCCGGCATCCATCCAGCACAAGCCGACCAGTCCCTTGCCGCTGTTGGTGACCTTGTCGAGCAGTTCCTGGCCGATGGGGCCGTCGATCACCTTCTGCATGTGCGCGGTGTTGCGGAACACATACGGCAGATTGAACACATTGAGGTCGTCGACCACCGGCCCGAGCGCGCCGACCGACACACGGGCGAAAGCGATGGCGCCGATCTGCGCCTGCTCGATCGCCTCCTTCTCGCCGCCGAGCTGCATCGAGGGAAACATCTGCACCGTGATGCGGCCGTTGGTGGCGGTTGCGAGCTTCCTGCCCATGGTCTCGACGGCAGCGACGGTCGGATAGCCTTCGGCGTGCACGTCGGAGGCTTTGAGCACGACCTTCTGCTGCGCCTGCGCCGTGCCGAGGCCAACGGCGGCCGCGGCGATGCCCGCGGCCAGCAAACCGGTGCTGAGCTTCATGATGTCCTCCCTGGACGATGCCGCGCCCGAACGTAGTTGCGTCAGGGCGCCGTTATGCGTTAGTCATATGATGACCTGACAACCGGGATCGCTGTCAAGCCTGTGAGCAAACGCTCCGCCCGAAATCTTGCGCTGTTACGGCCGATCGAAGCCCCGCGCGGGCTGACCGCCGAGATCGTGGCGCGGCTCACCGCCGACATTGTCAGCGGCAAGCTGCCGCCCGGCTCGCGGCTGCCGACCGAGCAGGAAATGATCGCTGCAACTGGGGTCTCGCGCACCGTGATCCGCGAGGCGGTCGCGGCATTGCGCGCCGACCGGCTGGTGGTCACACGTCAGGGCGTCGGCGCTTTTGTCGCCGACCGCGTGCGGCGGCCGTTCCGCGTCGACTTCGATGAGAACTCGCCGCTGCGCGAAGTACTCAACGTCATGGAGTTGCGCACCGGCGTCGAGATCGAAGCGGCTGGGCTTGCGGCCGAACGCGCCTCGCCGTCGCAGGTGAAAAAGGTGGGCGAGCGCTTTGCCGCGATCGGCGCGGCGATCGAAAAAGGCGATATCGCGGTCGATGAGGACTTCGCCTTTCATTGCGCCATCGCCGACGCCACCGGCAATCCGCAGTTCCGGCAGTTTCTCGAATATCTCGGCCGCTTCATCATTCCTCGCCGGACCGTCTGGGGCTCCTCAGCGCCGGCCGACAACCGAACCCATCTCGGCCTGTTCCAGCGCGAGCACGAGCAAATCCTGCGCGCCATCGAAAGGCGCTCAGCCGCCGAGGCGCGCGCGGCGATGCAGCAGCACCTCCTCAACAGCCGAGCACGCTACGAGCAGATTGCCGCTGAGAAAAACAAATCGGCGGCACGGGCGAGCACTTGAATGCAAAATGTCCTTGTCACCGGGGCGGCTGGCGATATCGGCACGCGGCTGCGCGTGTTGCTGAAAGGCGTCTATCCACACATACGCTGGAGCGACAAGCGCACGCCCGCCGATCTCAAACCCGACGAAGAGTTCATCGCCGCCGACCTTGCCGACTCTGCGCAGGTCGAGAAGATTGTGGCCGGCATCGACGGCATTGCACATTTTGGCGGCTACTCGGTCGAGGGCGACTGGCCGACGATCCACAGTGCCAACATCGTAGGCTGCTATAATTTGTTCGAGGCGGCTTATCGCGCCGGCGTCAAACGCGTGGTGTTTGCCTCCTCCAACCACGCCGTCGGATTTTATCCGCGCGATCGCAGGATCGGCGTCGGCGTCACGGTGCGGCCGGACAGCCGCTATGGCGTGAGCAAGGCCTTCGGCGAGGCGCTCGGCGCCTTTTACGCCGACAAGCACGGCCTGCGGGTCACTTGTATCCGCATCGGCAATGTCGCCGACGCGCCGGTCGACAAGCGCCGGCTGTCGATCTGGCTGGCGCCGCACGATCTTGTGCAGCTCCTCCGCATCGGCCTCGAGCACCCTGACATTCGCTTTGAGATCTTCTACGGCTGCTCGGACAACGCCGCGGCATGGTGGGACAACAGCAACGCCTCTCGCTATGGCTACAGGCCGCAAGGCAGGGCCGAGGAGTACCGCGCCCAGGCGCTGGCTGCGCAGGCCAAGCTACTGGCCGATCCGGTCGGGGAGCGCTTTCAGGGCGGCCCCTTCTGCAGCGCCGAATACGATGCCGACAAAAATCTTTAGCCCCCTCGCCCTGTTGCTGCTGGCGCTGCCGGCCGCCGCTCAGGACATCCGCGGGCTCGAGCTTTGCACCGCGGAAAGGCAGATGGAGCGTCGCACCGGTTGCCTGCAGGCGAATATCGAGCTGCTGCAGCAGTCGCTGGCGAAGCTAGCGCGCGAGAGCAACGCGAAGATCGACGCCGCGAATCGCGAGCTCGCCGCCGCCCGCGCCGAAGCTGCCGCGCTTAAAGAGAGGCTGACCCAGTTGGAACGAGAGTTGGCGGCGTCGAAGCCGAAAGAAAGCAAGAAGCCGTAACCGCTCGCCCCGGCGCAAGCGAGGACCCAGAGCGGCATATGAGCGCGTGAAAATGCCGCCTGGATGCCCGCTTACGCGCACATGAGCGGATAATAACCACCGCCTCTCCTCCGCTCACCCCCGCGAAAGCGGGGGTCCAGAGCGGCGCCGGTCCTACTTCTCGCTCATGCCCACCGAGCCCGGATGACCGGGCAGCTTCACGCGCTTGAGCGGCGTGATCTTGCCGCGGCTCACCTTGAGGATGGACAAGTCGGAGTCGAGATAATTGCCGACGTAGAGATAGCGGCCATCGGGCGTGAAGGCCGCGCCCTCGGGCAACCCGCCGACCTCGACCTCGCCGGTCTTGGTCACCTTCTTGCCCTTGATGCTGAGAACCGAGAGGTAGCCGTTGCGGTGGTAATAGTAGGCCGGCTTGTTGTTGGAGCCGGCGAGGATCACCGACACGGCGATGTCGCCCTTCGGCGAGATGGCAAGTCCCTCGGGCCCGTCGCCGACGACGACGCGGTCTATGATGCGCATCGGCTTGGCGTCGGTATCGATGACGCTCGCGGTATCGACGCTGCCGTCGGAATTGCCGGCATTGCCGTTATCCGAGGTGAGCGCGATGCCGCTCGGCGCAGCCACGACATTGTAAGGCCACGGTCCGGTCGGCAGATCGAGCTTGGTATAGGTGACCTTGTCGCCGTCGACGTCGAGCACGGAGACCTTACCCTCGTTGAACTTGGTCACCAGCACGTGCTTGCCGTCCGAGGTAAAGCTGCAGCTGGTCGCGACGCCGCCGAGATCGATCGTGTCGGTCGATTTCACGTCGGTGCCTTTGATCGACAGCACGCTTACGGTCTTGTCGGCGCGGTTGGTCACCAGAGCCATGCTGCCGGTCTTGTTGAAGCACAAGCCCGACGGCTGCTTGCCAAGCGTAATCGTATTGGCGAGCTTGGGCGGCTTGGCCTTCATGTCGATGACATACACCTTGTCGTCGGGGCCCATCTTCAGCTTGCCGCCGTCGTCGGTCACCGCAATTGAATCCGCGACGAGCGCAATGGAGTTGGTCGGATCGATCCCGACATTGACGGGCGGTCCGATGACAGAATTCTTCAGCGGCAGCGTCGCCACAGTCTTGGGATTCTCTGGATCAGCGAGATCCATGATCACGACCGTGTCCTTGCCGGCCGGATGGATAACCGGCTTCCCCTGGTCGTCCCACAACAGCTTTTCGTCGTTGCCGACGATCAGAAACGGCGCCGCCGACACCGGCTTTGCGTACGTGGCCGCCAGCAGCGCGGCGGCGCCGAGCGGCAGCAGAACGAGCTTCCCGAGTTGCATGATTGCCCTCCCGTTTTGTGTTTGCTTGCCGGAATGATCGCGCTTTCGCACGAGGCCCGCAATCGGGGGGTCGGTTTGGCTCCGCATTGCGGACCCCGACGCCATTCCATTGAGGTTTGGCGGTCTCGCGCCCATGATGCGCGGCTTCGTACATGATCAGATCGTCGGCGTGTCGATTGCGATCGTGTCGAGTTCGCTTGGCGGCTCGGCCGCCGCGGTGACGCGCTGCCTTGCGCGCAATACCGATCCTGTCACGCTGGCAATTCTGCGCTGGGGCATCGGCTTTGCCTTGGTGCTGCCTACGGCGCTGCTGCTGCGCGCCAGATTTCCGCCGCGCAGCGATTGGCTTGCCGTCGGCGTGCTCGGCATTTGCTTTTTCGGCCTGTTCTTTATCTTCTATAACGTCGCGCTTGGCCATACGACGGCGGCGCGTGCGAGCCTGGCGCTCTCGACGCTGCCGCTGCAGACCCATGTGTGCCGCGCTCGCCTCCGGGCTGGCGAAGGCGCCGCCGAACGCCTGGCGCGGCGAAATGATTATGACTGGCGCCGTGCTGTGCATGGCGTTCTACAACGTTGTGGTCGCGACGCTTTGTCGTGCGCTCGAGCGCGCTCGGCTTCCTTTGCGTCGGCATGGGCACCGGCGCAGCGATGCTGATCGCCGTCGGTCTCGCCAGCGGCGATGTCGCGGTCCTCGCCAGCTTTAACGCGGAGCAGTGGATCGCCGGCATCTATCTCGGCCTGGGCGGCGGCGGCGCCGCATTCATCCTTTGGGTCATGGCCCTGCAGCGCACCACGCCGACGCTGGTCGCCAACACCATGACGGTCAATCCGCTCGCTGCTTCGCTATTGGCGTCGGTGCTGGTTGGCGAGCCGATCACGCTCAATCTGGCGCTCGGGCTTGTCGCGGTCTTCGCCGGAATTGCCGTCGCCACCAGCGCGCCAAAGGGAAAAGCGACGCAGCCGGCGCTCTAGTGGTGATCGTGGGGCGAGAACGGCCGGCGCGTGCCAGGCCATTCCCATAAGGAGGGCCGAAAAAAGGCTTTAAGCCGGCGCGCCGCCGGTGGAGAAGCGCAGCGCGGCGATGCGATCGAGCTCGGTCTGCTCGCGGGCGTTGGCCTCCGCGCGCTCGCGCTGCTGGTCGCGCTCGTCCAGCATTTCGACTTTTTTCAATTCCTCGAACGCTTCGCCGAGCGCCGCCTTGGCGTCGTCCAGCTGGCCTTTGAGCTCGTCAGCCGAGCGCTTGAGGTTCTCGCGCCGGGTAATGGCGGCCTTGGCATAGGTCGGATAGGCGAAATGCGCGGGGTCATGGATCCCGGCACGGTCCTGCTCGACCTTGATTTCGCGGTCGAGATCGCCGGCGATGCGTTCGAATTCGGCGATCATCGCCTCGATCTGCGCGACCTTGCGCCGCTTCTCGTCGACCTGAAATTTTTTCAGGCGAATGAGGGTTTCGCGTGACTTCATCGACTAAATACTCCCCCGAAGCCCCGAATAGACGCCCGCGCGCGAAGCGCGCCTCGTCTCCCGGACCGGTCAACGGGCCGAGTGTGGGGCAATAACGTTAGTTTTGTGTTGCCGCGCCTTGGAGGATTGCGTCAAGCCGCGCATAACCTTCCGCCATACTCGTTGACTCTTCCTTAATCTGGGCAAGGAAGGCCTCGAGCGGCTTGTGCAAAGCGATTGCCTCGTCCACCTCGGCAGAGGAACCGGGCCGATAGGCGCCGAGGCGGATCAGTTCCTCCATATCGGCGTAGGTCGCCATCACTTGGCGCGCGCGGTTGATGGCCGGCAGATAGGCTGGATCCGCCGCGCGCGGCATGGTGCGCGAGATCGACTTCAGAATGTTGATAGCCGGATAGCGGCCGCGCTCGGCAATAGCGCGCTCCATGACGATGTGGCCGTCGAGAATGCCGCGCACGGCATCGGCGACGGGCTCGTTGTGATCGTCACCGTCGACCAACACCGAGAAAATGCCGGTGATGGTGCCCTGGTCGGTGCCGGGACCGGCGCGCTCCAGCAAGCGCGGCAGCTCGGTGAATACGGTCGGCGTGTAGCCCTTGGCGGTGGGTGGTTCACCGGCCGACAGGCCGATCTCGCGCTGCGCCATGGCAAAGCGTGTGACCGAGTCCATCAGCACCAGCACGTCCTTGTGCAGATCGCGGAAGAACTCGGCGATCGCCAGCGTCAGATACGCCGCCTGGCGGCGCATCAGCGCCGGCTCGTCCGAAGTCGACACCACGACGACCGAGCGTGCCAAACCGGCGGGCCCGAGATCGTCCTGCAAGAACTCCTGCACCTCGCGCCCGCGCTCGCCGACCAGGCCAATGACCGAGATGTCGGCGGCCACATTGCGCGCCAGCATCGATAGCAGCACCGATTTGCCGACGCCGGAGCCCGAGAAGATGCCCATGCGCTGGCCGCGGCAAACCGTGACGAAGGTGTTGAGCGCGCGCACGCCGAGATCGAGCGGCTCGCCGACCCGGCGCCGTGCGTGCGCCGGCGGGGGCGAACTCCTGAACGCATAAGGCGCCGGGCCGGCCGGCAACGGGCCCAAGCCGTCGATCGGCTCGCCCATGGCATTGAGGACGCGGCCCAGCCACTTTTCCGATGGCCGCACAAAGCCGGCGGCGGTCGACACCACCGCCCGGCAGCCGCGGCGCACGCCGTCGAGCGCGGCGAACGGCATTGCCAGCGCATGGGCGCCGGAGAAGCCGACGACCTCGCATGGGATGGTGCGATCCGGCGCGGTCTCGATGGTCAGCCGCGCGCCGACCGACATGGCCTGGATGGGCCCCGCCACCTCCACCATCAGTCCGCGCACCGCCACCACGCGTCCGTAAATTTCGACGCCGTCGATGTCGTTGATCTGCTCGGCGAGGGCCTTCATCTGATCCCGGCCCTAAGCGCAGGCCTGCAGAGCCCGCGGCGCGCGTAACTCCGCAGTAGCGTTACCGCCCCTGTTCCGCCTTTAACTCGGTGTTTACCCGCGTCGTTAATCATTGGGTCACGTCCAGAAGGGACAAACGGCCGAATCGCCCAGGCCGGGACATAAGGGGCGAGTCCGGTGAATCGGTTAGGCTGGACTCTTAACTTGGAGCGTGAGCCGGTCCGTGGCTAAAAAACCACTCTCGAGCAACATCTTACGCCGATTCGGGGCGTCTCGCCTACGGCGGGGTTGCAGGAAAGAATCAGGTTTTGTTAACCATGCCGGGATAGTGTCGAATCGGTTTGTCCCACAGCGTTTTTTAACCCTCGCCGCCCTTTGCGGCGTGACCCACTAGGCCCGGTTGCGGCGAGAAGGGGACTATCAGGATGCGCGTTCTCCTCATCGAAGACGACAGCGCCACGGCTCAATCCATCGAGCTGATGCTCAAATCCGAGAGCTTCAACGTCTACACCACCGACCTCGGTGAGGAAGGCGTCGATCTCGGCAAGCTTTATGACTACGACATCATCCTGCTCGACCTGAACCTGCCCGACATGTCGGGTTTCGAGGTTCTGCGCTCCTTGCGCGTCTCCAAGGTGAAGACGCCGATCCTGATCCTGTCCGGCCTCGCCGGCATCGAGGACAAGGTCAAAGGGCTCGGCTTCGGCGCCGACGACTACATGACCAAGCCGTTCCACAA
>Ga0070740_10002338_pt1 | contig 22598 bp, 24 predicted proteins | sample Coa_R2_FD_67286 | JGI IMG/M metagenome (GOLD analysis project Ga0070740, IMG submission 67286) | Surface soil microbial communities from Centralia Pennsylvania, which are recovering from an underground coalmine fire - Coalmine... | ecosystem: Environmental > Terrestrial > Soil > Unclassified ...
CGCGGTCGGGCGGACGCGCAGCGGCCACTCGTTCAACCGCGAGCAGGACCAGACCCTGAACCAGCTCCTCGTCGAGCTCGACGGCTTCGGCCCGCGCGACCAGGTGGTGGTGATGGGGGCCTCGAACCGCCTGCAGGACCTCGATCCGGCGCTCCTGCGCCCCGGCCGGTTCGACCGCCAGATCCTGATCCCGCAGCCCGACCTGAAGGGGCGGGAGGCGATCCTCGCGGTGCACGTGCGCGACAAGCCGCTCGCGGACGACGTCGACCTCGCGGCGATCGCGCGGCAGACCTCGGGGCTCACCGGCGCCGACCTCGCGAACATCTGCAACGAGGCCGCGATCGCCGCCGGCCGCGCCAAGCGCGACCGCATCACCGCCGCCGACTTCGACGACGCCCTCGAGCGCGTGATCGCCGGCCTGCAGCAGCGGCGGGTCGTCACCGACAAGGAGAAGCGGATCCTCGCCTACCACGAGGGCGGGCACGCGCTCGTCGCCCACCTCGTCGGCCGGGAGGCGCAGCGGGCGACGATCATCGCCCGGGGCGCCGCGCTCGGCTTCGTCCTGCACCTCTCGGAGGAGGAGCGGCACCTGGAGACGCGCGAGGAGCTGTTCGACTGGCTCGTGGTCGCGCTCGCCGGCCGGGCCGCCGAGCAGGTGGTGTTCGGGCGCGTGACGAACGGCGCGGCGAGCGACCTCGAGAAGGTGACCGAGATCGCGCGGGCGATGGTGTTCGAGTGGGGCATGGGCGAGTCGGTGACCTCTCGCACCATGCGCGCCGACAACTACGCGCTCTCCGAGGAGACGAAGCGGCTCCGCGACCAGGAGCAGTCGGCGCTGACCGACCGCGCCTACGCCGAGGCGATCCGGCTCGTGACCAAGCACCGCGCGCTGCTCGACCGCGTCGCCGCCGCGCTGCTCGAGCGGGAGACGCTCTCGCGGGAGGAGCTGCTCGCGATCTTCGGCGACGTCGAGCGCGAGTCGCGGGCGGTCGAGACGGTCGGCGTCGTCCGCGCGCTGAACGCCGAGAGCTAGCGCTCGCCGCGTCTACCAGCCCGGGAAGCGGGAGACGTCGACCGCGTGCGGCGGCGCCGCGAGCGCGAAGGGCGCGTCCCAGCCCTCGAGGTAGACGACGCCACGGCTCCGGCCGAGGGTCATCGCGAGCGGGTACGGCCGGCCGGCCGCGGCCACGTACAGGGTCGTCCCCGACCGCACCTCGGTGAGGGCGATCGCCCGTCGTCCGCCGACGGTCGCGTACCCGGCCTTGCGCAGGAAGCCGTGGCGGCGCAGCGTCGAGGCGAAGTAGCCGAGCCGCGAGGTGCGGTCGAGCCAGCCGACGGGACCGTTGCCGGAGGTCTGCCGCACCCAGACCGCCCGCAGCCGCCGCGCCGCCGCGGCCGCGAGCGACCCGCAGCAGAACCGCCAGAACGGCTCCTTCCCGGTGAAGTAGGTGACCGCGCCGACCCGCACGAACCGGAACGAGAGGCCGTTCGTGACCACGCGGCCCCGCGCCCCGGTCCTGCCGACGTACTCGTCGAGGCGGTCGCCGTGGAGGTGGCCGACGATGTGGACGCTCGTCGCCTGGAGGAGCGCCGCCGCGGCGTCTGCGACGATCTGGTCGGCTGGCTTCGCCGCCTCGCCCCGCTCCCCGCCGCCGCAGCCGGAAAGGAGCGCGGCGGCCGCCGCGGCGAGCGGGAGGAGGCGGAGGGTCATCTCCGGCCGCATCGTACGCCGCTACGGTTCCGGCGTGGGCGCCCGCCGGATCCACCACGTCGGGATCGCCGTGGCGGGGCTCGACGAGGCGATCGAGCGCTACGGGCGGTTCCTCGGCGCCCGCGTGGAGGAGCGCGAGACGGTGGCCGACCAGGGCGTCGAGGCCGCGCTCCTGCTCGCCGGCGAGGGGCGGCTCGAGCTGCTCGCCCCGCTCGGGCCCGAGACGGCGGTCGGCAGGTTCCTCGCCCGCCACGGCCCCGGGATGCACCACGTCGCGCTCGAGGTCGACGACGTCGCGGCGGAGCTCGCGCGGCTTGCCGCCGCCGGGGTCGAGCTCGTCGACGAGCGGCCCCGGCGCGGGCTCCTCGGGCGCGAGGTCGCCTTCGTCCACCCGGCCGCCACGGGCGGCTTTCTGGCAGAGTTGGTCGGCCGTGGCTGAGGACGCGCGGGTGTGGCTCGAGGTCGCCTTCGAGGGCGGTCAGGGGCTCCGCGTCGTCGTCCCGGCGGCGGTCGCCGACGACGTCGAGCGGGCGCTCGCCGCCGCGGACCGCGACTCCCTCTCGTTCGAGGGCGAGGACGGCCGGTACACGCTCGCGCTCCGCAAGGTCGTCTTCGTCAAGCGCTCCGCGCGCGAGGACCGCGTCGGCTTCGGCGCCGCCGCCTGAGCGCGGCGGCCGGCCGCCGGCCGGCGGCGAGCCACTAGCCTGGACGCCCATGCCCCTCGAGGTCGGGATCGTCGGCTTGCCGGGCGCGGGCAAGACGACCCTCTTCACCGCGCTCACGAAGGCCCACGGCGGCGCGTTCGGCAAGACGAACGTCGGGGTGGCGGCGATCCCGGACGAGCGGCTCGAGCCGCTCGCGCGGGTCGTCGCCGCGCGGAAGGTGACGCCGGCGACGATCCGGGTCCAGGACGTGCCCGGCACCGGCCCCGCGCTCCTCGGCGCGCTCCGCCAGGTCGACGCGCTGCTCGTCGTGCTCGACGGCCACTCCGCGGGCGCCGACCCGGCGGGCGACCTCGAGAGCCTCCGGCTCGAGCTGCTCCTTGCCGACCGCGACCACGTCGCGCGGCGGCTCGAGCGGGTCGAGAAGCAGGCGCGGTCCGGCGACTCCGCGCTGCGCGCCGAGGCGGAGGAGCTCCGGCGGGCGCTCGCCCTCCTCGACGCGGGGCTGCCGCTCGCCGACTACCCGCACGACCTCCCGGCGGCGCTCGAGCCCCTCACCACCAAGCCGCTCGTCGCGCTCGAGAACGGGCCGGGAGGGATCGACCTCGCGCTCGAGGCGGAGCTCGCCGAGCTCCCCGAGGAGGAGGCGGCCGCCTTTCGCGACGGCGGCTCCTCCGCGCTCGAGGAGGTGGTGCGGCGGCTCCGGGACGCGCTCGACCTCGTCACCTTCTTCACCGTGGGCGAGAAGGAGACGCGGGCCTGGACGTTGCGCAACGGGCAGACGGCGCTCGACGCCGCCGCCGCGATCCACTCGGACATCGCCCGCGGGTTCATCCGCTGCGAGGTGGTCGACTGGCGGGACCTCGTCGAGGCCGGCTCGCACGCGGAGGCGGCGCGGCGCGGCCGACAGCGGCTCGAGGGGAAGACCTACGTCGTCCGCGACGGCGACGTGCTGAACATCCGCTTCAACGTCTGAGGACGGCCCGGCCGCTCAGCCGACCGGCCGCGTCGAGGCGATCGCGTCGAGCTGGTTCGCGTGGTAGAGGACCGCGGCCTCGGCGCTCCGCGCGGCCCGCCCGTCGTGGTGGACGGCGACGCAGTGCAGGAGCTCGGCGAGCTGGGCCCCCGAGAGCCCGGTCGCGCACGACTCGACGATCCGCAGCCCGAGGTGGACGTGGCCGAGCAGCCGGCCCTCCTCGGTGGCCGCGAACGCGGGGCCGCGCGAGAGCTCGAGCGTCCGCCCGGCGTCGTGGACGAGCGCCGCCGCGAGCAGGAGCTCGCCGCGCAGCCGCGGGTGGAGCGCCGCGGCCTCGCGGCAGAGCGTCGCCACCCCGACGGTGTGCTCGAGCAGCCCGCCGGCGTAGGCGTGGTGCTCGGCGGGGGTCGCCGGGTACGCGGCGAGGTCGCAGCGCGCGAGCACGGCCCGCACGGTGGCGGCGAGCCCGGGATGCGTCAGCTCGCCGGCGAGGAACTGGAGGAAGCCCGTCAGCTCCTCGACGTCGCGCCGCGCGGCCGGCGTCAGCGACGCCGGGTCGACGTCGGCCGGCTCGAGCGTCCGCACGTCGAGCTGGAGGCGGTCGCGGAAGCGCTCGACCCGCCCGAGCACGCGCACCGCGTCCCCCTCGGCGAACCGCGCGTCGAGGAGCTCGACGTCGCTCCACACGCGCGCGTCGATGCGGCCCGTCGGGTCGACGAGCTCGAGCGCGAGGTAGGGAGCGCCGGCCTTGGTCCGCAGCTTGCGCTTCACCTTGACGGCGAACACCCCTTCGACGACGCGGTCCTCCGCGAGGTCGGAGATCACGTCCGCGACTCTACGCTAGCCTCCGGTCGTGCCCACGCTCGCGCCGTTTCGTGCTCTTCGCTACGACGAGCGTGCGGGCTCGCTCGCCGACCTGGTCGCGCCGCCCTACGACGTGATCGGGCCGGAGCAGCGGGCGGAGCTCGCCGGGCGGAGCGCCCACAACATCGTCCACCTGACGCTGCCGGAGACCCCCGAGCAGGCGGCGGAGACGCTGGCGGCGTGGCGACGCGACGGCGTGCTGCGGGAGGAGGAGCCGGCGCTCTGGTGGCTCGAGCAGACCTACGCCGGGCCGGACGGGGTCGAGCGGACGCGCGCCGGCGTCGCCGGCGCGGTCGAGGCGACGCCGTACGCGGAGGGCGCGATCCTCCCGCACGAGCGGACGCACGCCGGGCCGAAGGCCGAACGGCTCGCGATCCTGCGCGCCACCCGGACGCAGCTCGAGCCGATCTTCCTCCTCTACGACGGCGACCCCCCGCTTCGCCGGCCGGACCGGGAGCCCGAGCTCGAGGTCGAGGAGGGCGGCGTGCGGTCGCGCCTGTGGCGGCTCCCGGCGGCGGAGCTCGAGCTGCCGGGGCCGCTCTTGATCGCCGACGGCCACCACCGCTACGAGACCGCGGTCGCCTACCGGGCGGAGCATCCCGAGGCGACGCGCACCTTCGCGGTCGCTGTCTCCACCCGCGACCCGGGGCTGCGGATCTTCCCCACCCATCGGGTGGTGCCGGACCTCCAGGACGACCCGGACACGATCATGACCTCGACCTGGGACACCGGCTCGCTGACCTTGTACAAGGGGGGCAACTTCTTCCGCGTCGAGTCGAGCGACGAGCTCGACGCGCGCGCGGTCGACCGCTTCGGGAGCGACTTCGAGTACACCCCGAACGCCGAGGAGGCGATCGCCGCGGTCGACGCCGGCCTGTACGAGGCCGCGTTCCTCGTGCGCGCGCCGACGGTGGAGCAGGTCGCGGCGTTCGCACGGCGCGGCGAGACGATGCCGGCGAAGACGACGTTCTTCTACCCGAAGCTCACCTCCGGCCTGCTCTTCTTCCCGCTGTGAGTCCCTGGCTCGAGCTCTGCCGTGCGGCGGTCGCCGACGTGAAGGCCGTGCTCGCGGCGATGCCCACGCGCGAGGAGCGCGAGCGGGTCGTCGGGCGGGGCAAGGGCGGCGACGACACCGCCGCGCTCGACGCGGCGGCGGAGGAGGCGGCGCTGAAGCACTTCGAGCGGGAGGACGTGCGGGTCGTCTCCGAGGAGGTCGGCACCCGCGGCGCCGGCCGCTACACGGTGCTCGTCGACCCGATCGACGGCTCGCAGAACGCCGAGCGCGGGATCCCGTACTTCTGCCTCTCGGTCGCCGTCGCCGACGGCGAGACGGTCGACGACGTCTTCTTCGGCTACGTCTACGACTTCGGCGCCGACGAGGAGTGGTACGCGGTCAAGGGCGGCGGCGCGTTCCTCGACGGCGAGCCGATCACGGCCACGCCGAAGGGGGTGGTCGAGTTCCTCTCGCTCGAGGCGACGAAGGCGAGCCTCGTCCACGAGAGCCTCGGCAGGCTCGCCCCGCTCACCGACCGCGTGCGCGTGATGGGCGCGCAGGCGCTCTCCTACTGCCACCTCGCCGGCGGGAGGACGGACGCGGTCGTCTGCCTGAAGCCGTCGCGCCCGGTCGACTTCGCCGCGGCGCAGCTCCTCGTCCGGGAGCGCGGGCTTGCGATCGAGCTCGTCGACGCGCCGCCGCTGCCGGCCTCGCCGCTCGACCTGACGGCGCGCTCGCGCGTCGTCGCGGCGGCCACCGAGGAGCTCTGCCGACGGCTCGCGGACGCGCTCACGAGCTGAGGGTCGGCTGCTCGGGCTGGAGCTACGCCCACTGGCGGCACGGCGTCTTCTACCCGGAGGGCTGCCCGCCCTCGCAGTGGCTGCGCTTCTACGCCGAGCGCTTCGACACCGTCGAGGTCAACAGCACCTTCTACCGCTTGCCGCCGCCGCGGGCGGTCGCCCGCTGGGCGGAGGAGACGCCTCCTCGCTTCCTCTTTGCCGTCAAGGTCAGCCGGTACCTCACGCACGTCCGGCGCCTCGCCGGCGTCGGAGAGCACCTGCCTGCCCTGCTCGAGCGGCTCGAGCCGCTGCGCGTCGCCGGCAAGCTCGGCCCGCTCCTCTGGCAGCTTCCGCGGGCCTTCGCCCGCGACGACGAGCGGCTCGCCGCCGCCCTCGACGCGTTCCCGCCCGGCCTTCGCCACGCGCTCGAGCCACGCCACCCGAGCTGGCTCGACCCGGCCGTCGTCGCGCTCCTCCGGGCCCGGAACGTCGCGCTCGTCGTCGCCGGCGGGGGAAGCTCGGAGCAGACCGCGGACTTCCACTACGTCCGCTTCCACGGCGGCGCCGGCGCCGGGGGGAGCTACGCCGCGGGCGAGCTCGACGCGTGGGCTCTGCGCCTGCGGGACTTGGCCGCCGCCGGGGACGTCTACGCGTACTTCAACAACGACGCCGAGGGCGCCGCTCCCCGCGACGCCCTCGGCTTGCGGGAGCGTCTCGCTAGGCTTCGAGGCGATGCCCCCGTCGCGTGACCAGGTCCTCGCCGCGCTCGGCTACGTCATCGACCCCGAGCTCCGCCGGCCGATCACGGAGCTCGACATGGTCCGCGACGTGCGGATCGACGGTGGCGACGTCGCGGTGCGCATCGCGCTCACCGTCGCCGGCTGCCCGCTGCGCCACTCCTTCCAGGAGCAGGTCGCGCGCGAGGTCGGCGGCGTCGAGGGCGTCGAGCGGGTGAAGCTCGAGTTCGACGTGATGACGCCCGAGGAGCGCGCCGCGCTCACGACGAAGCTCCGCGGCGGGCGTGCCGCCGAGGACCGGGCGATCCAGCTCGACCCGTCCACGCGCGTCCTCGCGATCGCGTCGGGGAAGGGGGGCGTCGGCAAGTCGTCGGTCGCGGTCAACCTGGCCGCCGCGCTCGCGTCGCTCGGCCGGCAGGTCGGCGTCCTCGACGCCGACATCTACGGCCACTCGATCCCGCACATGCTCGGGATCAGCCAGAAGCCGGTGCTCGTCGACCGGATGATGATCCCGCCGGTCAAGCACGAGCTCAAGCTGATGTCGATCGGCTTCTTCCTCGACGGCAACGCGGCGCTCATGTGGCGCGGGCCGATGCTCCACCGTGCGCTCGAGCAGTTCCTCCAGGACGTCCACTGGGGGGAGCTCGACGTGCTCGTCGTCGACATGCCGCCCGGCACCGGCGACGTGTCGATCTCGCTCGGGCAGATGTTGCCGCGAGCCGAGGCGGTGATCGTGACGACCCCGCAGCCGCTCGCCCAGGAGGTCGCGAGCCGGGCGGCCGCGATGGCGCAGAAGATCGGGCTGCGGCTCGCGGGCGTGGTCGAGAACATGACCTCGGACGTCTTCGGCGCCGGTGGCGGCGAGCGGCTCGCGGAGGAGCTCGGCGTCGAGCTGCTCGGCCGCGTCCCCCTCGACGCGCGGCTCCGCGCGAGCGGCGACGCCGGGGTGCCGCTCGTCGTCTCCGATCCCGGCTGCGAGGCCGCGGAGGCGATCGTCGCGATCGCCCGCGCCCTCGACGCCGCCCGCGCCGGCGGCTTCACGAAGACGCTGCCGCTTGTCTCCTGAGGAGGCGCGCGCGCGGATCGCCGCGCTCGGCTTCGGCGAGGAGCCGGCGCGCGTCCTCTTCGAGCACCTGCTCGCGGCGGAGCGCGCCGGCCGGGTCGGGCACGGCTTCCGCCGCATCGCGTGGCTCGAGCGCTGGCCGGACCTGCGTCCCGACGCCCGCCCGGCGCGGGTGGTGCGGGAGCCGGGCTACGAGCGCTGGCGCGGGAACGGCGCGCTCGGCTACCTCGTCCTGCACGCGGTCGTCGAGGCGCAGCTCGCCGACCCGCCCGCACGCGCCCGGCTCGTCGTCTGCGAGGAGACGTTCCCGACCGGCGTGCTCGGCGCCTGGGCGCGGCGGCTCGCCGAGGGCGGTCTCGTCGCGCTGCTGACGGCGACGTCGCCGCGGCGGCTCTCCCACCCCGAGGGCGGCCCGAAGCTCGCCGGGACGAATCCGCTCGCGATCGCCGTCCCCTCCTCCGACGGCCGCCCGGTCGTCGCCGACGTCTCGATGGGGAACGCGACCTACGGCGACGTGCTGGCCGGCCGCGCCCGCGAGGACGCGCTCGCGCCCTTCGGCGGCGCGCAGGCCCACAAGGCCTTCGCGCTCGCGGTCGGCCTGCAGCTCCTCGTCGACGCGCTGACGCCCACGGAGGGCTTCGGCGCGGTGCTGCTCGCGGCGCGGCCGGAGGCGGACCCGGTGCCGGCGCTGCGCGCGCTCGCGGCCGGCGTCAGGCTGCCCGGCGACCGGCGCTGAGGCGGCGCCTCAGAGCGCGATCGTGTCGCCGGGCTCGAGGTCGACGACGTCCGCCTCCGGCGCCTCGCGCCGCAGGGCCTCCGGCGTCCCGGCGAGGAGCGGGAACGTGCCCCAGTGGCAGGGTACGACCCGGGGGTGACCGAGCAGCTCGACCGCGACCGCGGCCTCCCGCGGCCCCATCGTGAACCAGTCGCCGACCGGCAGCACCGCCACGTCCGGCTCCCACAGCCGGCGGATCAGCGCCATGTCCCCGAAGACGCAGGTGTCGCCGGCGAAGTAGACCGTCTTCCCCGCCTCCAAGCGGACGACGAGCCCGCAGGCCTCGCCGAGGTACTCGCCCTGGTCCGAGCTCGACGAGTGGAAGGCGTTCACGAGCGCGAACGTGATCCCGTCCACCACCTGCGTGCCGCCCTTGTTCAGCCCCGGCAGGTCGCCCACGCTCGCGCCGGCGCGGCCGAGCCAGGCCTTCAGCTCGACCTGGGCGACGACGGCGGCCTCGGGGAAGCGCCGGGAGAGCTCGACCGCGTCGCCGACGTGGTCGGAGTGGCCGTGGGTGAGGGCGATGACGTCGACCCGGTCCGGGGTCCTCTCGGCCTCCGGCGTCCTCGGGTTGCCGGAGAGGAAGGGGTCGACGTAGATCCGCTTGCCGCGGTCGCTGTCGAGCCTGAACGCGGCGTGACCGAGCCAGGTGAGGGTCGCCATCCGGGCCGGGAGCATAGAAGGACCGTCCGACCCGAGGGCGAAGCTACGTGCCCGTGGGGCGTCGCGTCATCCCGGTCCTGCTCGTCCTCGCGGCCGCGGCCGCCGACGCCCACGGAGCCTTCGGGCTCGCCCTCGACGCGCTGCTCGCCGCGGTGCCGTTCGCCGCGGTCGCAGCGATCGCCGCCTTCGGCGGCTACCTCGACCGGCGCGACGACCCGGTGGCCGCGCTCCAGGCGCTGCTCTCGGGGCTCGCGGTCGTCCTGCTCGTCGCCTCGTGCGAGGTGCGCTCGAACGCGCTCCACGGCGTGCCCCCGCTCGGGGTCTCGACGATGGTCGGCTGCCTCGGCGTCTTCGTGACCAAGGCCGCCGTCGCCGCCGCCCCGCACCTGCGCCGGCTCGCCGCGCTCCGGCCCGCGAAGCCGTAGGCGCCGGCGCCTCTCGAAGGCCGTCCGGGGCGGTCGCGCCCACCCTAGAACGGCAGCGCGCTCGCCGCCGAGCGCGCCGCGTCGACGAGCGGCTGCACCGCGAAGAAGCTCCCGACCGTCACCGCGAGGCACAGCGCGACGCCGGCCGCGAGGGCCGGGTCGCGCGGCGGCGAGCCGCCCGCGGGCGCGAGCTGGAGCTCGGATGCCTCGCGCATGTACATCGCGCGCACGACCGCGAGGTAGTAGGCGGCCGAGACGACCGTGCCGGCGACGCCGACGACGATCAGCCACCACCAGCCGTGCTCGTACGCGGCGGAGAAGGCGTAGAACTTGCCGATGAAGCCGCCGGTGAGCGGGAACCCGAGGAAGCCGAGCATGAACGCCCACATCGCGGCGCCGAGGAACGGCCGCTCCCAGCCGAAGCCCGCGAGGTTGTCGAGCGTCACCGCCCGGCCGAGCTCGCGCTCGCGGGCGGCGACGACGCCGAACGCGCCGAGCGACATCGCGCTGTACGGGATCAGGTAGTAGAGGAGCGCGCGGCCCCCGAGCGCGTTCGCGGCGGCGACCGGGATCAGCATGAACCCGGCGTGCGAGACGGAGGAGTAGGCGAGCAGCCGCTTCACGTTCCGCTGGACGAGCGCGGCGACGTTGCCGACCGCGAGCGACGCGCACGCGATCCCGGCGACCGCCCACGTCCAGAGGTGGCGCTCGGTCGGGAACGCGGTCTCGAGGAGGCGGTAGACGACGGCGAGCGCCGCCACCTTCGTCGCCGAGCTCATGAACGCGGTGACGGGGGTGGGCGCGCCGGTGTAGGCGTCCGGCGTCCACATGTGGAACGGGGCCGCGGAGGCTTTGAACGCAAGGCCGCCGAGCACCAGCGCGAGACCGAGCACGAGCAGGGAGTCGTGGGCGTGCGGCGCGGCCCCGATCCGGTCGAAGCCGAGCTGGCCGGTGGCGCCGTAGACGAGCGCGGCGCCGAGGAGGAGCGTCGCCGAGCCGACCGCGCCGACGATCAGGTACTTCAGCCCGGCCTCGAGCGAGCCGACGAGGTCGATGTCGATCGCGCAGAGGACGTAGAGGGCGATCGAGAACCACTCGAGCCCGAGGAAGAGCGTCATCAGGTTCGAGGCCTGGACGAAGAACGCCATGCCGCCGCCGGCGGCGGCGAGGAGCGCGTAGTACTCGGCGACGTGCTCCTCGCGCCAGCGCTCGCCGTAGGAGAGGAGGACCGCGACGCCTCCGCAGGCGGCGACGAGCGCCTGCGCGAGCGCGGCCCAGCGGTCGCGGAAGACCGCGTCGGCGACCGCCGTGGCGGGATGCGGGCTCCGCGCCGCGAGCGCGACCGCGAGCGCGAACGCGGCGACGAAGCCCGCGCCCGCGCCCGCGGCCGCGAGCGGCTTGCGTCGGTGCCGGGGCGCGAGCACGGCCACGAGCAGGAGCAGGCCGGCGACGCCGGTCAGGACGAGCGACGGGGAGAGCGCGAACCAGTCGACGTGCGGGCGACGGATCACCGGAACCCCTGGCAGTCGGGCGTGAGGCAGGTCGAGCCCTCCGGCGCCCGCGTCAGCGCGTGGCCGGAGATCGCCGCCGGCCAGGCCGAGAGCGCGAGCAGGCAGGCGACGAGCGGGACGACGATCGCGAGCTCGGCGCCGCGCAGGTCGAGCGCCGCCGGCGTCACCGCCGGCCCCGGCTCGACGTGGAGCACGGCGGAGATCAGCCGCAGCATGTACAGGGCCGCGAGCACGATCGCGGCCGCGCCGACGACCGCCCAGCCCCAGCCCTGGCGGAAGACGCCGGCGAGGATCAGGAACTCGCCCGCGAAGCTCGAGGAGAGCGGCACGGCGAGCGCGATCACCCCCGTCGTCATCAGCACGGTCGCGAGCGCCGGCCGCCCGCGTGCCATCCCGCCGAGCAGCGCGAGCTCGCCGGTCGCGGCGCGCCGCTCGACCATGCCCGCGAGCAGGAAGAGGGTGGTCGAGATCAGCCCGTGGTTCACCATCTGGAGCACCGCGCCGTCGAGCCCGAGGTCGTTCGCGGCGAAGAGGCCGTACGTGATCAGGCCCATCTGCGCGAGCGACGAGTACGCGACGACGCCGCGGACGTCGGGCGCCCGGAAGGCGAGCAGCGAGCCGTAGACGAGCCCGATCGAGGCGAGCACGAGGAGCGGCACGCGGAAGTCGTGGGCCGGCCCCGGGAACTTCGCGATCGCGATCCGCAGGAACCCGTAGGCCGCGACCTTCGAGACCACGCCCGAGAGCAGCGCCGCCACCTCCGCCGGCGACTCGCGGTAGGCGTCGGGGAGCCAGCCGTGGAACGGCCACAGCGGCGCCTTCACCGCGAACGCGACCGCGAAGCCGAGGAAGAGCCAGTCGTTCGCGCTCGTCCCCGTCCGGGTCAGGTCGAACGTCCCCTGCTGGAGGCCGTACACGACGATCGCGGCGAGCATGAGGAGCGAGCCGGCGACGGTGTAGACGACGAACGTGATCGTCGCCCGCAGGCGGGCGGCGCCGCCCCACACGCCGATCAGCACGTAGAGCGGGATCAGCATCGCCTCGAAGAAGGCGTAGAAGAGGAGCAGGTCCTGGGCGCAGAAGACGCCTGCGGTCGCGCCGATCAGGAAGAGGAGGAGGCCGAAGTACGCCCGCGGCCGCTCGCGCCCGACCCACCAGGCGTACGTGCACGCGGCGGCGCCGCAGACGACGGTCAGGCCGACGAGCCAGAGCGAGAAGCCGAAGACGCCGACGTGGTAGCTGACCCCGAGGTCGCGGAACCACTGCCGCCGGACGCCGAGCTGGAGCGCGCCGCTGCCGAAGCGGAAGCGGCCGACGGCGTCGACCCAGACCGCGACCTCGACGAGCGAGACGAGGGTCGCGAGGGAGGCGACCCACGGTCGCGGGAGCGGCGCGAGCCACACGGCGAGGGCGCCGGCGAGCGGCAGCGCGATCAGGATCGTCGTCAGCCAGTCGCTCATCGCGTCGAGAGGAAGACGAGAGCGAGCACCGCGACGCCGCCCGCGAGCGCGAGCGCGTAGGCGCGGACGAGGCCGTTCTGCATCCGGCTGACCTCGGCGCCGCCGAGCTGGAAGCCGCGCGCAACCTCCCCGATCGACCCGGCGACGAGGAGCTGCTCGACGAAGCGGCCGAGCCCGCGTGCGAGGCGATCCGCCGGTCTCGCGAGGAGGAGGTCGTACAGCTCGTCCCAGTAGAGCTTGTGCTCGAGGACGGCCCACGGCCGCGGGACGCGCGCGCCGGCGACCGCGTACAGACGGTACGCGACGGCGATTCCGGCGAGCCCGAGCGCGACGGCGGCCGCCGACGCGATCGCCTCGTGGGCGCCCGAGGGCTCCGCGAACGGGGGCGCGACGGGGGCGAGCCAGGTCGTGAGCGGCGTCCAGACCGGCGCGAGCTGGAGGAAGCCGCCGACCGCGGAGAGGCCCGCGAGCACGGTCACCGTCGAGACCATCGACGGCGGCCCCTCCGCCCGGCCGTGGAGGTGCGGGCGGGCGTCGCCCTCGCCGCCGAAGACGACGAAGTACAGGCGGAAGGCGTAGAGGCCGGTCAGGAACGTGCCGAGGAGGCCGCAGGCGAGGAGCACGGCGCCGAACGCGCCGCGGTCGATCGTCGCCGCCAGGATCGAGTCCTTGGAGAAGAAGCCCGCGAACGGCGGGATGCCGACGAGCGCGAGCGAGCCGACGAGGAACGCGCGGCGGGTGTGCGGCATCGTCCTCCCGATCCCGCGCATCCTCCGGATGTCCTGCTCGCCGGAGAGCGCGTGGATCGCGATCCCGGCGGCGAGGAAGAGCAGCGCCTTGAAGAAGGCGTGCGTCACCAGGTGGAAGATGCCGTTCGGGTACGCGCGGCTCGCGGCGCCGACGAACATGTAGCCGATCTGCGACATCGTCGAGTACGCGATCACCCGCTTGATGTCGGTCTGGACGAGCGCGATCAGCCCCGCCATCACGAGCGTCGCCGCGCCGAGCCCCGCCGCGAGGTCCTCGACGAGGTAGGCGTTCTCGAACAGCGGGTGCAGACGGACGATCAGGTAGACGCCGGCGGTCACCATGGTCGCCGCGTGGATCAGGGCGCTGACCGGCGTCGGCCCCTCCATCGCATCCGGAAGCCAGGTGTGGAGCGGGATCTGCGCCGACTTGGCCACGGCGCCGCCGAGGAGGCCGAGCGCGACCAGGTTCGCGACCGTGCCGCCGTGCGGCGCCGCGGCGAACACGCCGGCGTCGTCGAGCCGACCGGTCTGCTCGACGAGGAGGAAGAGCGCGAGCGCCATCGTCGCGTCGCCGACGGCGTTCATCACGAACGCCTTCTTCGCGGCGGCGATCGCCGCCGGCCGCTCCTGGTGGAAGCCGATCAGCAGGTAGCTCGAGAGGCCGACCATCCCCCAGCCGGCGAGGAGCAGGAGCAGCGAGCCGGCCTGGACGAGCAGGAGCATGCTGAAGACGAACAGCGACATGTACGCGAAGTAGCGCCGCTCCTCGTCGGCGCCCTCCATGTAGCCGAGCGAGTACGCGATGATCAGCGCTCCGACCCCGGCGACGACGAGCATCATCGTCACGCTGAGCTGGTCGGTGAGCAGCGTGAGGCCGAAGCGGTACGGCCCGGCGGCGAGCCACGTCCACGAGGTCGACGTGCTCGCGCGGGCGCCGGCGGGCTCGGCGAGCAGGCGGGCGAAGGCGACGAGCGCGGCCGCGAACGAGCCGAAGGTGGTCAGCGTCGAGACGTAGCCCGCCCCCCGGCGCGAGAGGCGCGTGCCGGCGAGGGCGATCGAGCCCGTGGCGGCGAGCGGGAGCGCCAGGCACACCCAGGCGGCGGCGTTCGCGGCCGTCATCCGCGCAGCGTCCTGAGCGTGTCGACGTCGAGCTGCAGCCGGCGGCGACCCATCGCCACGATCAGGCCGAGGCCGACGACGACCTCGGAGGCGGCGACCGCCATCACCGCGATCGCGAACACCTGGCCGTCGGCGTGCCCGGAGCGGCGGGCGAACGAGATCAGCGCCAGGTTCGCGCCGTTCAGCATGATCTCGACCGAGAGCAGGATGATGAGCGGGCTGCGGCGGACGAGCACGCCGAGCGCCCCCGTCACGAACAGGATCGCGGCCAGCACGAGGTACCAGAGGACGTCAGGTCCGTGCATCGTCCTCCAGGGCGCGCGCGTGCGACCCGAGCACGACGCCGCCGACCGCGGCGACGAGCAGGACGATCGAGGTCACCTCGAAGGCGAGCAGGTGGTCGGTGAGGAACAGGTGGCCGATCTGGGCGGGCGAGCCGAACGAGCGGCCGACGTGGGCCTCGTGCCGCAGCCTCCCTCCGGTCGTGAGGGCGAGCGCGACGAGCACCTCGCCGAGGATCGCGCCCGCGGCGAGCACGGTGCCGACCGCCTGCCACGACGGGCCGCCCGCCCAGGGCGCCTCCCGCGCCTGCTCGCCGAGGTAGGCGATCACGAACAGGAACATCACCATCACCGCCCCGCCGTAGACGAGGACCTGGGCGGCGGCGACGAACTCGCCGCCGAGCAGCAGGTAGAGCACCGCGAGCGAGGCGAGGTTGCCGATCAGCGCGAGCGCCGAGAAGAACGGGTTCGAGAAGCTGACGACGCCGAGCGCGCTCGCGATGCACGCGAACGCCGCCCCGCACCACACGATCCAGACGACGACGTCGGCGGCCACGTCAGCTCGAGGTCCTGTAGAAGGGCACCGGGGTGTCGTACAGGTCCGGGTCCGCCACCGGCACCTTCTTGACGGGCTCGGTGAGCAGCATGTCCTTCGTGTAGATCAGGTCGTCGCGGTTGTACTCGGAGATCTCGTAGTCGTTGCCGAGCGTGATCGCGTCGAACGGGCACGCGAGCTCGCAGTAGCCGCAGAAGATGCAGCGGCTCATGTTGATCTCGTAGATGCGCGCGTAGCGCTCGCCGGCCGAGACGCGGTGGCCGGGCGTGTTCTCGGCGGCGACGACGCGGATGCAGTCGGCCGGGCAGGCGGCGGCGCAGAGCGAGCAGCCGACGCACTTCTCCAGGCCGTTCTCGTGCCGCCAGAGGCGGTGGCGCCCGCGGAAGCGGGGGTACACCGGCCGCTTGTACTCCGGGTACTGCTGGGTGATCGGTCGCTTGAAGACCTGCTTCAGCGTCACGCCGAAGCCCTTGAACGTGCTCGGGACCATGCTCGCCACCTAGACCCAGACCACGAGGAGCGCGGTGACGAGGGCGTTCAGCGTCGCGACCGGCAGCAGCACCTTCCAGCCGAAGCGCATGAGCTGGTCGTAGCGGAGGCGCGGCTGGGAGGCGCGCAGCCAGATGAAGCCGCTCACGAGCGCGCCGAGCTTGAGCACGAACCAGAGCGGCCCGAGCCGGTCGAGCGAGTGCACCCAGGGGAAGTGCCAGCCGTCGAAGAAGAGCGTCACGCAGAGACCCGAGAGTACGATCATGTTGACGTACTCGGCGGTCTGGAAGAGGCCCCAGCGCATCCCCGAGTACTCGGTGTGGTAGCCGGCGACGAGCTCGGTGTCGGCCTCCGGCAGGTCGAACGGCGGCCGTGAGGTCTCCGCGATCCCGCCGAGCAGGAAGACGCACAGGCCGACGAACTGCGGCAGGAAGAACCACACCGTCGCCTGCTGGCGGTCGACGATGTCGACGAGGTCGAGCGAGCGGCCCATCAGCACGACGCCGAGCACGGAGAGCGCGAGCGAGACCTCGTACGAGACGAGCTGTGCGCACGTGCGCATCGAGCCGAGGAGCGAGTACTTGGAGTCGGAGGCCCAGCCGCCGACGATGAAGCCGTACACGCCGATCGAGCCGAGCGCGAAGATCAGGATCAGGGAGATCGGCACGTCCACGACCGCGCCGCGGACGTAGAAGCCGCCGATCGTCCAGCCGCCGCCCCAGGGGATGACCGAGAACGCCGCGAGCGCGGTGAAGCACGAGACGACGGGCGCCGCGATGTACGGCAGCTCGTGGGCGGACTGGGGGAAGAACGCCTCCTTGCGCACGAGCTTGACGAGGTCGGCGATCGGTTGCAGGAGGCCGAACGGGCCCGCACGGTTCGGGCCGTAGCGGAGCTGCATCCGGCCGAGCAGCTTCCGCTCGAGCCAGGTCGTGTACGCGAACGCTCCCATCAGCAGGTTCACGATCAGGAGCGCCTTGACGAGCGAGACCCACCAGACCTCGTGCGGCGTCATCGGGTCACCTCGACGAGCTCGTGGAGGCCGGCGGCGTCGGCCTCGGGGATGCGGACGAGCCCCGGCGCCAGGTCGCGCGCGACGCGCGCGCGCAGCCGCCGCGAGGTGCCGTTCGCGCTGACGGTGACGGTGTCGCCGTCGGCGATCCCGCGGGCGCGCGCGTCGTCGGGCGCGAGCTGCACCTCCCCGTCCGGGCGCAGGAACCGGAGCTCGGGGGTCCGCTCGACCGCCGCCCCGGAGAAGAGCGGCCGGTAGCGGACGAGGCGCAGGCCTCGCCCCTGCGGGACGGTCGCGCTCGCCGGCCGGGCGACGGAGGCCTTCGACTCGACCCGCGCGGGCAGGGGTGCCCGCTCCGGCACCGCCCCGAGCTCGATCCCGCCGTAGCAGCGGGCGGAGAGCTCGGCGAAGACGAGCGGGGCCTCGGGGGAGAGCGCGACCCCGAATCGCTCCGCGAGCGTCGCGATCCACGCGAGCTCGTCGGGGCACGGGCCGACCACCGCGCGGCGCTGGCGCTGCAGCCGTCCCTCGAGGTTGACGGTGGTGCCCTCCCGCTCGAGGTAGCTCGTCGCCGGCAGGACGAGGTCGCAGAAGCCCCGGAAGGTCTCCTCGAACATGCCGATCCCGATCACCGCCTCCGCCCGCGCGGCGAGCGCGCGCACCGCGGGGTCGCCCGCCGCCCGGTCGCGGCTCACGAGCAGCAGGCGGGGCTCCGCGTCCGTCGGCTCCCCGTCGGCGGCTGCGCTCCAGGCGTCCGCGACGCCGCGGCCGTTCGGCGTCCGCGGCAGGTAGAAGGCGGCGGCCGCGTCGAGGTCGCGCGCGAGCCAGGCGCAGCGCTCGGCGTCGTCGCTGACGAGCACCGCTCCCTCCACCTTCTCCTCCGGGATCTCGGTGAGGATGCGCGCGCCCCGCCGCCGTGCGGCCTTGATCCAGAGGTCGACGATCGGCGCCCGCTCCACGACCGGCTCGTCGCAGAGGACGACGACGACCGGCGCGTCGCGGATCGACGAGAGCGGCGCGCGGTAGGCGTCGAGCGCGTCGGGGACCGCCTCGGGCAGCACCGCCGCGTGCGCGCCGAGGCCGACGCGGAGCAGCTTCGCGAGCGCGTACGCCTGCTCGACCGTCTCGGATCCGGAGAGCGCGGTCACGATTGCCGGCGCGGCGGCGCGGAGCATCCGCTCGGCCTCGTCGAGCGCCGCGTCCCAGGGCAGCGGCTCGAAGCCCTTCTTGCCCACCCTGCGGAGCGGCCCGACGATCCGGTCGTCCGCCCGCAGGTGGCCGAAGGCGAAGCGGCCCTTGTCGCAGAGCCAGCCCTGGTCGACCTCGGGGTGGTTGCGGGAGAGGATGCGCTTCACCTTCCCCTCGCGCGTCGTCGCGGTGATGTTGCACCCGACCGGACACAGGCCGCACACGGTCGGGACGTTCTGGATCTCCCACGGCCGGGCCTCGAAGCGGTACTGCGTCGAGGTGAGGGCGCCGACCGGGCAGAGCTCGATCACGTTGCCCGAGAACGGCGAGCGGTACGGCTCGTCGCCGAACGTGGTGATCATCTGCAGCGCGCCGCGGTTCACCATCACGAGCTGGCCGTCCTCCGCGACGTTCTCCGAGAAGCGCGTGCAGCGGTAGCAGAAGATGCACCGGTCGCGGTCGAGCGCGATCGTCGGGGAGATCGGGATCGGCTTCTCGAAGGTGCGTTTCTCGAACCGCATGCGCGTCGTGCCGGGGCCGTAGCGGAAGGTGAGGTCCTGCAGCGGGCACTCGCCGCCCTTGTCGCAGACGGGGCAGTCGAGGGGGTGGTTGACGAGGATGAACTCGAGGGTCGCACGCTGCGCCTCCGCCGCGAGCGCCGAGGTGCGGGCGGTCCTCACCGTCATCCCCTCCGCCGCCGTCAGCGTGCACGCGGCCTGCGGCTTCGGCGGCCCGGGGGCGACCTCGCAGAGGCACATGCGGCACGCGCCGACCGGCGGGCCGAGCCGCGGCTCGTAGCAGAAGACCGGGATCTCGATCCCGGCGGCGAGCGCCGCCTCGACGAGGCCCGTCCCCTTCGGGACGGACACCTCGACCTCGTCGATCGTGAGCGTGACGAGCTCCGCGCTCACCCGGCCCCTCCGGCCGCGGCCGCCTGCCGTCCCCCGCTCCCGGCCGCATGGGTGTCGGAGGGGGCGACGATCCCCTCGAGCGACGAGGAGCCCTCGAACGGGCAGCGGCCCTGCTCGACGTGGGCGACGAACTCGTCTTCCCAGTGCGCCAGGTAGCTCGCGACCGGGTAGACGGCGAACTCGCCGAGCGCGCAGAGCACCTTGCCCATGATCCCGTCGCCGACCGAGCGGAGCAGGTCGAGGTCGGCGAGCTCTCCCCGTCCCGCCTCGATCTTCTCGAGGATCTGCACCATCCACCGCGTCCCCTCGCGGCAGGGCGTGCACTTGCCGCACGACTCGTGCATGTAGAACTTCGTCGAGCGCAGGGCGAGCTGCACCATGCAGCAGCGGTCGTCGACCACGATCAGCGACGCCGCCCCGAAGAACGTGCCGCGCGCCTGCAGGGAGTCGTAGTCGAGCGGCACGTCGATCTCGTCGGGCGTGAGCGCCGGCACCGAGGAGCCGCCGGGGATCACCGCCTTCAGCGCTCGCCCGTCGGGGATCCCGCCGGCGAGCCCGTAGATCAGCTCGCGCATCGGCGTGCCGAGCTCGAGCTCGTAGTTCCCCGGCCGCACGACGTTGCCGGAGACCGAGAAGATCGCCGTTCCCGGCGAGCTCGGCACGCCGGTCTCCGCGAAGGCGGCGGCGCCCATCTCGACGATCGCGGGCACGGTCGCGATCGTGCAGACGTTGTTGACCTGCGTCGGGGCGCCGTAGAGGCCCTGGACGGGGGGGAACGGCGGCCGCGGCCGCGGCTGGCCCCGCCGCCCCTCGAGCGAGTCGAGCAGCGCCGTCTCCTCGCCGCAGATGTACGCGCCGGCGCCGCGGTAGACGGTGATCTCGACGTCGCCGAGCACGCCCGCGGCGCGCGCCTCGTCGACCGCGGCCTGGAGGATCTCGTACTCGGCGAGGTACTCGCCCCGGATGTAGATGAACACGTCCTTCGCCTCGATCGCGTGCGCCGCGATCAGGCAGCCCTCGATCAGCCGGTGCGGATGCTCGGCCATCACCTGCCGGTCCTTGAACGCCCCCGGCTCGGACTCGTCGGCGTTGACGACGAGGTACTTCGGCTTCGGGCTCGCGCGGTCGATCAGGGCCGCCTTGCGGCCCATCGGGAACCCGGCGCCGCCGCGCCCGCGGAGGTTCGCGGCTTGGAGCTCGGCGATCAGCTCGTCCGGGCTCATCGCGCGCGCCTTCGGAAGCTGCGCGTAGCGCTCGCGCTCGGGGGCGAGCAGGATCTCCCTAACGCCCACGGATGTCCTCCACGATCGCCGCCGCGTCCTCGGGCTCCACGTGCTGGCGGTAGCGGTTGTCGACGGCGACGACCGTCGCGTAGCCGCAGCCGCCGAGGCACTCGACGGCTCGCAGCGTGACCGCGCCGTCCGCGGTCGTCTCGCCGACGCGGACCCCGAGCGCGTCCTCGAGCGCCTCGACGACCCGCTGCGCGCCGGCGAGCGCGCAGGAGAGGTTCGTGCACACCTCGACCAGGTGCCGGCCGACGGGCTCGAGGTGGTACATGTCGTAGAAGGAGGCGACCGCGTGGCAGTACGCGGGGGTGAGCCCGAGGGCGTCCGCGACCTCGCGGAGGGCCTCGGGGGGGAGCCACCCGTCGTGACGCGCCTGCGCGAGCCGGAGCGCGGGCAGGGTCGCCGAGCGCGCGTCGGGGAAGCGGGCGGCGATCGCCCGCACCTCCTCGGCGAAGGCGGTCACCGGTCGACCTCTCCCATCACGGTGTCGAGCGAGCCGACGATCGCGATCATGTCGGCGATCAGCGCGTCGCGCAGGCACGTCGCCGTCGCCTCGAGCGCGACGAACGACGGCGCCCGGAACTTCACCCGCCACGGTCGCGGGCCGCCGTCGGAGACGACGTAGCACCCGAGCTCGCCGCGCGGCGACTCGACCGCGACGTACACCTCCCCTTCCGGCACCCGGTAGCCCTCGGTGACGATCTTGAAGTGGTGGATGAGGGACTCCATCGAGGTGTGGAGCTCCTCGCGCGGCGGCAGGACGACCTTCCGGTCGTCGGCGATCCACGGCTCGCCCTCCATCCGCTCGAGCCGGTCGAGGCACTGCGCGACGATCCGGGTCGACTCGCGCATCTCCTCCATGTGCACGCGGTAGCGGGCGTACACGTCGCCCTCTCCGTACACCGGCACGCGGAAGTCGCACTCGGGGTAGGCGAGGTAGGGCTCCGCGCGGCGGAGGTCCCAGTCGACGCCGGAGGCGCGGAGCACGGGCCCCGACTGCCCGAGGGCGATCGCGTCCCGGGCCGAGAGGAGGCCGATCCCGCGCGTCCGCTCGAGCCAGATCTTGTTGCGGCTCAGCATCGCCTCGTAGTCGTCGATCGCCCGCGGCATCCAGTCGACGAACCTGCGCGCCTCGGCGAAGAAGCCGCGCGGGATGTCCTCCGCGAGCCCGCCGGCCTGGAAGTAGCGCGTGTGCATGCGCTGGCCGGTGACGAGCTCGAACAGGTCGAGGATCTGCTCGCGCTCGCGGAAGCAGTACCAGAACATCGAGATCGCGCCCAGCTCGAGCGCGGACGTCCCGAGCCACACGAGGTGGGAGTGGATGCGGTTCAGCTCGCAGAGGCACGTGCGCATCCACGTCGCCTTCGGGGGGATCTCGAGGCCGAGCAGCTTCTCGATCGCGAGCACGAACACGAGCTCGTTGTGCTGGTAGGAGAGGTAGTCGATCCGCTCCGGGTACGTGATCGCCTTCCACCACGTCTTCTGCTCCATGTTCTTCTCGAAGCCGGTGTGGAGGTAGCCGATCACCGCCTCGACGCCGACGACGTCCTCGCCGAGCAGGTCGACGACGAGGCGCAGCACGCCGTGCGTCGATGGGTGGTTCGGCCCGAAGTTGACGGTCATCACGTCCCCGGTCGCGCGCAGCTCCTCCGGTACCCGCAACACCGTCGGAATCGGATGCGGAATGCGCGTGCCCTCGTAGATCTCCGCACGCCCCCGGACCGGTGCGACCGCCACTACTCCTCCTCCGAGAAGCGGACGGGCTCGCCGCCGATCGGGTAGTCCTTGCGGAGGGGGTGACCCTCCCAGTCGTCCTCGAGCAGGATTCGCTTCAGGTTCGGGTGACCGTCGAACGGGATCCCCATCAGGTCCCACGCCTCGCGCTCGTGCCAGTCGGCGGTCGGCCACACGCCGACGACGCTCGGCGCCGCCTCGCCGTCGTCGAGCCACACCTGCACGCGCACGCGGCGCGGACGCTCCGAGAGCGCGCGCAGCTCGTAGCTGACCGAGAACCGCTTCGGCCTCGGCTTCGGCAGCGCCTGGTAGCCCTGGGTGCTCGGCCAGTTGAGGTCGCGGCCGCCGCTCGTGCCGATCGAGCCGGACACGCCGGCCTGTCCCCAGCCGAGGTAGTCGGCGGCGGCGACGTCGGCGAGGAAGTCGAAGCCCTCGACGTCGCGCAGGTGCGTGCACGCCTCGACGAGCCGGGCGGGGTCGACGACGAGCGTCGTCTCGCCGTACGCCTCGACCGTCTCCACGAGCCCCGGCACTCGCTCGTAGCTCACGCCGTACGCCCCTCGCCGCCGCCCGCCCGCGCCGGGTCGCGGGCCGTCGCCCGACCCGCGCTCACGACGCCACGCTCCGGAGCTCGTACGCCGGCGGCACCCCCG
>Ga0070740_10002347_pt1 | contig 22544 bp, 14 predicted proteins | sample Coa_R2_FD_67286 | JGI IMG/M metagenome (GOLD analysis project Ga0070740, IMG submission 67286) | Surface soil microbial communities from Centralia Pennsylvania, which are recovering from an underground coalmine fire - Coalmine... | ecosystem: Environmental > Terrestrial > Soil > Unclassified ...
CGAGCATGAGTATATTTGAGCACGGTGGTTTCATGCAGGGTAATCAGTCCCCCTGAGACCATCTCCTGGACCTGCGGTAGCAGCCTATGGAGCCGTTCGGGCTGATCGACCACCTGCAGGATGAGGGGCGCATCCGAGGAGAGCCGCCAGACCTCATCTTCATGCAGCCGGCTGCCAGCGCCATAGCCCATCACGGCACGTGTGACCGTCGCCCCGGCACAGCCCTGCTCGCGGAAAAACTGCACCAGCGCGACAGCTAACGAGGTGCCATGCCATTGATCGGCTTCCCCCAGGTAAATCGTCAGCACTTCGGCTTTCCCCTGACGTAACAGGCTCACCTAGCCTCCCTCCTTTCGTTCATCCTGGAACGCTACACCCGCCTCGCAGGCTCCCTTCCGTTTGGGCAGCGCTACCATTTCCCAAAAAGAAAACTTCTACCCCCGCTCTCCTTCGAGGAGCGTTGTGTAGAAGCCATCAGCCGGTCCGGCAGTCTGCGAGCCTCATCGCATCACTATTCGTCACTCGTTTCCCAGTATAGGGCAGCGGCGCATCGTTCGTCAAGTACACGCGAAAATCTCATCCATGTTTCAGCTACGGCCTGAAAATGGCGCGCCTCGGCCTATGGCCTGTTCACTGCCGGCTATGGGATCTTCTGGTTTCTGGGCAGCGCGCTGATTGGTATTCTGTATAGCATTTCGTTGCCGGTCCTGGTCGGCTTTTCGCTGATTGTCGAACTGGCTGCCATCCCGCTTTTCTTGCTCGCCCGAAAACAGGCGCGGGAGTTGACCCGGGTATAGGTTGTGGGGGAGACAATAATGAGCGACGCCTGACTGAAAAACAGACGCATACCATCCAGAGACCATGACCTGCTCGCGGTGTTCTGACGCAAAATTACAAGATCTCGACATAGCCTTCCGTTCCATGCACGCGAATTCGTTGCCCATCTTTGATCAATGTGGTAGCATGTTCTACTCCCACAACTGCCGGTAAGCCATATTCGCGTGCGATAACCGCTCCATGAGTCATCAGTCCACCAACTTCGGTGACGAGACCTTTGATAGAGACAAACAATGGGGTCCAGCTCGGGTCAGTAAAGGCGGTGACTAAGATATCTCCATCCTCCAGGTCAGCCTCTTCCATGTTTAAGATGACACGCGCTCGTCCCTCTATAACCCCAGAAGAGACAGGCAGACCTGCAAGAGCTTCGGCTGGGAGATTTTCCCGTTTGTACTTACCTGCAATGATTTCACCATCAGACGTGATAACACGCGGGGGAGTGAGCTTTTCGTAGAGGGCATACTCGTCTTTTCGCTTGCTGATGACCTGGTAATCCAGTCTATGTGTGCGTACAACTTCGCGAAGTTCTTCAAAAGTGAGATAGTAACTATCTTCTTTTTCATGAAGGATATTGGCGTGTACGAGTTGTTCGGCTTCTTTCAGTAAAGCCTGCTTGTAAACGAAGTAGCGACTAACTATAGCGTACTTTGGATATTCACGATATCCGCTTAAATTCCTGACCAGATCGATCATTCGTTTTGCCTCTCTGGCTTTTTGTTCACCACCAGGTAATTGCTTCAATCGATCCAATAACTCCTGCGCTTTTTTCAAAGCTTCCTGCCGCCCTTGCTCAAATTTTCGCCTACTGGCATGAGGCTCAACGTTTTTGATGTTACTGAGCACCAGGGGAATAAGCGTCGCTGGTTTTTCGCTCCAACGCGTTCTCGTAATATCAATTTCTCCGACACAGCGCATTCCGTATGTATTAAGGAAAGCAGAGATAGCGTCCCGGGCTTCCTGCCCGCCGTGAAACTTCACCAGTTCATCCAGGAAGTTGTCACCTTTTGCATGCTGCAAGTACTCAATTACTTCCGGGTAAGGGCGAATCACATCTGCAATATCCAACAGCGCCAAACCCATTTCCGAAGTGATATTGTTGGGTACCGATTGAGAAAGCGTATCGGCTACGTTTTTTTCACCTAACCACTCCATCATTTTTTCATTGATCCATGACGACGCATTCATAGCTGTCATGATCGCACCAAAACTTTGCGGATCAGATAAGCTCTTCTTTAATTGCTGGATATCTTCCAGGATAAAATCAAAGAGATCCAGTCCTGATTTTGTTTGGATATTCTGCTTTAACGCTTCTATCGATGCCTGACTACGCCGGATCAAATCAGAAACGACGGCCGGATCGTATTCGATCAGTGTTTGAAAATCCGTAAGTGAGGCGCCTTTCTTCCCTTTACCGGGAATCTGTTCCTGCCTATCATCCGGGAGCGATTTGATAAAATCTCCCCGCTCTAAGATGGTCATAAGTGCATCTTTGATGAGCGGATCGGAGTTTCCCAGGACATCTACTAGAATTGCTCTTCTGGCCGGTGAAGCCAGATCCTGCGTAACATCAACAAACCACCTTCCTCCAGCTGTAAACATGGGGCGTGCAGCCGTGAGCTGCCAGAAAGAGATCCCCAATGGTTTCACGGGGTCAGTCATCATCTGTTGATGACCGACAGAGAGATAGACGTGATTTTCCTGATCATTCGCTTCAGGGATGGGGAACAAAGTAGTAATTGGCCGGCTCTGGACAATGTAAAATGTCTCATCAACCAGACACCATTCGATATCCTGGGGGCAAGCGAAATGTCCTTCGATCTTTCTGCCTATGCGCTCAAGCTGCAAAATTTGCTCATCTGTCAGTGCTTGCCTGTTCTGCCGCTCAGGCTTAATCTCCTGTGCTTTCGTACCACCATCTTTTAAAGCATATATAGCCAGCTTTTTGGTGGATACCTGCTTTTCGATAATCTTGCCGTTCCGCACTTTATAGCTATCAGCATTCACCAGGCCGGAGACCAGAGCCTCACCAAGCCCGAAGCTGGCATCAATGGATACCACCTTCCTGTTCGCAGTGATGGGATCGGCAGTAAACATAATGCCTGCCGTCTGCGGGAAGACCATCCTCTGAACAACCACAGACAGATAGACTTTCCGGTGGTCGAAGCCGTTTTGCAGGCGGTACGTTACTGCCCTCTCGGTAAAGAGCGAGGCCCAGCATTTGCTGATATGCTTGAGGATTGCTTCCTTGCCGATCACATTCAAATACGTCTCCTGCTGGCCGGCAAAGGAAGCTGCTGGTAAATCCTCCGCAGTTGCGCTGGATCGTATTGCATAGGCATGTTTTTCACCAAGCCTGGAGAGGTGGCGGGCGATCTCTTCCTGAATGTCTTGAGGAATGGCCAGTCCCTCGATGATTCTGCGAATCTCAGCGCTCAGTTCAGCGATCCTATCCCGGTCTTCCACCTTGAGAAGCGATAATCGATCAAGTAATTCATTGATCGACGGTGTTTCCCCGATGATTCTTTGAAAGGCTTCAGTAGAAAGACAAAAGCCATCCGGTACGCGTATCCCTTCAATTCTGGACAGTTCCCCCAGGTTCGCGCCTTTCCCCCCAACGACCATACGTTTTGTTTTGTCAACGTCCTGAAAACCAAGCACATAGGAACTCATAACTTTACCTTCCTCTGGCAATTCCTTCTTTGATAAGCTTAAGGAGCGCAATCACCGCAGGTGCGAAAGACGCGTGTTGCTTCCGTCTGAGTATAGGGGAAAGCACGCCAAAAAAAATCGTCCAAAAAGGCAGTGTGCGAGGTAGACAGGAGGTGGTACAATTAAGATGGAAGCAAGCAGGCGCGTTTTCGAGCTTCGGAACTCATGCCATTGTGTGCTCTTGCGGACGTGAGGCAGGCGACATATCAGCCCCTTTCCCCCCTCGCGCCTTTTCCCCCTTGACCGGAGCGGCATGGCATTACGTGAGGAGATGGTGATTCTGCTGAGAGTGATACGGATGAATCACTCGCTCTCGCATGGCAAGCACCTGCTCTGCTGTCAGCGCGCGTCCTTCTGCCCACGCGGAAGCAAAGGCATCCTTCCCCAGACGGTCGCGAGCGATCGCCACTGCCTGCTCGTAGTCGGCCCGTTCAACAGGCGGCAAAGGCGCGCCAATTGCTTCGCGCAACGCTTCCGCAGCTCCCCAAAGGCGCGTTGCCCAGGCCAGCTCTCCCTGAACTGCCCCGACACTCGCCAGCCCTTCCAGGCCGGAGGCGAACAATTCTTTATCGCCTATCTCCTGCGCCATCGCCAGACTTTCTTCATAGAGAGTCCGGGCAAAGGCATGATCACCTCGGGCTGCTTCCACCTCCCCCAACATGGAGAGTGCCTCCGCAATACCCTCCCCAGACCCACGTATCCCTCGGCCACGCGAGACGGTTCACCGGTATGCAGTCCCATACGCACACGAACCTCCACCGCGCCTGGCCAGGCATGGAGGGCAAGATCGCGCTGCGCAGCTACCGAGGCATGGAGAGCATCGCTGGCGCGAACAAAAACGGCAAACATAGCATCCCCCTGCGTGTCGACCTCGTAACCGTGATGAGCAGAGAAAGCGGCGCGCAGGATCGTGCGGCACTCATCCAACAGTTCGGCGTAGCGCTCGCCTATCCTTTGGAGCAGATGAGTGGAGCCCTCGATATCGGTGAAGAGCAACGTGATTGTTCCTGTTGGTAAATCACGCATGCTGAACCCTCCTTGTGCCTTTCAAGATGTGTTTTGTAGTGCTGGCCAGCTCAATTATTCGAAACCACTAACCCGGACGGCTGTTCTATAGTATACCGCATTCTTGCCCAACCTCACTCATTAAGAATGGACTATTTACCAAAAGTTGACACAGCTTTTCGGCTGGCTTTTTGGGGAGGCATTGCCGCGGATCAGAGTGTCAAAAACACTCATGGCAGATGATTTCAACCGTTTTTGGCCGGCGCGCAGGGAATAGTTTCACAGAGCGAACAGGAAGCCGTGGAGAACCAGAGGGCAGAGAACCCCTGAGGACCTCTCCTTTCCCGCACAATGGAGCGTATGAGCAAGAGAGCACATCCCATATCCTTTCTGTATGCCAATCCGACCGGCGTGTTGAGCGACCGCGAAATTCTTCTGCTGGATGAGGCCCAGGGGAAGCGCGCCCTACGCTCAATCTTCGTGCCGCCCGACCTCGGGGAATTGCACGCTCTGCTCGCCTTCCTCTGGGAGACAGGGGTCGGCTCCCTCTGGATCATGCCGGGCACTCCCCTCTCGCAAAGCGCCACCTGTGCCTGCTTCGAGCAGGCGCGCCAGCACTGGGTGGTCGTCACCCATGCGGACTCCTCTGAGCAGGCGCGCCCCACCGGCGTCTTCCTGTGGCCAAAGGAGAGCCGCCAGCAGGAAGCACGGCGTCTGAGCCTCCTCTTCCCGGAGCACGCGGGATGGCCCTGGGTGCTCCCCGATGCCACCAGCCTGCTGGCCACCGTAACCTACCTGGAACAGGCCCTGGCAAGGCCGGTCCTCGACTCGCCGGCTCTCTTCGCCCATCAGATGCTCAGCGATCTCACCCGCGACCGCCCTCCCTCCTGGTCCCATTCCCCGCCGGAGAGCCTGCACGCCCTGCTCGGAAAAGAGGAGATCATGCGCTCGATGCGAGAGGCCGGGCGAGCCCTGTCCTGGGCGCGCCCTCTGACTCTGGGAGAGCTGCGCCAGCGTTATCTGCACAAATACACCCACCTCTCCCGGGATCTGGAGGCATGTCTGACTGCCCGACTCGGTGGAGGCACTCTGGAGTACTCTCCAAATGGACGGGCCTATGATGCACTGCGCCCGGGCACCTGGCGCATTCACATAGAACGAGCGGGCTCGATATTTGACATGAAGCATCTTCCCGGCTGCCTGGAAAGCGAATGGGTGAGTACGCCCCAGGTAAAATGCTGTCAGGACATCGGCTATCGGGTCGACGTGCTCGAAGGCTACTGCTGGTCGCAGGCCCACAACCTGCTCACACCCTGGGCGGAGACCTTGTGGCGAGCGGCAGCACGCCTCTCTCTTCCTCCGCGGAGCCCTCGGCATGGACAGGGGAGAGCGAATGGGGTGCAGACCATCAAAGATCTCGCTGAGCGCGGGATCGCCCTGCTCGCCCAGGACAAGAGCCAGGGGGGATGGAACAGACCAGATTGGTGGGCAACGATTGCCGGGGGTAGCAGGGCGCTGCTGTTTTCCCACCTGGCCCGCCTGGCGAAACAGGGGGTCATGCCCGTGCTGATTGAGCGGGACGCCCTCTGGGTCGTTGCTGATGACCCAAACCCGCTCACTGCGGTCCCTGGCCTGGTGTCCGGGCACCATTGGAAAGGGTACCGCGTTGGGTACGAGGTTCCCCTGGCGCTCTCGCGAGAGGTGAAAGCGGCCTTCACCACACTCGATCAGCCCGAGCACATCGCCAGAGCACTCGATACGCTGGCAGAGGAGGTCCCCCAGGGAAAGAGGGTCTTCTAGGCTTTCAGGTGCGCCCCAACCAGTGGATGTCTCATACAGATGGTCGTCCTTCCAATGGCAAAGCATGGGAAAATGCTGATAGAATACCATATGCGGGAGAGTCAGCAATACTGACGCAGAGAGCGCCGTGCGTGTGCTCGATGAACTCTGGCACAAACGCATTATTCGCGAACATGGCGCAACCAGCTATGACTTTACTCACGATAAGCTGCGCGAGGTCGCCTATATACAGATCAGCGTGCCCCAGCGCCGCCTGCTGCATCGCCGCGCTGCCCCGGCGCTGGAGGCTATATATGCTGAGGACCTCGATGCAGTCAGCGGCCAGATCGCCTCCCATTATGAGCGGGCTGGCATGATCGAGCAGGCGCTTTCCTATTATCAGCGCGCTGCAGCCGTTGTGCAGCGCGTGTATGCCAACGAGGATGCCACCAGTCTGCTCTTGCGGAGCCTGGAGTTGCTTGAGCTCTTACCTGCCGGGGTGAAACGTGACAAACAGGAGCTCAGCTTACAGCTAGCCCTGGCGCCACTTTATCGTGTGACCAAAGGCTGGGCCGCGCCAGAACTGGAGCATGTGCTCAATCGCGCCCTCGCATTGTGTGATATGGTCGGGAACGACGCACAGCGGGAGCAGACGCTCTATGGCTTGCAGTCTGTCTACGTCGTTCAGGCCAGGCTCGATCGTGTGCAAACGGTTTCCGACGAACTGCAGAGCCTGTATCAGCGCTCTCTTGGCACGACGCCCCCACCATTTTCCGGCATGGTGCTGGCCGGGGCGCGCCTGCACCTGGGGAGGATTACCGAGGCTAACGCGCAGTTTGCGGCGATCATCGCAGCACACGACCCTGATCACCTCCTCCGTCTGCAGGAATCTCAGGGATCGAACTATGCGGCGCATGCGCGCGCATGGCAGGCACACGCGCTCTGGTGCCTGGGCTACCCACAGCAGGCGCAGGAAAAGGGACTCGATGCGGTCAAACTGGTACAGGATCTGGACCAGCCTTTTAACCAGGCACTGGTCTCCGCCTATCTGGCCATGTTGCAACAGATGTGCGCCGATGAGGCGGTCGCCCGCGAGCACGCCGAGCGCGCATATGAGCTCACGCGCAAGTACCAGGTGCCGTATTATCACGCCTGGGCGGCCATCCTGGTCAGCTATGCGCAGGCCCTGGAGCGGCTCGATGAGGAGAGCATCAAGCACTTGCGTGGCTCGATTACGGAGTTCAAATCATCGGGTGCCCGGCTGCGCCTGCCATATTACCTCTCGCTACTCGCGCAGGTCTACGCGAAAGCCGGGCGCGTTGAAGAGGGGCTTGTATGCATCGACGAGGCGCTCTCTGAAGCGCGCGCAAACAACGAGCGTTGGTGGGACGCAGAGTTACATCGGCTGCGCGGCGAGTTGCTGCTCATGCATGGTGCCGACACAATCGATGTCGAAGCCGCGCTCCTGCGCGCGAGCGAGATCGCGCGCTTGCAGCAGGCCCGCTCGCTAGAGCTCCGGGCAGCGACGAGCCTCGCCCGTCTGTGGATCGCGCAGCAGCGCTTAGACGACGCAAGACGCCGGTTGAATGATCTCTACAACTGGTTTACAGAAGGATTTGAGACGCCGGACTTGCAGACCGCTCGACTGCTCCTCGCGCAGCTCTAGCCTGCCCGCGCTGACTGTAGACTCTGCACTAACGCTTTGCTAACGCGAAGCTTCCAGCGGATATCCTCTTTCTTCTCGAAAATGCCTCCTCACCTGGCGTTTCCAAACGGTATACTAACGCACCCCATGTTACGCTGATACTGTACGACGGATACACGTGATGCGGTGGTTTCTCCGTCCGGCATCTGAGGAAGAGCTACCATCACGTCCAGATGGCATCGTCGTTCGCCATTTCGTTTGAAACGGCATAGATAAGGAGATAGTCTCAATGAAACAACAAGAGGTCACAGCCGCTTTGGAAGAGAAGGCGGTCCAGGAACTGGCAACTCACCTGCGTGGCACGCTGCTTCGTCCGGGCGACACTGCCTACGAGCAGGCACGCCAGGTCTACAACGCTATGATTGATAAGCATCCCGCGCTGATCGCTCGCTGTGTGGATGTCGCCGATGTAATCGCCGCCGTCAACTTTGCACGCGAACAGGGGCTGACATTGGCGGTCCGCAGCGGCGGACACAATGGCCCTGGCCTGGGCACCTGCGACGGCGGCCTGGTGATCGATCTTTCGCCAATGAAAGGCATCCGCGTCGATCCGGCGGCACGCACGGTTCGCGTCGAAGGGGGCTGTACCTGGGGCGACGTGGACCATGCTACCCATCCCTTTGGATTAGCAACGCCTTCGGGCTTTATCTCAACCACCGGCGTGGGCGGGTTGACATTGGGCGGAGGCATCGGCTACCTCTCGCGCACCTTCGGTCTGACGCTTGACAACCTGCTGGGCGTCGATATGGTGCTCGCCGATGGCAGCTTCGTCACGGCCAGCCCCGACGAGCATGCTGATCTGTTCTGGGCCGTGCGCGGTGGGGGAGGCAACTTTGGCGTCGTCACCTCGTTTCTGTTCCAACTGCACCCCATCAGCACGGTCTATAGCGGACCGATGCTCTGGCCGTTTGAGCAGGCGGCAGACCTGATGAAATTCTGGCGCGACTTCATCCTGCACGCGCCTGAGGAGATCAACGGCTGGTTCGGCTTTGTCACAGTGCCACCGGCCCCACCTTTCCCAGAGCAGTTTCACCTGCACAAGATGTGTGCTATCGTCTGGTGCTCCACCGCACCGCCAGAGCAGGCCGAGAAGTTGCTCCAGCCCATTCGCACAACTATCCCACCCGCGGTGGATTTCGCCGGACCGCATCCCTGGCCGGTCTTGCAGAGCCTCTTCGACGCTCTCTATCCAAAGGGCTTGCAATGGTACTGGAAAACCGACTTCTTCACCGACCTGAGCGACCGAGCAATTGATCTGCACGTGAAATACGGCGCGCAGTTGCCCACAATGCACTCGACTATGCACCTCTATCCGATCAATGGGGCGGTCCATCGCTTCAGCCCAGACGCAACCGCCTTCAGCTTTCGCGAGGCCAACTTCGCCGAGGTGATCGTCGGCGTCGATCCCGATCCGGCCAACAACGAACGCATGATCGGATGGGCCAGAGACTACTGGATGGCGCTGCATCCCTATTCTGCCGGTGGCGGTTATGTCAATATGATGATGGACGAAGGCGCAGAGACGGTGCAGGAAGCCTATCGCGAGAACTATGCCCGGCTGGCGCAAATCAAAGCAACGTATGATCCGCACAATCTGTTTCATGTGAATCAGAACATCAAACCGGGCAAATGATGCAAGGCCAGGAATTGGATCAGCACCGGAGATCCCTCTCGTCACTGCCAATCACCTGGCCAATACCAGAGCAAATAAAGCCGGCAGGGGTCACGCGAGACTTGCGCTGTGCGCCCGTTCAAAGGCTTCCAATGCCGCAAAGCCCGGGGCGCAGGCCGCTTGCAAGAAAGCCTTTTCCTTCTCCGGCAATTCCTCCCAGGTGGAGCGAGCGGGATGTATAAGCCCGCCTACCTGGTGCAACCAGTGGTCATCGGCAAGGGTTGGCTCGATAAATCTTATCAGCCTGTCTGTTGTTGTCGCACAATCGCTGAGAAAATCTTCGTAATGCAAGGTGAGCACCTGTTCTGCGGGCAGTTGTGAGAGCACCTCCAGGCCCTGGATGATCTCACCAGACCAGTAGTGCCCGTAGAGAGACGGAGCTGCATCGTATGCCCGGAACGCGTCGGGATCGAAGTGCTCCGGCAGGAAAGGGTAGAGATCATCGGGCAGGTCCACCACGCCTGCCCGATTGTCATCCTCAAAGGGGTCGCATCCCATGATTTCGTTCAACTGGAAGGCGAGCATGACCATGCGGAACCCATAGTGTTTGCTCATCGAGAGTGCGCAGTTGCGCCCATCGCGCACAATATGCACAAAGCGAGCGTGGGGAAAATGGCGGCGCAGGCGTTCGATGATGCGAATTGAGCTGCCTGAACGCTCGACCCAGACACGGCGCTGGAAACGCTGCTGAAGCCACTCAAACAGACGAGTATAGTGCTGCTGAATCTCCGCCGGTGGCTGTGCCAGGACATATTCGCGAACCTCGTCGAAAAGTATATCATGCTCGGGAGTGAGATGAGGCAGGGTCGTCTGGAGAATAGCAGGCACGCCCGTCTCCGCATGAAAACGCGAGGTTGGCCCACAAGGATAGAGCACTTCGTCCATAGCTACACCGGCGCGTAGCATCAGATTCTGCTTACGGTAACAGGTGCTGATAATCCGCCAGAAGTGGGAAGCGTCAATGATCCCTGCGGGAAAGGCCAGGGGAATCAGCGTCCCCAGATCGGTGACAAACGTAAAAAACTCCGAAAGGCTCAGCACTCCTGGATGCGTTCGCAGGATATTGGAAACCAGGGTTGACCCGCAACGTCCCGTCCCTACAACAAATACAGGCGCGATAGCGCTGGTTGCTTCTCTTTGCATTGTGTGGTTTTCTCCTCTTGAAATTGATCGCGCATGCTAGCGCGTCGCCAGTAAGCGAGGACGAGTGACGGCCAGCAGATCGAGATACCAGCGGAAATACGCAAGCAGCGTCGGGGTATCGAAGACGAAGCCATCCTCACAGTCCCTCCCTAGCGCCGCATTTGTGTTGTGCCGGTCGAAGACCTTCGAACCGACCAGGTAGGAGCTATAGAAAGCAATACCCTGATCGAGCTTTTTATCAATCCAGGAGAAATTCTCGCGACTCTCGACCAGGAGCGGCTGCTTGATCTCCAGTTCATCAAACAATGTATAGAGAAATTTCGATGTAGTAGGTGGGGTCGCATTCGTCAGGTGGAAAAAGCGCTGAGGTGAAGAGGAGCAGGCAATTTGCACGGCCTGGCGAGCGACCATATCGACGGGGACGAGATTCAGGAGCGCCTCGGCATCGACGCGCATTTGCAGGGTTTCTCTGCTCAACAGACCTTCCTGAACGCGAGACATCGCACCCTTGAACTGGAGGAGCTTGCGCATAAAGCCGTACATGCCGGAGAAACTGTTCGCTGCGGCGAAGGTGCGGCTATGGCCGACGACAATACTTGGGCGCAGAATGCGCGTGGGCATCTCGGTTATCCTTGCGACAACCGCCTCGGCCTCAACTTTGCTGGCCTCATAATGATTATTGGTCCAGTTTTCGCTCATCAACTGCTCGGGAATATAGCCCGAGCGGCGGCCAGCGACATAGGCGGTACTGACATAGTTAAAACTACCAGAGACGCCCAGATGGCGCGCAAGTTCCACGGCGTGGCGCGTCCCCTCCAGATTGGTGGCATAAATCTCTGATTGGTAGCGATCTTCGTACTGAAGCGAAGCGGCACAGTGCCAGAACTGATCGATAGGCGGGAGCTGCTCTGAAACCCCGCAACGTTCGGCATGCAGATCACCGGGAACAGCCCGGCAACGCGTCTGCGTAGCCTTCAGGATATCTTCACCATAATCATAAGCCTGACAGGCCCTTTCCAATGCGTTCTGCAAACGCTCTTCGGCTGTCTGGGAGCCGGGTCGGACAAGCGCAATGACCTCAACATCGGTTTGACGTAGCAATTCCAGAATAATAGCGGAACCGACAAAGCCTGTCCCCCCTGTGATAACGTGGATGCTCAAACTCTTTCTCCTTCTCAAGGACTCTTCGGTACGTTTCGATGTTCTCCATATGATTCTTTACCAGAAATCTTCTCTTTACCAAGAAATTCCCCTATAACAGCCTCAAAATAGGAAATATGGGTGGAAGTATCTTGAGGAGTCTTCTAGGCGAACTATATTATTATATAAGAAAGGGAGAAATAGTGCATCGAGCCAGGACTCGACGAAAAAGCTAGTATTTTTGTTATTGTACAGAAAATCATCCAACACTATTCTTGAGGGCAGTTCAGCAGATGCTTTTTTCGAGCAATAATAGAGCACTTCTCAGGAAAGAGCCGGCAAGGGTCGATTATGTATGAGCGAAGGCCCCCTCCGCTCTCACGGAAGAGTTGAGAGTGGCTCAATGTTCCCTGCCTCTGCGCTCGTCCTCGTCGCAGGCTGCTTCTGCCGGAGCAAGAACGTCACCAGCAATGCAACAGTCAGCAGACTGAAAGCGGAGATGAGGAATGTCCCTTTCAGCGTATCGACAAACGCCTGGCTAATCGTCTGATGGAGGACAGCCGGAGAAAGGGGCAGATGTCCCAACGAAGAGACCTGGCTGGCATCCGCGCCGGCGACAGCGATCCTCTTTGCGATCGTCGCGCTCATTGCGCCGGGGACGCCTGCCTGAGTGAGCTGAGATACAATATTTCCGGGAAATTGTTGCAGGATGAAGGCTCCCAACGCAGCTACCCCCAATGTGATGCCGACCTGGCGACCGGTGTTCAGGATGGAAGAGCCCAGACCTGACCGATCTTGAGGTGTGGCGGAGAGCACCGCTGCAGCCAGCGGAGAGATCATCAATCCACAGCCAATGCCGAAAAGGCCCATTTGCCATCCAAGAATGGCGTAACTGGTATCGGGGGAGAGGCCCAGAAGCAGCACTAAAGAACCCGTACATGACATGGCTCCCAGAACAATTGGCAGGCGCGGACCGCGACGGGCGGTCAGCCGTCCAGCGAAAGGAGCCACTGCAAAGATGCCCACACTGGCGGGCAACGTGCGCAGACCCGCCTCAAACGCCGAGTATCGTTGCACATCCTGCAAAAATTGCACCAGAAAAAAAAGCGTCCCCATCATCGCAAAGCCGAGAACAACGCTTGTCACGTTCGCAACCCAGAACACGCGGTTGGCAAACAGGTGCAAGGGAATCATCGGCTCGCGCACCCTGGCTTCGACCAGCAGAAAGGCAGAGAGTCCCGCGACGGAGCAAGCGAACAGGCCGCGAATCAAAGGCGAGGTCCACCCGGCAGCAGAGCCCTCGATCAGGGCCATGACCAGGCAGAAGAGGCTTCCCGTTATCAGCACCTGGCCTGGCAGGTCAATGCGCCGGGCATGCGGGTCGCGTGATTCTGCGAGACCCGGTAGACTCAGAAGCAGCACGAAGAGTCCCACAGGCAGGTTCACATAGAAGATCGCCGGCCAGCTTGCGATATGGATGAGCCAGCCGGCAGCGAGCGGCCCGACGGCCAGGCCCAAACCAGAAACGCCGGCCCACAGACCGATGGCCTGCGCGCGCCCGCGCGGCTCAGGGAAGGCTGCCGCCAATACCGAGAGGCTGCCAGGGGCGAGAGCGGCTGCGCCCACCCCCTGGACCGCGCGCCCAAAGAGCAACCATCCAAGCGCGGGCGCATATCCGCAGAGCAGCGAGCCGAGCAGAAACAGAACCAGTCCGAGCAGAAAGAATCGCTTGCGCCCGAAGCGGTCCCCAAGCGTCCCACCGGTGAGCATCAAAGCGGCAAACGAGAGAGTGAAAGCGTCAACGGCCCATTGCAAATCTGACAGGTTTGCATGAAAACTGTCCTGAATCGTTGGCAGGGCTGTGACGACGATCGAGGCATCCAGAAGCACCATAAAAGATCCCAGGCAGGTAACAACCAGTGTAATCACTCTATGAAGGTGCCGGTTCATACCCTGAATGTCCTCCTATTCGCTCTCCCGGAATCCATCTGCAACGACGATTAGTGGGGATTCTCTCGCGAACGCGAATATCCAGGGGGGGGAGAAACCACCCACTTCCCACTGAGCCAGGAAAACAAAGGATCGAGAGAAGTAAATGTACGTGAAAAGGCGGGAACAGGCTGCTGCGTTTGTTCCGCATCCTGGAGTGTATTAACTAGCTGGGGAAGCAAGTTCTGGATATGTTGTAATTCTCTCTCTGCCTTACAAGAGCGATTGAAGCGGGTTAACAGTGTATTTAAAGCGTTCGCAAGCGGCCAGAGAGCATGATCCTGGGTCAGAGGGGCTCGGGCATCAAGGTTGCCATTTGCCACCTCGGCATGTGTCTGCAAGATATGCTGAATACCTGTCTCGAGTTGTTTTTTCTGTGAGGCCAGTTCATGTTCCAGGCGCGCAATTAACTCGGCGCGATCGGCGCGCGCAAGGGCCTGAGAGGTACTGCGTACCCAGAGGTAGATCACCACCCCCACAATGATTTCGAGACTCGCCGGGCGCGCCAGGGCAGCATAGAACTGGGTATGCAGGTAGGTTTTGAGCACGGGTGTCGCCAGGCCAGGATAATTCCTTTGCAGGTACAGATCACCACAAATGAAAAGCACATTAACGAGCGCCGTCGCAAAGATATAGGAAGGCGGCAAAAGAGACGCGGCAAAGAGCAGTGCCATAACGAGCAGGTCGTAGAGTGGCAAATTGGCAATGTCGAACGGGAGAGTCGTCGCAATAACAAGGATGAGCGCCATCTCGAGCATTACAACCACCAGAATGCTGGCAAACAGCACTCTATTTGCCCGGTTGAAAAGCAAGGAAACAAAGCAGATGCCGAGCATAAAGAGGCACAAGAAAAACACATAGCGATTGGGTATGAAGAGAGTTGCAGGCGTCAGGAGAAGAACGACCAGCATAAGGCAGAACACAATTGTACTGAGCAACTGCGCACGTCGAGCCCTCTCACGCTGGATCGTTGTCAACTGACCGGATATCTCAGGGGGCATAGTGAGGCGATGCCACCACCAGCGATTTTTTATAGCGGCCTCTTGCTTCAGGATTTCTCCTGGGGCCCAGACATTTGAGTCCGAGCGAGAGTGAGAAAAGGTGCGATTCATAACAGGCTTCCTCCATACCAGACTAGATTCACGGCTATTGCATAGCGATGGCTTTTAACTGCAACAAAATGCGGATTCCCTCATCTACGACGACTGGCGCCAGGGGGATCTGCGCTTTAAGCTCGTCGATGCTGCGCCGTCCATCTACCAGAGAAAATATCATCTGCAAGCATTGTTGCTGTTGAGGGGTCCACCAGTGTTGGTACGGGCTTAGATCGAGATAGCGTACCAGCGGTCGAAGTATCGGAGACTTCGCTGCCGGCTGTGCCCGCACTTGAAATCCTTGCTCAGCAGGAGGCGCAGCAAAAACCGGGTCGGCACTGGCCTGAAACATCCAGGCAAAAGGACCCTTCGCTTCATCCAACTGGACGAGCATATCCTGCGTGGTACGATAGCGCTCGCCTTTGCGATCGATCAGATAGCACTGTACGACCTTGCCCTGAACAAGCTCCAGATACGCCTGGCACGCGCCACGCACAAAAGGCACGGATCGGACCTCTGCCATGAGGACGCCGCTCTTGCGATACATCTCAAACGCTTTTAAGCTAAAGGCAAGTCCAACACTTAAATCTATCTGGCTATTCCAGTCTTTACTCACATCTCCCTCTCCCATAGAAGCTCATCACTCCTTTTCTCTCCTACAGAGAAAGATGCAACGCCCCCGTATAAACTGAGCAAATTAAAAGCAAACGACAGCAACCAATGAGCTTTGTTTGTACAAGACTCAATCCTTTTATACCGTAGCATATGAATATAAAACATGTCCATTTATCTCTGTCTATGTATGACTTATGGGTTTCCTCTAGCTAACTCTTACAAAAACTTATCATCTGACATTTACTTATAATTCAAAGCTCATATATGTTATGGTTGACTCATATATGTTATGGCCGAAGAGAACGCTTCTATTTCGCTCTGTGCTTGATGGGATAGTCTGAGCGTGTTCTGTACTCTTCTCAGGTGTGCTGTTGCGGTCGTTGAAGAAGATAGGAAGTGCGTCCAGGCAAGGCTGGCTGCCCCGGCAAGTGGGGGGCTTGCCAGGACAACCAGCAGGATAAAGATCAGGAGGTAGTACAGATGCATCTGGCCTCCTGGCGGCCTTCTCAAACTGCCGGCTCCATTCCGACGTTTTCGGCTGCTTGCTTTACAGTATATTTCGCCGCTTGCGCCGGTCAACGACAGATACTGAGCAGGTACTGAACAGATAGAAAGCGCGCAGCCCCTTGCAAAGAGAATAGATTGAGAGCAGGTCCCCCTGACAGCAGCCAGTGTCGCCCCATTGACTGCCAAGTGACCTGTACCTGCTCTGGCCTTCTTTTCTCCCCTCATCTATATCTTTTGATGTATTACCCGAATCATTACTCGGCGCTGTCTGAGTGCCTCTGGAAACGAAAGGACATCCATGCATGCATCTTCGTAGGTCCCATATTTCTGAAAGGAAAGACGCAATGTTCAAACAGTTCGGGCGGGCGGCCCGCACCGCGCTGACCATCGCTTTACTCATCGTCAGCGGCCTCGCCATCCTCCTGCAAGCACATGCGACATACGCAGCCTCCAGCGTGACCATCAATGGGGCCACGACCTATCAGACTATCGATGGGTTTGGCTTTTCGGAAGCCTTCGGGCAGGCCAGCGTAATCAAGAACGTTGGTTCTCCGACCGCGCAGCGTCAGATGCTGGACTTACTGTTCAGTCCAACGACGGGGGCCGGGTTCACTATCCTGCGCAACATCATTCCCTCAGATTCCAATCACACCATCGAGCCGAACAGCCCGGGCAGCCCGACGGCACCTCCGCAGTATGTCTGGAGCGGGGACGATTGGGGACAGGTCTGGCTCTCCCAGCAGGCGCAGGGCTATGGCGTCCGGCAGTTCTATGCCGACGCCTGGGGCGCCCCTGCCTTCATGAAAACCAATAACTCCGATATCAACGGCGGGACCCTCTGCGGGGCTCCAGGCGCGGCCACGTGCAGCACCGGAGACTGGCGCCAGGCATACGCGAACTATCTGGTGCAATATATCAAGGATTATCAAAGCGTGGGAATTCCTCTCACGGAGGTGGGATATGTAAACGAGCCCAACCTGGCCCCCAGTTACTCAGGCATGGTCATGTCGCCCGCTCAGACCGAAGATTTTGCGAAGATTCTCGGCCCGACCCTGACCAGCGCCGGTCTCTCAACTCGCATTGTGTGCTGTGACGCAGAAGGGTGGAACCTGGCCCCCAGCTATACCAGCGCGATTACCGGCGATCCTGCAGCCAGCGCAGCTGTTAGCATCATTTCCAGTCACGGCTATACCGGTGCTCCCAATTCGCCTCTCTCCTCCGCCAACGGCAAACCCATCTGGGAAACCGAATGGTCGACTTTCGACAACTTTGACGCCGCCTGGGATGATAACAGCGACGCGTCTGGCTTTACGTGGGCGCAGCACATCTATACCGGCCTGACCTCGGCCAACCTGAGCGCGTTTCTCTACTGGTGGGGAGTCTCCAACGGCACCGATAACGAGCAATTGATCCAACTCAACGGCACAACGGTCACAGCGACCAAACGGCTCTGGGCAATGGCAAACTATAGCCGCTTCGTGCGCCCGGGAGCGGTCCGCATCGGGGCAAGCACCGCCGATGGCAACCTGCAAGTGACCGCGTACAAAAACACCGACGGCTCGCTCGCTATTGTGGTATTAAATAGCGCAACCAGCGATATCGCCGCCTCGTTCTCGCTGCAAAACATCGGCATCGCCAATGGTTCGACAGCAACCCCCTACCTGACCAATGGCGCGAACAGCATGGCCGCGCAAACGGCGCTCCCGGTAAGCGGCGGCTCCTTCAGCGCGACCGTACCGGCCCGCTCGTTAGTGACCTATCATATCCCCGCTGCGTCCTCCGGCGGCACGCCCACTCCTACCCCGACCACAACCCAGACGCCAACTCCCACTCCCACCCCAAGCCCGACCCCTCCGGCTGGTACCACCTGCGCGGTGCATTACGCGATTACCAACCAGTGGCCTGGTGGTTTTGGCGTCAACCTGACGATCACCAACACGGGTACGACAGCGATCAACGGCTGGAGCCTGCAATTTGCCTTCCCTAACGGACAGACGATCACCCAGCTCTGGAACGGCAGTTACACGCAGTCGGGAGCCAACGTGACCATTACCAACCTGTCGTACAACGCCACGATCGCGCCAGGGGCGACGCTGAACTCCCCGCCAGGCTTTAACGGCTCCTGGAGCGGAAGCAATAGCGCACCAGGCGCATTTACGCTCAACGGCGCGGCTTGTAGCGTCGTGTAGCAAAGTCGTTGGCAGCAGAAAAGGCCAGAGAAACGGAGGATCAGATTTCCCTGGCCTGTGATTGAGGAGGTGCGCCGAATGGCCACAGGTCAACCGGCGCACCTCCTTTTTCAGAGCAGCTACGAGGTACTGCACGCAACGCCGTTGAGCGTAAAGCTTGTAGGCACGGCGTTCGTCCCATTCCAGGTCCCATTGAAGCCAGGTGGAGAACTCACCGAAGCTCCAGGCGCAATCAACCCGTTGTAGGAGAGATTCGTGACGGTGACGGCGCTCCCCGACTGGGCGAACGTGCCATTCCATCCTTGCGTGACCGTCTGGCCATTGGCAAAGCTAAACTTGAGCGTCCAGCCGTTGATCGCCGTCGTGCCAGTGTTGGTGATGGCGATCGTAGCGCCAAAGCCACCCGGCCACTGATTGGTGATCGTGTAGACAACCTTGCACCCCGTGCCGGGCGTGGGAGTCGGCGAGGGCGTTGGGGTCGGCGTTGCCGTAGCCGTTGGCGAGGGTGTGGGAGTCGGCGAGGGCGTGGGAGTCGGCGTGGTTGTACCCATTGGCGTGGGCGTCGGGGTTCCGAGGGAGCCTGCAATGTCTCCATAGACGATCCCGAAGCCGTTGGTGCCCACATAGACGCGTCCGTAGATACGCGGGTCCCCGGTGATCGTTGTCGGGATGCCATACTGGTGCGCGGCATCATTGATCAGTATCCAGCTATTTCCCTCGTCATCTGAGCGATAGATGCCCTGAACGCCATTGACCGTGCCGGCGATATAGATGGCATCGTAATTCGCGCCGGGGGCCGCCATTCCAAAGCCGATCACATTGGCCTGCGTCACATTCGCCAGCTTCGTGAAGGTCTTGCCCCCGTCGGTCGAGTGCCAGACGCCGGAGACGTGGCCGGTCGTGGTGCTGCCTCCCGCCAGCCAGACATCGCCCTGGATGCCGGGCACGGCCTTGACGACTACCGTGTCGCCCGCCTGGGGCAGACCGGTGGCGACGCTCGCGGTAAAGGTGGCCCCCCCGTCGGTGCTGTACCAGAACTTACCCTGCCCAAAACCATAGAACAGCTTCGGGTTCACGCGGTCGGAGGCCACAACGGCGTTCTGTGGGATATTCGCCGAGACGGTCCAGCTATTCCCGTTGTCGGTCGAGTAAGAAACCTGCGCGTTGACCGGTGCCCAGAGCACCCGGCTGGCGTCCGCTGCCGCCGCGACCGTCCCGCCATTCTGAGAGACGCCGGGGATGTCTTTATTTCCCGCGAACCAGCTTGAGCCTCCGTCATAGCTAAAAGCAGTGCTGGTCACGGGGGGACTGGCGCCGGGATTGCCATAGCCGACGCGCACCAGAAAGTTCGGGTTGAGTTCCGCGTAATCGAGCGCAGCATACGAGCCGGCGTAGGGGATAGAATACATCGCAGCGGGAGAGGTGGTCAGGCTATCGTGGCGGAAGCCGCTCACATCGCCCAGCGTGCTATAGAGATGCGCGTTGGCCGGAGGGCTCACCAGGTCGGTGACGGCCTCCTCTTCGATTCCCAATGCGGTACTCTTAAAGGCAACGATCCCGCCGCTCTGGTAGCTATCCCACGCGGTCAGGTTGTTGGTGGCGTACAGGGTCGCGCCCGTGCCGTACATCATGCGATCAGCGTTGAATGGATCGATATTCATGCCCTCGATCATCCAGCCTAGCTTCACAGCGGGAACGGGAGCGACGGGGTTGGTATTGCCGAAGTTCAGCCAGGGCGCATTCGAGGTATCGATGGTATAGTACAGGTTTCGATTCGGATAGCTGGCCCAGCTCCAGATCGGCTCCCAGCTCGTCCCGCCGTTCGTAGTACGGAACAACTGCGCGTCCGGCCACCAGGAGTTGACGCTGGCCACGACCAGCGTCCCTGGATGCTGTAGATCGACGGCCAGCCCGCCGTACCCGAAGTAGTCGTTCGAGGAATCGGAGCCGGGCACCGGACTGATTTTGGTCCAGGTGTTGGTGCCGGGCACGTATTTCCAGACATCGCCATGATCGCCGTTGTAGGGACCGTCGAAATCGCTGTAGGTGACATATAAGGTGCCCTGCGAATCGAGCTTGCCCTGGTGCGGCAGATAGCCCGTCGTATTGTCGGTGCCGGTGGACCAGGTTGCGCCCCCGCTGCACGTGACGGTGGTGCCGCTCACGCTGCAGGTCGGTTCTCCGGGAATAGCCGCCCAGGTTGCGCCCCCATCGGTGCTGCGGTAAATGTTGTCCGCGCCGCTTCGATTATCGGCGACTCCCACATAGATGGTCTGGGTAGGACTGCCAGTCTTGCCGGTTGCGGGATCGAACGTCACCCACACCACGCCATCGGGATCGCTCTGGTAGCCGCTAGAATCGTTGGGATTTTCAGCATAAGGGCCGGTATCCGGGAAATTCGTCACCTGGCTCCAGGTCACGCCATAGTCGGTGCTTTTCCACAGGCCGTGGCCGCTGCGCGTGCCGTAATAGAGAATCGCGTCGTCGTTGGGATCGACCGCCAGGCGCTCACCCATACCGCGTCCGGGCATGTTGCCTCCGATTTTGAAAGGCATCTGGGTAATCTGGAAAGTCTTGCCCTGGTCGGTCGAGCGCAGGATCGCGCCGTTCATAGTGGTCCATGAGTTCGTATACAGCCCGGCAGCAATGTAGAGGCGGTTCGGATCAACCGGGTCGGTCGCCAGGCTCTCCACGCCCGCCCAGTTCCATTCGGCGGGCGTGACCCAGCCGAGTAACTGGGTCCAGGTGCCGCTGCTGGGATTCCAGCGATAGGCCCCGCCGATATCGGTGCGGGCGTAGATCAGGTCCTTTTGCTTTGGATTGAAGATCACATCGACCACAAAGCCGCCACCGCCGCCGGTGACGACGTTCTGCCAGGTATACGCCTGAGAAGTGTCCGGCGCAGCCGACGCCGCGCGCAGCGGACCAACGACTGCGGGAATCAGCGCGAGCGCCAGCGCAAGCAGGGTCAAGACAAAGAGGACCCACCGCCGCCTGCTGGCATACATTCCCTGTTCTCTCATAAGTAAAGCTCTCTCTCCTCAATCAGAGAAACGACTCATCCTTTGAGTCGAGCAAATCATCGAACAAGAGCGTAGTCTGCGAAACTGCAAGGAAAACGCATCCCCTCCTTTCGTTCAGCCGAGAGGTGTGAGTATCGGGGGCGCCCGGGCAGCCGCCCCGTGTGTCCGGGCCAGACCTGCGCATAATGATGAGGACTTCCCAAAAATAGTATCAGGCGGCACGTGAGGGAATACCAGAGCAGATACTGAGCATTCAGCAGGCAGGTCAGCAGCAGGCAGAAGTGGCCCTGCATTTTCCTGGGGGAGGCGGGATTGGGTAATTTTGGTCAGGATTGGCCTTGTTTCATGGCCACGCGGCTCACCGGCTGAGCCAGCCCCTGGGGGCCGTCAGACCGCTTCGTTCTCTACCTGTTTCACCAGTCTGACCTCCTGTTCATCAAGCGGAAGCACCTGGCAAGCGTCGGGAGGGAAGGTGACGTGGACGCGCTGGGCAACGAAGTAATCGCGGGCCTGCTGGCTGGGGATGTCGGCGGTGAGGGTTGTGTGCTCATCTACGCGCACATGGAAGCGCGTAAACGGCCCCAGAAAGGTGCGCAGTTCGATAATGCCCTCGAGACGATTCCCGGCGTGATTGCTGCCTTCCTCGTCCGCCTCTGCGCCCTGGTACAACATGACCGCCTCCGGGCGAACCATTACCAGGACCGACGCCCCTTCTGGCAAATCTGCGCCGGGCAGAACGTGCAGCAGCCAGTTTTCTCCCTGGCAGAGACCCTCGGAGGCTGACGTCAGCACGCCGCGAAACTGATTACTGGTACCGACAAAGCTGGCCGCAAAGACCGTGCGCGGATTGCTGTAGATCTGCTCCGGCTGGTCAAGTTGCTCGATCCGGCCCTGCGCCATCACCGCAATGCGATCCGAAATCGCCAGCGCCTCTTCCTGGTCGTGCGTGACGTAGATAGCCGTCATCTTGAGTTGCTGCTGAATGCGACGGATCTCCTCGCGTAAGCTCACGCGCACTTTGGCATCGAGGGCTGAGAGCGGCTCATCGAGCAGGAGCACCTTTGGCTCAACCGCCAGCGCACGCGCCAGGGCAATGCGCTGCTGCTGTCCACCGGAGAGCTGGTGGGGATAGCTGCG
>Ga0070740_10002351_pt1 | contig 22491 bp, 21 predicted proteins | sample Coa_R2_FD_67286 | JGI IMG/M metagenome (GOLD analysis project Ga0070740, IMG submission 67286) | Surface soil microbial communities from Centralia Pennsylvania, which are recovering from an underground coalmine fire - Coalmine... | ecosystem: Environmental > Terrestrial > Soil > Unclassified ...
TCGAAACCGCCGACGTCGCGCCATGGATGGCCGCGCGGAGCTTGGCCGAACCTATTATCGCTTGCGAACACCCGGTGGGTGTTCGCGCTTGCCAAGTCCGCGAGCCAAGGATGGCGAGCGCGGGGTTTCTCGAAACCGCCGACGTCGCGCCATGGATGGCCGCGCGGAGCTTGGCCAGTGAGTGGTGGAGCCAGCCGGGATCGAACCGGCGACCTCTTGCATGCCATGCAAGCGCTCTCCCAGCTGAGCTATGGCCCCGTGAGGCGCGCAAGTATAGGTCCTCGCCACGGCGGCAACAAGCGTTTGAAACGCCTTCGCAACGTGATCGTCCTCTCGATTGCGGGCTGTGGGCGCGTTGCGCTTCCGTTATCATGACGCTCCTTTCGATCCACGCAGACTCCGTACCGCACCCATGGCGACCGTCAGCACCAACGAGATGAAGGCCGGCACCAAGGTCCTGATCGACGGCGAACCCTACGCCGTCGTGGACAACGAATACCGCAAACCGGGCAAGGGCCAGGCCACCAACACGCTCAAGGTCCGCAACCTCAAGAACGGCCGCGTCATCGAGCGCACGCTGAAGTCGGGAGACTCCCTCGAGCTTGCCGACGTCGAGACGGTGGAGATGCAGTATCTCTACAACGACGGTCATTTCTGGACCTTCATGGATCCGAAAACTTACGAGCAGATCCAGGCCGGCGAGGCGGCCATGGCCGAAGCGCGCAAGTGGCTCAAGGGCGAGGAAACCTGCGTGGTGATGCTGTGGAACGGCGTGCCGCTGTCGGTGCAGCCGCCGAATTTCGTGTTGCTCAAGGTCACTGAGACCGACCCCGGCCTGCGCGGCGACACCTCCGGCGGCGGCGGCAAGCCGGCGACGCTGGAAACCGGCGCGGTGGTGCGCGTGCCGCTGTTCGTGCAGCAGGGCGAGGTGATCAAGGTCGATACGCGCACCGGGGAGTACCTCGGTCGCGTCGGGAAATGACGATGGCGAAGACGGCAGCGGCCGCTGCGGGAGTGGGCGCGATGGACGACAACCGACGCAAGGCATTGGAGGCGGCGCTCGGCCAGATCGAGCGCCAGTTCGGCAAGGGCGCGATCATGCGCATGGGGGCCGACGACGAGGCGCGCGACGTGGACGTGGTGCCCACCGGTTCGCTGGCCTTGGATCTGGCGCTGGGCATCGGCGGTCTGCCGCGCGGGCGCGTGGTGGAAATCTACGGGCCGGAATCCTCCGGCAAGACCACGCTGGCCCTGCAGGTCGTGGCCAACGTGCAGAAGAGCGGCGGCGTGGCCGCCTACATCGACGCCGAGAACGCGCTCGATCCCAACTACGCGGAGAAGCTCGGCGTCAACGTGGCCGACATGCTGATCAGCCAGCCCGATACCGGCGAGCAGGCCCTCGAAATCGCCGACATGCTGGTGCGCTCCAACAGCGTGGACGTCATCGTGATCGACTCGGTGGCCGCGCTGGTGCCCAAGTCGGAGATCGAGGGCGAAATGGGCGAGGCCCAGGTGGGCGTACAGGCGCGTCTGATGAGTCAGGCACTGCGCAAGCTCGCCGCCAACATCAAGCGCGCCAACGCTCTGGTGATCTTCATCAACCAAATCCGCATGAAAATCGGCGTGATGTACGGCAGTCCCGAGACCACCACCGGCGGCAATGCGCTCAAGTTCTACGCCTCGGTGCGCCTGGACATCCGCCGTACCGGCGCGGTCAAGCGCGGCGAGGAGATCGTCGGCAACGAGACGCGCGTCAAAGTGGTCAAGAACAAGCTGGCCCCGCCGTTTCGCGAGGCGCATTTCGAGATCCTCTACAACGAGGGCATCTCCAGGCTCGGCGAACTGATCGATCTCGGCACCGAGCACGGCATCGTCGAGAAATCCGGCGCCTGGTACGCCTACGGCGGCGAGAAGATCGGTCAGGGCAAGGACAATGCCCGCGCCTATCTCAAGGAACACCCGGAGGTCGCCGAGGCGATCGATCAAGCCCTGCGCGCCAAGCTGATGCCGGCGCGCACTCCCCGTGTCGCGGCCGCCGCGGAATAAAGATCCGGCCGATCCGCAAGTCGCCCGGTTGCGCGCGCTGCGTCTGCTCGCGCGGCGCGAACACGGCGCAGCCGAACTCAAGCGCAAGCTCGCCGGTCGCGGCGTGGCCGAGGCGGCTGCCGCCGAAGCGGTCGAGGCGCTGTCCCGCGACGGCTGGCAAAGCGACGCGCGCTACGTCGGTTCTCTCGTGCGGCTGCGCGTCGGGCAGGGTTACGGTCCGCTGCGCATCCGCGCCGAGCTGGAAGCGGCCGGGGTGGCGGAAGCCTTGATCGGCCCGGCGCTGGCCGATACCGACTGGAAAGCGCTGGCGGTTTCGGTTCATGCGCGGCGCTTCCGGCGCGCGCCGGCCAGTGCCGCCGAGTGGCAAAAGCAGTATCGCTATCTCGCCGGCCGCGGCTTCGAAACCGAGCACATCTATGCCGCGTTGAATCCTCCCTCGGATTTCGATCCCGAGTCGTACCCTACGGAAGCGGGCGAGTAAAAACCTAGCCGTGCCGAGCGCGGCAGGCTAACATGCCTGCCCCGTTGACCGGCCGCATCTACCTTCGAGGATGAACAGCAACGAGCTGCGCGAACGTTTCCTGGAATTCTTCCGGGAGCGTGGGCACACCGTGGTGCCATCCAGTTCCCTGGTGCCGGGCAACGACCCGACGCTGCTGTTCACCAACGCGGGCATGGTGCAGTTCAAGGACGTGTTCACCGGCGCCGAGCAGCGTCCCTACACGCGCGCCGCCAGCAGCCAGAAGTGCGTGCGCGCCGGCGGCAAGCACAACGATCTGGAGAACGTCGGCTACACCGCACGGCACCACACGTTCTTCGAGATGCTGGGCAACTTCAGCTTCGGCGATTACTTCAAGGAAGAGGCGATCGCCTACGCCTGGGAATTCGTGACGGACCCGCGCGGGCTGGGCATCGATCCCCGGCGCCTGATGGTCACCGTGTATCGGGAGGACGACGAAGCCTATGCGGTCTGGCGCGACCGGATCGGCGTGCCGGAATCGCGCATCGTGCGCATCGGCGACAACAAGGGTGGACGTCATGCCTCCGACAACTTCTGGGCGATGGGCGACATCGGTCCCTGCGGTCCGTGTTCGGAGATTTTTTACGACCACGATCCGGACGGAACGCTCGGCATTCCCGGCGGACCGCCGGGGTCCGCCGACGCGGACGGCGACCGCTGGGTCGAGATCTGGAACCTGGTCTTCATGCAGTTCGAGCGCCGCGCGGACGGCGCGCTGGTGCCCCTGCCCAAGCCGAGCGTGGACACCGGCATGGGCCTGGAGCGCGTGGCCGCCGTGATGCAGGGCGTGCACGACAACTATCGGATCGATCTCTTTCAGCGCTTGATCGCCGCCGCCGCGCAGTTGGCGGGCGAGGCCCCCTACGCCAGCGCTTCCCAGAAGGTGATCGCCGATCACATCCGTGCGACCGCTTTTCTGATCGCCGACGGCGTATTGCCGAGCAACGAGGGCCGCGGCTACGTGCTGCGCCGGATCATGCGCCGTGCGATCCGCCACGGTTACAAGCTGGGGTTGAACGAGCCGTTCTTCCACAAGCTGGTGGCGCCGCTGGCCGAAACGATGGGCGGCGCTTACCCGCAGCTCGTGGAACAGCGCGCGCACCTCGAAGCGCGCATCCGCGCCGAAGAAGAAGCTTTCGCCGAAACCCTGGAGCGCGGGATGAAGCTGCTGGACGAGGCGATCGCTAAGGCCGCCGGCGTCATCTCCGGCGAAACCGTGTTCAAGCTCTACGACACCTACGGCTTTCCGGTGGATCTCACCGCCGACATCGCGCGCGAACGCGGGCTCAAGCTGGATCTCGAAGGCTACGAGCGCGAGATGGAGGCGCAGCGCGCCCGCGCGCGGGCGGCGAGCCAGTTCAAGGCCGGCGGCGGTTTCGAATACCAGGGCGCCGAGACCTGCTTCATCGGCTACGACTCGCTGCGCGGGCAGGGCCGCGTGCTCGCGCTCTACCGCGATGCCCAGCCGGTGCCGGAACTCGCGGCGGGCGAATCCGGCACCGTGGTTCTGGACACCACGCCGTTCTACGCCGAGGGCGGCGGTCAGGTCGGCGACCGCGGGACCTTGCATGCGCCGGAAATCCGTTTCGAGGTCAGGGATACCCAAAAGATCAAGGGGGCCGCGATCGGCCATCACGGCGTGCTCGAGCATGGCGTGCTGCGAGTCGGCGACACGCTGACCGCCGAAGTCACCGCCAGCCTGCGCCGCGCCACCATGCGCAACCACTCCGCCACGCATTTGATGCACCGCGCGCTGCGCGAGGTGCTGGGCAGTCACGTGGAGCAGAAAGGCTCGCTGGTGGACGAACACCGCACGCGCTTCGACTTTTCCCATCCCAAGCCGCTGACGGCGGAGGAGATCGCCGAAGTCGAAAACCGCGTCAACCGCGCCATCCTCGCCAACGTGCCGGTGAGCGCCCAGCAGATGAAATACGACGAGGCGCTCAAAGCGGGCGCGATGGCCTTGTTCGGCGAGAAGTATGGCGACGTGGTGCGCGTGCTGACCATGGGGTCGCCGGAGCACAATTTCTCCATCGAGCTGTGCGGCGGCACGCACGTCGCGCGCACCGGCGACATCGGCTTGTTCAAGATCGTCGCCGAAAGCGGCGTGGCCGCCGGCGTGCGCCGGGTGGAGGCGATCACCGGCGAGAACGCCTTGGCTTATTTGCGCGCCCTCGAGCAGCGGATTCAGTCCGCGGCCCGGCTGCTGCGCGTGGGCGGCGAGGAGCTGGTCCCCAGGCTGGAGCAGCAGCTCGCGCGCATGCACGAACTGGAAAAGGCGCTCGCCGAGGCCAAGGCCCGGCGTGCCGCCGACGTCGGCGCGGAGCTGGCGGCGCAGGCGCGCGAAGTGCGCGGCGTCAAGGTGCTGACCGCCCGGGTCGAGGGCATCGAGGGGAGCGCGCTCCGCGGCCTGCTCGACCAGCTCAAGGAAAAGCTGCGCTCGGGGATCGTGCTGCTCGGCAGTGCCAACGGCGAAAAAGTAAGCCTCATCGCCGGCGTCACCGCCGACCTCACCGACAAGGTGAAAGCCGGCGAGCTGGTCAACCTCGCCGCCCAGCAGGTCGGCGGCAAAGGTGGTGGGCGCGCAGACATGGCCCAGGCCGGGGGCAACCGGCCCGACCAGCTGCCTGCGGCGCTGGCGACGGCGCGCGCCTGGATCGAAAGCAGGCTTTGACTTCTCAGGCTAAAATCCGCGGCCGCGCCGCGCGACGGCGCCAACTTCACGCCCATGGCTCTCCTGGTCCAGAAATACGGCGGCACCTCCGTCGGCTCGGTCGAGCGCATCGAGCATGTCGCCGGCAAAGTGGCGGCCGCGCGCGAGCGCGGGCACCGCATCGTGGTGGTGGTCTCGGCGATGTCCGGCGAGACCGATCGCCTGCTCAAACTGGCCAAAAGCATCGATCCGCGACCCGACCCGCGTGAGCTGGATCAGTTGCTCGCCACCGGCGAACAGGTGACGATTGCGCTGCTCGCCATGGCGCTGGAGAAGCGCGGCGTTCCGGCGCGTTCCTATCTCGGGTTTCAGGTGCCGATCCATACCGACCGTGCTTACGGAAAGGCGCGCATCACCCGCATCGAAACCCGGAACCTGTTGGCCGATTGCGAGGCGGGCGCCGTGCCCGTGGTGGCCGGCTTCCAGGGCGTGGACGAGGACGGCAACCTCACCACGCTGGGCCGCGGCGGCTCCGACACCACCGGCGTGGCGCTGGCCGCCGCGCTCAAGGCCGACGAATGCCAGATCTACACCGACGTGGATGGCGTCTACACCACCGACCCGCGGGTGGAACCGCGCGCACGGCGGCTGGATCGCATCACCTTCGAGGAGATGCTGGAGCTGGCCAGCCTGGGCTCCAAGGTCCTGCAGATCCGCTCGGTGGAGTTCGCCGGCAAGTACAAGGTGCCGCTGCGCGTGCTGTCCACCTTCCAGGAAGGGCCCGGCACGCTGATCACTCTGGAGGAACGCGACGTGGAAGAACCGCTCATCTCGGGCATCGCCTTCAACCGTGACGAGGCCCAGCTCACCGTGGCCGGCGTACCGGACCGGCCCGGAATCGCCGCCGCGATCCTGGGGCCGATCGGCGAGGCCAATATCGAAGTGGACATGATCGTGCAGAACGTGGGCGCCGACGGGACCACGGATTTCACCTTCACCGTCCACCGCAACGACTATGAGCGCGCCATGGAAATCTCGCGCAAAGTGGCCGAGGATCTGCAGGCCAAGGCCGTCAGGAGCGCGCTGGACATCGTCAAGGTCTCGCTGGTGGGCGTGGGCATGCGCAGTCACGCCGGCATTGCGGCCAAGATGTTCAAGACCCTGGCCTCCGAAGGCATCAACATCCGCATGATCTCCACCTCCGAGATCAAGATTTCGGTGGTGATCGAAGACAAATATCTGGAGCTGGCGGTCCGCGCGCTGCACAAGGCCTTCGGCCTGGCCGGCGGGGGCGGGGCTTGATCCAAATCGACGCAGGGAATCGCGATGCGCGGTATTGATGGCGAGGCAAGCGGCATAGTGTGTTTTTGCGACTGTCCGACGCTCCGCGCTGCGTCTGATACTGCGCTCAGGCCATGGAGGCAGCCATGTTGATATTGACCCGGCGCGTGGGCGAAAGCGTGATGATCGGCGACGAGGTGGTGGTGACGGTGCTCGGCATCAAGGGCAACCAGGTGCGCATCGGCATCAAGGCCCCCAAGAACGTCGCGGTGCACCGGCAGGAAATCTTCGAGCGGATCCAGGTCGAGCGCAGCGCCGACCCCCTCGTCCTGACCGGTTGATTCGTTCCGGCTTCGACCCACGCGCGGTCATCCCGCGGCGGACCGAGTTTATGCTCGGCTCGCGGCCCGGAAAGCGCGGCATTTTCTCGTACAATACCCGCCTTCCGGAGAGATGGCCGAGTGGACGAAGGCGCTCCCCTGCTAAGGGAGTATAGGGTCAAAAGCTCTATCGCGGGTTCGAATCCCGCTCTCTCCGCCACACTCAAACAAGAAACCCCATTCGATGTCGGGTTTCGTTTTGGATGCGTCCTGGCCAAGACGACATCGCGGCCGGATCCGGGTCGAGGCGGCGTCTCCCCGGTTTCCGCTCCCTCCTCGGAAGCGTCGCGCAAGGGGGCGGCTACAACAAGCCCTCAAGTTCTGCGTTAAAATATCCGGGCAGTTTCATGGGCGCGGCACCGATTCGGATGCCGCGTTCGCTTTCTCCGCGTGCCAGCGAGGCCACCGGCAGAAAAATACGTTTGACGCGCGCGCCCGTAGCTCAGTTGGATAGAGTACCTGGCTACGAACTAGGGGGTCGGAGGTTCGAATCCTTCCGGGCGCGCCACACTCTTGACCGTAGCGGGATCGGCATCGTGAACGCCGATCCACTCGTGTTTGCCGATCGCGTCCAGCCTTCGAACGTCCGGCCAGGAAACGCTCGGCCTCGGAGGGCCTTGGGTCGCCGCAGGCCTCGAGCAGGGGCGGGACCCGCCGCAGCCCGCGGTGATGCTTGAAATCCGCGGGCATGGATCATAAATCCGCGGTAGATCCGCGATAGAATGGCTCCGGAGGTCTCGTATGCCTTTTTACGAATACGTCTGCGGCAGTTGTGGCGCGGAAGCAGAGATTCTGCAGAAGATTTCCGATCCGCCGGCCACCGACTGCCCGAGCTGCCACGCGCCGAGCCTGGTGAAACGCGTCTCCGCGGCTGGTTTCCGCCTCAAGGGCGGCGGCTGGTACGAGACCGATTTCAAGTCCAATGGTAAACGCAACCTCGCCGGAGATTCCGAGCCGGCGGGCGGGGCCAAAGACGAGGGCAAGGGCGAGGCCAAGGGACACGGCTGCGCGGCCGGCGCCTGCGGTTGCGCGACCCAGAGCAGCGAGAAATCGGCAGCCCCGGCATGATCCGCAAGTGGATCTTCGCCGGGCTGATGGTGTGGATTCCGCTCGGCGCGACCTTGCTGGTCATCCGTTTCGTTCTCAATCTGCTCGACACCAGCCTGCTGCTGATCCCGGAATCGCTGCGTCCGCACATCCCGGGACTCGGTGTCGTGCTCAGCATCGCCCTGGTGATCGGCACGGGCGCGCTGGCCGCCAATTATCTGGGCGGTCAGTTCCTGGCCTGGATCGAGAGCCTGGTCGATCGCATCCCGCTGGTGCGATCGCTCTACGGCGGCACCAAGAAGCTCGCCGAGTCTCTGTTTTCCGAGAATTCGAGCTCCTTCCGCAAGGTCGTGCTGGTGGAATGGCCGCGCGCCGGAATGTGGTCGGTGGGCTTCCAGGCCGGTGACCCCTTGCCGGAAGCGCACGAACGCAGCGGGCGCGAGATGGTGACGGTCTTCATTCCGACCACGCCCAACCCGACTTCGGGTTTCATCATGCAAGCGCCCAAGGACGAGGTGATCGTGCTGGACATGAGCGTCGAGGAAGGCATGCGCTACATCATCTCGCTGGGCATGGTCAGTCCCGGCCGCGTTGCGCCGGACAAGGCGAACCAAGCCCGCACGCCGCTGCCGCGCGCCTCGGCCTGACGCGCCGCCCTGGTGCGGTAGGCGTGGCGCACGCTCCTGCTACAATCGCCTTTTCCGTTTTTCCCTGACATGCGTACACATTACTGCGGCCAGGTCGGCGAAACGCTGGCCGGTCAAACAGTCTGCGTCTGCGGCTGGGTGCATCGGCGCCGCGACCACGGCGGCGTGATCTTCATCGACCTGCGCGACCGCGAAGGCTTGCTGCAAGTGGTGTTCGATCCGGAAAACCCCGAGGTGTTCGCCCAGGCCGAACGCCTGCGCAGCGAATTCGTGGTGCGGATCGAGGGCCGGGTGCGGCTGCGGCCACCGGGCACCGAGAACCCGGCGCTGCCCACCGGCAAGGTCGAGTTGCTGGCGCGAACGCTGAGCCTGATCAACCGTTCCGAGACACCGCCGTTCTCGTTGGACGACGACACGGTGGGCGAGGAGACGCGGCTCAAGTACCGCTACCTCGATCTGCGCCGGCCGCCGATGCAGAAGAACCTGCGGCTGCGTCACGACGTCATCCGCCGCATCCGCGCCTACATGGACGCGCAGGGCTTCGTCGAGGTGGAGACTCCGATCCTGACCCGCGCCACGCCGGAAGGCGCGCGCGACTATCTGGTGCCGAGCCGCACGCATCCCGGCCGTTTCTTCGCCTTGCCGCAGTCGCCGCAGTTGTTCAAGCAGCTACTGATGGTCGGCGGCCTGGATCGCTATTACCAGATCGCGCGCTGCTTCCGCGACGAAGACCTGCGCGCCGACCGCCAGCCGGAGTTCACCCAGCTCGACGTGGAGACCTCGTTCCTGTCCATGGACGAGATCATGGCGCTGATCGAGCCGCTGGTGGTCGGCCTGTTCCGCGACCTGCTGAACGTGGATCTGGGCAAGCTGCCGCGCCTTTCCTACGCCGAGGCCATGCGCCGTTACGGTTCCGACAAACCGGATCTGCGCAATCCGCTGGAACTGGTCGAGGTCAAGGACCTGGTGGCCGATAGCGAGTTCAAGGTTTTCGCCGGACCGGCGCGCGATCCCGGCGCTCGGGTCGCCGCCCTGCGCGTGCCCGGCGGGCGGGAGCGGCTTTCCCGCGGGGCGATCGACGGCCACACCGAGTTCGTCAAGCAGTTCGGCGCCAAGGGTCTGGCTTACCTCGTCGTCAACGACAAGTCCCGCGGCCGCGAGGGTCTGCAGTCGCCGATCGTCAAGAATCTGTCGGACGCGGCGCTGGCCGGTATCCTGGAGCGCACCGCGGCCGAAAACGGCGACGTGATTTTCTTCGGCGCCGACAAGTTCAAGATCGTGTGCGACGCCCTGGGCGCTTTGCGCCTGCGACTGGGCCAGGACTTGGGACTGCTGCAAAGCGCCTGGAAGGCGCTGTGGGTGGTGGACTGGCCGATGTTCGAGTGGGACGAGCAGCAACGACGCTGGCTGGCCTTGCATCATCCCTTCACGGCACCCAAGGTGCTCGACGCGAAAGCTTTGGAGAACGATCCGGGCAGCGCCCTGTCCCAGGGCTATGACCTGGTGCTCAACGGCGTGGAGATCGGCGGCGGTTCGGTACGTATCCACCAGGCCGAACTCCAGTCCACGGTCTTCGGGCTGCTCGGCATCGGCGAGGACGAGGCGCGGGAGAAATTCGGATTCCTGCTGGAGGCGCTGCGCTACGGGGCGCCGCCGCACGGCGGCATCGCGCTGGGCCTCGACCGCCTGGTCATGCTGATGGCCGGCGCCGGTTCGATCCGCGAAGTGATCGCCTTCCCCAAGACTCAAACCGCCCACGATCCGCTGACCGGCGCGCCGGGCACGGTGGATCCGCAGCAGTTGCGGGAACTGTCGATCCGCTCGACGGTCGCCACACCGACCAACCCCGCCAAGCCGCTCCACCCCGACAAGGCCTAGCCTGATGCCGCCTCGCCGACCATTCATCGTCATTTCCGTTGTGCTGCTCGCTCTGGCGCTGGGCGCTTGCAGCGGGACGGTGGGGACCGGCAGCGGCCCCCAGCGCCTGGAAATCGTCCAGTCCACGGGCGCGCCGGCCAGTTCGATCGTCGCTTACCAGTGCCTGCGCAGTTCGCTTGCGGCAGTGCTGCATTTCAGCGACGGTTCGGCCGGCAATTTCACCAATCGCGTGGTGTGGAGCAGTTCCGATCCCGGCACGGTGCGCATCGCCAACAGGAACGAGGAGCCCATCCCCGGCACGCTCGACAAGTTCTATGCATCCGGGACGCTGACCCCGGTGGCCACCGGCAGCGCCGTGATCACCGCGGAGTATCAGGGACTCACCGCGCAGGTGCAGGTCAGCGTGCATCCGCTTGCCGCGCTGACCATCAAGCAGATCGTTCAGGGCAACGCGGTGGTCCCCGCCAATGGCGCGTTCACCCTGGGCGTGGGCACCCGGCAAGCGCTGCAACTGACGGCCCTGCTCGACAATGTCGAGACCGACATCACCAAGCTGGCCACCTGGTCGTTCGAGGTGCCCAACGACGGCGAAGCCTCGATCGATACCACGACCGCGACCGTGACCGCCAACGGCGCCGGCGGCCCGATGCAATTGAATGCGGGATTCGACGCCTGTCCGGATCCCCGCTTCCGGGCCAGTGTGCAACTCAGCGTCGCCGACATCCGCGGCATCAGCATCCAGCCGGAGTTCGCCGGCAATCCGCCGCTCATCGTCGGCAACAGCGAGAAGTTCAACGTCTTGGCGGATCTCGGCAACGGCCTGAGCCAGGACCTGAGCGACCAGCCTGGCACCCAGCTCAGCTCCTCCGAGCCCACGCTGCTGCAATTCGGGGCGAGCGGGCAGGGCAACATCGCCTATGCCCTGAATCCCGGCGGCCCCATCGAGATCTTCGCCAGCTTCACCGGCAATGGCATCCGCTACGATGCGACCTCGCTCGTGGCCAGCACCATTTCCGCGACGCTCGACACGATCCGCATCAGCCCGACGAGCGCGGAGGTCACCGCGGGCAGCCTCACGCCGGTCCAGTTCCGGGCCTACGGCAGCTACAACAGCGGCGGCCTCACGCAGGAGATCACCCGCCAGGTCACGTGGTCGTCCAGCGACTCCAGCACGGCCACCATCAGCAATAGCGCTCAGACCGCCGGCCAGGCCCTCGGTTTGGCCGCCACGAGCCACGGCGACCGCGTGGTGACCATCACCGCCAACGACAACAACGCGATCATCGATGGCACGGATCAGGCGCTGCTCACGGTGCACGAACCCTGAAGGCCGCCGGGTTTCGGGGAGAGCGTCTGGTAAAATCGCCGCAGGCATGCCTTGGCTGATGCTGCCGGTGAGGTGAGCGATGTCCGCCGCCCTGAAGATCGATCGTTTCAATCTGCTGCCCGACGACGAGTGCGAGGCGCGCATCGTGGCCGCCAAGCGGCTGCTGGGCCGCCGGCTGGTCATCCTCGGCCACCACTACCAGCGTGACGAAGTGTTCAGACACGCCGATTTCACCGGCGATTCGCTCAAACTCTCGCAGCTCGCGGCGCAGACCGATGCCGAGTTCATCGTGTTCTGCGGCGTGCATTTCATGGCCGAAGTCGCCGACATCGTCACCGGCGGTCGGCGCACGGTGATCCTGCCTGATCTCGCCGCCGGCTGTTCCATGGCCGACATGGCGGATCTCGCAAAGGTGAGAAAGTGCTGGAAAGAACTCTCGGAAGTCATTGATCCCGATGAGCAAGTCACTCCAGTCACTTATATCAATTCGGCAGCGGACCTGAAGGCGTTCTGCGGCGAGCACGGCGGCATCGTGTGCACCAGCTCCAACGCTCGCGCCGTGCTCGAATGGGCCTATGGCCGCCGCGAGAAGGTTTTGTTCTTCCCCGATCAGCACCTGGGCCGCAACACCGCCTATCGCATGGGCATCCCGCTGGAACACATGGCGCTGTGGGACTTCACCAAACCCATGGGCGGGCTCACGCCCGAGCGGATCCGGCAGGCGAAGATCATCCTGTGGAAGGGGTTCTGCTCGGTGCACCAGATGTTCCACCCCCAGCACATCCACAAGTTCCGTCGCGAACACCCGCAGGGCAAGGTGATTTCCCACCCCGAAAACGATTTCGAGGTGTGCCAGCTGTCCGACTATGTGGGCTCCACCGAATACATCCTGCGCACCGTGCGCGCCTCCGAGCCCGGCACGCACTGGCTGGTGGGCACTGAGCTGAACCTGGTCAACCGCCTCAAGGCCGAGATGGCGCCCAAGGGCGTGACCGTGCAGTTCATGTCGTCGATGGTGTGTATGTGCTCCACCATGTTCCGCACCGACCCGCAGCACCTGGCCTGGACGCTGGACAATCTGGTGGCAAACCAGGTGGTGAACCAGATCCGCGTGCCGGAAGCGGTCGCCGTGCCCGCGCGCCGGGCGCTGGACCGCATGCTGGAAGTGGTCGATTGACCTTCGGCGCCCCGGCCGATAACCAACGGAGCTTCGTACTGTGTGGACCGACGCCAAAACGCTCGCCCAGGCCGATCCCGAGCTGTTCCACGCGATCGAGGCGGAGGCGGCGCGCCAGGAGGCGCACATCGAGCTGATCGCTTCGGAGAATTACGCCAGCCCTGCGGTGATGGAGGCCCAGGGGAGCGTGCTGACCAACAAGTACGCCGAAGGTTATCCCGGCAAGCGCTACTACGGCGGCTGCGAATACGTCGATGTGGCCGAGCAGCTCGCCATCGAGCGCGCCAGGCAGCTCTTTGGCTGCGACTACGCCAACGTGCAGCCGCATTCCGGCGCCCAGGCCAACGCCGCGGTGTTCGCGGCGCTGGTGCAGCCCGGCGACACGATCATGGGCATGAACCTCGCCCATGGCGGCCATCTCACGCATGGCCATCCGGCGAACTTCTCCGGCAAGAACTACCGGGTCGTAGCCTACGGTCTGGATCCGGCGACCGGGCTGATCGACTACGACGCGATGGAACGCCTCGCCTTGGAGCACAAGCCGAAAATGCTGATCGGCGGCTTCTCCGCCTATTCGCGGGTCAAGGACTGGGCGCGCATGCGCGCCATCGCCGACCGGATCGGCGCCTGGTTTTGGGTGGACATGGCGCACGTCGCCGGGCTGGTCGCGGCGGGCCTGTATCCCAGCCCGCTGCCCCACGCGCACGTCGTCACCACCACCACGCACAAGACCCTGCGCGGTCCGCGCGGTGGCCTCATCCTGTCCCAGGGTCAGAGCGAGGAGTTCTACCGCAAGCTGAACTCCGCCGTCTTCCCCGGCATCCAGGGTGGGCCGCTGATGCACGTGATCGCGGCCAAGGCGGTGGCGCTGCGCGAGGCGCTGCAACCGGAGTTCAAGGCCTACCAGCAGCAGGTGATCGCCAACGCGCGGGCCATGGCCAAGGTCTTTCTCGACCGCGGTTACGCCGTGGTTTCCGGCGGGACCGACAACCACCTGTTCCTGCTCGACCTGCGCTCGCGCAACGTGACCGGCAAGGACGCCGAAGCCGCGCTAGGCCGGGCGCACATCACCGTCAACAAGAATGCGGTGCCCGACGATCCGCGCCCGCCCATGGTGACTTCCGGCCTGCGCATCGGCAGCCCGGCCAGCACCACCCGCGGTTTCAAGGAGCGCGAGATGGCCGACATCGCGGGCTGGATCGCTGACGTCGTCGACGCCCTGGCCGTGGGGCGCGAACTCGATGCCGTGATCGCGCGCGTGCGCGGCCAGGTCGAGGCCTTGTGCGCCCGATACCCCGTGTACGGCGCACGCAAGCGCGCCGCGTGAACCGTGAGACGCCGGCCCGGCCGTGACGCGTTTCATTCCTCGTCAGTCGCCTTCCGGTGGCGGGTCTGAGCGATGCAGTGTCCTTTCTGCAAAGCGTCCGACACGCGCGTGATCGATTCGCGGCTGTACGAAGAGGGCACCCAGGTGCGGCGTCGCCGCGAGTGTCCGCAGTGCGGGAACCGCTTCACCACCTTCGAACGCGCGCAGCTTTCGCTGCCGCTGGTCCTCAAGAGCAGCGGCAAGCCGGAGCCCTTCGACGAGGACAAGCTGCGACGCGGCATGGCGGCGGCGTTGTACAAGCGGCCGGTGCCGCAGGAAGCGCTGGATCACGCGATCGAGAACGTCCTGCGCAAGCTGCGCGCCAGCGGTGAGCGCGAAGTGCCTTCGCGCCGCATCGGCGAATGGGTGATGGACGAACTGCGCGATCTCGATCACGTCGCTTATGTGCGCTTCGCGTCCATCTACCGCAGCTTCCAGGACGTCAACGCCTTCCGCGAGGAGATCGAACGCCTGGAGCGCCTGCCGTCCGCCGAACTGCGCCGCAGCCAGCTGCCCTTGATCGAAGCAGCCGAAGAAAAACCCGCGCCCGCGCATGGCAAGCGTTGAATCCGCCGCCGACGCGCTGATGGCGCGCGCGCTGGCGCTGGCCGCGCGCGGCCGCATGAGCACGCATCCCAATCCGCGGGTGGGCTGTCTCGTGGTGCGCGATGGCGAGATCGTGGGCGAGGCTTACCACGTGCGCGCCGGAGAGCCACACGCCGAAGTGCTGGCCCTGCGCGCGGCGGGCGCGCGCGCGCGGGGCGCCGAGGTCTTCGTCACTCTCGAGCCCTGCGCCCACCATGGCCGCACGCCGCCCTGCGTGGACGCGCTGCTCGCCGCCGGCGTCAAGCGCGTGTGGGCGGCGCTGGAAGATCCCGATCCGCGCGTGTCCGGCCAGGGCCTGGCGCGGCTGCGCGAGGCCGGCGTGGAGGTGCGAGTGGGCGTGGGGCGGGCAGCGGCGGAAGCGGAGAATCGCGGATTCCTCTCGCGTCATCGAAAACAGCGGCCGTGGTTCACGCTCAAGCTCGCCGCCAGCCTCGACGGCCGCACGGCGATGGCTTCCGGCGAGAGCCGCTGGATCACCGGCGAGTCGGCGCGGCGCGACGTGCACCGCCGGCGCGCCGAGGCCGGCGCCGTGCTGACCAGTGCCGCCACCGTGCTGGCCGACGATCCGCGGCTCGATGTCCGCGAGCTCGAAACGGGCGACCGGGCGGCCGTGCGCCAGCCGGATCGCATCGTGCTCGCCGGCCGCCAGCGACTGCCGCCGAACGCCAGGGTCTGGGCTCCCGGCGCGCGCCGACTGCTGTTGACCGCCGCCGCCGCGCAAGACGTTCCGGAGGGGGTCGAAGTGCTGTCGCTGCCGGCGGACGACGCAGGCCACGTCGAGCTCGCCGCCGTCGCGCGGGCGCTGGCGCAACGGGAGGTCAACGAAGTGTTGATCGAATGCGGGCCGCGCCTGGCCGGCGTCTGGTTGAGAAGCGGTCTGGTCGACGAGTGGCTGCTGTATCTCGCCCCAATGCTGCTGGGGCACGAGGCGCGGCCGCTCGCGCTGCTGCCCGGGATCGTCACGCTGGAACAGGCTCTGCGCTTCCGTCTTTCGGAGGTGACGACCTTGGGCGAGGATCTGCGCCTGACGCTACATCCCGAGTCCCGGAGGACGTGATGTTCACCGGCATCGTCGGCGACGTCGGCCGGATCACGAGCGTGCGCAAACACGGCAGCGACCGCCGCATCGTGGTCGCATGCCAGGGCGACTATCTCGAAGGCCTCGCGCGTGGCGACAGCGTGGCAGTTGCCGGCGTCTGCCTGACCGCGGTGGCGCTCGGCCGGCGAAGCTTCGCCGCCGACGTATCGGCAGAGACGCTGGCGCTGACCACGGCCGGCGCGTGGCGGGCCGGTACGGAAGTGAACCTGGAGCGCGCCCTGACCCCGACCACCCCGCTGGGCGGACATCTGATGTCCGGTCACGTGGACGGCGTGGGCGAACTGGTGGCGCGCCGACGGGAAGCGCGTTCCTGGCGGCTCAGCTTTTCCGTGCCGGCGCGGCTGGCGCGTTACATCGCGCGCAAGGGATCGATCGCGGTGGACGGCGTCAGCCTCACCGTCAACCAAGTCGCGGGACGCCGGTTTGGGGTTAACATCATCCCCCAAACCTGGGAACACACCACCCTGGGCCGCCTGGAGCCGGGGGCGAAAGTGAACCTGGAAGTGGATTTGATCGCGCGTTACCTGGAACGTCTGCTCCAAGCACGAGGACACAAACGATGAGCGGCAAGATCGCAACGCTGGATGCCGCGCGCGAACGCAAGCTCGATTCCATCGAGGACATCGTCGCCGACCTCAAGGCCGGGCGCATGGTGATCATGATGGACGACGAGGCGCGCGAGAACGAGGGCGACCTGATCATGGCGGCCGAGAAGGTCACGCCCGAGGCGGTGGCCTTCGTGATCCGCCATTCCAGCGGCATCATCTGCCAGCCGATGACGCGCGAGCGTCTGGAGGAACTGCGCCTGCCCTTGATGGTGGCGGAAAACACCGACAGCCACCGCACCGCTTTCACCATCTCGGTGGATTATCGCCACGGCACGACCACCGGCATCTCGGCGCACGATCGCGCCGCCACCATTCGCGCGCTGGCGGATCCGGCGAGCAAGGCGGAAGATTTCGCCCGGCCCGGCCACATCTTTCCGCTGCGCTACACCGAGGGCGGGGTGCTCGCGCGCGCCGGTCACACCGAGGCCTCGATCGATCTCGTGCGGCTCGCCGGGCTGCGTCCCGCGGCGCTGATCTGCGAGGTGGTCAACGACGACGGCAGCATGAAACGCGGCCCGGAGCTCCACGCCTTCGCCCGCGAGCACGGACTCAAGATCGGCACCATCGCCGACCTGATCCGTTACCGGCTGGCCCACGAGCACAGCGTCGAGCGCGTGGCCGAGCAGAAGGTGCGCACCGAATTCGGCGAGTTCCGCATGGCGGTGTACGAGGACCGCATCGACAAGACCGTGCATCTGGCGCTGGTGCGGGGCGAGATCGATCCCGCTCGGCCGACGCTGGTGCGCGTGCACGTGCGCAACATGCTGCAGGACGTGCTCGGCGTGCAGCACGAGGATTTTTCCTGGCCGCTGCGCCGTGCCCTGCAGCGCGTGGCGGACGAGGGCGCCGGCGTGGTGGTGCTGCTGCGCAAACCGGAGTCGCCGCGCGACCTGGTGCAGCAGATCGCCAGCCTCAACCAGCCGCATTTGTCCTCGCAGCCGCCGGGCGCGCCGCCGGACGAACGCCAGGTGTTACGCACTTACGGCGTCGGCGCACAGATCCTGGCCGACCTCGGCGTACGCAAGATGCGCGTGCTCTCCGCGCCCAAGAAAATGTACGCTTTGTCGGGCTTCGGCCTGGAAGTGGTCGAGTACGTTCCCTGCGTCTAGCGCTGCCGACCGCCTTGCCCAAAACGATCGCCAAGACCGGCTACGCGCCGCCGCCGCCTCCGGGCGCGACCGAATTCAAGAACGCCCGGGTGGCGCTGCTCGCCACGCGCTGGAACGTGGAAGTGGTGGACCGGCTGCTCGCCGGTAGCCGCCGCTGCCTCGCGGAGTGGGGCGTCACCGACCGGCACGTGCGCGAATTCCGCGTGCCGGGGGCCTTCGAGCTGCCGCTGGCCGCCAGCGCCGTGATGCGTCACGGGCGCTACGACGCGGTGGTCGCGCTGGGCGCGGTGGTGCGCGGCGACACGCCGCATTTCGATTTCGTCGCCGGCGAGTGCGCGCGCGGCCTGCGCGAGGCGAGCCAGCGGCACCGTGTGCCGCTGGGCTTCGGCGTGCTCACGGTCGAAACTGCGGCGCAAGCCCTGGCGCGGGCCGGGCGCGGCCGCGACAACAAGGGCTACGAAGCCACCGCCGCGGCGCTCGAGATGCTCCGGCTGTTGAGAGCCGTCGATGGCTGAGACGGTTTCCACCAGCCGCCGGGGCCTGGCGCGCCGGCTCACGGTCCAGGCTTTGTACCAGTGGCTGGTCAACGAGACCAGCCCGGACGCTCTGCTGCGCCAGTTCCAGGAGCAGGACGAAGGCCTGGGCCGCGCCGATCCCGAATACTTCGCCGAGTTGCTGCGCGGCGTGGTCAGCGAAAGCCGCGCGCTGGACGAGGATGTCGCCCCCTTGCTCGACCGGCCGCTGGAGCAGCTCGATCCGGTGGAGCACGCGGTGCTGCTGCTGGGTGCCTACGAGCTGCGCCACCGGCCGGAAGTGCCGTGGAAAGTCGTGGTCAACGAGTCGGTCAACCTCGCCAAGCTGTTCGGCGCCGAGGAGGGCTACAAGTTCGTCAACGGCGTGCTCGACCGCCTCGCGCACCGGACGCGCAGCGCCGAGATCGCCGCCCAGGCGCGTGACTGAGTTCGAACTCATCCAGCGCTATTTCGCGGCGCAGTCCGCGCCGCGCGCGGACGTGGCGCTCGGCGTCGGCGACGACGCCGCGGTGCTGCGTCCACCGCCGGGCGAGGAGCTGGCGGTCACCACCGACACCCTGATCGAGGGGCGGCATTTCCCTCGGGACACCGCGCCGGGCGACGTCGGCTGGAAAGCCCTGGCCGTGAATCTCTCCGATCTCGCCGCCATGGGCGCGCAGCCGCGCTGGTTCGTGCTGGCGCTCACGCTGGAGCCCTCGCGGGCGCACGATGCCTGGCTGGCCGCGTTCGCCGAGGGTCTCGCGCGCCTGGCGTACGAGACCGGCGTCGCGCTGGTCGGCGGCGACACCACGCGCGGAGCCTTGTCCATCACCATCACCGCGCTCGGCACGCTGCCACCGGGCGCGGCCCTGCGCCGTTCGGGCGCGCGAGTCGGCGACGCGGTGTGCGTGACCGGCACGCTGGGCGACGCGGCGCTGGCGCTGCGATCCGCTGCAGCGACGGCCGGGGATGAATATCTGCATGCCCGGCTGAACCGGCCGGCGCCTCGCATCGAGGCCGGTCTTGCCCTGCGCGGGTTGGCCAGCGCGGCGATCGATCTGTCCGACGGCCTGGCCGGCGATCTGCGCCACATTCTGCAAGCCAGCGGCGTGGGCGCCGAGATCGAGATCGACACGCTGCCGATGTCCGCGGCCTTCGCCCGGCTGCACGACCCCGCCGAACGCCTGCGCCTGCAAGCCTGCGGCGGCGACGACTACGAATTGTGCCTGTGCATCCCGCCGGACAGGCTCGCGCAGGCGCGCGCGCGGCTGGGCGCGCTGCCGCTCACCGAGATCGGGCGCATCCGCGGCGAACCCGGCCTCGTGTGGCGCGACGCGCGCGGCAAGCCCTTGAACCTCGATCTGCATGGCTACCGGCACTTCGGCGACTGACGCGCGCCGCGAGGCGCCGATCGGCGTGTTCGATTCCGGCCTGGGCGGGTTGTCGGTGCTGCGCGAGCTGGCGAGACGGCTGCCGGAGGAACGTTTCCTCTACGTCGCCGACAGCGCGCATTGTCCTTATGGCAGCAAGACCGCCGCCGAGATCGTCGCGCGCGCCTGCGCGCTCACCGATTTCCTGCTCGCCCGCGGAGCCAAGCTGATCGTGGTCGCCTGCAACACCGCGACCATCGCGGCGGTGGAATATCTGCGCGCCAGTTATTCGGTGTCCTTCGTGGGCATGGAGCCAGCGGTCAAACCGGCGGTGGCCGCGACCCGGACCGGCGTGGTCGGCGTGCTGGCCACCGCCGCGACGCTGGCCGGCGACAAGCTGCAGCGCCTGATCGAGCGTCATGCCGACTCCGTACGCGTGCTCACCCAGCCGGCGCCGGGCTTGCCGGAACGGGTCGAGGCCGGCGAACTGGATACGCCGCAGACGCGACGGCTGGTGGAGCGCTACACCGCGCCGCTGCTCGCCGCGGGCGCCGATGTCATCGTGCTCGGCAGCACCCACTATCCCTTTCTGGCCCCCTTGATCCGCAGCGTGGTCGGTCCCGGCGTGCGCCTGCTCGACACCGGCGAGGCGGTGGCGCGGCGCGTGGCCGCCGTGCTCGAACAGGAAGGTCTGCGCCACCGCGAGGGAAGGGGCGGGATCGAGTTCTTCACCAGCGGCCCGGTCGCGCATCTGGAGACGATCGGCAGCCGGCTGTGGGGCGCGCCCATCGCGGGCAGCGCGCTCCCGGCTTCGGCTAAGCTGTGAACATGCGCTTGCCGAACGCGGACCGGCGCAGCGGTTACCAGCCGCCCCGCGAGCTGGTGCTGAGCACGCCGGAGCACCTGATCGCCTTCGGGTTCGGAGCGGGTCTGGCGCCGTTCGCGCCGGGCACCGCGGGCACCCTGGTGGCGCTGCCCTTGTGGCTGGCGCTGAGCGCTTTGCCCTGGCCGCTGTATGTCGCGGCGTTGGCGCTGCTGTTCGCCTTCGGCTGCTGGGTGTGCGGCGCGAGCGCGCGCCTGCTGGGCGTGCATGACTATCCCGGCATCGTCTTCGACGAGATCGTCGGTTTTCTTCTCGCCGCGCTGCCGCTGCTGCCCGCGCTGGGCTGGGTGAGGCACCACCGCGGGCTGTGGCTCCTCGCGGCCTTCGTGCTGTTCCGCGCGCTCGACGTGTGGAAACCCTGGCCGATCCGCAACGTCGACCGCCGGCTGGGTGGCGGCTTCGGCATCATGTTCGACGATGCGCTGGCCGCGGCGTATGCCGCCCTTGCGCTCGCGGTCGTCGCATGGCTGGGACGCCCGCACGCGCCCTGAGGTAATCCTCATTGTCCTGGCGCCGGAACCAGCGCTGAGGCAGGCTAAACGCGGACCCTCTCGCATCCCGTCACGGACATGAACCGGAATCGATCCAGCCTCCGCATCGGCTGCGCCGCCGCTTTCTGGGGCGACACCAACACCGCGGCCGCGCAGTTGGTGCACCAGGGAAACATCGATTATCTGGTCTTCGATTACCTCGCAGAGATCACCCTGTCGATCCTCGCCGCCAAGCGCATGAAGGATCCCAACCAAGGCTACGCCACCGATTTCGTCGAGCACGTGATGGCGCCGCTGTTGCCGGAACTCAAGCGCCGCGGCATCCGCGTGGTCGCCAATGCCGGCGGCGTGAACCCGCTGGCGTGCAAGAAAGCGCTCGAGGACGTCGCGCGCGCTGCGGGGCTCGAGGTGAAAATCGGCGTGGTGCTCGGCGACGACCTGCTTCCGCGGCGCAAGGAGTTCGCGCAGTGCACCGAACTGGACAGCGGCGCTCCCTTGCCAGGAACATTGTTGTCTATGAACGCCTATCTCGGCGCGCTTCCCATCGCACGAGCGCTGGCGGCTGGCGCGCAGATCGTCATCACCGGTCGCTGCGTGGACTCGGCGCTGGTGCTGGGTCCGCTGCTGCACGAGTTCGGCTGGCGCGCGGACGACTACCACCGGCTGGCCGCCGGCAGCTTGGCGGGACACATCATCGAGTGCGGGGCGCAATGCACCGGCGGCAATTTCACCGACTGGGAACGCGTCGCGGAGGGTTACGCCGACATGGGCTTTCCCATCGTCGAGGTCGAGGAGAGCGGCGCGTTCGTGGTGACCAAGCCCGAAGGGACCGGCGGCCTGGTGTCGGTGCCTACCGTGGCCGAACAGATGCTGTACGAAATCGGCGATCCGCGCGCCTATCTGCTCCCGGACGTGGCTTGCGATTTCACGCGCGTCACGCTCGAACAGGTCGGCGAGCACCGAGTGCGCGTGACCGGGGCCCAGGGCCGTCCGCCGACAGCGACCTATAAAGTCAGCGCGACCTATCCTGCCGGCATGCGCTGCTGCGCGCTGTTCATGATCGGCGGCATCGATGCGGCCAGGAAGGGACGGGCGTCGGCCCATGCGATCGTCGCAAAAGTGCGGCGCCAGTTATTGGCGGCCAGGCTCGGCGACTTCACCGGAGTGGACATCCACTGCATCGGGGCCGAGGAGAGCTACGGCCCGCACGCGCGAGACGGCGCGCGCGCCACGCGCGAAGTCGTCGTCAAGATCGCGGTGCATCACCCGAATCGCAAGGCGCTCAAGCTCTTCGCGCGCGAGATCGCCCAGGCGGCCACGGCGATGGCGCCGGGCTTCACTGGCTATTTCGGCGGCGGTCGTCCGGAGCCGCATCTGATTCCCAAGCTGTTCTCGACGCTGGTGCCCAAGGCGCAGGTGCCGATCGAGGTCTTGGTGGGTGAGCAGCGTTTGGCCGTTGAAGTGCCGACCGCCGGCGGTTATACGCCACCG